>JAAUXY010084519.1_pt1 | contig 10363 bp, 9 predicted proteins | sample 7278121 | NCBI WGS metagenome assembly JAAUXY01 (sample SAMN14350117, study PRJNA611818) | marine sediment metagenome | isolation source: surface marine sediment (1.8m) | place: French Polynesia: Moorea | collected 2018-08
CCGTCCATCTGCGCCGCACCCGTGATCATGTTCTTCACGTAGTCCGCATGGCCCGGGCAGTCGACGTGCGCGTAGTGCCGGTTGTCGGTCTCGTACTCCACGTGCGCGGTCGCGATCGTGATCCCGCGCGCCTTCTCCTCGGGCGCCTTGTCGATCTCGTCGTAGGCCGTGAACTCGGCACCGCCGGCTTCCGCCAAAACCTTCGTGATCGCCGCCGTCAGCGTCGTCTTCCCATGGTCAACGTGACCGATCGTCCCGACATTGCAGTGCGGCTTCGTCCGCTCAAACTTCGCCTTGGCCATGACTTCCTTGTTCCCGAATGCGGCGCGCAGATCCGGCGCCAGTCAGTCCAAACTCATAATCCCCGATCGCAACATGGCTGGAGCGGGTGATGGGAATCGAACCCACATAACCAGCTTGGAAGGCTGGGGCTCTACCATTGAGCTACACCCGCAAACTTCCGCCTTCGCTTAGAGAGGCTTGGTGGAGGGGGTTGGATTCGAACCAACGTAGGCTGAGCCAACGGGTTTACAGCCCGTCCCCTTTAACCACTCGGGCACCCCTCCTCGCCACCGTAGCGTCACGATGCAACGGGGTTGGGAAATATGTTGATTTGCAACCGCGTGTCAACTTTAAACAAGTGAAAACACTGCCGTTAGCCGAACTTTTGTGCGGCTGCGGCAGTGCGCGCGCCAAGGGCGCAATAGTCAGGATAATAATCGGGGATATGGCAAAGCGCAAGGCGGCCCGCAAGAGGGGCGGAAATCCGGGCAAAACGGCCCCCCACTGGCTCTACGGGCTGCACAGCGTCGCGGCCGCCCTGGGCAACCCAGAGCGCCGTTGCCTGAGGCTGCTGGCCACCCGGCAGGGCGCCGAGGCCCTGGCCGCCTCGGGGGGATCCCCGCTGCCGCCACAGATCGCCGGCCGCGAGGACCTTGAACGGGCGCTCCCCCCGGGGGCGGTCCATCAGGGGGTGGCCCTCCTGGTAGAGCCCCTGCCGGCCAGGGATCTCGCGGCGATTCTCCCGCCCGAGGGCCCGGCGGTGGTGGTCGCCCTCGACCAGGTCACGGATCCCCAGAATCTCGGCGGCATCCTGCGCTCCGCCGCCGGATTCGGCGCCCTGGCGGTGGTCACCCAGGAGCGCCACGCCCCCGGCGTCACCCCGGCCCTGGCCAAGGCCGCCTCCGGCGCCCTTGAGGCCGTGCCCCTGGTCCAGGTCAACAACCTGGTCCGCGCCCTCGAAGGCCTCAAGAAGGAGGGCTTCTGGGTCGTCGGGCTCGACGCCGAGGCCGGGGAGCCGCTCTCGGCGCTGGACGCCGGCCCGCGGGTCGTCCTGCTGCTCGGCGCGGAGGGCGCCGGCCTGCGCCGGCTGACCAGGGAAACCTGCGACTTCCTGGCTGCGATCCCGCTGCAGGGGCCCGTCGCCAGCCTCAACGTCAGCACCGCCGCCGCCATCGGCCTCTACGAACTGCTCGGGCGCTAGATCAAACTGCGCTCAATTGATTCCAATTGAGCGCAGATAATTTGATATATTCCATACAGATAGAGCAGCTTATCTGCATTCGAATGAACGCAGGCTGCTCTAGAAGCTGGGCGGGGTGCAGGCGGTGACGACGACGGCCTCCTCCTCCCCCAGGTTGCGGAAGCGGTGCGGCAGGCGGCTGTCGAAGTAGAAGGCCTCGCCCGGCCCGAGGACCCGGCGCTGATCGCCCACCGTGACCTCCAGCCGGCCGCTGATGACCACCCCACCCTCCTCGGCCTCGTGGCGCAGCATGGTCTCGCCGGTGTCGGCCCCGGGCGCGTAGCGCTCGTGGAGAATCTGCAGGCCGCGCGCCGAGAGGTCCTGGCCGACCTGGCGGTAGGAGACCCTGCCGCCGGCGATCTCGGTCAGCTCCTCGGGCCGGTAGAAGACCTGCTCCCGCGGTGCCAGGTCGAGGGCGAAGAAGTCCGCCAGCGACAGCGGAAAGCCGGCGAGGACCTTCTTGAGCATGCCGACCGAGGGGTTGCTGCGGTTCTGCTCGATCAGCGAGATCACCGCGTTGGAGACCCCGGCCCGCTTGGCCAGCTCGCGCTGCGACAGGCCGTGCAGCTCGCGCAGCGCCCGCAGCCGCTGCCCCAGGTCGAAGTCGTCTGCGATGGGCGCCATGGCGTTCCCGATCCCTTTGCCCTGCCGAGCCTGTTAATAGTGTTAAGTATTCTAAACACTCAAATCGAGCAAGGGCCAAAACTGCCCGGAATTGTTGTCCGATTGTCAAATTTCCTGATCATGATAAGCTCGGCGCGGAACGGAGAACGCCGAGTCACGGGACTGGGAGGCCAAGCCATGGACCCGAAGGCCGCTGCCATCGATTTCGATACCTCGCCGAACAACCTCGAAGCCTTCTGGATGCCCTTCACCTGGAACCGCAGGTTCAAGCAGCATCCGCTGCTGCTCGCCTCGGCCAAGGACATGCACTACACCAGCGTCGACGGCCGGCCGATCCTGGACGGCACCGCGGGCCTCTGGTGCTGCAACGCGGGCCACGGCCGCCAGAGGATCGTCGAGGCGGTGCAGCAGGCGGTGGCGCGCCTGGACTTCGCACCGACCTTCCAGCTCGGCCATCCCCTGGTCTTCGAGCTGGCCTCGCGCCTGACCAACCTGGTGCCCGGCAACTATGACCACGTCTTCTTCTGCAACTCCGGCTCCGAGGCGGTCGATTCCGCCCTCAAGATCGCCCTCGCCTACCACCGGATGCGTGGCGACGCCGCCCGGACCCGCCTGATCGGCCGCGAGCGCGGCTATCACGGGGTCGGCTTCGGCGGCATCTCGGTCGGCGGCATCGTCAAGAACCGCATGTTCTTCGGGCCCCTGATCAACGGCGTCGACCACCTGCCCCACACCCACGACATCGAGCACAACGCCTTCTCGCGCGGCCAGCCGGAATGGGGCGCCCACCTGGCCGACGAGCTGGAGCGCCTGGTCGCCCTGCACGACGCCTCGACCATCGCCGCGGTCATCGTCGAACCGGTCGCCGGCTCGACCGGCGTGCTGGTGCCGCCCCTCGGCTACCTGCAGCGCCTGCGCGAGATCTGCGACAAGTACGGCATCCTGCTGGTCTTCGACGAGGTGATCACCGGCTTCGGCCGCCTCGGCAAGGGCTTCGCCACCGAGTACTTCGGGGTCGAGCCGGACCTCATCACCTGCGCCAAAGGCCTGACCAGCGGCACCATCCCCATGGGCGCGGTGATCTGCCGCAAGGGCATCTACGAGACCTTCATCGAGGCGGCCGATGCGACCGGCGGCACCATCGAGCTCTTCCACGGCTACACCTACACCGGCCATCCGGTGGCCGCGGCCGCCGGCCTGGCGACCCTGGAAGTCTACAAGGAGGAAGGCCTCTTCGAGCGCGCGGCCGAGCTGTCGGGCTACTGGGAGAGCGCGGTCCACAGCTTCAAGGGCGAAAGGCACGTCATCGACGTCCGCAACCTCGGGCTGATCGGCGCGATCGAGCTGGAGCCACGGCCCGGCAAGCCGACCGAGCGGGCCTACGAGGCCTTCGTCAAGTGCTTCGAGAAGGGCGTCCTGATCCGGGTCACCGGCGACATCATCGCCCTGTCGCCGCCGCTGATCATCGAGAAGTCGCAAATCGACGAGCTCTTCGAAACCCTGCGCGGCGTCCTTCAAAATCTGGACTAAGCCGCGCCCGAGGGCGCAGAGTGAGGGGGCCGCCGGACCGGCGGCCCCTTTATTTCGACCGTATCGAGGTTTCGACCGCATCAAGAAACGGCGCCGCCCGACGGGCGGCCGGCAGAGCCAAGGACAGGGAAGAGTCATGCTTGTTGGCGTTCCGAAGGAAGTGAAGACCCACGAATACCGTGTCGGCCTGGTGCCGGCCTCGGTCCGCGAGCTGGTCCACCACGGCCACCAAGTCCTGGTGGAGACCGAGGCCGGCGCCGGAATCGGGTTTACCGACGACGACTACCGCGCAGCCGGCGCGGAGATCGCCGGCGATGCCGGCGAGGTCTTCGCCAAGGCCGAGATGGTGGTCAAGGTCAAGGAGCCGCAGCCCGCGGAGTACGCCCGGCTGCGGGAGAACCAGGTCCTCTTCACCTACCTGCACCTCGCCCCCGACGAGGCCCAGACCAAGGGCCTGGTCGAGTCCGGCTGCATCGCCGTGGCCTACGAGACCGTGACCAACAACCAGGGCGGCCTGCCCCTGCTCTCGCCGATGAGCGAAGTCGCCGGGCGCATGTCGGTCCAGGTCGGGGCCCACTGCCTGGAGAAGGAGCAGGGCGGCTCCGGCATGCTGCTGGGCGGCGTGCCCGGCGTGGCGGCCTCCCGGGTCGTGATTATCGGCGGCGGCGTCTCGGGCACCAACGCGGCGCGCATGGCCATGGGCATGGAGGCCCACGTCACGGTGATCGACAAGTCCCTGGAGCGGCTCTATGCGCTGGACCTGCAGTTCGGCCCCATGCTGAACACCATCTACTCGACCGTCGACGCCATCGAGACCCACGTCATCGGCGCCGACCTGGTGATCGGTGCGGTCCTGGTGCCGGGCGCCGCCGCGCCCAAGCTGGTGACCCGCGAGATGATCCGCCGGATGCGGCCCGGCTCGGTCCTGGTCGACATCGCCATCGACCAGGGCGGCTGCTTCGAGACCTCGCGCGGCACCACCCATGCCGAGCCGACCTACGTGGAGGAGGGCTGCGTCCACTACTGCGTGACCAACATGCCCGGCGCCGTGGCCCGGACCTCGACCTTCGCGCTCAACAACGCCACCCTGCCCTTCGCCCTGGCCCTGGCCAACAAGGGCGCCCGCCAGGCCCTGCACGACGACCACCACCTCAAGCAGGGCCTCAACGTCGCCCTGGGCAAGGTCACCTACAAGGCGGTCGCGGAGGCCCACGGCCTCGCCTACAGCGCGCCGGAAGAGGTCCTGGGGATCTAGGGCAGAAGGTCGCGCAGGCGGTACCACAGCATCGCCAGCGCCAGGGTCGGGGTGCGCAGCAGCCGGCCGCCGGGAAAGGTTGTGTGCGGCAACCTGGTGAAGAGGTCGAATCGCTCGGCCTGCCCGGCGATGGCCTCGGCCATGACCTTGCCGGCGATCCCGGTGATCGCCACCCCCTGGCCGGAGAAACCGTGGGCGAAGTAGGTCGTCGGCCCCAGCCGGCCGAGATGGGGCGTCCGCTCCATGGTGATCGCCACGTAGCCGCCCCAGGCGAAATCGAAGCCGACGTCCGCCAGCCCTGGGAAGACCTCCAGCATGCTGTGGCGCATCGCGGCGGACAGGTTGCGCGGCGCCAGGGTCGTATAGCTGACCCGGCCGCCGAACAGCAGGCGGTGGTCGGCTGACAGCCGGAAGTAGTTGAGCACGAACTTGCAGTCGCAGATCGCTTCGTTGCGCGGGATCAGGCCGCGGGCCCGGTTCTCGCCCAGCACCTCGGTCGCGCCGATGTAGGTGCCGACCGGCATGATCTTGCGGCGGATCCGCGGCACCAGGTCGCCCAGGTAGGCGTTGCAGCAGAGCACCAGGAAGCGGGCCCGCACCCGGCCCCGCTCGGTGGTGACCGAGGGCGCGGCACCGGTCTCGAAGGCGAGGACCCGGGAATCCTCGTAGATCCGCGCCCCGGCCGCCTCGGCGGCCCGTGCCAGGCCCAGGCAGTAGTTCAAGGGGTGCAGGTGCCCGGCCCCGGCGTCAATCATGCCGCCGAGGTAGATCTCGCTGTCGACGTGCCCGCGCAGTTCCGCCTTCCCGACGATCGCCGTCTGCCGGTAGCCGTAGTCGCGCAGGCAGAGCTCTCCCGCGCGCTTCAGCTCGTCCAACTGGCGCCGCTTTTCGGCGGCCAGGACCAGGCCCCAGGTCAGGTCGCAGTCGATCTCGTGGCGCGCGACCCGCTCGCGGATGATCGCCTTGCTCTCCTCGGCCAGGTCCCAGAGCTTGCGGGCATCCTCCGCCCCGACCCAATCCCTGATTGGCTCGATGCCGCTCGCAAAGCCGGTGTTGATCTGGCCGCCGTTGCGCCCGGAGGCGCCCCAACCGACGCGCGCGGCCTCGAGCACGGCAACCTCGTAGCCCTTTTCGGCCAGGTTGAGCGCGGTCGAGAGGCCGGTGAAGCCGCCCCCGACGACGCAGACGTCGGCCTCGATCTCGCCTTCGAGGCGCGGCCGCGCCGTAATTCCCTTCGCGCTCGCCAGGTAGTAGGAGGGAACGTAGTCCTCGCCGCTCATGGCCTCCTGGTACGGCGGGGCGCGCCGAAGCGTCAAGCTGCGAAGGCGCTTGCCAGGCCTGCGGAGGGCATGCTAGCGCTCCCGGCACGCCTGCAGGCCCACCCCGAAAAGCCCAGGAGTCCCTTCGCGCGGCATCGCCCTCGCGGGGCTCCGAGAGCAGCCGATATGAGCGCCATCGAAGACTTTCTCAAAGAGCACAAGATCGAAGAGGTCGAGTGCCTGGTGCCCGACATGGCGGGCATTGCCCGCGGCAAGATCCTGCCCGCCGACCGCTTCATCAAGGGCATTCGCAGCAACGTGCTGCGCATCCCGGAGCAGATCTTCGTGCAGACCGTCACCGGGCACTATCCTTCGGAAGACGACGTCACCGACCCGGCCGCGCGGGACGTCTTCCTGACCCCCGATCCCGGCACCATCCGGGTCGTGCCCTGGTACGAGGAGCCCACGGCCCAGATCATCTGCGACGCCTACTACTTCGACGGGGCGCCGGTCGAGTTCGCCTCGCGCAACGTTCTGCGCCGAGTCCTGGACCTCTACGCCGAGAAGGGCTGGCGGCCAATCGTCGCCCCGGAGCTGGAGTTTTTCCTGGTCGACGTCAACACCGACCCGGACAACCCGCTTGAGCCGCCGGTCGGGCGCAGCGGCCGGCGCGAGACCTCGCGCCAGTCCTACGGAGTCGACGCGGTCAACGAGTTCGATCCCATCTTCGAGGACGTCTACGACTTCTGCGAGGCCCAGGGCATCGACATCGACACCCTGACCCACGAGGCCGGCTCCGCCCAGATGGAGATGAACTTCAATCACGGCGACGCCATGGAGCTGGCCGACCAGACCTTCCTCTTCAAGCGGACGGTCCGCGAGGCCGGCCTGCGCCACAAGGTCTACGCCACCTTCATGGCCAAGCCGATGCAGGACGAGCCGGGCAGCTCGATGCACATCCACCAGAGCCTGCTCAACGCCAAGACCGAGCGCAACCTCTTTTCCCAGAACAGCGGCAAGAACACGAGCCTGTTCAACCACTACATCGGCGGCCTTCAGAAGCACGTGCCGGCGATGATGCCGCTGTTCGGACCCAACGTGAATTCCTACCGGCGCCTCGTGCCCTACTCCGACGCCCCGATCAACACGCACTGGGGCTACGACAACCGTACGGTCGGGCTGAGGGTGCCCCATTCCGATCCCCGCGCCCGCCGGGTCGAGAACCGGATCGCCGGCGCCGACGCCAATCCCTACCTGGCGATCGCAGCGACCCTGGCCTGCGGCTACATCGGCATGACCGAGAAGATCAAGCCGCGGCCGCCGATCGACGGCAGCGCCTACCGCCTCGCCCACACCCTGCCGCGCACCCTCTACGACGCGCTGCAGCGCTTCACCGGCAGCCGGACGATCCGGCCGGTCCTGGGCGAGAGCTTCATCGACGCCGTGGCCCTGGTCCGCTCCACCGAGCTCGAGGCCTACCAGCAGGTGATCTCGTCTTGGGAACGCGAGCACCTTTTGTTAAACGTATAGGCCCAGACTCGGAATCGGACCCATGGTCGAGGCCAGGCAAAGAGAGATCCGCTTCGAGGCGACCCCCGTCTCCCAGCTCAGCCGCCACGACGAGCTGTTGATCCTCTGCGCCCGCATCGGCTTCAATCCCTGACGGCCGCTGGACCCAGGCCCCCGCCGGCCCCCGCCGCTTCCAGCGCAACGCCGTTCAGGAGACGAAAAGATGACAGCCCAGCCCGCACGCAACTCCACAACCTGGTGGCGCGAATCCGACAGCCGCCACCACCTGCACCCCTTCACCGACACCAAGGCCCTGACAGAGAAGGGCGGCAGCCGGGTCATCACCTCGGCCGAGGGGGTCTACCTCTCCGATTCCGAGGGCAACCGGATCCTGGACGCCATGGCCGGGCTGTGGTGCGTCAACGTCGGCTACGGCCGCAAGGAGCTGGCCGAGGTCGCCTACAAGCAGATGCTGGAGCTGCCCTACTACAACACCTTCTTCCAGTCGGCGACGCCGCCCTCGATCGAGCTGGCCGAGAAGCTGGCCGAGATCACCCCGGCGGGCCTGGACCGCGCGTTCTTCGCCTCCTCCGGCTCCGAGGCCAACGACACCATCGTGCGCATGGTCCGGCACTTCTGGAACCTGGAGGGCCGGCCCGAGAAGAAGACCTTCATCTCGCGGACCTTCGGCTACCACGGCAGCACCATGGCGGCGGCCAGCCTGGGCGGCATGGCGGCGATGCACGGCCAGGCCGACCTGCCCCTGCCCGGCTTCGTCCACGTCACGCCGCCCTACTGGTACGACTACGGCGGCGATCTCTCGCCCGAGGACTTCGGCCGCCAGGCGGCCAAGGCGGTTGAGGACAAGATCCTGGAGCTGGGGCCGGAGAGCGTCGCGGCCTTCATCGGCGAGCCGATCCAGGGCGCCGGCGGCGTGATCATCCCGCCCGAGACCTACTGGCCGGAGATCCAGCGCATCTGCAAGGCGCACGACGTGCTGCTCATCGCCGACGAGGTGATCTCGGGCTTCGGGCGCACCGGCGCCTGGTTCGCCAGCGAGGTCTTCGACATCAAGCCCGACCTCATGACCCTGGCCAAGGGCATCTCCTCGGGCTACCTGCCGCTCTCCGCGGTGATGGTCGGCGAGCGGGTCGCCGAGACCTTGGTCCAGGAGGGCGGCGAGTTCTTCCACGGCTTCACCTACTCCGGCCACCCCGTGGCCTGCGCGGTCGCCCTGGAAAACCTCCGCATCATCGAGGACGAGGGCCTGATCGCGAAGGTGCGCGACGAGACCGGCCCCTACCTGGCCGCGCGGCTTCAGACCCTGGCCGACCACCCGATCGTCGGCGAGGTCCGCAGCCTCGGCCTGCTCGGCGCGGTCGAGCTGGTCAAGGACAAGGCGACCCGCACCCACTTCGACGACCTGGGCCATGCCGGCACGCTCTGCCGCGACCACTGTGTCGCGAACGGCCTGGTCATGCGCGCCGTGCGCGACGCCATGATCTGTTCGCCGCCGCTGACCTTCGAGAAAATCCACGTCGACGAGATGGTCCGCCTCCTCCGCCAGGCCCTCGACCTGACGGCGAAGGATCTGGGTGCGGCTTGACGCCCCGCCGGACCGGGAGACGGTAAATGCCCCAAGTCACCGTCGCCGCGACGCAGATGGCCTGTTCCTGGGACCGCGAGGCCAACGTCCGGAACGCCGAGGCCCTGGTCCGCGAGGCGGCGGGTCGGGGCGCGCAGATCGTCCTGATCCAGGAGCTCATCGAAACGCCCTACTTCTGCGCCGAGCAGAAGCAGGCGCACTTCGCGCTCGCCCGACCGGCCGAGGGCCATCCGCTGCTCAAGGCCATGGGCGACCTGGCGGCGGAGCTCGAGGTCGTCCTGCCGGTTTCCTTCTTCGAGCGGGCCAACAACGCCCACTACAATTCCCTGGTGGTCATCGACGCCGACGGCGGCAACCGCGGCCTCTATCGCAAGAGCCATATCCCGGACGGCCCGGGCTATCAGGAGAAGTTCTACTTCAACCCGGGCGACACCGGCTTCAAGGCCTTGCGGACCCGCTACGCCACCATCGGCGCGGCGGTCTGCTGGGACCAGTGGTTCCCCGAAGCCGCCCGGGCCATGGTCCTCAAGGGTGCGGAGATCCTCTTCTACCCCACCGCCATCGGCAGCGAGCCCCAGGACCCGACCCTGGTCAGCAAGGACCACTGGCAGCGCAGTATGCAGGGCCATGCGGCCGCAAACATGGTGCCGCTGGTCGCCTCCAACCGAATCGGAACGGAACAAAGCGAGGCCGGCGGCCTGACCTTCTACGGCGCCTCCTTCATCGCCGACGAGACGGGCGGAAAGGTGGCCGAGGCCAGCGCCGATCGGCAGGAGGTCATCACCGCCAGCTTCGACCTGGAGGCGATCCGCGCCGCCCGTGCCTCTTGGGGCCTGTTCCGCGACCGCCGCCCGGACCTCTACGGCCCGCTGCTGACCCTGGACGGCGGGACGCTCGGCAAGCCTTAGAGCGACCGGCCTTGGCTAATACCAAGGGAAGGAAATATCGACCTGTTTCATGGGCCTCATTGGCCGCCCGGGCAGGCGCGGTGCGCGGCGCGATGCGGGGCATCGGGCAAGCATCGCAACGCACCCGGGCGGCCAATGAGGCCCACCGAA
>JAAUXY010084420.1_pt1 | contig 10359 bp, 11 predicted proteins | sample 7278121 | NCBI WGS metagenome assembly JAAUXY01 (sample SAMN14350117, study PRJNA611818) | marine sediment metagenome | isolation source: surface marine sediment (1.8m) | place: French Polynesia: Moorea | collected 2018-08
AACGCCCTGGACTTCGCCGGCGGCATCGCGGTCTTCACCCTGGCGAGCGGCGGCTTGATGTTCGAGGCCAGCGTCGGCGGCCAGCAGTTCTCCTTCGAGCCCAAGCCCTGACGGCCGTCGCGGTGCCTCGACGGCGCTGCACGACCGCTTGTCACTCGCTTCCTTTGAGACCCGGACCGGGCGACAGGCAAGTCGGGACGCGCGTTGGCCGAATTTCTGATCCGCTCGCCGCCGTTCGTCGCTGATCATCCGCTGCGGGAGCTCGACGCCGGCACCTGTCCGGCGCGCAACCTGGACTGACCCGGGTCAAACCTCGTCGGGCTGGAAGGCGCCCGGCGGCACGTGCCCCGGCGCAACGTAGGCGTGATAGAGCGCGTCGAGCTGGGCCCAGAGCACGCTGCATTTGAACTCCAGGGCGCGGATCGCAGCGCGTTGCTGGTCCGGCGAGCGGGCCCGCTCCAACACATAGGCCAGGGCGAAATCCGCGTCCCGCGGGGCCTGGGTCAGGCGGGCGTTGAAGTAGGCGAGGGTCTCCTCGCTGACAAAGTCGTAGCCGGCGAGCATGCCGGAGACCCGCTCGGCGATGATGGTCGGCGAGAAGAGTTCGGTGAGGGAGGAGGCGATGGCCTCCAGGATGCTGCGCTCGCGCACGAAGGCGACGTAGGCCCGGACCGCGAAACGGGTGGCGGGGAGGGCGCCGTCCTGCGACTTGACGTAGCCGACGTCGAGGCCCAGGCCTTCGGCGAGGGCCAGCCAGCGGGCGATGCCGCCGGTCCCGGGCTCGTCCCCGTCGTGGTCGACCAGGCGCTGGCGCCAGATCCGCCGAAGCTCGGGATCCTCCAGCCGGGCGATCAGGGTCGCGTCCTTGACCGGGATGGTCGCCTGGTAGCAGTAGCGGTTGAGCGCCCAGGCCTGGACCTGGCCCTTGCTCAGCTCGCCAGCGTGCAGAAGCTTATGGAAGGGGTGCAGGTTGTGATAGCGGGTCGCGCCGATCTCGCGCAGCCGGGCCTCCAACTGCGCGGGGCTGAGCAGGTCACTCACAGCTCGATCTCCTGTCCATCGTAGGCCACCTCCCAACCCGCGGCCTCCACGGCCCGGCGCTCCTCTGAGTCCTCGAGCAGCACCGGGTTGCTGTTGTTGATGTGAATGTAGATGCGGCGCCGGACCCCGAGGCCGTCGAAGGCGGCGAGCGAGCCCTCGGGCCCGGAGATGCTGATGTGGCCCATCCGCCTGCCGGTCTTGCTGCCGAGGCCGGCGTCGACCATCTCGTCGTCGCGGTAGAGCGTGCCGTCGAACAGGACCAGCGGCGCGCCTTGAAGCCGTTCCGCCAAGGGGCCGTCGACGGCGGCGCAGCCGGGGATGTAGTAGAAGCCGGTCTCTCCCCCGCTGGCTTCGATCTTCAGGCCGATGGTGTCGCCCTCCTGCGTGCCGAAGTCCGGACCGGCCGCCTCGTCTTCCAGGTAGAGCGCCACCTTGCCGGGAACCGCGAAGGGCGTCACCAGCAACCCGAGGTCGTCGCCGGCACCGTCCCGAATCCGCGTGGCCTGGCCGAGTTCCAAAGCCCGCCGCGCCACGTAGTCGGGATGCAGCACGTTGAAGATCGGGTTTGCGGCCAGGGCGTCCTGCACCCGCCGGCTGGCGTAGAGTGCAAAGGCCTGCCGCTCGCGCAGGGTCAGAAGGCCCGCGACGTGGTCGACGTCGGCGTTGGTCAGGACGACCGCGCCCAAGGGCGTGTGTCTGAGGCCCTCCCTGGGGTGAAGCGCCCTATTGTCGTTGAACTGCTGGCGCAGGTCGGGCGAGGCGTTGAACACCGCCCAGCGCTCGCCGTCTGCCGAGACCGCGATCGAGGACTGGCTGCGCGGCTTGGCCGCGGGATCGCCCTCGCGGACCCGTCGGCAAAGCGCGCTGTTGCAGTTCCATTGAGGAAAGCCGCCACCGGCGGCGGCGCCGAGCACCAGGACCTTCATCGCTGCCTCCCTGCGCAAGCTTGCGGAGGATCGCCCTGCCAGGCAAGGGAGAATTGGGTCGAGGGCAGGATCCGGCCGATGATGGCGCCCGGCGCCTCGGGCAGCTTGGGCCTCGAGACCCGTGACCAAGTTCAATCGCGCGTGAGCAGTCTGGGACCGTTATTGAGAAAATAAATGAATTTCTTCACAGAACATGTTAATATCTTTAGGATTATGGCTTGGGGTGAGATCGCTTGAACAAAGCGCACCACCGCACTGGTGGGGCGCTGCGGGCGGCACTATAGTTAGTGAGACTAAATCTAGATGGGGAAGAGAGGCCATGCGACGGCTTTTCGCAGTTCTACTCGTTCCGATGTTCCTCGGCGCTTGCGGCACGTCGTCGTCCGACACCTACGATGCGGAGGACGTCGGTAAGGTTCTCTCGACCGCCGAGGGGACCGTCCTCTCGTCGCGCGAGGTCGAGATCGAGGGCAGCACCGGCCCGGTCGGGGCACTCGCGGGCGGTGCGGCCGGCGGTGCGACCGGCTATGGCCTGACCGGAGGCAGCGGTCCGATCACCGTGCTCGGCGCCCTGGTCGGCGCGGGCGCCGGCTACCTGGCCGAGAGCACCTTCAACGACCGGGATGGCTATGAGTACGTCGTCCGCATGGATGACGGACGGGTCGTCACCCTGGTGCAGAACCGCGGGGATCAGGAGGAGCCGATCAAGGATGGTGCGCCGGTCCTGGTGCAGTACGGGGATACCTACACCCGGATCATCCCTTTGCCGCAGAACCTCGGATCTACGGCGCCCGGGGCTTCGGGAACCTGGATCAACCCGGACACGCTGCCGCCCGGCCAGAAGCCGCCGGGCAGTTTGGTCGACTCCGACACGCCTGCGGACACCACGCCACGGGCCTCCGGGGGCAGCGGCCAGCAACCGGGAACCGGCGACGGGTCGGATACCTACTGAAGGATCTTGCCTCGACCTTTCGGGTTCGGCGGCGAGTCCGCTTTCCTGACGGGGTAACCGAAAGGGGCTTTGGCTGAGGCGGGTCGGCCAATACCCGTTCAGGTCAGTGCCGATGGTGTGAAGGCCGGCGCCGAGGAGGCAGTCGGCCTTTGTCATGGCTTCCACATGGCCAGCCAAGGCGTTCTTACCAAGGCGCAACTGAGGCCGAGTGGCGCTATTCCTTCAAGACGGCCAGCAGCACTTTCTCGATCATGCTGCCTCGCTGGTCGCTGAACTCCCCGCGGCCCACCTCGGCCAGCTTCTTGAAGTAGTTCCTATCGTTGGTGCCGAAGGACCGGTAGGAGCGGGTTTCCACGAAGTGCGCGCTGACGTTGCGGTTGGGGCCGCCTTCGGCGAAGCGCTTCACCAGCAGCAGGGTGGACCTCTCCTTTTCCTTATGCGGGCCGGCGTCGCCGACCAGAATGATGGTCTGCTGTGCGTCTTGCCGCAGCGACATTGAAACGGCGCGGTTGAGACCGGCATGGACGGCCTCGCGCGGGGTCGGACCGCCTCGGGCCGCGTGCTTCAGGCGGCCGACGAAATCGTAGATCTCCTTCGGCTGGCGCTCGGTGGAGGTCGGCTGCAGGCTGCGCGTGACCCAGGTACCAAAATCGTGATCCCGGTAGGCGACGACGCCGATCCGCAGGGACGGCACCAGGCGCTCGAGGATCCGGATCAGGCCGTGGATCGAAAGGCGCAGGTCCTTCAAGGTCTCCACCATGCTGGAGGTGGTGTCGATGACGATGATCAGGTCCAGCTTCTCGATGGTCTTGGGAACCAGGGTGGCGTTCTTTTTCTCCGCCTTCTTTTCCGTCTTGCCGCCCTGCGCGTCGAGCTGGTCCGCCTCCTGGCGCAGCGAGGCGGCGGCGGCCCGGGCCTCGGCCGCGGCGTTGCGCATTTGCTCGGCCTCGGACTTCATCTGCGCGGCGGCTCGGGCCTCGGCAACCGCGGCCTGCAAGATATCCTCGGCCTCCGCGCTTTGGGTCTCGGTCGCGGCCTTCAGGTCGAGGATCTCGGCGTGGGCGTCGAACTCCTTGCGGTAGTAGGGCAGCAGAATCACCACGATCAGCACGAAGGTGCCGGTCGCCATGGCCAGCAGGTCGAGCGCCGACATGTTGAAGATCGAGGTCTCGCGCGACGGCCGCTGCACGGCGCGCCCTCCGGTCTAGGCGAAGGCCGGTTCGGCGACCCGGCTCAAGGTCAAGACCGTGGCGCCGAGCGTGAGCTGGGCGCCCTCGTAGAGCTTGACCGGCTCGAAGGGGCGCAACCTGGCGCCGTCGAGCAGGGTGCCGTTCAGGGAATTGGTGTCCTCCGCGAAGAGCCCCTCGCTGCCCCGGCCGATCCGCAGATGCCGGCGCGAAACCGTGGGATCCTCGACCACCAGGTCGCAGAGCGCGCCGTGGCGGCCGAGGGTCAGGCCCAGGGTCGCGCGGCCGAGTTGGGTGTCGCCGATCAAGAGGCGAACCTTCTTGTCCTCCCCGTCGCTGCCCTCGAGGCACCAGCCGGTCTCGAGGTCCGAATTCAGACGATTGTGATAGTCGCTCATATCCTCCGCCCTTGGAACAACATCACGACGACGAGGGCTCTTGGGTCAGGATCGACAAAAGGACGCTCTCGATGATGCGGCCCCGGTGGTTGACGTAGTCGCCGCCGCCGGACTTGGCCAGCTGCTGAAAGAACCTCCGGCTGCTCCGCCGCCTTTCGTTGCCTGTGAAGATCGCCGAGATCCGGCGCTGAACCACGCCGGCAGGCGCGTAGGCGTGGAAGTTCCGGGCCATGTCGAAGGTCCGGCTCTGGGCGCCGGCGTGCGCCGGGGCATCGCCGACCACGATGATCCAGCCGAGGGCGGTCGACCGCCAGGGCATGTTCTTGGCCACGCCGAGCGCCTTGTCGACGGCCTCCGGCACGTCGCCGCCGCCGGACGCCCTCAGGCGCTCGACGAAGGCCTGGATCCGCCTGAGATTGTTGCCGGTCATGGGAGCGAGCTGGAAGGTGCGCGTCAGGTAGGCGTCGCTCCGATCCCGATAGGCGACGAAGCCGACGTTGAGACTGGGCGCCAGGCGGTGCAGCACCCGGATGATCCCGAGGAGGCTCGCCTGAACATCCGCGATCTCCCGCTTCATGCTGCTGGTGGTGTCCACCACGAAGACGATGTCCAGGTCGCCGATATTGAGCCGCCCTTTCTCTGTGTCGTCGGCGGCCTTCTTCTCCGGCTCCTTCTTGACCCGGCGGGCGGCAACCAGTCTCACCTGCTCGGCCTCGGCCAGGGAAGCTTCGGCGCGCTGCAGCTCGTCACGCGCCTTGCTGCGCCGGGCCTCGGCCTCGGCCATGGCGTCCTGGGCGTCCTCCGCGACCTGGCGCGCTTCGGAGAGCGAGACCCCCGACGCGGCCTGATTGGCGCGCGCGCCCTGCAACTCCTGCTCCGTCGAGGGCTGGCGGAGGTAGTAGGGGAACAGGACGACCGACATCAGGATGAAGACGCCGAGGGCCGAGGCGAAGAGGTCCAGCGCCGAAATGCTGATGACCTCGAGGTTCCGCCTCTGGCGCGAGTGCATCGCCGATCACTCCTCGTAGAGGCGGTTGATCAGATTGTCGAGACAGTACTGGCCGGCCAGGTTCAGGGCGCGCTCCTCGTGCGCCTGCACGACATGCTGGACCAGGACCAGGATCGCCGACATGAAGAGCGCGAGCAGGGTGGTGTTGAAGGCCACGCCGAGGCGCTTGGTCAGCTCGGCGAGCAGGGTCGGGTCCTGGAGGTCGACCGAGCCGGCGTAGGCCAGGGCGAGGGAGATGCCGACGACGGTGCCGATGAAGCCGAGGGTCGGGATCACCCAGACCACGTAGCGGACCATGTTGTAGCGCAGGTCGATCTCGTGCAGGCAGAGCTCCAGGCTGGAGTTCAGGAGGGAGTTCGCCTGGTCGATCGAGCGGCTGGTCTGGAACTGCAGAACCACCCGCTGGATCAGGCGCGGCAAGAAGCGGCCCTCGGCGACACCGCCGGGCCCGGAGACGAGACGCGCGTGGTTGTAGATCTGGCGCAGTTCGGGCGTCTGGAGGATGGTGCGCTCGTCCTCCGGCAGATAGCCCTCCTGCACCTGGCCGCGTTCCGCGATGGCGTCGCGAACCCGGACCACCAGCTCCCCCAGGCCCAGGAAGAACACGATCCACATCACGTTCTGCACGGTGAAGGGATAGCTTTCCCGGTCGCGGTCGATCAGGATCTCGGCCGCGGTGTCGGGCAGCACGTTGTGGAACAGGAGAATGGTCAGCAGGCCGGCGATCAGAGCGCCGAAAAGGATCAGCAGGTGCGCGAAGATGTTGCGGCTGTAGTGGTGCCGCGGTCGCTCCCGTTGCTCGAGATCCTGATGGGGTAGAACGCTCTCAGCCATGCCTACAGCCTCTTGGGAATGATCTCGCCGGTCACGGGATCACGCTCGACCCGGCCGCGCAGGCTCTCGATGCGACGGTCGGCGCCGCCCGCCGCGCCGCCGCCGTGGGCATCGCCGCCGCGCCCGGCACCGCCGCCACCGGGGCCGGTCTCGGCGGAGTCGCGGAGGTCGACGTCGCGCAGCAGATCCTTCAGGGTGCAGTGATGGTCGCCAAGTCTGAGGTGATCCTCCATCGATACGAAGCTCTGGCGCAGCTTCTCCCAATGGTCGCGCCCCTGATCGGCCGATACCCGTCGCCAGCACCCCGTTTCCGTGGCGCAGTCGGTCACGAAGTAGCGGCCGTCGTCGGTGATCACGACCTCGACATGACGCCGAGCCACCGAGGCGTCGGCCAGGACCACGTCGGCGTAGGGACTGCGCCCAACAACGACCGTCTTCACCCCGCCCTCCCGAACAAGATGGCCGGAACGCCGCCGCGATCCGGGTCGCGTCGCTCCAGCCGGCGTCTGCCGCACGTCCAGATTGCCTCCGCCGAATACCCGGCCCGCCTCATTTGCCCTCCGTCGCGATCTTGCCTTTCTTTGTCTGACCGCTCGCGTTTCCGGTCACCTCATTCTCGCTCAGGTCCGGCGCGGCATCGACGCTGATGGCCAGACCGTACCTCTTGTTGGACTTGACCCGGTTGCCCTCGAGCCGGCCACCGGCCCGCTCCAGGAGCAGGATCCCGTGGTCGCCGTTGTCCTGCACTTCGTTCTTGCGAAGAAGCGGGGTTGCGCCCTCACCGACGATGATCCCGGAGCCGCCGTTGCGGGTCACGACGTTGCTGTCGAGCTCCCCGCGCGCGCCCTCGTAGATGAAGACCCCGGCCTCGCCGTTTGATTCGATCCGGTTCTTGGCGAAGACCGGTCGCGAGCCGCCGCGGATCACCACGCCGGTGCCGGCGTTCTGGATGATCTGGTTGCCTTCGAAGCGACCGGCCGCGCCCGCTTCCAGGATCATGCCCGCGCGCTTGGTCCCCTTGATCTCGTTGCCGATGACCTCGGGCGCTGCGCCCCGGCGCACCAGGAGGCCGACCGCGGCCTCGCCGGCGATGCTGCTGTCGGACATGCGGGCCCGGGCGCCGTTGGAGACGACCACCGCGGGCACGCCGCCCGAGACCTTGATCTCGAGGTCCTTGAGCGTCGCGGCGCCCCCGCTGTGCAGGATGACGGCGGGCGTGCCCTCGGCTTCGATCACGCTGTTGGCCAGGGTCAGATTGCTGCCGACCAGAAGCACGCAGCCTTCGCCGCCGCCGCCGGGCGCTTTGCGGAGCGTCAGGCCGTACAGCTTGCCAGTCTCCGCGGTTGCGGTCAGGCAGCTGCCGCTGCTCGGCGCGATCACGGTGTCCGCGGGGTCCGCCGAGACCGCCTCGATCGTCACCGGACGCGACAGGACCAGGCTTTCCTCGTAGGTGCCGGGTTGAATCCGGATCGTCGAGCCGTCCCTGGCCTGGGCGAGCGCCGCTTCGATGGTCGCGGTGTCGCCCCGGCCGGCCGGGTCGACCGTCCATTCCGTCTTGTTCTGAAGGACCGTCCACTGCCAATAGGCCCAGCCGCCACCGGTCAGGCCGACGATGAACAAGATCCCGAAGATCAGACCGACCGGCGTCCGGCTGGCCCGAGGCCGCGCGGTGCCTGGGCCGGCGACCTGAGCCCGGGGCCCCTCGACGTAGAAGGTGTCGCTCACGCCCGGCTCGCGCTTGATGCGCTGGGTCGGAGGGACGTCGTCCAGATCGGCGTCCTTGGCCGCCTCTTCGGCTTCGCCAGACTCTGCGGCCGGCGTCAGGTCCTGCTTGCCCGGCTCACCGGCGGCGACGGCCAGGGCCTTGGTCCAATCCTGTGCGCTCTGCGGCCGCTTGCCTGGCGTCAGGGCGAGACCCCAGTCGATGGCGGCCAGGAAGGCCGGCGACGCGTGGCCGGCGCCCAGCTTTCGGGCCGGCAGCATCTTCGCGCCGTTCAGCCGGTCCCGGGCGTCCGGCGGGATCTTGCCGGTCACCGCCCGATAGGCCACGGCCGCCAAGCCGTAGATGTCGGTCCAGGGGCCTTCGTGACCAGCTTTCTGGTATTGCTCCGGTGCCGCGAAGCCCGGTGTCAGGCAGCTCACGGGATCCGTCTTGCCCGAGGAGCCGACGAGTTCGCCTGCAGCGCCGAAGTCGAGCAGGACTGGGCTGCCGTCCGGCCGCAGATGAATGTTCGACGGCTTGATGTCCCGATGCAAAATCCCCTTGGCGTGCAAATGAGAAAGTGCATCCAGCAGGGGCACCAGGATTCGATGCAGCCGGTCCTCGTTGAAGGCCTCGGGCACGGCGACCAGGGCCGCCGCGAGACTGTGCCCCTCTTCGGGCTCGAGCACGATGTAGGGGCGCTCGCGGCTGTCGCGGAAATCGCGGCAGCGGGCGATGTTGGGATGGTCCAGGCGCCCGAGGATCGCCGCCTCGCGACGAAAGGCGGCCAGCGCCGAGGCGCCGGGATCGTCATCGGCGGCCAGGGGCTGCAGGCTGCCGGGGTCCGGCTGGAAGAGCTTGATTGCCGCCTTCGCGCCCTGGGTCGCTTCCCGCGCCAGGTAGGTCACGCCATAGATGCCGCGGCCGAGAATGCCCAGGATCTGAAAGCCGTCGACGTCGGCCCCGGGCGCGAGGTCCCTGGGGTCCCCGCCGGCGAAGGGCGACAGGGCGCCGGCATCGGCCTCGTAGCTAGTAGGCATTGTCGTCGGCGGCCTCCCATTCCGGCGGCCGGCTCGGCACTCGCGCCGAGATCTTCGGCGGCGGGGGCGGGGCCTTGGCAACGGCCTTGGCCGGCGCGGCGGGCTTCTTCTTCTTAGCAGAAGGGGGCTTGGGCTTCTTGCCATCAGGCGCGCCCCCGGCACCGGCCGGCGCCTTGGCGGTCGGATCGCTTCCGCCCGGGGTGGCTGCCGCCGTCTTGCTTCCCTTATCGCCGCGCTTGACGGTACGCTTCGGCTTGGAATCCTCGGTCAGCTTCCAGCCGCCGGTCGCCTCGCGGCAGCCAGTCCCTCGCACCGACACCGGCTCGCCGGCAGTGGAATCGATGGTCCGCAGGTAGTCCCGGCAGGGCGTCTTGGGATCGAGGAAATAGGTGCGCATCAGCTGTATCTTGCCGCTGTTCCCGGTCTCGGGATTGGTCCAGACGACCTCGGCGCCGGTCCGCTCGAACTCCAGGATCTTCCTGAGGCGCTTCTCCAGATAGGCCCGGTCCGCGGCCGCCGCGTCCTCCTGGGCCTGAAGGCTCGCCGGGACGAGCAGGGCCAAGCTGAGCGCGACCACGGCCAAGATCCTGTCCGGGGACTGTTTGTTCGTGCCTGGATGAAACGCCGATCGAACCGTCTTAGCCAAGAGACAACCCCTTTTTGTCGTGCACGGCAAACGGCGGGCAAGAAGCCCGCTTTACCGGCAAATATACCATCTAAATCCTAGCGGCGGCAGTCGCATCCTTGTGACCAAGACCTCGGCTTCGGACGGCGGTCGCACGGCAACGGCGCTCCATTGGCGGCGAAAGTCTCCAGCGTAATTTATTGAAATATATAAGAAATAGGGCGCGCTCCGACGTTGGGCCGCTTGTGTCCTCTATGCGACCCGCATATTACCGGCGTTGCGTAGGAACATCGGTTCCGGTTGCCAGGCCGTCAAGAGGGCCCCGGCAGGGCTTCTGCCGGCCTGGACCGTCCCCGACCCAGGACCGAGAGCAGCACGTTCTCGACAAGCGTTTGCGGGTCGGACGTGAAGCAACCGCCGCCGTGTTTGGCGAGATGATGGAAGAACTTCCGACTACCCCGCCGACGCGCGGAGCCGGTATAGACTGCGGAGACCTTGCGCCGAGCGGCGCTCGAGGGCACGTCGCCGCGGAAGTTCTCGGCCATGATGAGGGTCCGGCCCCGAGCGCCGGCGTGCGCCGGGGCGTCCCCGATCACGACGATCTGGCCAAGGGCCGTCGGCCGCCAGGGCATGTCCTTGGCCACG
>JAAUXY010211202.1_pt1 | contig 10357 bp, 10 predicted proteins | sample 7278121 | NCBI WGS metagenome assembly JAAUXY01 (sample SAMN14350117, study PRJNA611818) | marine sediment metagenome | isolation source: surface marine sediment (1.8m) | place: French Polynesia: Moorea | collected 2018-08
CATGGTCTGCACGGGCTGCTGACAAAGATCGACTACCCGACGTTCTCGGGAGTCGACGGCCCGCGTGACTACACCGAGTTCCCGGCGCAGATCCTCGAGCACTACGCGGCCCAGCCCGAGCTCCTCGAGGTCTTCGCCCGGCACTACGAAACGGGCGAGGTCATCCCGCAGGAGCTGGTGGAGCGGATGCGCGTCGCGGCGAACCACAACGAGGGCTTCCGTACGACCGAGTACGTCGCTGCCTCGCTCCTCGATCTGCGCTGGCACATGCTGACCGTCGAGGAGGCGAACGCGTTGACCGATGCGCGCGCCTTCGAAGAAGAGATCCTGCGCGAGTACGGCCTGATCGACGAGATCGAGCCGCGCTACCGCTCGCAGTACTTCAGCCACATCTTCGCGGGCGGCTACTCGGCCGGCTACTACGCCTACCTGTGGTCGGAAATCCTCGATGCCGACGGCTTCAATGCATTCAAAGAAGCGGAAGACATCTTCGATCCGGCAACGGCTGCGCGCCTCAAGCAATGGGTTTACGAAGCGGGCGGGCTCAAGGAAGCCGACGAGCTCTACCGAAACTTCCGGGGTGCTGATCCCAGCATCGAACCATTGCTCGAGGGTCGTGGATTCAAAGTGGAGACCTCAGTCCAGTAATCGCGCAACGGTCCACCAGAGGCCGAAAACGCCAATCAGGCTGGAAGCCGGCAGCACGACAAAACGTCGATACGCTGCCGGCTTTTCTTTTAGCGAGCTCGAACGCCGGAGCAGCAGTGCGAGCACGAACGCCAGCGCCACCACGCTGAGCTGGCCGATCTCGACACCGACGTTGAAACCGATCAGCGCGCTCCAGAACTGCCCGGGCGGCAGCCCGAGCTCACCGAAAAAGCCGGCGAATCCGAGGCCGTGCAGCAGCCCGAACAGGAACACGATGGCCGGCCGCCAGGCCGGCATGTCGTCGAGGAAAAGGTTCTCCAACGCAACGAACGCAATCGTAGCTGCGATCAGCGGTTCGACAATGTCGGGCGACGGCGTGATGAACCCCGCAGCCGCAAGCCCCAGCGTGGCGGTGTGTGCAACCGTGAACGTCGAAATCTGGATGACCAGTGCGCGCAGCCGTGTCGAGGACAGGAACAACGCCAGGACGAACAGAATGTGATCGAGACCGGCGGGGAGGATATGGCGTATGCCGATCGTAATGTACAGAGCGACGGTCGACGCGATGCCGCGCACATTCCCTTCAGGATCGAGGATCGGACCGAGTTGTTCAGCGGTAGCGTTCGGGTCGTCGAGTGCCAGCAATGTCGCGCACAGTTCCGGATCGAGCCCGTCGCCGCCGGGCCCACAGAATTCATCTTCGGGATGCGCGTACGCCGCCGGGGCGGCGACTACCCCGGCGGTCAACGCGATAAACAGGCAAACGAATACTCTGGGAAACAATCAGGCAAGCCAGCCAAACACTCCGCCGGTAAGCAGACCATAGATCAGCGCGTCAATAAACGTCTTTATCGTCATCGACCAGGGCCGGCCGAACCAGATGCTCTCCTGCACGTAGGCGAATCCGTAGGCGATGAATGCCGTCGTTCCCGCTATCCGGAACGTCGCCAGGTAGCTTGCATCGGGGGCTACCGTCCTGCTGACCATGTACGCGCAGATAATGGCCACAACGAGGTTGTAGACGAAGTTGATGCCGAGCTTGGAGCCCATGCTCATTGGCGATCCTGCTGGCACGACCGTTATGAATGCGACCGGCCCTTCCTCGTATTTCTTCATCAACTCGGGGCTGGCCCAATCCGCATTGCTCGCCGCATGCGGGACGTTGTAGGCGCCCGGCGCGTTGCCGCGCAGCGCAGCGCGCACGGCTTCTTCGTCGCCCGTACCGCTGAAGTCAGTCTTGTGCCAGGGCATTGCCATCCATATGGCAGCTCCGGCAATGAAGGTAACGATGGCCGTGACCAGGATTGGCAGCCAAAGTGCTGCAATACTCATGAGAACCCCCTTTTTTGTTGTTGTTTTTCGATAATAGACCAGTTACCTCGGATCCGCCCAGCGCTCGCTGGTCAGCACGTTCTCATCCGTCAGAGAATGCAGGAACGCCAGCAGGTCGTCGCGCTCTGACTCGTTCAGTTCGAATCCGCGGATGAAGTTCGATTTGTAAGGGCTGACTCGCCCGTCGCCGGCCAACGGCCCATCGAGGATCGCGCGTCCTCCGCGCTGGTAGTGATCGATTACGTCGTCGAGCGTGGCGGCGCTGCCGTCGTGCATATACGGTGCAGTGACTGCGATGTTGCGCAACGTCGGTGCCTTGAATCGTCCCATGTCCCGCCGCTCACCGGTCATATCGAACAGTCCCGTATTCTCCTCCGGATACGAGCCGTTGGCGTCGATGTTGTAAAGACCGGTATTGTGGTAGCCCACCTGGTCCACGCGGGAATTCGCGTGCGTCGTGCTGTCGGTGAAGTTGAAACCGCCGTGGCAATGAAAACACTCGAGCCGTTCCGAGAAAAACAGATCCATGCCGCGTTTGGCCGATTCGCTGATTGCGTCCTCGTCGCCCGCGAGGTGGCGGTCGTACGGCGAGTCATAGCTGATGATCGTGCGCACGAACGCCGCGATGCTTCGCACGGCGTTCAGGACCGAATGCGGGTCTGCGTCGGTAGGAAATGCGCGACGTGCAAGCTCCGAGTATCGTGGTTCCGATTTCAACATCTCGACGATGATCGTTTCGCGCCCTCCCATCCCCATTTCCACGGGGTTGTCCCCGAGCAGTGGCGTCAGCGCCTGGTCCTCGAGCTTGGCCAGTAGCTGATTGGCCCAGGTCAGGCGGCTCGCATACGCGGCGTTGACCAGGGTCATCGAGCTGCGCGGATGAAGCTGGCCGGTTGCACCGACAGACCTGGCGCGACCATCGGTGAACGCCAGTTCCTGCATGTGGCACGAGGCGCAGGACGTCGTTCCATTGACGGACAGGCGGGTGTCGTAAAACAGCCAGCGCCCGAGCTCGACTTTGGCACTGTTCATGGGGTTGTCGGCCGGCACCGTCGGGGGTGGCAGGTTGCCGGGAAGATCCCAGCGCCACTCATTGTGCTGCAGGAATCGCAACGCTCCGGCGATCAGCGCTACGGTTACAAGAACGTAGGCAACGTTCCTCACTTCTCGGCGACTCGCCAGACGGATTGCGACGCCACCGAATCGCCGGTGGCATGATCGATACCGAGGCGGGCGAACGGTTCGACGCAGGCGGACTCGGCAGGGCCCGACGAGCAGTCCCCGGGTGCGGCATCGTCGAGCGCGGTGCCACTCAGCAGCCGTTCGAAGTCGAATGCAATCCTGTCCCTGCCCGCTTCGAAGTCGCGAAGCTCGACGACAACGCGATTCGGGAACGAGCAGCGCTCGATATTGCCGACCGTACCCTTGCAGCCGGCACTTCCGAGATGCACCCAGAAACCATCGTCGGTGCCCTCCACGCCAGCTCGCAGGAACTTGTAGCCGGAGCGCCAGTGCCAGTGCATCGCTGCGTCGTCGAGAGGCGCAGCGGCCGCGAGCGGATCGGCGTGGTTGTCCTCGAACGGCACACCGACCACGAATCGAATGCCCGTGTAGGCCCCCGCCGCCACCTGGCCGCGCAGCTCTGTGTTGACGGCCGGGGTGCCGTTGTCGCAGGCACCGGAGCCGTCTTCCAGGTCCACGAGAGCGACGCGCGCTGTCTGCCAGCTGCCGTCCCGATCAAGGGTCAGGGACTGTGCCGCGCCCGTGTCGGCCAGGAATTCAATGTCGGATACGTAGAAGCGCAGATCGTTCATCCGCTGCGAGCCCGCAGCCTGGCTGCAGGAAATCGGTGAGTTGCCCCAGGTTGCTACGAACGGCACCGTGACGGGTACCGTCGGCTCGGTACACCCGGCGGCGGCCATCAACAGCCAGATCGGGAATAGCGTGCGAGACAAAGGGAGCTAGCCAGCCGAGCGGCCGACGTCTGCCTCGGCGTCGTCTTCTGCCTCGTCGTCCGTGTCGGGGGCCATCGTGTAATCGAGTACACCGGTTGCAATCATGTCCGTCGAGGCCTGTGCAACCGACAGCTCCGTTTCGACTTCGCGCAGCTTGGCCTCGGACTTGACGTTCTCGGTGGCGCGTTCGGTAAGCTCGGCACGAAGTTCGCGCGTCTTCATCACCGACTCGCGCAGGTCGCGCGTCGTGCGCTCTAGCTTCGCCTGCTGCTCCGTAATGACGTTGTCACGGCGTTCGACGCCGCCCTCGACATCCTTGAGCTGCTCCTGGAGTTTTTCGAGCTCACCGTGGGATTTTTCAGCATCGGTCTTTGCGATCCTGACTTCGGCTTCCAGTTCACGGATACGATCGTCCCTCGGGTCGCGCTTTTTCGTCTTGGCTCGGCTTCCCACCTTTGTGTTCACCCACGACAGCAGCCAGCCAAGCAGGAAGGCGCTGGCCGTCATCAGGATCAATTCCTGTGGGAGATCGACGAACATAACGCAAGATTATGTGCTTTCGGCCGGTGAAGAAAGAACCGAGTTCTCAATCCTGCAATACCCGGTGCGGTCACCAGCGCCCAAAAGTGGAATGGCGCGGCTGAAAAGAACCGCTTTTTATAATATGAAATACAATGACTTATATAACTTTTCTCAAGCCCTTTTGAGAAGTTCGACGACATGGTCCGGGAAGTCCGTGAACAGCCCGTCGATCGCCACATCGTCGACGCAGAACTCGATGAGTTGCCCCAGCGTTGCGAAACCGTCGGGCAGGTCGTCGCTGCGAAACGTGTAGGGATGCACCGCGAGCCCCGCTTTGTGGGCGGCTGCAACGAATCCGCTCGGGCGCACCACACCAGGGTCCTCGTCGACGTAGTAAATCAGCTCGAGCCAGGGGCCGACCCCATCGGCAACCTTGGCGACGCGCTCGAGACCTGCGCTGGTTGCCAGTTCTTCGTAGTCTGTGTCCGATTCGCCCCAGTCGTTGTCACCGATAAGCTGAATGAGTTTGAGTTCGGTGCCGAGTTCTTTGCGGAGGCGCACGACCTCGTCCGCATCGAAGCATTGCACGTAAACGGGATCCGAGTGCGATTCATAGCCGTATTCGGCCAGAATCCCCAACATGAGTGGCGCGATGTCGACGCCCTCGTCACGATGCCAGGCCGGCTTTTTGATCTCCGGGTAGATGCCGGCTTCGCGGCCCGTTGTCGAGTTCAGTTCCCGTATCACGCGAATCTCTTCCGCGAGCGTGTGGACATGAAACGGCTCATCGGAAGAAGCAAATCGCCGCGGATACACCGGTTTGCCACTCTCGTCCTGACGCTCGTGGGCCCGGAGCGTGCGCAGTTCGGCGAGCTCGAAATCGCGCACGTAGTAACGGCCATCGTCCCTCGCCCGCCCGGGAAAGCGACTTGCCACGTTGGTCACGCGGTCGAGGTGGATGTCGTGCAGGACGATGAGCTCGTCATCGGCCGATGCGACGACGTCCTGTTCGATGTAGTCGGCGCCCATCGCATGCGCCAGGACCTTGGCAGGGATGGTGTGCTCGGGCAGGTATCCGGAGGCGCCACGATGGGCGATGACGATCGGTCGCATACAGATAATTGACCTTAGATAATGAGCCTATCTTATTGTTCTTCCGAAATTTCTCCGTCGGCATCCCAGCCGGGAAAATCGATGGTTTCCCACCGCTGGGTGTCCTCACCGCGCGCCTGTCGCTTGAGTGCGTCTACCATCTCGCGCTCGTTCCATTCGATGTGCTCCTGGACGCGGTCGACGATTTCCTTCGGCGTCTCGGCCACGTGCCCGAAAGGCCGGATCGCGATCATGCCGATGTTGTTCGCCTTGGCGGCATCCATCATGAAGCGCACGAGGTCGCCCTTCTGCTCGTACAGGCTTGGCAGCACGAACATTGCTTCAGCCTGCTTGATCTGCTGCACGAGCTGATCTCGTATCGCATCGATCCCGCCAGTCGTCGGTATGTTCTCCGGTTTGCTGACGTTGACGTAGAAGAAGCGGTCTGCGCTCTCGAGGAACTCGAATACCCGCAGGTAGTCGTCGGTTTCCGCGAACGCGTGTGTCGCAAACACCCGAATCGGATTTGACTCTGACACAGAAGCCCCCATTCCTGTCCGTGGTATTAGTAGTGTATCGAATTCGTGGCGATGGTTCCCATGCCTACTGGCTTTCGGTATCGTCGCAGGACCAATGCGACTCCTTCTCTACAACATTCGCTACGCCGTTGGCGGTGGCGCCAGTATGCGCATGCCGGTGCCGGGCGCCGGGTACGTTCTCGGGGACCCCAATATTCTGCCGGAGCTGACCCGATTCATACGCTCCGTCGATCCGGATATCGTCGGGCTTATAGAGGTCGACACCGGTTCCATTCGCAGCCGCATGGTCAACCAGGCCGAGGCCATTGCGGACGAACTCGGCATGAATACCTCGTACGAGACCAAGTACGGCAAACTATCACTGAATCAGATGCTCCCGATCGTTCGCAAGCAGGGCAACGCTTTCCTTGCAGCGGAGCGCGTTCACGGCGAGAACTTCCACTACTTCGACACCGGGATCAAGAGGCTGATCATCGAGCTCGAGATGGAGGACTTCGCCGTGTTCCTCGTGCATCTCTCACTCAAGTATCGCCATCGTCACCTCCAGCTCCGGAAGCTGTTCGACCTGATCGATGCCACGGAGAAACCGGTCATCGTGGCCGGCGACTTCAATACGTTCTGGGGCGAAAACGAGATGTACCTGTTCATGAAAGCGGCCGGCCTCTCCTCGGCAAACGTCGATGGCCTGCCGACCTACCCCAGCCGCGCGCCGCGCAAGGAGCTCGACTGGGTCCTGTACCAGGAAGGGATCCGGGTGACCGGATTCGAGGTACCCCGGGTCCGGTTCTCGGATCATCTGCCTCTGGTCTGCGACTTCGAGGTTCTCTAGTTACCGGACGGAACAAAGCCGGAGATAGCAACAACCATGACCACCAAGCACTGGAATGTCGAAACCGACAGCGACGGCATCGCCTGGCTGCGCATTGATCGCGCCGACAGCAGCGCCAACACTCTTTCTTCCGAGGTTCTTCACGAACTCAACTCGATCGTCGAAGGGCTGATCAGCAAGCCGCCGAAAGGCGCGGTGATTTACTCGGGCAAGACGAACGGCTTCATCATGGGAGCCGATATCAGTGAGATTTCCGAGATAACGGACGCGGATCAGTCCTATGAACTGACCCGACTCGGTCAGCAGTTCTTCGATCGAATCGAGGCACTGCCCTTCCCGACCGTCGCGGCGATCAACGGCTTCTGCCTCGGCGGTGGTCTCGAGCTCGCTATGGCCTGCACATACCGTCTTGGTCTCGCCGGCGACAAACGCGTGCTGGGCCTGCCCGAAGTGCAGCTCGGCCTGCACCCGGGATTCGGTGGCACCGTTCGGGTGATACGGATTTGTGGCGTGCGGCCCGGCATGCAGATTCAGCTGACCGGCAAACCGATCACTGTGGACAAGGGTCGCAAAATCGGTCTGATTGACAGGGTCGCCAGCGAGGACAACTGGCGACAGGCCGCGAAGGAACTGATCGCCTCGAATCGGCCGCGGCAACGAGCGCCGCTGATAGAGCGCTTGCTGAGCCTGCCTTTCGTTCGCCCGTTCATCAAAAAGGTGCTGATCGGCCAGGTTGCCGGCAGAATACGCAAGGATCACTACCCTGCCCCGTACGCCATGATCGACCTCTGGACGAAGTACGGAGCGTCGGAGAAGACCGGTTACGAGGCTGAAGCGCGTTCGTTCGCCAAACTGGCGGTATCTTCGACCGCGCGAAACCTGATTCGCGTCTTTTTCCTCCAGAACCGGCTCAAGGGCCTGGGCGGCAAGGGCGGTTCCGAAATTCGCCACGTACATGTCGTTGGCGCGGGCGTCATGGGTGGAGATATCGCGGCCTGGTGCGCGTTGCGCGGCCTCGACGTGACCCTGCAGGATCGCGAGCAGCAGTACATCGAGCCGGCGCTCGAGCGTGCGGTCAAGCTGTTCGAAAAACGGGTCCGCGACGAGAACAAGCGGGCCGAGACGGGTGCACGACTGACCGCAGATGTCGCCGGCGACGGTGCGGCCAAAGCGGACCTGATTGTCGAAGCGATTTTCGAGAATCTCGAAGCGAAGCAATCGCTGTACAAGGACCTGCAGGCGAAAATGAAGCCAGGTGCGATGATTGCGACGAACACCTCGAGCATCCGGCTCGAAGACCTGCGCACGGTGCTCGACGAGCCGCGGCGTTTTATCGGCCTGCATTTCTTCAATCCCGTTGCCATGATGCCACTGGTCGAAGTCATCCGCTGCGATGACACGGACCAGGAGGCGCTCGATACCGGCTTCGGCTTCGTCAAGGCGATAGGAAAGCTGCCGCTGGAATGCGCGAGCTCACCGGGATTCGTAGTGAACCGCATTCTCGCGCCTTACATGGCGGAGGCTATGCACCTTGCCGACGACGGCGTGGCGCTAGCCGATATCGACCGCGCCGCCGAGAACTTCGGCATGCCGATGGGCCCCGTTGAGCTCGCGGACAGTGTCGGCCTGGACGTCGCGCTGGGCGTGTCAAAGGTCCTTGGCGACGCGATGGGCCGGCCGATCCCGCAGAAACTCGTCGACATGACCGAAGCCGGCCAGCTCGGCCGGAAATCAGGCCAGGGCTTCTATCGCTGGCAGGCCGGCAAACCGGTAAAACCCGAAGGCGATCCGGCCAGCGTTGCGGTTGACATCGAAGCTCGGCTCGCGCTGCCGATGGTCAACGAGGCCGTGGCGTGCCTTCACGAGGGGGTCGTGAGCGAGGCAGACCTGCTCGACGCAGGCGTCATCTTCGGCACCGGATTCGCGCCGTTTCGAGGCGGCCCGCTCAACTACGCACGCGAGCGTGGCCTCGAAAACGTGGTTGCGGCCCTCGAAAAGCTGGCCGCCACTCACGGCGAGCGGTTTTCGCCCCATGAGGGCTGGTCCTCATTGTGACGGGCTTCACGCTGCGCGACTTCGGTAGTACCGGAAGTTGTTGAATTGAAGGTAGAATGCTGGCTTATGTGCAATCGGCGGCCACGTGCAAGCACCTGGCCGCTGCTTTCGTGAATAAATGGGATAACGCATGTCGGATGAGCAGCAAACTGCTGACCTGCTCAGGAATTTCTCGCCGCTCGACGGCCTGAAGCGTGACAATCTCGCAGCGCTTGCTCGCAAGGTGCAGGTACGTGAGATGTCGCCAGGCCAGATGTTGTTCAAGGAAGGCGACACAGAGAAGCGCACGATCTACGTCGTCGCCGGTACGCTGGAACTGGTGGATGGCGCAAAGATCGTCGGCAAGGTCGAAGGCGGCAGCGAACTTGCCCGCAATCCCGTCGCACCCGTCTATCCACGCCGCGTCGGCGCCCGCGCCCGTGACCGGGTGCAGTTCATCTCGATCGACAGCGACTTGCTGGACGTCATGCTGACCTGGGATCAGACCGGGACCTACGAGGTTTCGGAACTCCAGGGAGAGTCCGACGGCGGTACCGAGGACTGGATGACGATGCTGCTGCAGACGAAGGCGTTCCACAAGATTCCGCCTGCAAACATCCAGGCGATCTTCATGCGCATGCAGCAGATCAACTACAGGTCCGGCGACGTTATCCTGAAACAGGGCGCCGAGGGCGACTACTTCTACGTGCTCATCCGGGGCAAAGCTCTCGTCACGCGAGAAACGCCGCTCAGTAAGGACGGCATCAAGCTGGCTGAGCTCGATGTCGGCGATACGTTCGGTGAGGAAGCGCTCATTTCCGATGCGAAGCGCAATGCCACGGTGACGATGCAGACTGACGGCGCCGTAATGCGCCTGGGCAAGGAAGACTTCAAAAAGCTGCTCAATGAGCCGATGCTCGAGTGGGTTACCCGCGCGCAGGCGGAGGACATCGTTCGCGGCGGTGGTCAGTGGCTGGACGTGCGTTTGCCCAGCGAATTTGAAAACCAGCACCTCGACGGTGCAATCAATATCCCCCTCTACTTCATACGCCTGAAGATCAATACGCTGGACAAGAGCCGCAAGTACATCGTCTGCTGCGATACCGGCCGACGCAGCTCGGCCGGCGCGTACATACTCTCGGAGCGCGGCTACCAGGCTTACGTGCTACAGGGCGGCATCAGCTCGGACCACTCCTAGGCGCGCCGCACGAGGCCTGACCTGGAAGGCGTACAAGCTGCACCAGATACCAGCGGGCGGCGAGGAACTTCCGGACCGCAGGTATCGAAACGCGGAATCGCGCCTCGAGCGGCGCTCCTACAGGGAACTCATCGCGGTCTGACGACCGCTCCTACGGGTTGCGCCTCGAGCGGCGCTCCTACAGGGAACTCATCGCGGTCTGACGACC
>JAAUXY010132126.1_pt1 | contig 10355 bp, 11 predicted proteins | sample 7278121 | NCBI WGS metagenome assembly JAAUXY01 (sample SAMN14350117, study PRJNA611818) | marine sediment metagenome | isolation source: surface marine sediment (1.8m) | place: French Polynesia: Moorea | collected 2018-08
AGTACGTCGACGACGTCGAGACACTCGCGATCGAGCGCGCCAAGGAGCTTTTTGGCGCTGACTACGCGAACGTCCAGCCGCACTCCGGCTCCCAGGCGAATGCCGCGGTCTACCTTGCGCTGTTGAAGCCCGGTGACACGATCATGGGCATGAACCTGAACGAAGGCGGTCATCTCACGCACGGCTCTCCGGTCAATTTCTCGGGCAAGCTTTTCAACGTCGTGCCCTACGGTATCGACGACGACGGCCGCATCGACTACGACGAGTTGCAGGCGCTGGCGAGCGAGCACAAGCCGAAGATGATCATTGGCGGTTTCTCGGCGTACTCGCAGCGAGTCGACTGGGCGCGTTTCCGGGAGATTTGCGACAGTGTCGGTGCCTACCTGCTGGTCGACATGGCGCACGTTGCCGGGCTGGTTGCGGCCGGCGTCTACCCGAATCCCATTCCGCATGCCGACGTCTGTACGACAACGACGCACAAGACCCTTCGCGGCCCGCGCGGAGGCCTCATACTCGCGCGCGCCAACGATGAATTGACCAAGCGCTTCAACTCGCTGGTCTTCCCCGGGACCCAGGGCGGTCCGCTGATGCACGTCATTGCGGCCAAGGCGATCGCGCTCAAAGAAGCGCTCGAACCCGAATTCAAGGAGTACCAGGCCAAGGTCGTCGAAAACGCCAAGGCCATGGCCGCAGTGCTGAGCGAACGAGGGTACTCGATCGTTTCGGGCGGCACCGAAAACCATCTCATGCTCGTCAGCCTGATCGAGCAGGGGATCACCGGCAAAGCCGCCGATGCGGCGCTGGGCCGTGCCCATATCACGGTCAACAAGAACTCCGTGCCGAACGATCCGCAGTCGCCGTTCGTGACCAGTGGCCTGCGTCTCGGCACGCCAGCGATCACGACGCGCGGTTTCGGCGTCGAGGAAACGCGTCAGCTGTCGGGCTGGATTGCGGATATACTCGACGATATCGAAAACGAGGATACGATCGAGCGAGTACGCGGCCAGGTGGCCGAGCTCTGCGCCCGCTTCCCGGTGTACGCTTGATCCATGAGACCCAGTGCACTGTCCGTTCTGCAGTAACGAAGAAACGAAAGTCATAGATTCACGCCTCGCCGGCGAGGGCCGCCAGATTCGCCGGCGGCGGCAGTGCACCCATTGCAACGAGCGCTTTACGACGTTCGAGTCCGCGGAACTCGTTATGCCGCGGCTGATCAAGAACGACAGCAGCCGCCAGCCCTTCGACGAGACCAAGCTGCGCAGCTCGATGGTGCGTGCACTCGAGAAGCGGCCGGTTGCGAGCGATGCGCTCGAGCAGGCGATCGGCCGGCTGGTACACAAGCTGCGCACGATGGGCGAACGAGAGGTGCCGTCACGGCTAGTCGGTGAGCTCGTCATGGAGGAACTGCAAAACCTCGACGAAGTTGCGTACGTGCGCTTTGCCTCGGTCTATCGCCGATTCCAGGACGTCACCGAGTTCGAAGACGAGATCAAACGGCTGCAGCGGATCTCGGAAGCCGCCGCCAGTCGCGAGCAGATGTCGCTGCTGCCCGACCTGCTCGGCAAAAAAAACAAGTAAATACGAATGTCCCAGTTTACGGACCATGATCGCGCGCACATGGCGCGGGCAATCGAGCTTGCGAGACGCGGCCTTTTGGGCGCACACCCGAATCCGATGGTCGGCTGCGTCATCGTGCGAGACGGCGAGGTGGTCGGTGAAGGATTCCACGAGCGCTGCGGCGAGGCGCATGCCGAAGTCAATGCGCTCAACGAAGCCGGCGACGACGCCAGGGGCGCGACGGTCTTCGTCACGCTGGAGCCCTGCGCGTATCACGGCAAGACGCCGGCTTGCGCGGAGGCGCTGGTGGGCGCGGGCGTCGGTCGTGTCGTGGCGGCAATGCAGGATCCGCACGAACGGGTGAGCGGCGCAGGCTTTGACATACTGCGTGGTGCCGGAATCGCCGTCGATGTCGGGTTGCTGCAAGCCGCGGCCGAGGCGCTCAACCCGGGCTTCCTCAAGCTGCACCGCAGCGGTATGCCGTATGTCAGGCTGAAGATCGCCGCGAGTCTCGACGGCTGCGTGGCCATGGCAAACGGCCAAAGCCAGTGGATCACAGGCCCTGAAGCACGTGACGACGTGCAGCACCTGCGAGCCAGGTCCGACGCGATCCTGACGGGAATCGGTACGGTGCTGGCCGACGATCCTTCGTTGACGGTGCGAATGCCGGAGCTTGCCGACGACGCGCGGCAACCCGTTCGCGCCGTCGTCGACAGCCGGCTGCGTATGCCGATGTCCTCGCGCATGCTGGACCTGCCCGGCGAGACGCAGGTTTACTGCGTGGATGCATCGAATCGCCCGGGCCTCGAAGCAGCCGGTGCCACCGTCGTCGAGACCGCGTCCGTTGCCGGCCAGGTGGATCTCGAGGCAGTAGTGAGAGCACTGGGCGCGAACGGCGCCACGGACGTTCTCGTCGAGTCGGGTCCCGGCGTCGCGGGCGCGCTCGTCGAAGGGAATCTCGTCGACGAGCTTGTGATTTACCAGGCGCCTCATATCATGGGTAGCGAAACCGCACCGATGCTGCGAACCCCGAACTGGCAGGCGCTGTCTGATCGGCGCGAGCTCGAAATCATCGAGCGCGCGCCCGTTGGCCGCGACCTGCGAATAACCGCGAGAATAAAGAGCTGATGTTTACCGGAATCATCAAAGCCAAAGGCACGATAACGTCCATGCAGCGCCGCAGCGGCGACGTACGTATGACCGTTTCTTCACCCGACATGCCATGGTCCGACTACGAGATCGGCGAGAGCATCGCCGTCAGCGGCGTCTGCCTCACTGCCGTCGCCTTGCATGAGGATGGCTTCGATACCGACGTTTCCAACGAGACCCTGAGCGTTACGGCGCTGGCGTCGATTGGAGAGGGCTCCAGCGTCAACCTGGAGCCGGCCATGGCTGTCGGCGAGCGTCTCGGTCGTCATATTGTCAGTGGCCACGTCGATTGCGTGGGCAAGGTCCTGTCCGTCGATGAGGACGCCAGGTCAATGAGGTTGAAACTCGAGATGCCGCGCGAGTACGCGCGCTACGTCGCGAAAAAGGGCTCGATCTGCATCGACGGCGTCAGTCTTACCATCAACGAAGTATCGGGAAACACGTTCGAAGTGAATATTATCCCCCACACGGCCGATGTAACGACGATCGGCGAATACGCGACCGGCTCGCTGGTCAACATAGAGGTCGATCTGCTGGCGCGGTACCTGGAGCGCATGCTCAGCGCAGACGCCGACGGGATTTCACTGGAGTTTCTCAAGACGCATGGCTATGCCTGACAGGATCGAAGACATCATTGCCGACATCAGGGACGGCAAGATGGTCATCATGGTCGATGACGAGAATCGCGAAAACGAAGGCGATTTGCTCATGGCTGCGTCGAAAGTGCGGCCCGAGGACATCAACTACATGGCGACGCACGGCCGCGGACTCATATGCCTGACGCTTACACGTCCGCGTTGTGAGCAATTGCGCCTGCCATTGATGGTCTCGGAGACCGACGACCATCACGCCACGAATTTCACGATCTCGATCGAGGCCGCCGAAGGCATCACGACGGGCATTTCCGCGCACGATCGCGCGAAGACGGTGCTGGCTGCGGTTGCGCCCGACGCACGGCCAGAGCACCTGAGTCAGCCCGGCCATATCTTCCCGGTCATGGCGCAGCCCGGCGGTGTGCTAACTCGCGCGGGGCACACCGAGGCCGGCTGCGACCTGGCGCGCCTGGCCGGGCTGGAACCGGCGGCCGTGATCGTCGAAATCCTGAATCCGGACGGCACCATGGCGCGTCGTCCCGATCTCGAGAGGTTCGCCGAGGCCCGCAGCATACGGATGGGCACGATTGCCGACCTCATCCGTTACCGCCTGGAAAAGGAACACAACGTCGAGCGCATTGCCGAACAAACGGTGGAGACCGCCCACGGCGAGTTCCGGATGCTGTGCTATGACGACCAGGTGAATCGTGCGGTGCACGTCGCGCTCGTCAAGGGCGACCCGACGAGTCAGGATTCCGCGCTCGTGCGTGTGCACCTGCAGGACACGCTGGGCGACGTCGTCGGCATCCAGAGCAGGATGCTGGGCTGGCCCCTCGACTCTGCGATAAAGCGCATCGCCGAAGAGGAACACGGCGTCGTTGTCGTGCTGCGCGAGCAGGAAACGACGCGTGACTTCATGGAGATGGTCGAGCGCCTCGGTGGCAGGGAGCTGCCTCCCGAGAAGCCGAACGGCCCGGACGCCGTTCTGAGGACCTACGGCATCGGTGCGCAGATCCTGCGCGATCTCGGCCTTACGCGAATCCGTGTATTATCGGCACCCAAGCAAATGTACGCGATTTCGGGCTTTGACATCGAGATCGTCGAATACGTCTCCAAGTAGCGGCAGCCAATGGACAACGTCAAAATCACCCAGGGCGATCTCGTCATCCGGGACGGTCGCTTCGCGATCGTCGCCGCTCGATTCAACGAGTTTGTCGTTGAGTCACTGATCAAGGGCGCTCTGCATTGCCTGCGTCAACACGGCGCGGCTGACGCTGACCTGGAGCTAATCCGGGTTCCCGGTGCCTTCGAGATGCCCGTGGTCGTCGACAGGCTCGCGGCATCGCGCCGCTTCGACGGCATCATCGCGCTCGGCGCGGTCATACGCGGCGGCACGCCACATTTCGAGTACGTCGCCGGTGAATGTGTCCGCGGCATTGCAGCAGCCGGGCGCCAGCACGGTGTGCCGATCGGTTTCGGAATCCTCACCGTGGACACGATCGAACAGGCCATCGAGCGCGCGGGCACGAAAGCAGGCAACAAGGGCGAGGAAGCCGCACTTGCGATCATTGAAACGGTCAGCCTGCTAAGAAAGATCGATTAGCAATGAGCAAGGCCTCGGCAGCCGGTGCACGGACGCGCTCACGCGAACTCATGGTGCAGGCGCTCTACCAGAAGCAGATCGCCGGCCACGAGTGCGGCGAACTCATCGCGCAGTTCCACGAGGACAAGGCATACGAGCGCGTCGACCAGGCGTTTTTCGACGAATCGTTCCCGGCAATCTGCAAAGCCCAGTCGGAGCTCGAGCAGAAGATCGACGCGCTCATCGACCGTCCGCTGGAGCAACTCGACCCGATCGAGCTGAGCATCCTGCTGATCGGCATCTACGAGCTCGAGTCGCGCATCGATATCCCGTATCGAGTGGTCATCAACGAAGGCGTCAATCTGGCCAAACGCTTCGGCGCCGTGGATGGCCACAAGTACATCAACGCCTGTCTCGATGTTGCCGCGGCGTCGCTCCGGGAGATCGAGGTGAGCGCCAAGAAGACCGGTGGATGAGTTCGAGATCATTCGTCGCTATTTCGATCGCGGCATCCCGACCGAGGGCACTGTGGTCGGCATCGGTGACGACGGCGCCATCGTCTCTCCGTCACCGGGCAAGCAACTCGTCGCCGTCGTCGATACGCTCGTCGAGGATGTCCACTTTCCTGCAGGCCTGGGGCCGGATGACATCGGCTATCGCGCCGTCGCCGTCAATCTCTCGGACGTCGCCGCAATGGGAGCCGATCCGCGCTGGATGACGTTGTCGCTGGCGATGCCCGTTGCCAACGAGCGATGGCTGCAATACTTCTCGGAGGGCTTACTTGCAGCGGCAGCCGAACACGCTGTTCAACTCGTGGGCGGCGATACGACCTCCGCACCGCAAATCGTTGTCTCGGTCCAGGTGCTCGGCGAGGTCGAGACCGGCCGCGCCATTCTGCGAAATGGCGCGCGCCCCGGTGACACAATCTTCGTCACCGGCACCGTGGGAGACGCCGCCGCGGGGCTGCATGGTCTCGAGCACGGAGGTGTACCGAAAGAACTCGCGAGCCGATTTTCGAGACCGTCGGCGCGGGTCCGCTACGGGCAATCGCTCGTCGGGATCGCGACTGCGGCCATCGACATTTCCGACGGACTGTACGCGGATCTCGGTAAACTGCTTGCGGCGAGCGGCGTCGGCGCAGAGATCGATATTGGCAGCTTGCCGATTTCGACGGCATTGCGGGAGAGCTTCCCGGTAGCGGAGCAGCGAAACTTCGCCCTGACTGGCGGCGACGACTACGAGCTCTGTTTCACGTCGGCGAGCGATCCGCCGGACCCCGGGTTCATGGCATTGACCGCGATCGGAACCGTGGTCGAAGGCAAGGGAATCAACTGTACGATCGACGGCGAACCCGTCGAGTTCGACGACCCCGGTTATTTGCATTTCAAGTGAGCGAGAAACCCGACAATCTCGCACCGACCGTGCTGAAGGATCCCGTGCATTTCCTGGCCTTCGGATTCGGTACCGGCCTTGCGCCGGTCGCGCCTGGCACGTTCGGTTCCTTACCGGGCCTGCTGCTGGCGTGGTTGACACTCGACCTGGGGCTGATCGCGCAGCTGGCCACAGCCGCCGCCCTGTGCGTGGCGGGGGTTTACCTGTGTGGCGAAAGCGCCCGCCGCATCGGCGTACACGACCATGGCGGTATCGTCTGGGACGAGATTTGTGGGATGTACGTCACACTTCTCGTGGTCCCTTTTTCGTGGCTTGACTGGGCCCTGGCATTCGGCGTTTTTCGCTTTTTGGATATTGTCAAACCCTGGCCGATTCGGGACCTGGATCACAGACTGCACGGGGGGCTCGGAATTATGCTGGACGACCTCGTAGCTGCTCTGTATGCCGCAGGATTGCTGGCTTTGTATGGGTGGCTTATGACTTGACGTAAGGGACGACATGGCGAGTCCAGTTAGCGAAATCCAGCGCCCGAGTGACGTGCCCGAGAAAATCGGCAAGTACGTCATCATCAACAAGATCGGCAAAGGCAGCACTGGCACCGTCTACCTGTCGCACGATCCTTACTACCGCCGCGATGTCGCGATCAAGGTCTACAACATCGAGGAAGACCAGGATCCCGAACGCGCCCGCGTCTCCCGGAAGATGTTCTTCAACGAAGCGCACATGGTTGGCATGCTGCAGCATCCGAACATCATGCCGATCTACGACGCCGGCGAAGAAGACGGCAGCTACTACGTCGTAACCGAACACATCCAGGGCGCGCGCACGCTTGCTGCGTATTGCCGGCCGGACAATCTGCTGCGCGTCGACGACGTCGTCGAGATTATCTACAAGTGTGCGAAAGCGCTGCACTATGCGCACGGCCGAGGCGTCATTCACCGTGACATCAAACCGTCGAACGTCATGCTGACGATCGACAACGACGTCCGCATCATCGATTTCGGTATCGCGATCGTGTCCGATTCGGAAGTGTCTCGAATCGAGGGTATCGCGGGCAGCCCCAGCTACATGTCGCCGGAGCAGGTGCAATCCGAAGAACTGACGCCCCGCTCTGACCTTTATTCCCTCGGCGCTGTGATGTACGAGCTTCTGACCGGTTTCCGGCCGTTCCGCGCGGACAACCTGTCCAAACTGCTGCACCAGATCGTGTATGCGACGCCGCCGCCGATACATACGTATCGCGACGACCTCCCCGAGGAGCTCGAGCACGTCGTCATGACGACGATGCAGAAGGACCCGGGTAAACGCCTCGTAACCGGCAACGCCATGGCCGCCGAGCTGACCCGCGTTTACAAGGATCTTCGCCAAAAGTACGACAGCCTGGACAACCAGGAGCACTTCGACCTGCTGCGCACGCTGGCATTTTTCCACGAGTTCTCCCATGCCGAGATCTGGGAGGTGCTGCGTGCCTCCGACTGGCACGACTACAAGGACGGCGACGACATCGTTCGCGAGGGCGAGATCGACGACCGTTTCTACATCATCGTCTCCGGCAAGGTACTGGTGCAGGCCAACGGCACCAACGTAGGTGCGCTTGCCAGCGGCGAGTGCTTCGGCGAGACCAGCTACGTTCGCGGCGCCAAGCGCCAGGCGTCGATCAAGGCCGACGGGGCGGTCACGATCCTGCGCGTCAGCTCGACGCTCATGGAGCAGGTCAGCTCGGCCTGCCAGCTGCGCTTCAACAAGGTCTTCCTGCGGGCGCTGATCACGCGCCTGCAGGGCACGACCTGAGTTGTAGGAGGGCCGTCGTGGGAGGGCCGTCCCGGCCCGATCGCGGCGAGACGCCGCTCCCACGAAAGACCGCAATCCGGGTTAGACTCCTGTAAAAACCTCAAGGGGTCTCAATGTCCAGACGTTTCCTGCTGCTCGCCGCAGCTCTGTTCGCCTGCGTTCCACTCTCCGCCAGCGAGCTCACCGACGCGATCGACGCCGACTACGACGACTACCTCTGGCCGCTGTTCGATCACTTCCATCGCAATCCCGAGCTGTCGCTTCTGGAAACCGAGACCGCCGGACGTATGGCAAGGGAGCTGCGCGCGGCCGGCTTCGACGTCACCGAAGGTATCGGCGGCACCGGCGTCGTCGCGATGCTTGAGAACGGTGCGGGACCGCTCGTGATGATGCGTGCCGACATGGACGGCCTGCCGGTGGAGGAAAAGTCGGGTCTCGAGAACGCTTCGCGCGTCCGCCAGGTCGATCCGATCACGGGTAGCGAGGTTTTCGTCATGCACGCCTGCGGTCACGACGTTCACATCACGAGTCTCGTCGGTACAGCGCGGCAAATGGCCCGTCGCAAAGACGACTGGAGCGGGACGTTGATGCTGGTCGTACAGCCCGCAGAAGAAGTAGGACTTGGCGCAAGGATGATGCGTGACGACGATATCTGGGGCCGCTTCGGAAAACCCGACTATGCGCATGCCCTGCACGTGTTCTACAGGGCTTTAGCCGGCAAGGTCTACGTGGCCAGGTCACCGTTCGCAGGCGTCGATTCCGTCGACGTCGTCGTTCACGGAATCGGCGGTCATGGCGCGGCGCCGCATGAGACCAAAGACCCGGTCGTCATAGGCGCTCAGATCGTGCTCGCCCTGCAAACGCTCGTTTCGCGAGAGCTCGCGCCTCGTACGCCGGGCGTGGTCACGGTCGGTTCGTTTCACGCCGGTTCCAAACACAACGTCATTTCCGACCGCGCGCATTTGCAGCTGACCGTGCGCAATACCAGCGACGCAACGCGGCAGCTTCTGCTCGACGGAATCGAGCGTATCGCAGAAAACATCGGCCGCGCCGCGGGGCTGCCCGAGGACAAGCTGCCCGAAGTCATCGTGTCGGATGGTTCGGTGCCACCGATCGTCAACGACGAAGCCCTGATGGCACGCGTCAGCAACGCGTGGCAAAGGACAATGGGCGAGAGCAGGGTGGTCGCAGTCGAGCCCAACAGCATGGTGGCCGAGGACTTCGTGCATTTCACGCGCGAACCCGAGATACCGGGTTTCTACTGGGTGATCGGCGGCGGTGGCCCCGCGTATGCGGGGCAACACTCACCGTTGTTCAGGATCGAACCGAAGCCATCGATAACGACGGGGGTGGAGTCGACCGTGCTGGCGTTGATGGAGTTGATGCCAGGGAGATAACCAATATCGCGGTCTTACGACCGCTCCTACAACTCGCTATTGGCATTCGTTGGAGCGTGTTGAGCGTAGCGAAACCGCGATCGGGCCGGGACGGCCCTCCCACGTGGGAGCGGCGTCTCGCCGCGATGCGATCAGTCCTCTTCCGGCTCGAAGTCCTCGAGTTCCTCGCCCCCTGCGCTTTTCAGCAGAATTTCGACCTTTTGCTCGGCATCCTTGAGCGCCGCCTGACAGCTCCGCGTGAGCTTGATGCCGTCCTCGAATTTCTTCATCGCCTTCTCGAGCGGCAAATCGCCGGACTCGAGTTCGTCGACGATGGCTTCGAGATCCGTCAGGGCTTTTTCGAGGTTCGGTTTCTTGCTGGATGTCATTCGCGGAAGTCCATTGAGTGCGCACGTGTGCGGCCGACAGTTTACTTGGATTTGAGTTGACTTGAAGGGGCCGCAGGCATACATTTGTTGACGGACTTAGACTCAGTCTAATTGATAACGATTCTCAATTGAGAGGAGCAACAATGTCACTGAAAGGCAGCCAAACCGAAAACAACCTCAAAGAAGCTTTTGCTGGCGAATCCCAGGCCAACCGCCGTTACCTGTACTTTGCAGCCAAGGCTGACGTTGAGGGTTACAACGACGTCGCCGCCGTATTCCGCTCCACGGCCGAGGGCGAAACCGGCCACGCACACGGCCATCTCGAGTATCTCGAGGAAGTCGGCGACCCGGCCACGGGCCTGCCGATCGGCTCGACCGCGCAGAACCTGGCTGCCGCCATCGCTGGTGAAACCCACGAGTACACCGACATGTACCCGGGCATGGCGAAGACGGCTCGCGATGAGGACTTCGACGAGATTGCAGACTGGTTCGAGACGCTGGCCAAGGCCGAGCGCTCTCACGCAAA
>JAAUXY010148103.1_pt1 | contig 10348 bp, 12 predicted proteins | sample 7278121 | NCBI WGS metagenome assembly JAAUXY01 (sample SAMN14350117, study PRJNA611818) | marine sediment metagenome | isolation source: surface marine sediment (1.8m) | place: French Polynesia: Moorea | collected 2018-08
CACCCCGATCGCTCCGACGAGGAGCTGGAGCGGATGACCGGCTGCGCCGAGGGCGTCATGCAGGCGCTCGGTCTGCACTACCGCGTCATGACCCTGTCGACCGGCGACATGGGCTTCGGCGCGCGCAAGACCTACGACACGGAAGTCTGGTTGCCCGGCCAGCAGGCCTACCGCGAGATCTCCAGCTGCTCCAACTGCTGGGACTTCCAGGCGCGGCGCATGAACGCGCGCTTCCGGCCGAAGGGCGAGAAGGGCACGGGCTTCGTGCACACCCTGAACGGCTCCGGGGTCGCGGTCGGCCGCGCGCTGATCGCGGTGATGGAAAGCTATCAGCGCGAAGACGGCTCGATCGCTGTGCCCGAGGTCTTGCGGCCCTATCTGGGCGGCCTCGAAATCATCGGCGCGGACGGCTGAGGCGACATGCAGCGCCAGCCCCTCGACCTCTCGAAGGCGCGCATCCTGGTCACCAACGACGACGGCATCAACGCGCCGGGCCTGAAGGTCCTGACCCACATCGCCAAGTCCCTGTCCGACGACGTCTGGATCGTCGCGCCCGAGAGCGAGCAGTCGGCCGTGGCCCATTCCCTGACGCTGCGTCGGCCCTTGCGGCTGCGCAAGCTCGGCCGCCGTCGCTACTCGATCGACGGCACGCCGACCGACTGCGTGCTGATCGCAGCGCACAAGATCCTGGCGGAGCGTCCGCCCGACTTGGTCCTCTCGGGCGTCAACGACGGCGGCAACCTGGCCGAAGACGTGACTTACTCGGGCACCGTGGCGGCGGCCATGGAGGCCGCGCTGCTCGGCATGCGTGCCGTCGCTTTGTCGCAGGTGCGCCCGCCGAGCGGGCTCGCGCGTTTCACCGTGGCAGAGCGCTTCGCCTCAGAGGTGCTGCAGAATCTGGCCGGCCTGAGCTGGTCCAAGGATCTGTTGGTCAACGTGAACTTCCCGGCCTGCCCGCCCGACCGGCTGAGCGGGACGGTGGTCTGCCGGCAGGGCCGGCGCGACGAGGGCACCGAGGTTTACGAAGGCCACGACCCCGGCGGCCGCCCCTACCTCTGGATCGGCAACTACCAGAGCGACGCGACGCGCGAGACCGAGACCGACCTGGCGGCCATCGCCAACAACGCCATCGCGGTGACCCCGCTGCACCTCGACCTGACGCATCGGGCGACCATGAAGCATCTCTCGGGGCTTTTTCCATGAGCATCGAGGCGCGCAAGATCCGGCTGATCATGGAGCTGCGCAGCTCTGGCATCGGCGACACCGACGTCCTGGCGGCGATCGAACGGATTCCGCGCGAGGCTTTCGTGCCACCGACCTTCCAGGACCAGGCCTACGAGAATCGGGCGCTGCCGATCGGCCACGGCCAGACTTTGAGTCAGCCCGAAGTCGTTGCGGCCATGACCCAGGCGCTGCAGGCGGACCGCGGGCTCAGAGTGCTGGAGGTCGGCACCGGCTCGGGCTATCAGGCCGCGGTGCTGTCGCGTCTGTTCCGGCGCGTCTACACGGTCGAGCAAAGCCGCGCCCTGCTCGCCGAGGCCATGGCCCGTTTCGCTGATCTCAGGCTGCACAACATCACCTGCCACCACGGCGACGGCGGTCTCGGCTGGCCGGCGCAGGCGCCCTTCGCGCGCATGATCGTGACCGCGGCGGCGGCCGACGTCCCGGGCGCCTTGGTCGACCAGTTGGGGCCGGAAGGGATCCTGGTTGTGCCGGTCGGGCCGCGGGGACGCGAACAGACCCTTCTGCGCATCACCCGTCACCCATCGGGATTGCACGAAGAGGACCTGGGCAGGGTGCGTTTCGTGCCGCTCCTGGAGTCCGCTGAGGCGGCGTCCGGCGCTTCTGGACCGCGCCGTGGGACTCTGGCATGAAGGCGAAGGGCTGCGGGCCCGGAGTGGTGGGCCCCTGATGGCTCCAGGACGGGCAGGCGACGATGGATCGGCGCTCTAGAATGCCCCGGCAAAAAAGCTCGGTGGGCCTCATGGCGGCCGTCGTCCTTTCGGCCGCCCTGTCCGGCTGCATCTTTCACAGCTCGCGGCCGCCTTTCACGACAACGCCGCCCGATCCGGCGCCGCTGCCGCGTTCGAAGCCAGCGATACCGGCCGGCTTCCCGGCGCAGACGGCCGCCTTGCAGCCGGCGGCCGGTGCCGCGGCGATCGAGGGCCCGTCCAGCTATCGCGTCGCGCGCGGCGACAACGTCTTCGCCATCTCCCGGCGCTTCGGCGTGCCGGCGCGCAGCCTCATTGACAGCAACGGCCTGGCGCCGCCTTTCACGTTGCGGGTCGGCCAGGTCCTGACGATCCCCAAGCCGCGGGTCCACGTGGTCGCGCGCGACGACACCGTCTACGGCATCTCGCGGCGCTACCGGGTCGACATGGCGGAGTTGGTCCGGCTCAACGGCATCGGGTCGCCCTACACCATCACGCCGGGGCAGCGGCTGAGCCTGCCCGGCGCGCCGCCGCCGAAGGCCGGGACGCCGGCCGTCGCCAAGGCCGAGCCGGGCCAGGTCGTGCCGCGCCGCAGCCCCGGGCGCGCCGCGGCGCCCCAGGTGGCGCAACGCTCCGCGGCGATCCCCAGCCCGCCGCCGCGCGTCGGCGGCAAGTTCCTCTGGCCGGTGCGTGGCCGCATCGTCTCGAGCTATGGCGCCAAGGGCGGCGGCCTGCACAACGACGGCGTCAACATCGCCGCCGCCCGCGGCACGCCGGTGCTGGCCGCCGACAACGGCGTGGTGGCCTACGCCGGCAACGAGCTGCGCGGCTTCGGCAATCTGCTCCTGATCAAGCACGCCGGCGGCTGGGTCACGGCCTATGCCCACACCGAGGGTCTGATGGTCCGGCGCGGTCAGACCGTGCGGCGCGGCCAGCCGATCGCCCGCGTCGGCAGCAGCGGCAACGTCTCCGAGCCGCAGCTGCGTTTCGAGGTGCGCAAGGGCACGAAGGCCGTCGATCCGTCGCGGGTGCTGGCGCCGCGGGCAACGGCGCAGGCCGGCTGACCGCCTTCAGTCGCCCGAGACCAAGTGCCGGCCCAAGCGTCCGGCCAGATCCTGCACGAACTGCCAGGCGACGCGGCCCGAGCGGCCGCCGCGGGTGATCGACCACTCGTTGGCCTCGCTGCGCAGGCGCTCGTTGGGGATCTCCAGGCCGTAGAACTCGGCGTAGCCCTCGACCATCGCGAAGTAGGTGTCCTGGTCGCAGTTGTGGAAGCCGAGCCAGAGCCCGAAACGATCAGAGAGGCTGACCTTTTCCTCGACGGCCTCGGAGGCGTGGATCGCGGTCGAGCGCTCGTTCTCGATCATGTCGCGCGGCATGAGGTGGCGGCGGTTCGAGGTGGCGTAGAAGATCACGTTGTCGGGCCGGCCCTCGATGCCGCCCTCCAGCACGGCCTTGAGCGATTTGTAGGAGGTGTCGGCGTCGTCGAAGCTCAGGTCGTCGCAGAACAGGATGCAGCGCCGTGTGTGGTTGCGCAGGCGGGCGAGCAGGCGGGGCAGAGAGGGGATCTCCTCGCGGTGGATCTCGATCAGGGCGAGTTGGGCCTGGCTGTCTGCCACGGCGCGCGCGTTGATTTCGGCATGCACGGCCTTGACCAGGGACGACTTGCCCATGCCGCGCGCGCCCCAGAGCAACGCGTTGTTGGCCGGCAGGCCGCGCGCGAAGCGCTGTGTGTTGTCCAGCAGGATTTGCTTTTGCTGCTCGACGCCCTTGAGCAGCTGCAGGTCGACCCTGTTGACCCGGGGCACCGCTTCGAGCCGCTCGGTCTCCGAGGTCCAGACGAAGGCGTCGGCGCTGTCCAGCTCGGCCGAGTCCGCCGACGGCGGCGAGAGCCGCTCCAGCGCCTCCGCGATGCGCTTGAGCGCCGGCGTCAGGGCCTTGTTCTTGGGCGCTTTGGGCTGGCTCATTGGCCTCGTGGGTCTGAGCGTTGAATTTCGGCCGTCCACGGCGGCGGGCGCTGAGCCTAGCCAGGGCGCGGCAGGGCGTCAACGCGCCACAGGCCGCATGAATCCGGGCTTTTCGGGGCGTCCGATGGCCTGCCACCGGCGTTGCAATTCGCGGGCCGGTCGTTATAGTCCCGCGGTCTGTCTGGCCCCTGAAACACTAAGGACGACCTGATGTTCATTTCACCGGCCTATGCCCAGGCCGCAGGTGGTGGTGAGTCGGGACTCATCACGCTGCTGCCGATCGTCCTGATCTTCGTGGTGTTCTATTTCCTGCTGATCCGTCCGCAGCAGAAAAAGATGAAGCAGCACAAAGAGATGGTGGGTGCACTGCGGCGCGGTGACCGGGTGGTCACCGGCGGCGGCCTGATCGGCACGGTGGCCAAGGTGGTCAACGAGAACGAGGTGCAGGTCGATCTGGCCGAGAACGTCCGGGTCAAGGTGGTGCGCCACACCATCCAGGACATCATGTCCAAGACCGAGCCCGCCGGCGGCAAGCCCAAGGAGGCCGCCAACGACCGGGGCGGCGGCGCGCCGCAGCGCGGCGGTTTCAGCCTCTCGAAATTGCTCGGCGGCAAGCCCAAATCCGACTAGGCCAGCGCACGGCAGCGAGGCAAACCTCAAGAACGCGCGGAACCGGCCGAGATCATGGTCCAATTCCCCAGGTGGCAAATCGTCGTGGTGCTGCTGGTCGTGCTGAGCGGTCTGGCGTTCGCGGCCCCGAACCTGCTGCAGCGCGAGACCGCCGAGAGCCTGCCGGGCTGGATTCCCTCCCAGCAAATCAACCTCGGTTTGGATCTGCAGGGCGGCTCCTATCTGCTGATGGAGGTCGATCTCGACGTGGTCTTCAGCGAGCAGCTGGAGAACCTGGTCGACGGCATCCGCCTGTCGCTGCGCCGGGCCAAGATCGGCTACACCGACCTCGGGGTCGACGGCGAGACCGCCGTGTTCAGGCTCCGGGACCCGACCAAACGGGACGAAGTCCGCGAGCTGATCGCCGACATCACGCAAGGCATGCTGGTGACGACCGAGGACGACGGCAGCTTCGTCATCGACTTCACCGAGCAGATGATGCGCGAGCGGCGCAACAGCGTCATCGAGCAGTCGATCGAAATCGTGCGCCGGCGCATCGACGAGACCGGAACCCGCGAGCCGAGCATCCAACGCCAGGGCGAGGACCGAATCCTGGTCCAGTTGCCAGGCGTGCGCGACCCGGAGCGGATCAAGGCGCTGCTCGGCCAGACCGCCAAGTTGACCTTCCGTTTCGTGGAGGAGGATATCGTGCCCGGGGCCGGGCGCCTGCCGGCCGGCACCGAGATCCTGAGCTCCGAAACCCTTGACGCGGCAGGCAACCCCGTCCGCTACGTCGTGCGCAAGCGCATCATGGTGAGCGGCGACACGCTGGTCGACGCCCAGGCCACCTTCCAGGACGGCCAGCCGGTGGTCTCCTTCCGCTTCGACTCTCTCGGCGCCAAGAAGTTCGGCGATGCCACTCGGGAAAACGTCGGCCGGCTCTTCGCCATCATCCTCGACGACACGGTGATCAGCGCGCCGGTGATCCGCGAGCCGATCCTGGGCGGCTCCGGGGTGATCAGCGGCGACTTCACCGTGCAAGAGGTGCAGGACCTGGCCTTGCTGCTGCGCGCGGGCGCGCTGCCGGCGCCTCTGACCTACCTCGAGGAGCGCACCGTGGGGCCGGGCCTCGGCGCCGACTCGATCGCCGCCGGCAAGATCGCCAGCGTGCTCGGCATGGTCTTCGTGGTGATCTTTATGAGCGTCGCCTATGGCCTTTTCGGCGTCTTGGCCGCGACGGCCCTCATAGGGAACCTGATCATGATCCTCGGGGCGCTGTCCGGCTTGCAGGCCACCCTGACCTTGCCGGGGATCGCCGGCATCGTGCTCACCATCGGCATGGCGGTCGACGCCAATGTGCTGATCTTCGAGCGGATCCGGGAGGAGACGCGGGCCGGTCGCGGCCCGGTCACGGCGATCGACGCCGGCTACAAGCGCGCCCTTGTCACCATCATCGATTCCAACCTGACCACCCTGATCGCCGCGGTGCTGCTGTTCGTCTTCGGCTCCGGGCCGATCAAGGGCTTTGCCGTCACGCTCACCATCGGCCTGATCACCTCGATGATCACGGCGATCATGGTGACCCGCTTCATGGTCGTGACCTGGCTGCGGCGGCGGCGGCCGCAGACCCTGCCGATATGAGGCTGGCGCCATGGCTCTGATCAAGCTGCTCCCGACCCAGCCGAAGATCGACTTCCTCAGCCGGCGCAACATTTACGCCGTCTTCTCGGTGATCCTGATCGCGTCTTCGATCGGCCTGTTTCTGGTCCAGGGGCTCAACTTCGGCGTCGACTTCAGAGGCGGGATCCTGATCGAGGCGCGCACCGATGGGCCGGCCGATCTGGCGGAGCTGCGATCGCGGCTCGGCGGCCTCGGGCTGGGCGAGGTCACCCTGCAGGAGTTCGGCGAGCCGACCGACGTGCTGATCAACGTGCAGCGCCAGGAGGGCGACGAGAAGGCCCAGATGGCGGCCATCAGTGTCGTGAAGGACGCCCTCGGTGACAGAGTCGTCGAGTACCGCCGCACCGAGTTCGTCGGGCCGAAGGTGGGGGGCGAGCTGAAGCAGGCCGGCATCTTGGCGACCGTCTTGGCGCTCGGCGCCATCGGCCTCTACATCTGGTTCCGCTTCGAGTGGCAGTTCGGCCTGGCGGCCCTGATCGCTCTGGTCCACGACGTCGTGGCCACGATCGGTTTCTATTCCCTGACCCAGATCGAGTTCAATCTCTCGACCCTGGCGGCAATCCTGACCATCGCCGGCTACTCGATCAACGACACCGTGGTGCTGTTCGACCGGGTCCGCGAGACCCTGCGCAAGTACAAGAAACTGCCGATGACGCAGCTCTTGAACATGGCGATCAACGCCACCCTGTCGCGCACCTTGCTGACCTCGATCACCACCCTGCTGGCGCTGCTTGCGCTGTTTCTGTTCGGCGGGCAGGTGATCCGCGGCTTCACCGCGGGCCTGATCTGGGGCGTGTTGATCGGCACCTACTCCTCGATCGGTCTGGCCGTGCCGCTGCTCTTGCGCCTGCACCTCAGGACCACGGCGGCAGCCGCAGCCGGCGAGAGTGAGGCCGCGGCGGGTAAGGCCAAGGGCGCGTCCTGAGGGCGCGGCGGGGCATGGACCTGTCGCCGGACAATCCCACTGGAGGCCAGCTCATCGAGAGTTACGGCGGCGGCCGCTTCCGGGTCGGTGGCCAGGTCTACGAAGGCTCGATCCTGATACTGCCCGAGCGGACGCTGGCCTGGCCGGTCGCCGACGTGGCGGCTGCGAATCCCGAGAGCCTGAACCCGTTGTTCGAGGCCGGCGAGGGCGCGGTCGAGGTTCTCCTGTTCGGCTGCGGCCCGAGAATGGCGCTGATTCCCGAGGTGCTGCGCACGGCTCTGCGCGCCCATGGCGTCGCGGCCGACGCCATGGACACCGGCGCCGCCTGCCGCACCTACAACGTGCTGCTCGCCGAAGACCGCCGGGTCGCCGCCGCTCTGATCGCGGTAGACTAGGGCGCCCGGTCCAGGAGATAGATCTCGATACGCTCCTTGCCCTTGCCGATGTTCTTGCGCTTCAGCTCGATTTTGCCGATTTCGCCGGTGCGCCGCAGATGGGTGCCGCCGCAAGGCACAGCCGCGAACTCGCGGATCTGCCAGTAGCGTCGTTCGCGCGCTTCGTCGCTATAGGCGCTTGTGATCTCCTGATTCGACGCGACGATCGCTTGCGCCGCCTCCGTCAGGCCTGGCAACAGATCCGACATGTTGGTGTCCCATTGGAAGTCGATGCGCGCCTTGTCGACGGCGATATGGGCGCCGATCTTGCGGACCGATTCGAGCCCCCGGGCGACCAGCTCCAAGACGATCTCGGCGGCGAAGTGCAAGCGCATCAGGCGGTAGCGTCTCTGCCAGTCGATTTCGATCGTCACACTGTCGCCGGGCCGCAGGCCGTGGCCGGCTTCCATCGTGTAGACGATCTCCTGGCCGTCGACACGCGCCTGGCGGACCGGACGGCCGCCGATCGTCCCGTGATCGCTCTCCTGGCCGCCGGAGAGGGCGAAGAAGATCGTCCGATCGACGGTGATCTCGTCGCCCTCGACGCCGGTGACCCGGGCTTCCAGCTCGGTCAGATAGGGGTCTTCCCAGAATACCTTCCTGGTCATGACCGCATTGTGCCGGCGGGGCCTCAGTAGAGGTTCTGCGCGGCGACCATGGCAAACAGCATGGGGATCGAGAGCAGTGTGTTGGTGCGCGAGAACAACATCGCTGTGCGCGCCGACTTGGCCTTGGTGTCGGCGTCGGCCTCGACGATGCCCAGCGCGCGCTTCTGGTTCGGCCAGATCACGAACCAGACGTTGATGAACATGATCGTGCCCAGCCACATGCCGATACCGATCGCGGTGTGCTTGGGCACGCCATCGGTCAGGCCGATCAGGATCGCCTCCAGCAGATAGCCGTTGAGCATGGCGAGAATCAGCCCGGTGACGATGGTCGCCATGGCGCCCCAGCGGAACCACCAGAGCGCGGCCGGCGCGATGTGCTTGCCGACGGCCGGCTTCAGTTCGTCCGGGATCTTCGGCATGGTCGGGATCTGGACGAAGTTGAAGTACCAGAGCAGGCCGATCCACATGACGCCGCTCAGGACGTGCAGCCAGCGGAACAGGAATGGCCAGAAGTCGGCATTCACGAAGCCCTGTGTGGCGATGTAGATGATCAGCAGGATGACCGCCAGGACGACGCCGGCGGTCACGGTCTTGTTCAGGTCGGTCAGGATGGCAGCCATTTTGCGCCCCTCTCCACTTCGCGGTCACGTCCGTGCGACCGCCGAAACGGTCTGGTTCCCCCGGTTTGGCCGCCGAGTGGGTGTCACGCCCGCCGTAAGCATTCTCTCGGCCTGCCGGGCGGAAACTTAGGCCGTCGCCGCGTGCTTGCCAAGCCGTTGCCGGCAATTGGCACGGCGCCGTCGGCCATCTATATCTTTGGGCCGAAGCGTCATTGCTTGGATCACCACCATGGCCGAGTCGGAGCTGTCGTACTGCGCTCTGCAGGTGCGGCGGCACGATCACGACCGTTTTCTGACCTGCCTCTTCGCACCCGCCGAGCGGCGGCAGGCGCTTTTCGCGCTCTACGCCTTCAATCTGGAGGTCGCGCGGACCGCCGAGGTCGTCAGCGAAGCGATGCTGGGCGAGATCCGCCTGCAATGGTGGCGCGACAGCCTGGACCAGATCTACGCCGGCACGCCGCGGCGCCACGAGGTCATCGAACCGCTGGCGGCCGCCATCGGGCGCCACGGGCTGCCGCGCGAGCCATTCGATCGCCTGCTCGAAGCGCGCAGCTTCGATCTAGAGCCGGATCCACCCGAGTCGCTGGCCGCGCTCGAGGCCTATGCCGCGGCGACATCTGCGAGCCTGCTGGAGCTCGCTCTGGGGGTGCTGTCGGACAAGCCCGAATCAAATGGTGAGGCGGCCCGGGTGGTGCGGCATCTCGGTGTCGCCTGGGCGTTCACCGGCCTGGCCCGTGCGGTGCCGTATCATGCCCGGCAGAAGCGGCTGTATCTGCCGCGGGACCTGAGCGACAGCGCCGGCCTCGAGGTCGGCGAGCTGTTCGAGCTGCGCGCCTCGCCGGCGTTGACGTCGGTGCTGGCGCAGCTGGCTGCGCGCGCGGCCGACCATCTGACGCAGGCGAGCCGCGCGCGTTCGGCGCTGCCGCGAACGGCCCGGTCGCTGCTTTTGCTCGGCACCATGGCCCGACGGCACCTCGCGCGTCTGGCGGCCGCCGGCCATGACCCCTTCCAAGAGTCGGTGCAAACACGCCCGGCAGGCGCCGCTTGGCGCCTGCTGCTGGCCTCGATCTTCGGACGCTATTGATCCCGCCGCTATTTCACGGTGACGGTGATCTTCTCCGACATGACCGGCGGGTCGTGCGGGATGTGGTTGTGGTCGCCCAGCAGAATCTGGAGCTTGTGGGTTCCGGGCGGCAGCTCCAGGGTCACTTCGGTCTGGCCGCCGCCGAAGTGGACGTGCTGATCGTCGGCGGGCAGGGGCTCGTCGAAAGACACGTCATCGACGTTGATCAGCAGGTGATGGTGCCCGGTCTTCTCCTTCTCGGTGCCCGCCGGCGCAACGCCCATGCCTTTCAGGCCGAAGACGACGGTGACCGGGTTGCTCACGGTCGCGCCGTCGGCCGGCGAAACGATGTAAGCCTTCGCGCCCGGCGGCGACGGCGTCTCGCGGGCGAGCGCCGGCGCGCTCACCCCGAAGGCGGCGGCCATGAGTAGGATCACCCGAGGACGCATGCCTCTCCCCTTGGTTTCTTGTTCGGCATTATTAATCCTTTTGTTGCAACCGACGATACAAG
>JAAUXY010106213.1_pt1 | contig 10347 bp, 8 predicted proteins | sample 7278121 | NCBI WGS metagenome assembly JAAUXY01 (sample SAMN14350117, study PRJNA611818) | marine sediment metagenome | isolation source: surface marine sediment (1.8m) | place: French Polynesia: Moorea | collected 2018-08
CCGGCCGCCATCCGGCCGAGCTCGGCGGCGGCTTCGCGGTGTCCCGGGTGGGTCCCGGCCGAGGAACCGCAGTAGACGCAAAGCGAGGAGAGGTCGGTCATGCTGGGCGATCTCCGTGGAAGGCGGCCGGCGGGGGACGGATCCGGGCCCGAGGTGTTAACCATGTCGCGTGCCTGCTCTAGCACAGTGCGACAGGCACCGCATGCCTCGAGGGGATGCCCATAAAATGGCAGGTATCCAGGCTCCGAGTGCCAAGGCGGGTCGAGATCTATCGGCTGCCGCTGCGATGCATCTGTGGATGGTCTGCGCCTGGCCCGATTGCGCCCGGGCGGTGGCCGTACTACCCTGATCGGCATTCAAGGTGACGAGGCGCCCCGTTGAACAGAACCGGCCTCCTTTTCGTATCAGGTGGCGCCCTGGTTGCGGTTGCCGTGGCAGCCACGGTCTATCTCAGTCGAGACGATTCCAGCCAGGATGCCGCGCCGCCGGCGGTCGTCGAGCGTAGCGAGAGCGCGGGCGAAAGTCCGGCGCCCGCCCCGGCCGAGCCAGCCGCCGAGGCGCCGGCGCCGCAGGCCACGGCCGCCGCGACGCAGGAAACCGAACAACCGCCGGCCGAAACGCAGGTCGAGCGGGCCGAGGCGCCTGCGCCCGCGCAGGTCGCCGAAGCCCCGCCCCGCGAAGCCGAAGCGCCGGCCGAGCAGCCGGCGGCGCAAAGCGAGCCCGAGCCTCCGGCGGCCGAACAAGCGCCGGAAAAGGCGAACGGCTCCGGCATCCAGGTGATCCAGCGCGCGGCGTTGCCGGAAACGCCGGAGACCCAGGAGGCGCCGCCGCCGCCACCGCCCAGCTTCGACGTGGTGCGCGTCGAGCCCAGCGGCGAGACAGTGGTCGCGGGCCGCGCGGCACCGGGCAGCACGGTCACCGTCTTGTCGGGTGATACGGCGATCGGCTCGGTGACCGCGGACGGCAGGGGCCAATGGGTGCTCTTGACCGATCAGCCCCTACAACCCGGCAGCCACGAGCTGAGTCTGCGCGCGGAGCTGCCGCAGGGCCCCACGCTCGAGTCGGTGAACGTGGTGATCGTGGCGATCCCGGAACCGCCGCCCGAGACCGCGGCAGGACCGGCCGAACCCGCCACGGGGCCGGCGCCGCTCGCGGTCTTGACGCCGCGCCGGGGGCCGGGCGCAACCCAGGTGCTGCAGAAACCTGAAGACAGCGGGATCAGCGACCGGGAGCTGGTCTTGAGCGCGGTCGATTACGACCCCTCGGGACAGGTCGTGATCAGCGGCAGCGCCACGCCCGACTCGACGGTGCTGGTCTATCTGGACAACGCCCTGCTGGGCCAGGCCAAGGCGGACGAGAGCGGCCGCTGGGCGCTGACCCCGGAATCGGCGGTGACACCTGGTCTGCACCGCCTGCGCGTCGATCAGGTCGCCGACGACGGCAGCGTCGTCGCCCGGATCGAGACGCCCTTCTCCCGCTCCGAGTCCATGCTCGATCTGCCGGAAGAGCGTTTCGTGGTGGTTCAGCCGGGCAACAGCCTCTGGCGCATCGCGCGCTTCGCCTACGGCGAAGGCCCCCGCTTCACGGTCATCTACCAGAGCAACCGCGAGCAGATCCGCGACCCGGACCTGATCTATCCGGGCCAGATCTTCATGGTCCCGGAGATCAACTGAGCCGGAGGGTTCAGAGCGGCGCCGCTTTGGCGGCTTCCGCGCGCGGCAGGGCCGCCTGCAAGACCTCGATGTAGGGTCTCATTTCGAGCAGCAGCGCCGCGATCGTGGCCATGATGGCGGCGGGGGTGCGCGGCTCGGGCGGCGCCATGTCGGCGTCAATGTAGATCTCGTTGCCCTCGCGCAGAACGATCCGCGCGCGCGGCAGCCGGCCGGCCTTGGCGATCAGACGTGACACGAAATAGCGGTTCCAGGGCGCCTCCGCGGTGAAGGGGAGGTGCCCGAGATATGCGCTGAGCTGCAGCCGCGGCTCGCCCGCGGTCTCGATGTGAGCCTCGAAGGCGATGCCGCGGTAGCGGAACGCCAGCGACAGCGGCGCGCCGTTCGGGCGCGGCCGCACGGCGCCGTCCTCGCCCACCTCGAAGGCCCCGACCTCCAGCGGCAGCACCCGTTCGCTCAGGGTCTTGACCGTCTGCGAGAGGTCGATCTCGAGGCGCGGCGCGGCCTGTTGCCCGGTCTCGGCCGGCGCGGCGGCTTCTGAGTTCGTGTCATCCATGGCTGCCGCCCGGCCTAGCATCGCAGCGCTTAAGGTTCGGTAAAATGGGCTATTGTCGGCCGGCCTGGCCGGCTATCCTGCGCCACCCGCACGGCGGGAACACCCCCGATCTGGAGCCCCGTTTTGCTGAGCCAAGTCCTGGTCCCGATCCACAAGGCCGGCTGGCCGTTCATTGCGGCCTTTTTCGCCGCGTCGGTGGCCTTCGGCCTGCTCTGGGAGGAGCTGTTTTGGCTCGGTCTGGTGGCCACCGGTTGGTGTGTCTATTTCTTCCGCGATCCGCCGCGGGTCGTCCCCACGCGCCCGGGGCTCGTGGTCAGCCCGGCCGATGGCCGCGTCCAGGCGATCCGTCGGATAGCGCCGCCGGCCGAGCTCGAGCTGGGCGATCAGCCGCTGGTCAGGGTCAGCATCTTCCTCAACATCTTCGACGTCCATGTGAACCGCATGCCGGTCGACGGCCAGGTCAAGGTCAGCCACTACCGGCCGGGCAAGTTCGTCAATGCGGCCCTCGACAAGGCGAGCGAGGAGAACGAGCGCCAGCTGCTGCGGGTCGACACGGCCGATGGCAAGGCCTTGGGACTGGTCCAAATCGCCGGCCTGGTGGCGCGGCGCATCGTGTGCGATGCGCGGCCCAATCAAGAGGTAAGATCGGGGCAGCGCTTCGGGCTGATCCGCTTCGGCAGCCGTGTCGACCTCTACCTGCCGCCGGGGGCCGCGCCCTTCGTGGCGGTCGGCCAGCGGGCGGTTGCCGGCGAGACCGTGATCGCCGACCTTAGGTCCGACGAAGGCCAAAGATCGGGGGAGCTGCGCTGATGCGAAGACGCGGATTGGGTGGCGGCGGACAGTCGCTCAACCGTCTGATCCCCAACGTCCTCACGCTGCTCGCGCTGTGCGCCGGCGTGACCGCCATGCGCTTCGCCCTGGAGGGCGCCTGGGGCCGGGTCGTCCTGGCCGTGCTCGCCGCGGCGGTGCTGGACGCGCTCGACGGCCGCATCGCCCGGGCGCTGCGCGCGACCAGCCGCTTCGGTGCCGAGCTCGACTCGCTGTCCGACGTGGTCTGCTTCGGCGTCGCGCCGGCGATGATCGTCTATCTCTGGAGCCTGCACTCGGCCCGGGGCCTCGGCTGGGCGTTGGCGCTGCTCTTCGCGGTCTGCTGTGCGCTGCGTCTTGCCCGCTTCAACACCGCGCTGGAATCCGACGAACCGCAGCCCGCCTGGGCGCGCAACTACTTCGTGGGCGTGCCGGCGCCGGCCGCGGCGGGGCTCGCGCTGCTGCCCCTGGTGCTCGGCCTGCAGTTCGGCGAGACGCTGTTCTCCCATCCGCTGGTCACCGGCCCCACCATGGTCGCCGTCTCGGCCTTGATGGTGAGCCGGATTCCCACCTTCGCCTTCAAACGGGTCCAGGTGCCGGGCCGCTACGTCGTCTTCGCGCTCCTGGGTGCGGGCGCCATGATCGCTTTCCTGATCAGCGAGCCTTGGGCGACTCTGGCGGTGATCGGTTTCGTCTACCTGGCTTCGATCCCCTACGCCGCCTTCGTGTTCCGGCGCCGCGAACGGGAGAACCGCGTGCACGTGCTCGAGGGCGGCCGGCCTGCGTCGGGGAACGACAAGGACGCGGCCGAATAGTTCAGCGAGTCATTCCGCGGCGCGTGACAAATCCTGACCGACGGGCTCGGGCAGCGGCTGCGGCGCCGAGCTGCGCCTAGCGCGCCAGCCCTGCCACCTGGTCCGGAGATTGGCGCGCAGCATCAACGCCGAGGGCGTGACCACCAGCGTCAACACGGTGGCGAAGCCCAGGCCGAAGACGATGGCGGTGGAGAGCTGACGCCACCACTGGGTCGAGGGCGCCCCGACCAGCACGTCGCGCGTGAACAGATCGATGTTGGTGCCCAGCACCATCGGCATCAGGCCGAGGATCGTGGTGATCGTGGTCAACATCACCGGCCGCAGGCGCTGTGCGCCGGTGCGCAGGATCGCCTCTTCCTCGGTCTCGGTGGTGTGTTTCAGCCGGTCGAAGGTGTCGATCAGGACGATGTTGTTGTTCACGACGATTCCGGCCAGGGCGATGACCCCGATCCCCGACATCACGATGCCGAAGGGCTGATCGATGACCAGCAGCCCGATCATGACTCCGATGGTCGACATGATGACGGCCGTGAGGATCAGGAAGGCGCTGTAGAAAGAGTTGAACTGGGTCACCAGGATGATCGCCATCAGGAACAGCGCCACCATGAAGGCCTTGCTGAGGAAAGCCTGAGCCGCTTTTTGCTCTTCGTCCTCGCCCTTGAAGTTGATACGCAGGCGCGGGTCGAGCTCGGCGCCGGCGAGCCATTGCCGCACCTCTTGGACTTTGTCGTCGGCCAGCAGGCCGGTCGCGATGTCGGCCTTGACGGTCATCGAGCGCATGCCCTCCGAGCGCCTGAGCAGGGTGACCTTGGGCCGGGCCTCGCGGCTGACGAAATTGGAGATCGGCACCATCCCCATGCGGGTCTGTACGCGGATCTGGTCCAGGTGGTCGAAGTTCCGGTAGATCTCGGGCAGCCGGACCACGATGTCGACTTCCTCGGCGGCGTCATCGGGCCGGTACTCGCCGAGCTTCATGCCGTTGGTGATCATGCGCACGTAGGATCCGATCAGCGTGACGTCGGCATCGAACTTGGCGGCCTGGGCCCGGTCGACCGCGAGCTGCCATTCGATGCCGGGGATGGGCTTGCCGTCCTCCAGGTCGACGAAGCCGCCGATCTCCTCCATGGCCTGGGTGATCTTCTCGACGGCGGGCTTGATCAGCGCCGGGTCCTCTGCCGAGACCTCGATCTGAACCGGCTTGCCCACGGGCGGGCCGGCTTCCTCCTTGCGCGGCTCGACGCTGATCCCGGCCAGATCGGCGGTCCGGGCGCGGATGTCGGCCAGGATGTCATTCGCCGGGCGGCGCAGGAACCAGTCGGTGAACTCCAGGTTGATCGTGCCGACCAGATCCTCCGGTTCGTTGTCGCGCTTGGTGCCCGAGGAGGCCATGGAGCGGGCGTAGATGGTGTGGAACTCGCCGCGCTCGCGCTGTAGCTCGAGGATCCGCTCCTCGACTTCGCCGAGCAGCTGATCGCGCTCATAAACCGACATGTTGCCGCGGGCATGGACCTGCAGGGCCACGTTGTCGGGCTCGACGTCGGGGAAGAACTCGACGCCGCGGCCCCACTGGCCGTAGGCCCAGTTGGCCGCGATCAGCAGGGCCACCGCTCCCGCGATCACCCAGCCCGGGTGCTTCAAGGCGCGGCGCAGGAGCCGGACGTAGGCGCCGGTGAAGCCCGGCACCTGGCCGATGTCGCCCTTCTCGCCGGCGGCCAGTGCGCGCATCGTCTCTTGGTCCGCCGTGCCGCCGGCGCGGCCGAACAAGGCACCCAGCGTGGGCACGAAGATCAGCGCCATGAGCAGCGATGCGCTCAGCGTGGCGACCAGCGTGATCGGCAGGAACTTCATGAACTCGCCGACGGTGCCCGGCCAGAACATGAGCGGCAGGAAGGCCGCCAGGGTCGTCGCGGTGGCCGCGATGATCGGCCAGGCCATGCGCTTGGCCGCCATGGCATAGGCCTGACGCTTGGGCAGGCCTTCGCTCATCTTTCTGTCGGCGTACTCCGTGCCCACGATGGCGCCGTCGACCAGCATGCCGACGGCCAGGATCAGGCTGAACAGCACCACGATGTTGACCGTCAGACCGGCGGTCGCGAGCACCAGGATGCCGGTCAGGAAGGATCCGGGAATGGCCACGCCCACGAGTCCGGCGCTGCGCAGGCCGAGGGCCGCGACCACGACGATCATCACCAGCAGCACCGCGCTCAGCACGTTGTTCTGCAGGTCCGAGAGCATGGTCTTGATGTCGGTCGACTTGTCCTGGCTGTAGTGCACCTTGACGTCGGGCGGCCAATTCCGTCGTTCGGCCTCGACCACGGCGCGGACCTGTTGGATCGTCGCGATGATGTTCTCGCCGGTCCGCTTCCTGACCTCGAGCGCGAGCGCGGGTTCGCCGTTGATGCGGGCGAAGCCTTGGGGGTCCTTGAAGGTACGCCTGAGCGTGCCGATGTCGCGGAAGCGCACGACCGCATCGCCGCTCACCTTGACCGGCATGTTGAGGATGTCCTCGCCGCTCTCGAACAGGCCCGGCACCTTGACCGCGAAGCGGCCCTGACCGGTGTCCAGGGAGCCCGCGGCGACCAGGCGATTGGACCGGCCCACCGCGTCGATGATGTCGCGGGCGTCGAGGCCGTAGCTCTCGAGCACGAGCGGATCGACCACGAGCTCGACCAGCTCCTCGCGGTCGCCGCCGATCTGGGCGTCGAGCACGCTGGAAATGCCTTCGATCTTGTCCTGCAGATTGCGCGCCAAGCGCAGCAGCGTGCGCTCGGGCACGTCGCCGGACAGGGTCACCACGAGCACGGGGAAGAGGCTCAGGTTGATCTCGTGGACCGTTGGCTCGTCCGAGTCTTCCGGCAGTTCGGGCTCGGCCAGGTCGACCTTCTGGCGCACATCGGCCATCGCCGTGTCCGGGTCGAAGCCGGCCTCGAATTCCATGGTGACGTTGGCACCGCCCTGGAAGGCGGTCGCGCGCAGCTCCTTGACCCCCTCGATGCTGCGCAGCTCCTCTTCCATGGGCTTGATCAGGAGCCGTTCGGCGTCCTCCGGCGAGATGCCCTCGTGGCTCAGGTTCACGTAGAGCGTCGGGATGTTGATGTCCGGCTCGGCTTCCTTGGGCACCGTGTTGTAGGCATAGGTCCCGGCGATCAGGATCAGCACCAGGGTCGCGACGACGGTGCGCGCGTGGGTCACCGCGGCGTCGATGATCGCGTTCACGAGGTCTCCCCCGACGGCCGCCGACCGAGGCTACGCTCGTCGACCGGCTTCACCTTCTGGCCGTCCTTGACGAACTCCTGTCCGACCGTGATGAAGGTGACCCTGTCCGGCAGGCCGCCGAGCCAGAGCCCCTCGGGCGTGCTGTCGATCAGCTCGACCGGGCGGAACCTGACGCGGTCTTCGCCCTCCAGCGTCATAACGCCGACCACGCCCTTGTCGTTGAGGGTCAGGATGGCCGGCGACACCAGGTGCGCCATGACTTCGTCGAGCGGCAGGCTCAGTTCGGCCGAAACGCCGTCCGGGATCGCCCCATCCGGGTTCGGCACTTCGAGCTCGACGCGGAAGGTCCGGGTCTGAGCGTTCGCCATCGAGGCGATGAAGCGCACGCGTCCGGCGATCTCGGTGCCGGTGATCAGCCTGGCCTGGCCTATCGTGCCGACTCCGATGCGGTCGATGTCGCGTTCGTTGACCTCGCCGACCACCAAAATCGGGTCGAGATCGACCACCCGCACGATCGAATCGCCCTGCTCGACGAAGTCGCCGAGCTCGACCATGCGCTCGTCGAGGATCCCCTCGAAGGGCGCCCGGATCGCGGTGTTGGCCAGGTCGACCTCCGCCCTCTGCACCACCGCTTCCGCGGCATCGAGCGCGGCGCGGGCGGCGGCGTACTGGGTCTCGGCGCGGAAGCCCTTCTCCTTGAGTCGCGAGGCGGCTTCGTATTCCAAGCGCCGCTGCTCGCGCAGCGCTTTGGCTTCCCTGAGCACGGCCGGGCGGCTTTCCGGATCGAGCTGCACGATCACCTGGCCCCTGGTCACGTAGTCGCCGCGCTTGATCTTGAGCTCTTCGATCTGGCCGTAGGTCTCGGCCTTGATGTCGACCGTGCGCAGCGCCTCGGTGCGGCCGCGCAGCACCACCTCGGCCGTATAGGGCTCCGCCTCCTGCGTGCGCACGCGGACCTGCGTCAGCCGCTCGCTGGACTCGAGCTCGGCCGGCGGCTTCTGCGCCTGGGCACGGCGGTCGTCACCGTCGAGCTGCCCGGACAGGACCCAGCCGGCAACGGCGAGCGCCGCGACGGCCGCGGCAATGTAGGAACCCTTGATCTTCACGCGTGAATCCTCGGGTCAAGCCCTTTCGGTTTTACGAACGTCGGGGTCGCGTTGTGCCCGTCAGTCATACGGGCCACGCCTGCGCCCGGTTCATTCCGCGACCATCTTGCCGGCGTCGGCGGCACCGGCGATGGCCAGCTCGCGGTTCTCCCGCAGGTACTGGGCGGCGGCGCGATACAGCGCCAGCCCGAAGCCGTGCACGAAACAGCGGCCCGGCGAATCCGCGCTTAGATCGCAGTCCTGCATGTGGGCGATGCGCGCCTCGTAGTGCTCCAGACGCTCGTCGACGACCCGCGCGACGTGTTCGGCGGGCAGCAGATGGCCGTGGAACAGCACGAACAGGAAATCCGAGCGGTACTTATCGGGGGCCGGGTCCACGATCAAGGCCGCGAACAGCGCGCGCTCGCCCTTGGGTGTGAGTGAATAGACCTTCTTGTCCGGCCGCTTCGCCTGAGCCAGCTCCTGGCAGTTGGCCAGGCCCTCCTGGGTCAGCTTGGTCAGGGCCGGATAGATCGAGCCGAAGCCGGTCTCCTGGAAGTGGCTGAAAGGGGCCTCCTCCAGGGTCTTCTTGATCTCGTAGCCGCTGGCGTCGCCGCGCGCCAAGACCGCGAGACAAAGGGTTTTCGCATCCATAAGCGCCTCTCTTTTCGCTGTGATTTATATATCAAGTCGAGATAGTCAAATCCAGAATATATCTGGCCGATATATGCAAATCAGCCCTGCGGCCGGTGCATGGCGCAGAGCCCGAGATTTGTCTAAAAAGTCGTTCAAAATCAAATATTTGCATTGAATCCCGGGATGCCGTATATTGTTCCTGGGGGGAGCTTTGGAGGAGCCATGAACGGGCTTTTTGGCGTGCCCCTGTCGGGCATGGCGACCGAGAGCAAGCGCCTGGCCGCTTCCGCTCAGAACGTCGCCAATCTCGGCAGCACGGGCGTGCGCAGCGATAGCGCAGAGCAAGAGGGCTTCGTGCCCCAGCGGGTCCTGGCCACGGCCGGGCCGCAGGGCGGCGTGCGCGGCCAGACCGTGCCGAAGTCGCCGCCTTCGGTGCTGATGTTCGATCCCGACGCGCCCGATGCGGACGAGGAGGGCGTGGTGGCCCGGCCGAACGTCGCCCTGGAGGAGGAGGCGGTCACCCAGATCCAGGCGCAGCGCGCCTACGAGGCCAACGTGCAGGTGCTCGAGACCATGGACGAGATGGTCGGCAGCCTGCTCGACATGGATACCTGAGACCCGATCCGAGCCGGCCGCGTCGGCGGCCAAACGCCCTGAATTGAGCCACCGCCCGGCAGCGATGCCGCGGCGGCTTTCGGCGTTGCCGCGTCCGGCTATCGCCCGGCCCGGCGACGCGGCTCCGGGCCCGGCCCGACGCCCTGAAAAAATGTGATCCGGCGCCGCGCCCGGTTGTCCACCGATGGCCGTCCCTCGCATTTCTTGGGTCCGGTGCCGAAAGAAAACGGCAATCGGGAAATATACTTATGTGGTAAATACAAATAAACGTTAACGTTATAGAATTTTGCTTCGAATTTTATGCAAATTTTCACTAGATTTACTATTTAATCATTTCGAAATCGCCCCTGCTCCAAATTATTGCTTCCAGCGACCACAATAGGAGTCGCTCGAGGGGTCCATATTACCAGCGACACATTTCTAGCGCCCCCAACGGCAAAGATCTCGAGGACCAGGGCGAATCGGACCCCAGCGGGCGGTGACATGCCAATGGAGCTACAAAGGATCGTCTCGGATTTCCTCGCCACGGCCATGGTCATTCTCATGGCCGGGGCGATTCTCTATCCCCTGACCCGGTCGACGGTGCTCGGCGCGGAGAAATGGTTGGCGCGCCGAGGCCTTCACAGCCGCCGCGATTTGCGGCGAAAACTCAGCGACTGGATTTGCCGCGGCCGGAAGACGACCGCCGGCGATCCCGGCATTCCAGATGCCCCGGCCGCGGGGGCGGCCGGCCGGGCCGGAGCCGATCCTGCGCCCGAGCGGCGGCGCTGCAGACGGCTCAACACGCCCTTGTTGGGCACCCTGCATCGCAGTGCCGCCGCGCCCGCCGTCAATCTCTGCGACGTCGTCGATCTTTCGGCCAGCGGCGCGCGCATCCGTCCGGTCGACCCCTTGCCGGAGGTTCCGCTCGTGGCGCTCGGGCTCGAGCACTTCGGGCGCTTCTCGGC
>JAAUXY010097315.1_pt1 | contig 10343 bp, 5 predicted proteins | sample 7278121 | NCBI WGS metagenome assembly JAAUXY01 (sample SAMN14350117, study PRJNA611818) | marine sediment metagenome | isolation source: surface marine sediment (1.8m) | place: French Polynesia: Moorea | collected 2018-08
CAGTTGATGAGCTATCCGGTGAGCACCGTGCGCATGGAGATGGATATACTTGACGCCCAGCGCTATTTTCAGGAAAAGCAGTTTCGCCAAATGCCTGTCATGAGCGCCGAACAACGTATTGTCGGCATGCTGTCGATGGAGAATCTGCTGCAGGTCATCATCATCGATGGCGATCACCTACGATACTTGAAAGGCAAGCGCGTAGCGGATGTCATGTCACAAGAGGTGATTACCGCCGATCCTGTATCCGACATTCGCAGGGTCGCACAAGTGATGCATGAATATCGTCTCCATGGCATACCCATCGTAGATGAACTGGACGCGTTGATAGGCTTCGTGTCACGCAGCGATATCCTTCGCGCCGTGATCAACGACCCACCGCTCAACATGTGGTCTTAGGAAATGTCTTGGCTTTCATTACGTTTTAATCCGAGAACATTGACGCTTGCACGGGCATCCTAATATCGATGTCGGACTGTCTCTTTTCTCCACATTGCCAGTATTGAGATTCTTTGCCTGTGCGCGGGCAAAGGATTTATATGTAATTCGATATTCTTTTGAAACTTTCGCCCTCATGTTGATATCCATGTAAAGGGAATCGTTCAGAAATGGTCTGGACCCAAGGCAAGACGGAATTCTTAGAAGCTGTTTTAAAACACTTCAGGTGAGTGCAGGACAAGGCAAAAATCGGTGACAAATCTGTCTGGAACAGATTTGAACGGCTCTGCCGGCCCGAAGGGTGAAGGGCAGGAGGCCCGGAATAAAAAGCGCAGTTTACATAGAAGTAAATGAGCATTTTGAGTCGTTTTTTAACGCCGTAATGTGCCGGCTGAAGTGTTTTAAAACAGCTTCTGAGGGTCAATACTCAGTTTCAGGTCTTTCATATAAACCTATGTCCTCCCGAGGAGACCTGCCAATGTACAACTTAGAGGCATTCGCATTTCGGTTTATGCTTTTAATATTCCTGAGCGCTGCGGCCCTGCTTTCCGCTAGCTGTAGCCAGGATCTTACGGCCAAAGGGGCTGCTACCCAGAAGGCCCCTCCAAATGTAACTGTCTCCAAGCCGCTGAGCAAAACGGTTGTCGAGTGGGACGATTACACCGCGCGTATCCAGGCCGTCGAGTCCGTCGAGGTGCGTGCGAGGGTGAGCGGGTATCTCGAATCCATTCACTTCAAGGAAGGCTCGGTCGTTGAGGAGGACGATCTGCTGTTCGTAATCGATCCGCGTCCGCTCAAAGCCGAACTAAAGCGCCTGGAGGCGGAGGTGAAACAGGCGCAGGCCGATGAGGCGAACGCCCTTGCCCAGTTTCGCCGGGCGCAGCGACTGCGCAGCAGCAAAACCATCTCCGAAGAGGAATACCAGATTCGGCGCACCGCCAGATTGACGACGACCGCCGATGTGCAGAGTGCGCTCGCCGCTCTGGAAGCCGCAAAACTAAATCTTGAATTCACCCAGGTGCGCGCGCCGATCAGCGGACGCATCAGTCGTCACTTCGTCACCGAGGGCAATCTCGTGCACGGCGGTACAGGACAGACCACGCTGCTGACCCGCATCGTATCCCTCGATCCCGTTCATGCTTATTTCGAAGCCAGCGAGCGTGCCTACCTTAAATACGTGCGGCTTTCCCGCGCCGGTGAACGACCGAGCTCGCGCGAGGTAAGCAACCCTGTGTACCTGCGTCTGTCTGACGAGGAGGGATTTCCACACCGCGGCTACATGGATTTTGTCGACAACCTGCTCGATCCCAATACCGGTACCATGACAGGCAGGGCCATCTTTCCAAATCCAGAGCGCCTGCTCACGCCCGGGCTGTTTGCGAGAGTACGCCTGCCGGGCAGCGGTGTCACTGAGGCCCTGCTGATCCCCGATGAGGCGATCGGCAGTGATCAGACCGAGCGCTACGTCTATGTGGTGGGCGAGGACGGCAAAATTGCTTACAGAAAGGTCGAACTGGGTTCATTGGTTCATGGTCTGCGGCTGGTGCGCGATGGCCTGCAGTCGGAGGACCTCGTCGTCATCAATGGCCTGCAACGTGTTTATCCCGGCATTGAGGTCAGCGCCGAACCCGGCATCATCGAGGCGGCGGAGGAACCGCTCGGACCCGAAGACGCCGAACCCGTGAAACGGTCGCTGTCACAGGTCACGAGCTGACATGCGATTCTCACATTTTTTCATCGACAGGCCGATTTTTGCAGCCGTGCTATCGGTCACCATCATGGTGATTGGCGCAGTGGCCTTTTTCAATCTGCCTGTGGCGCAATACCCTGAGGTGACGCCGCCGACCATCGTCGTCGAGGCCGACTATCCGGGCGCCAGCGCCGACGTGGTGGCGCGTACCGTGGCCACACCCATTGAGGAAGAGGTCAACGGTGTGGAGGGCATGCTCTACATGAGCTCCCAATCGACCTCAGACGGTCACATGCAACTAACGGTCACGTTTACTATTGGCACCGACGTGGATGAGGCTCAGGTGCTGGTGCAGAATCGTGTCGCCATTGCCGAACCGCGGTTGCCGGAGGCGGTGCGTCGGCTCGGCATCACCACCAAGAAATCCTCGCCCGACTTGATGATGGTCATTCACCTGGTATCACCCGATGGCCGCTACGATCAGACCTATATCAGCAATTACGCCTCGATAAACGTGCGTGACGAACTGGCGCGGCTGGACGGTGTCGGGGATGCTACCGTATTCGGCGGACGCGACTACAGCATGCGGGTGTGGCTTAATCCGAATCGCGCCGCTGCATTCGGCATGACCGCCGGCGACATCGTAGCGGCGCTGCGGGAACACAACGTGCAAGTCGCGGCGGGCGTCGTGGGACAGCCGCCGGTGCCGACCACGGGCGCCTTCCAGTTGACCGTAAACGCACTGGGACGCCTTCAAGACCCAGGTCAGTTCGAGGCGATCGTGGTCAAGACCAGTGATGATGGTCGCGTGGTGCGACTGCGCGATGTGGCGCGCGTCGAACTCGGGGCACGCAGCTATGGTGTCAACGGCTATCTGGATGGCAAACCGGCGCTGCCCATCCTGATCTTCCAACGACCGGGCTCCAATGCGCTGGAAACCGATGCCGAGATCCAGGACAAGATGGCGGAGCTCGCTAAACGCTTTCCGGAAGGCCTCGAATACAGGATCATCTACAATCCGACCAATTTCGTGCGCGCCTCGCTGCAAGCCCTGAACACGACCATATGGGAAGCGGTGGCCCTGGTTGTGTTTGTGGTAATCCTGTTTCTGCAGAAGTGGCGCATCGCATTAATCCCCCTGTTGGCGATTCCGGTATCACTGATCGGCACCTTCGCCGTGATGTCGGCCTTCGGTTTCTCGCTGAACAACCTTTCTCTGTTCGGCTTGGTGCTGGCGATCGGTATCGTCGTGGACGATGCTATCGTCGTGGTGGAGAACGTGGAGAGAAATCTATCCCTGGGCAAGAGTCCGCGTGATGCGGCGCGCAAGGCGATGGACGAGGTCGGCGGTGCGCTGATCGCCACTACCCTGGTGCTGTGCGCGGTATTCATCCCCGTGGCCTTTATCACCGGCTTGTCGGGCCGATTCTATCAACAGTTTGCGCTGACCATCGCGGTGGCAACGGTCATCTCGTCGTTCAATTCGCTCACTCTGAGTCCGGCCCTCAGTGCCTTGCTGCTCGAGCCGGGCAAGCCGAAACAGGGCTTGTTGCGCAGTCTCTTCGAAAATACCGTCGGGCGGTTTTTCCGCGCGTTCAATTGGGCCTTCGAGCGTACTGCCAACGGCTATGCCAGTGCAGTATGCGCGGTGGCCCGCAAGGCAGGGCTCACACTGCTGATCTATGCTGGGCTGATCGTGCTCACAGGCTTCGGCTTCCAGCAACTGCCGACAGGGCTGATACCGGATCAGGATCAGGGTTATCTGATCGTCGATGTCCAGTTGCCGGATGGCGCCTCTATCGCTCGCACCGACGCGGTGGTGCAGGAAGTGATGGACACCGTACTCGAGACTCCTGGTTTCGAACACGCAGTGGGATTCGCGGGATTCTCGGGGGCCACTTTCAGCAACAACAGCAAGTCCGGCGCTGTGTTTGCCGTGCTCGATCCTTTCGAGCAACGCCTCGAAGGCCCCACTGCCTTCGAAGCGGCCGGGGTATTGCAACAGCGTCTGGCCTACATCAAGGAGGCCCGCATCATTGCCATACCGCCGCCCCCAGTGCGCGGTCTCGGCACGGCGGGAGGCGTGAAGATGATGATCCAGGACCGTTCCAGTCTGGGCTATCACCAGCTCCAGGACAGCACGCAGGCGATGCTCAACAGTGTATGGCAGGATCCGCAATTCGCGCTGGCCTATTCCACCTTCGGCGCCAACACGCCACAGTTGTTCGCCGACGTGGAGCGGGTACGCGCCAAGATGCTGGATGTGCCGCTGGACCGGGTGTTCGAGACCCTTCAGGTCTACCTCGGCGGCACCTATGTCAACGACTTCAACCTGTTCGGGCGCACCTATCAGGTCTGGGTGCAGGCCGATGGGCCGTTCAGAGACGAGATCGCCGATATCGCTGAGTTGCGCACCCGCAGCAACCGCGGCGCAATGGTGCCGCTGGGTTCGCTGGCCGAGATCGAATACGTCACCGCGCCGGATCGCGTGGTGCGCTACAATCTGTATCCGGCATCGGATTTGAATGCTGCAACCAACAAGGGAGTAAGCTCAGGACAGGGCATCGCCGCACTGGAGACGCTCGCCGAAGAAATCCTGCCTACCGGACTGGGGTTCTCATGGACCGACATCGCCTACCAAGAGATATCAGCGGGAAACACCGCACCCATAGCCTTTGCCCTAGCGGTGCTGTTCGTATTTCTAGTTTTGGCCGCGCAATACGAGAGCCTGAGCCTGCCCTTTTCCATCATTCTTATCGTACCCATGGTGTTGCTCTCGGCGTCGTTAGGGGTTTGGCTTCGTGGTCTGGACAACAACCTCATGATGCAGATTGGGCTTGTTGTGCTGGTGGGACTGGCGAGTAAGAATGCCATCCTCATCGTCGAGTTCGCGCGGCAACTGGAACAACAGGGCATGAATCGCTACACCGCCGCCACCGAGGCCGCGAAACTGCGCCTGCGCCCCATATTGATGACCTCGTTCGCGTTCATCATGGGTGTAGTCCCGTTGGCTATCGCTACCGGGCCAGGGGCGGAGATGCGCCAGGCGATCGGTACCACGGTATTCAGTGGCATGCTGGGTGTTACCCTTTTCGGTCTGTTTTTCACACCCGTGTTCTATGTCGTCATTCGCGCGATGGTGGCACGTTTCAGCCGTTCACGGAACAAAAATAGACCCATATCAGGGGCGCTGGACAGCCCCGGTGGCGGTGATTCGTGACGATTATGTGAAGGGGGTATCTAATGGCAAGCAACGAGCGCTATTCCATAACGGCCAGTAATCTCGATCCGGAGCGAGTTGAGGCGATAGGCCGCATCGCCTTTCCAAGGCTCGACGAACAACAGCTTTCCCGCATTCGCGAGGTGGCGCGGGAGCGTACCCTCGCAAACGGCGAGACCTTGTGGTCGGTAGGAGAACGTACTGCGTCCTTCTTCGTGGTGCTATCCGGCGAGGTGGAAATCCGTCAACCGGATACTCAGGGGAAGAGTCACCTGATTGTAAGGCACGGACCGGGAGGATTTACTGGGGATGTCGACCTACTCTCGCCCAAGGCCTCCGTAGTCGAAGGCGTGGCCTATGGCGAGACACAAGTGCTGGAGGTCTGTCCTGACACCCTGAAACGTCTCGTGGTGGCCGATTCTCAAATCAGCGACACTGTGCTGGCAGCCTTCATGGCGCGTCGGCGGCTGTTGATGATGCAGGGTATGGGAGATATTACGCTGATCGGTTCGCGCTACTCTCCAGAGGTCTATGCTTTGCGGGAATTTCTCGAGCGCAACTCGCGGCCTTTCAGATGGATCGACGTCGAGGCCGACGAGACCTACGAGAACCTGCTCGAGGCGTTTCGCATTAGTCCCGAAGATACGCCGGCGGTGATTACCAGCACGGGGAAGGTTTGTCGCAATCCTTCCGTGACCAGCCTGGCGGCCAATCTGGGGCTTTCCGATATCGGTGATGAACGTGTGTATGACATGGTCGTCGTAGGTGCCGGACCCGCGGGTTTGGCGGCGTCAGTATATGGCGGTTCCGAGGGCCTGGACGTGGTCGTGCTCGATGCTACGGCCCCGGGAGGGCAAGCGGGCACGAGCTCTAAGATCGAGAATTATCTGGGTTTCCCTATGGGGATATCCGGGCGCGAGTTGGCCCAGAACGCTCTAATGCAGGCCGAGAAATTCGGTGTGCGCTTCGTGACGCCAAGACGCGCGTGTGGCTTGATCCGCGATGGCAAAGTATATGTCATCACCTTGGAGAACGATAAGCGGCTTCGCACACGGACATTGTGCATCGCCACCGGTGTGTTCTACCGTCGACTGCCCGCGCAGGGTGCGGCAAACTTCGAGGGTAGGGGGATCTATTTCGGTGCCACTGGCATGGAGGCTGAATTGTGTCGCAACGAGCAGATCGCTATCGTCGGTGGCGGCAACTCCGCTGGACAAGCCGCGGTGTTTCTCTCCAAGTTTGCCTCAAAAGTGCATATCCTGATCCGCTCGGGCGATCTTGAACATTCCATGTCCCGCTATCTCATCAACCGTATCGAGTCGCTGTCGAATGTCAAACTCCACAAGCACACACAGATCACTCACTTTCAGGGTAATGGACGTCTGGAGCAGGTCCATGTGAGGCGCGGGGAAGCTCAGGATACAGAGCGCTTTCCAGTGCGTCATGTGTTCGTCTTTATCGGTGCGGCTCCGAACACCGATTGGCTGCAAGGCGGAGTCAGCTTGGACGAAAAAGGTTTTGTGTGCACAGGGCCCGATGTCCCGTTAGAAGCGCTCGAGTTGGAGGAATGGGGGGCGGACCGACGGCCATTCATCTTCGAAACTAACCGTCCGGGCGTGTTCGCTGCGGGGGATGTGCGCTCAGGCTCGACAAAGCGAGTCGCATCAGCGGTGGGGGAGGGCTCGGTAATCGTTCAGTTCGTGCACAAAGTAATTGGTGGAGTGCGTTAGTGATGTCTAAGAGTTTCCCGTTCGCAGCGTTGTGTCGCTAGGTATGCCATAAACAGCACAGGAAGGACGTGATTGATGAAAAGAACTGTTTACGGGCACTTGACCAGCAAAGAAAATATTAACCCGGATATTTCACAAATTGACGTGTGCCCTTGCTTGTCTATTGATTTCACAAGAAAATCTTCTTCAGTCGGCCGTAATCACCGATACGCCACACCTTCAGAAGGTTCCTTGTAAAACCAATATACTGCGCAATCATCACACGAATTTATGAAATATCCGGGTTAAATTGTCGCTTTTTAAATTGGCACATTCGAGTAATGAAGCATGTGGTATTGGACACTGAACTGGGGTGAGATTCGAAACGATTTGATTATTGGCTCTGGTCCCATAAGCACGGATGATATAGACCTCATCCGGCAAAAAACATCAGCCACAGCACTGCTGTCTTTGCAGACTGACGAGTGCCGTGCGTACTTTAAAATCAATTATCCCGAGCATCAGCGGCACGGCCAACGCCTCGGGCTCATTTTGGCCAATACACCCATGCGGGACTTCGATCCCAGCGAACAGCGACGTCGCCTACCCACGGCTGTACGCGCTCTAAAACGCCTCATCAGAGCAGGGCACAAAGTCTATGTCCATTGCAGCGCCGGTATCAATCGCTCACCCCTGACCGTTTTGGGTTTTCTCACCTTTATCGAAGGGATGCCAATCAACGAGGCACTGGCATTGATCCAACGCGGTCGTCCTGAGGCCGCGCCCTATTTGGATGCTCACCACGGATGTCAGCAAGACCTTATCGAACTGTACAAGATCGACATTGAGCAGCGTGCCCGCGAGCTCTCGCGGGCTAATCCTGAGGCCACACCACAGGCCAATTGGCACCAGGCCTGGAAAGAGATTGTTCGCGAGTCATTATATAATGATCATCGGAATTAATTTTAACGTCTTGGTTTCAGCTGAGTTCGATCCATTAAACTGGGGATGAGGAATGTTTCAAAAGAGGGAATCATGAAATTTGTCTTAATTACTGCTTTGGTCATATTTTCGGCCGTTGGCAGTTACGCACAAGCATTTCGTTGTGGGCAAGAACTCGTGCCTGATAAAGCGACTTTCTATCAAGTTCGCCGCATATGTGGCGAGCCAGTAGATGTGCAGCAATGGGTGGAAACTCGCATAGCTACCGCACACTCATTCCACCGAAAGTCCTTTTCTCAAAAACGCCGTCATCCCGATGCACGGCATAGTTCGGTGCCAGTATTACCCATTGTCATACCGATCACTGTAGAGGAGTGGACGTATGACTTCGGCCCTACCCAATTCATGCGCGTGTTTCGTTTTGAAAATGGTCGTTTAAGGAGAATCAGAATGTTAGAGAAAGGAGATATCCAATGAGAAGCTGTATTCTGCGATCGACCGGGTGTGTGCAGCAGACGGGTCACACCCAATTGCCAATGCCTGTTCGTCGCATTCGAGCCGAACTCCAAAGGCATTGGCAATCGATTCCGCAGTGATATCGTCGTGCGTCGGTCCTATGCCACCGGTGGTAAACAGATAGTCATAACACACGCGAAGCTCGTTCACCGTCGAGACAATCGTCTCGCCATAATCGGGGATGATCCTTGCTTTACGCAGGCGGATTCCCTGCGCATTCAATTCCTTGGCGAGATAATTAAGGTTAGTATCCTGAGTGCGCCGGGACAGGATCTCGTTGCCGATGTTCAGCACGGCAGCAGTGTATACATGTTCTTTCGTGTCGTTCATTGGTGAGAACTCACCGGTCTTAGGAATGCGAACGAAATAAGTTGACCAACTGGCGTCGAATGATCGTTCGTATTCAAGGCGTAACAACAGGCGCATAGCCCAGCTATGTAACTGTTGTTGCAACGCCGAAGACGGGCGATAAGGCAAGTCAGATGGGGAAGTTATTTCGGGAGCATTCCTTAGTAGTATATCAACACGTATTAGTCTCAAGCTGCGATCTAAAATTGATAGCAATTGTTATGGAGATCCGTGACGATATGATGCGCCCTGCTTACAGATACAAATTAAGGCCCTCTAAATCCATGTGATGAATCTCCACCATAAGTAATTGACCGGGAAAATAATGGCATATGTAACTAAAGCAATAATGAGTAGTGGTTTAACGATACTACGAAGTCTTTGTTCGGATAGCTGCATGGCCACAACAAGTGGTGGTGCCTGATACGGAAGAAGTATTGTGGAAAACCCCAAAACCTGGATCATCAATATTGATTTCAGCGAAAGCCCCGTCACTTCTGCTATTTCAGGAGAGAGCGGTGTCATAACGGCAGGAACGCCTTGCAATGTCGTTAGAAGGCCAATCAAGGTCGAGGCCAGCGATACAGACATGTAGTTAACAATTGGAGCCTCCAGGCTTAGGGGAAGTACAGAAACCAAATAATCCCCGACAAAAACTCCCAAACCGGAATGATTGATCATGCTTCCAAGACCTATAACCCCCGCAACAAAGAACATGGAGGCATAGTTAATCTTGGTGTTGAAGTGCTCGTTGCCAAGCAAACCGATTCTGGGCAGCAGCAAATATATGGCGCCGCCCAAAGCAATCCACGCCGGGGAAATATGATGAATGAAATCCGTCAACCACAATATCAACAAGACGGTCAATATTATGGCTAGGGTCTTTTCTTGTTCCGACATCGGCTCTGCATTGTTGACTTCGCTATCAGTAGTGACCACAGGATTATCCGGATACAGCCAAATGATGACCATCACGATGAGTATCGCTTTTATTAGTCCCAGCACTGGAAAGTGCAGTAGCAGGTATTCACCGTATAGCGTAGATATTGCAAATTGACTCTCCGCCATGCCCGCGAGAATCATATTGGCTACATTTGCAGGTAAAATGGAAAAAGCAGGAATGAAGGATCCCAGGGTCGTCGCAAGCACCACGCCAGTTCGTCCATTTGAACCCTTTTGAAAACCAAAGTGATCGGCAAGTGCAATTGCAATGGGAGTAAGCAGAATGATTCTTCCCATCGCGGAGGGCATGATAAAGGCAAATGCAATGCCTACTATGGTCATGCCCCCAATCAGCTTTGTGTAGCTTCCTTCAAGGTGCCCGGCCAGTTTGCCGGCCATACGTTTCCCTAACCCTGTTGCTGTAATGGCCACACCAATGACGAGCCCACCGAACACCAACCACAGGGCAGTAGACTGGAAACCGGAAAATACAATTCTGGCTGGCGCGACGCTGAAAAGTATCGCCAAGAGGAAAAAC
>JAAUXY010192828.1_pt1 | contig 10343 bp, 11 predicted proteins | sample 7278121 | NCBI WGS metagenome assembly JAAUXY01 (sample SAMN14350117, study PRJNA611818) | marine sediment metagenome | isolation source: surface marine sediment (1.8m) | place: French Polynesia: Moorea | collected 2018-08
CCCCTAATTTCCTCTATCATCCAATTCAATGATACCCCGCTGATATAGGTATTAAGATTTCCGCCACCCACGTCTGAATGAGTTCCGAAGAACCAAACTTCGTTAACAAAATCTCTGTGATTTAATTCGGAACAATCATTTGTTAAACTTCTATGCGTTAATAGGGCCGGTGTAAATACCGAACCGCGATTGTCGTTAAGGGACAACGCCTGTGAGGCTCTTTTTACATTGCATAGCTGATCCAGAAATTTAGTGTCAGGCACATAATATTCATCATCATAATCTGGCAGGCCCAATGAGGCAACGGTATCCCACAATCCAAGAAACTCTATTTTGTAACTGTCAATATCCAGTTCCTGACCACTGATCTCCAAAACATCTTTTCTCCGCTCCGCCAGACTTTTGTCTCCTTTGTGAGCATTAAACATCTTTTTAATAAATGGCAATCGTTCTTTATACGGCAGGTGATCCAGCTTTACAATGCCGGCCGAGTGGATAAAACCCGCTAATATCCTTGCGGCATAGGCACCCCTGCTAAATCCAAAAAGATAGATCTCATCACCTCGCTCATGATCGTAGTTCTCTGACAGATACAAATAGGCCTTACATACTTCACTTCGAATGCCTGAACCCAAAACCATGCCTACTACATCTGCCCCGTTACCTACACCACGCAGGTATATAGCACCAACTTCGGGTCTGTTCTGAAGGCTTACCAGGTTATATAGCTTGGAAATATTCGTATAGCTCTCCTCGTTATCAGCTGTGCCATCCAGGAACACAACCAATTTCCTGGGCTTTTTGATATTTATTATCGGATCGTACAGAATTCCTTCCTTAGTATTGCAGTTATTGAGGATAAAGCCCATCATGATTAGTAAAAAGAGGCTTGAAAACCTGCATCCAAAATGATCATTCCTTATATTCACAGACCCTTTTTGAATTGTTGGCTGATATTCTTGCTATAGAACTTACTGAGTTTATCACCGGTTTTTGGATCGGTGAGACCTACCAGGTTCACACCTACCAATTCCTCGCCACTATTGCGACTCAGATCATATATGTTCGCTTCAATGATGTAGGTGGTAGACAGAAGTGACTCTTCAGGTATAGCCAGGTTATCTACCGATTGCCGGGTGCCGGGTTTAAGACTTTTAATGATGTTCTTAATGTAAGCCACCACCAGTCCGTCATAACCTGAAGCTAATAACTCATCCTTTATTCTTTGTTCTTCTTCCTCATTATCAGGTGGTTCCAGAGAAGGAAGTCGAACAAATGATTCTCCCGCCTTAAGACCACGTCTTTGAAGTCTACGCGTAATGTCTTCTTCAAATAATCTCCTGTAGTCGGTGTCTGCAGTGTTTACCACCACCAATATGTTCCTGGACCTGAGTTGATCAAAATCGTCTGCGGTCCATGTGTCGAGCATTCGAATTGGAGAAGAGCAATTTGTCCCTGCGAACAAAAGAATTGTTATGATGAATCCACGAAGTAAAAAGCCAGGTCGTCTTTTCAAAACAAATAGGTATTTCTTAGAATTGAAGTTGTTCATAGGCCTCACTTCAATAAGAAATACCTAAAGTAGTAAATTCAACTTAATCCCTGAACAGACCGCCAGAACTGAATTGAAGATCTTGCAAAGTCTATTCCTCTTCGGATTTTTTGCGTTCAATGAAAGCCTGATAAGCAGCTTTGCCTTCTTCTTCCCAGTACTGGTCGTACATTCGCCATTCTTTGATTCCGGTTTCTGAACACCGTTCTCTCAATCTGTGCTTCAGCCTTTTTTCCAGATTCTTCTTGCGGCGTCCGGACTTACCTCCGCTACCGCCAAAACCTCCGAAGAGTAGTTTTGCCAATATTACGATTCCCACAGCCTGCCAGAATGTTATCATTCCCAGGCCAAAGATTGCCGGCATCAGCCAGTTCCATAATAACATTACAACATAACCGAAAAGCAAAGCCAATGCCGCGATAGCAATTGCACCAAAGATGACAATGAAGATCACCTTTACTATCTTCTTCACCTTATTCTCAACGTAACGTTCCATTCTGGCTTCGTGCATTTGTTTATTTGTCATACCAATCAAAATTTATTTTTCTTTTTTTCTAATTCCTTTAATAATATGGAAAGGGCCCTGTGGCGTCTTGACATTAGCGTACCTTGCGGGATCCCTGTTTCCATTGAAAGCTCCCGATAACTGATGTTTTCAAAGTCGACAGCCATAATCACTTCCCGATATTCGGGTTTGAGATGCAACAGAGCTTCTTTAAGAATAAGTTTTAGCTCATTAGCATCTTCATACACCCCATCGCCATAGAACAATTCCGCGAGCTCTGAAATCGGACCTTCCATTGCGTCATCAAGATCTACTCGCTGCTTTCTGCTCCTCAGCGTATCTATAATCCTGTTACGTACGGACCGGTAAACAAAGCCTGCGATGTTATCGATGGGGCTCAGATGGTCTACTCTGGAGAACAACTTCAGGGCTACATCTTGCAGGATATCCTCAGCATCCCTATCGGTAGAGTCGTCTATACGCGAATTGACATAGCCTCTCAGGGCCTGGTACTCTGCGTCGAAAAACCGTATAAGTTTGTTGTAGTTCTCTGTTCTATCTGTCATTGAGAAGCCCTTTGATCAAGCTCTTCACTCTTAAAGACGAAGGATGAATTTTTTATTGCATAAAAATTTCAGTTTTGTAGTTTGAAGTTGGTTGTTTTTGGTTGCAAATCTTTAAACATCAATCCCAAAACTTTAATCATAAGACGCTCGAGCAGGTAGTTTGTATCAACATGATTGATGTTAACCATTTCACTTAACAACAGACAAAGTATAAAGACAATGAGATAACTTCATTTAGAGAACGTAACAATTAAAGAATAATAGCGTCTATTAATTAAAGCACTATAGCCATGAAAACACTAGACATGAACTATGACACCCGCAGTTTGCATTACGATGAAAACCGTGGATTGCGATTGAGCAGAAGGTATAAGAAATAAAAAAAAGCATCCGCTAAAAGCGGATGCCTTCTACTTATCAAAGAGATCGCAATGATCTTGAAATAATTCTATTTAGCCAGTTGCTGGGTGTTATAATCTTCAATCATTTTGAGGAGAGCGGATACAAATTCTTTGTTAACGTACTTTCCGAACTTCTTTTCCTCACTGAACTGATTACGCAAGCCGTAATGATTATTGTCGTACTTATCACGAACATCGTAATTATCTCCTATGTAGTTCAATAGATTGATGTCTACCACATTCCTCGGACTTTTGGTATCCTTGCGCACCATCATTTCAAAGTTATCCTGGATGTATTGGTGCAGTTCTTTCCGCGCTTCCGGATCAGTATGTGCCTCAAAAGCCAGGTCTGATAATTCATAGGAGATCTTTCCGGTTGTACGCTGGTAGAATTTAAAGACCTCTATAGGACCTTCGGCTACTTGTTGCATGATAAGTCGCTTAGGAAGCATCTTTTTCAATTTACCGGTAGTTAGGTCTACATATTTTACAACCGTAAATTTCCTGCCATCTTCCAGTTCAAATCCAATCAGGTCTTTGGGCTGAAGTTTTTCTTTGATCTTCCCTTTGATCTTTCCCTTTTTCATAGCCTTCTTATAGTCTTTGGGAGTTATATAGGTAACACTGGTCTGAAAACGCTGAGGGTAAGACCAGTCGATCTGAATATAAGCATCAATGGTCTTCTTTTTAGTGATATAGATCGTGCCCTTCTGATATATGCCTTGTGCCATCCCGCTGAATACGAAGCAAAGGACCAGAATTATTGTTGTTAATATGTTTTTGTGTGCTTTCATTTTATGGTTTTATAAGGTTTATTTATCAAGTAGAAATCTCCGGACCGATTTGGGATCTACCTCAAGGAATACTTCACCAGCTACCAGGTCAATAGCGTAGTTTGGCTTGCGATTCTTACCCAGAGGTATATTACTGTTACTTTGGCCGCTGTCTTTATCAATTTTCAGCAATTCAATACCACTGTCAGATTTAGTTAGTACCATTACGTAATCTCTGGCCTCTGTAGTAGCCTTGAATCTTTTTTGAGCAGCTCTAAAAGCCATTCCGGCTGCACTGCCTGCTGATTGACTCATTTCGTTATAGGCCTGGCCAATTTGAGAATATACCTGTCCTTCAACCGTATCCAGTCCCTGTTGTGAAGCTGCTTGCTGAAAAGCTCCTGCTGCCATAGAACTGGCGACATGATAATAGCCCGCGTATATGGTGTTTGCAAAGAGCAATGCTCTTTTCCATCCCGCCTCACGAGGTGAAGGATAGTATTTATTATATAGGAGCTTCCCTGAATAGTCATACAAGGCAAAGTTCTGATCTGCTCCGAGAAAAATTCCCTGATCCCTGAGTTCTATATATGCCGGTGATTCCTTCTCTTCAAATTGAACGGTTTCGGATCCCTGCATATCTATATTTCCAGTCTCGAGGTTAATTTCTTTGATGATCCTATTCTTCGTATCGAAGGCGAATAGCTTATTGCCATCCTGCGCTACCAAATGGAAATGTGTTTTCAGGTCTTTATCCCACAATAAGTCACCTGTAGCCGTATTAACGATATTCATTTCCTCAGCAGTTACATAGGCAATTCCCTTATCGGTATTGATTGTGTAACCTACATGACCCTGCACTTTAATACTCTTATCAAAGGTCAATACACCCGAAGAGGTATCCAGATAGTTAAGAAAGTGCTTGTCATTTCTCGTGGTTATAACAAGCATGCCATTTTCTGTGGTGGTATAGTCGTAAATTCCGCCCTTAATTGAGATTCCCCTGCCCTTTTTTCCCCAAAGGCCTGAACCATCTGTAATACTGTGCAGATTGATCCTGGAGTTCTGACTGCCAAATGGTAGAACCAGCAGATCTTCACCAACCCAGGTAATATGCCCTAATTGGCCTTTTGCACTCACAGGTTCTTTCCAGAGCAATTCTCCGCTTCGCACATCATAGGCGTTATAACTGGATGTATAAGAGATGGTAGTCTGTCCTGATCCACTTAGTGAGGTACGCTCTTCCGTCTGTTCAGAACCAATTACGAAGATTTCTTTAGACGGGTGTATGGCAAAATCGAGCTTGATCTCCATTTCTTCCGTGGCCTCCTCAGCCACTTTCTTCAGAAGATCACCAAAGGCACCCAGGTTATTCAGCTGCTTGGCCTCCTCTGAGTTTTCCACGCTCCAAATGATATCCCCTGTGCGGGAATTCATTCTTATGTTCTTTAAAAGAGTAATGCCGAGCAGTTCCTGATCAGTCAGTTCAATAACAGTAAAAAGTTTGCCTACATCACCTTCAGACGTCCACAACACATCACCAGAAGCTATATCAATGGACACAATGGTATTTGGCCCCAGGTCTGATTTACCTGCTACGAGGATAGAATTAGACCTGTATAACACATAGTGCTGATCTACCTTACTGAATCCTTTATCGTATGAATTAAATATCAGACTTCCATCAAAAGTGTTTATTATATAAAGCCCTTTTGGCGTCTCGATCTTGGAGAAAGGAGAATTCTCCAGTTCAACAAAAGAGTCTTCACCTACATTTTTGAATTTAATATCGTGCCATAGAATATTTCCGGTTTCCGTATCAATCCCGAAGAGGCCGGCATCGGTTTGAACTATGTAGTTTCCTAAGGATGTTACCTTCTGCCAGTTAATTTGTTGGTCAAAAGATGATGTCCAGCTAGCTTCAGATTGTGCGTTCAGGCCAAAGCATAAAACGAAGAGTATAAGAGTAATAGTTCTCTTTCGCATGGTAGGTTAATTAAGATTAAAGACGTGTGTTTGGTTTATCACCAAAGCTATAACGACGAAGTAAGGGGAAAATTATAGTCTTATCTACTGGAGCTCAGAAGGAAGGATGCATTCCAGAATTTACTCGTTACATATTTTTTAATTCGGATACCAGTTCTGTCAGGGCATCTTTTGCATCTCCGAAGAGCATAGCTGTTTTTGTATTGTAGAAAAGCTCATTTTCAATACCAGCATAACCCGGATTCATACTGCGCTTATTCACAATGATATGTTTGGCATTTTCAACATCCAGTATGGGCATTCCATAGATTGGGCTGGCCGGATCATTATGGGCGGCCGGATTGACGACATCATTGGCGCCAACAACTAAAACGACATCAGCCTGAGGGAAATATGGGTTTATGTCTTCCATCTCCACCAACAAACCATAATCTACGTTACTTTCTGCCAACAAGACATTCATATGACCAGGCATTCTACCTGCAACCGGGTGTATGGCGTATTTTACTTCAACTCCCCTCTCCACTAAAAGAGATTCCAGTTCGTGGATTACATGCTGGGCCTGGGCAACGGCTAAACCATAGCCCGGAACGATGATCACATTATTCGCATAGTTCATCAAGATGGCAGCATCTCCTGCATTGGTTTTGGTAATGTTGCCCACGGCCCCATTGCTAGCCTCGCCATTTTCTTCAGCAGTAAATGCTCCAAAAATAACAGCGACCAGAGTCCTGTTCATAGCCTCACACATGGCAATTGTCAAAATGATACCCGCAGAACCGACCAGGATACCACCTACCATCATCACCATATTCGAGTATAAGAATCCTGTAATTGCAGCGGCGATACCCGTTAAAGAATTCAAGAGGGAAATCACCACCGGCATATCTGCACCACCGATGGGTAGAACAAACAAGACCCCATAGATTAAACTGGCTGCAACCAATGTATAAATGTAGGCAGGATCAGTGAAGCCATTAATTATTATATAAACAGCAAAAGCAACAATGGCCAGTAAAATCAGGTTGTTTACCAGGTTCCTGCCCGGAATATTGACAACGCTTCTGATCCTGCCATCGAGTTTGCCCCAGGCAATCACACTTCCCGAAAATGTAAGGGCACCAATAACGATACCTGAAATTACTGTGGTGCTCTGCAAAGAATCGGTCATTTGTCTGCTGAATGCTACCAAACCGATAAGCGCTGCACTCGCACCTCCGAAACCATTAAAGAGAGATACCAGTTCCGGCATTTTTGTCATTTTCACCTTTATCGCCATTAAGGCTCCAATGACACCACCTATAAACAATGCAGCAGCAATGAGTATATATATAGTACCCGAAACTTCAAAATCGTGAAGAAATAGCGTACCGAGAATAGCAATAACCATTCCCGAGGATGCCACCAAATTGCCATTTTTGGCAGTGGCAGGATGGCCAAGCATTTTCAGCCCAACAATAAATGTGATAGTAGCAACCAGGTAGAGAAGATCTAATGCGAGACTCATTTATCTTTCTTTTTAAACATTTGAAGCATCCGACCAGTAACGGCAAAACCTCCGACAACATTGATTATACCCAATACCACAGCAATAAAACCAAGTCCGAGTGAAAGATAATCATCCGGATCAGCATTGAGCATAACCAGAATAGCTCCCACTACCACTACTCCACTAAGAGCATTAGCACCGGACATAAGTGGTGTATGCAGGATAGTTGGAATATGTTTTATCAGCTCCACCCCTAGAAAGATAGCGAGGATCAGGATATAGAGAAGGTCCAGATTATTCGTCAGTAAGTTTAACCACTCATTCATGTGCTTATGTTTTTCTTATTTGACCCTGATGAACAATTAAGGTCTCATCTGTTATTTCTTCCTCCAGATCCCAGACAAAGCCATCTTCGTTGGTAAGATGCATGAGGAAATTGAACATGTTCTTGGCGTATAATTCACTGGCATTAGTCGACACACTTTCCGGAGCTATGGAGGTACCGACGATCTTAACGCCATTGTATTCAACCGTTTTATTCAGTTTGCTCAATTCACAATTACCTCCTTGAGTGGCAGCCAAATCAATGATCACAGCACCATTCTTCATTTGCTTTACCTGTTCCTCTGTAATCAGTACAGGTGATTTTCTACCGGGTACAAAGGCAGTAGTGATAATTAGGTCTGACTTGAAAAGTATTTTATTTACCGCCTCGCGTTGCTTCCTGGCATATTCTTCGGAAGCTACTTTGGCATAGACGGAATTCTTATCACCATTATCGCCATTGACTGAAATGAACTGGGCCCCTAAAGACTCAGCTTGTTCTTTGGTTTCAGGCCTGATATCAGTAGCTGCAACCAGGGCCCCTAGTCTTTTTGCCGTGGCGATGGCTTGCAGACCGGCTACCCCTACTCCGTAAATAAATACCTTCGCGGGCTTTATGGTACCGGCCGCTGTCATCATCAGAGGCAGGATCTTTTTCATTAGGTAGGCACCCAGGATGACCGACTTATAACCAGCCAGATTACTTTGTGAGCTTAACACATCCATGTCCTGAGCTCTTGAAATCCTTGGCATGGCATCCATAGAGAAGGCAGAAACCTCCTTGTCAGCAATGTGCTTGATAAGTTCAGGATCTGATTTATGGAATAACTGACTCATCAAAACCTGTCCTTTGTTTACAAGTTTCAGATCATCCTCATCAAAAGGATTGATCTTAACCAGCACATCGGATTCTTTAAAGACCACTCCGCGTTTTTCAACAGCAGCTCCAACGTCTCTGTAATAAGAATTTTTATAAGATGATTCAGATCCAGCTCCTTCTTCAACGATAACTTCAAAGCCTTTATCTATGAGCTGTTTAGTGATTTTGGGAGAGATGGAAACCCTCTTTTCTCCTTTGTTGGTTTCCTTCAAGATGCCTATTTTCATATGGTCCCGTTTACCAATCGGACAAGGAAATACCTAATCCACCCTCAAAATAATGTTTTTATTTGAATGCAAAGTACTTCAGCAAAGGAATTCAGACTATGATAAAAATCATTGAAGAAATTCTATAAGTAAAATACATTCATATTCTGATCTATTACGAGCTAAAAGATGCTAAGAATTTCGTCTGCACATTATTTTATAAAGCTGGGACTGGTATTATTATCTGTCCTCTTTGTCCTGCTATCTTGTAGCAAGGATGAAGATAGGGTTATTGTACCTGAAGATGGGTATGACTGGCCCAATACCACAAGAGATTATTGGCCTACAGAGGGATGGCAGACTGCGGATCTCGAAGATCACCAAATGAGTGTGTCATATATGGACAGGGCCAATTCCTTTGCAGAAAATGATCCGTTGACCAGGGCATTACTGGTCGTAAAGGATGGATACCTGGTTTATGAGAATTATTATGGCGATGGTGGTCCGGGAGAGAGCACTAATCTCTGGTCCTGTACCAAAAGCGTTACCTCTGCGCTTATTGGTTTTATGATAGATGATGGCACTATCACCTCTACAGATATGCCAATGGCCGACTTAATGCCTGAGTATCCTGAATATGGTGAAATTACCCTTCAGCATGTTCTTACTCATACTACGGGTTTGAGATGGGCGGAGGAGGGACCCCTGTGGGTTGAATGGATCTTTTCTGATGACTGGGTAGCTCATGCACTAGCCCGCGGATGGGAAAGAGAGCCGGGCAGCAGGTTTAAATACAGTTCGGGAAATACACATTTTTTAACGGCACTGGTACATCATATTGGGGGAATTAATCCCGGAGAACTTGCTAAGAATCGACTCTTTGATCCACTAGGTATTCCTTTTGAAACCCTTGAAGAACCGATCGAATATCAAAGCTGGAACGATTATATTCTTCCACTGCCACAACGCTGGAGGAGAGATCCTCAGGGAATTGAAACGGCAAGTTTCGGTTTGTATCTCACTGCCCGCGATATGGCAAAATTTGGCTACTTATATCTTAATCGCGGCCAATGGGAAAACAGACAATTACTGTCACAATCCTGGGTTGAAACTTCTACCAAAGACCACGAACGTAACATTTATGGTCGATATAGCTACGGATATCAGTGGTATCTGACTTATGTAGATGGTGAACCGGCATTCCTGGCCAGTGGATTTGGCGGACAGATCATTGGCGTTGTTCCTTCTCTGGATCTTGTTGTAGTGTTGAAATACGAGGCTGAAAATGGAAGACATCCTGAACCCGGTACTTCCCATGATGATATGAAACTCTTTAAGCTGGTAGTGGAAGCCGTAGAGCGTTGATCAATTTTTCACCAATAATTGAAGAACAATTCAATAGCCACACCAATAACAAAACTTCCGAAAGCAGAAGGAAAAGAGATCTTACCCAAATTGAAACTATTGGTAAATGCAATCCAAAGTGCAGGGATGGCACAGATAATGAAAACTATACTGGCAAAAGCCGGTACATTAGAACTAAAAATGCCAAAGACATTGAAGACCGGGTCCAGCAAGGCAGTAAAACCATACAGAGCTAATGTAAAATTGGCCTTCTTATGTTTTAAAAAAAGATAGATCCCGGCTACTAACAATTCCAC
>JAAUXY010032726.1_pt1 | contig 10340 bp, 6 predicted proteins | sample 7278121 | NCBI WGS metagenome assembly JAAUXY01 (sample SAMN14350117, study PRJNA611818) | marine sediment metagenome | isolation source: surface marine sediment (1.8m) | place: French Polynesia: Moorea | collected 2018-08
CCTCCAGCGGCGGGCGGTTCGGACCGAAGGCGCCGCCGCCGGCCGCGATCACCACCGCCTTGGCGTCGAGGCGCAGGCCGCCGTCGGTCTCGAGCGACCAACGTCCCCCGGCGGTGGCTTCGATGCGCTCGACCCTCTGGCCCAGGTGATAGACAGGCTCGAAGGGTGCGGCCTGCTCGCCCAGCCGCTCGACCAGCTCCGAGGCCTGGATCCGCGGGTAGCCGGGGATGTCGTAGATCGGCTTCTCGGGGTAGAGCGCGGCGCATTGGCCGCCCAGGGAGTCCAACGCGTCGATGACATGGCAGCGGATTTTCAGCATGCCCAGCTCGAAGACCGCGAAGAGGCCGACGGGGCCGGCGCCGATGATCGCGACATCGGTGGTCGCCGTGGTCTTCGTCTCTGTCGTCTGGGACTTGGACTCGCTCGAGGATTCTAGCATCTGGACTGTGCGGATGGTGGTCGGGGCCGGTCGATTTTCGGGTCGTCTGAGCGCGCCCTACGATGGCCGCCGGCCCCTGCCTTGGCAAGCCTTGCATCCGCGCCGGATCGCCGCTAAGTCGCTTCCGCCGTTGCCCGACTCGGGGCCGCCCGCTAAGAAGAGCCCGTCATGGCCGTCGCCCTCCGAACTCCGCCAAAGCGACAGCTCCGCCTGGACGACCGGGCCGCGACCGAGGCCCTCGCCCGGCGGGTCGCACCCCTGCTGCGCGCCGGCGACCTGGTCGCGCTCTGGGGCGACCTCGGCTCTGGCAAGACCAGCTTCGCGCGCGCCCTGATCGGCGCCTTGCCGGCCGCCGACCCGGCCGCCGAGCCCGAGGAGGTGCCGAGCCCGACCTTCACCCTGGTGCAGATCTACGACCGCCGGCCGGCACCGGTTTGGCACTTCGACCTCTACCGGATCCGGGACCCCGAGGAGGTTCTCGAGCTGGGCTTCGAGCAGGCCCTGGCCGAGGCCGTGAGCCTGGTCGAATGGCCGGAGCGGCTCGGCGCCCTGCTGCCGGAGGACCGGCTCGACCTGCGCCTCGACTTCGGGCCGGCGCCCGAGGCCCGCGTCGCGCGGCTGGAAGGCCACGGTGCCTGGGCGGCGCGGCTGGCCGATCTCGAACTCGACGGAGAGCCGTGGACTTGAGCGCGCGCGAGGACGTCATCCAGGCTTTTCTCGATGCCCAGGGCTGGGGCGGCGCCGCGCGGCGGGTCCTGGCCGCGGACGCCTCCTTCCGCCGCTATCTGCGGCTGGAGCGAGACGGCGAGCAAGCCGTGTTGATGGATGCCCCGCCCCCCGAGGACGTCCGGCCCTTCGCGCAGGTCGCCAGCCTGCTGCTGAGCTTCGGCCTCTCCGCGCCGCGGCCGCTGGCGGTCGACGAGGCCGCGGGCCTGATGCTGCTGGAGGACCTGGGGGACGCGACCTTCACCCGGGTCCTGGCGCGGGGCGGCGACGAAGCCGCGCTTTACCGCCTCGCGGTCGATACCCTGATCGCCCTCCACCGGGGCTGGTCGCCGGACCTGCCGTGCGCCGCCGGGCTGCCGGCCTACGACGAAAAGCGACTGCTGGACGAGGCGCTGCTGCTGACCGACTGGTTCCTGCCGGCTGTGCGCGGCGGGCCGACGCCGGCGCCGCTGCGGGAGTCCTACATCGCGGCCTGGCGCGCGGTCTTCCCGGTTGCCCAGGCCCTGCCGGAGACCCTGGTCCTGCGCGACTATCACGTCGACAACCTCATGGTCCTGGAGGGCCGCGCCGGCGTGGCCGCCTGCGGCCTGCTGGATTTCCAGGACGCGGTGCGCGGCTCGCCGGCCTACGACCTGGTCTCATTGCTGGAGGACGCCCGGCGCGACATCGACCCGAAGCTGGCGGAGGAGATGTTCCGGCGCTATCTCGCCGCCTTCGAGGGCCTCGACGGCGCAAAGCTGCGCGCCGCCATGAGCGTGCTCGGCGCCCAGCGCAACGCCAAGATCATCGGCATCTTCACCCGCCTGGACCGCCGCGACCGCAAGCCCGACTATCTGAAGCACATCCCGCGGGTTTGGCGCCTGCTGGAGGGCGACCTGGCCGATCCCGCCCTGGCGCCGGTGCGGGCTTGGTTCGACCGCGAGATTCCGGCGGCCGAGCGGATTGCGCCGCCCAGGGAGACCGCGGCATGAGCCGCCGCCGCCGCGGCCCGAAGGTGGCCATGGTCCTGGCCGCCGGTTTCGGCAAGCGGATGCGGCCGATCACCGAGACCCTGCCCAAGCCCCTGGTCCGGGTGAACGGCGAAGCCCTGCTCGACCGCATCCTCGACCGCCTGGCCGAGGCCGGGGTGAGGAAGGCGGCGGTCAACCTGCACCACCTGGGCGAGGTCATCGAGGTCCATCTCAAGGACCGCAAGGCGCCCGAGGTCGTGTTCTCGCCCGAGGCCGAGATCCTGGAGACCGGCGGCGGGGTCAAGAAGGCGCTGCCCCTCCTCGGCAAGGAACCCTTCTTCGTCGTCAACGGCGACGTGCTCTGGGTCGACGGCCGCAGCGCCGCGCTGCGCCGCCTGGCGGAGGTCTGGGACGGCCGCAGGATGGACTGCCTGCTGCTGCTGCACCAGTGCGTCTTCGCCTACGGCTACGAAGGCCTGGGCGACTTCTTCCTGGACCCCGTCGGGGTGGTGCGCCGGCGCCGCGAGCGCGAGGTTGCGCCCTTCGTCTTCGGCGGCATGCAGATCATCGATCCCAAGCTCTTCGACGCCATGCCGGACGGCCCCTTCTCGCTGAACCGGATCTACGACCTGGCGGCGGAACGGGGCCGGCTCCACGGCATCTGCCACGACGGCGAGTGGTTCCACGTCGGGACGCCCGAGGACCTCAAGTTCGCCGAGGATGCCATGCATCACATGAGCGTCCCGGCGATCCACCGATGACCCCGGGGGCGCCCGCGGTCAGCTCGATAGCCGCTGGCGTCTCCTTCGTCGACGCCCTGGCCGCCGGCCTGCTCGCGCGCCATGGCGAAGATCCCCTGGAACTGGCCGACCTCACCTTGCTGCTGCCGACCCGGCGCGCCTGCCGGGCCATCCAGGATGCCTTCCTGAGGGCCTCCGGCGGCCGCCCGCTGGTCTTGCCGCGCTGCTTGCCCCTGGGCGACCTCGACCCCGAGGAGCTCGTCCTGGCCGAGGCAGACGGCCTGGGCGGGGCCCTGGACCCCGAGCTGCCGCCAGCGATCCCGCCGCTGCGCCGGGATCTCCTGTTGTCCCGGCTGATCCTGAAGCTGGGCACCACGGCTGCAGGTCCGGGCGGTCCCCTCAACGAGGAGCAGGCGCTGCGGCTCGCCCAGGAGCTCGGGCGCTTCCTCGACCAGGTCGAGACCGAGGGCCTCGGCCTGGAGCGGCTGCGCGACCTGGTGCCCGAGGCCTACGCTGCCCATTGGCAGATCACCCTGCGCTTCCTCGGCATCCTGGAGGAGTCCTGGCCGGAGATCCTGGCCGCGGAAGGCGCGATCGGTGGCGCCGAGCGCCGCCGTCGGCTGCTCGAGGCCCAGGCGGCGCTCTGGGAACGGGAGCCGCCCGCGCGGCCGGTCATCGCCGCCGGCTCGACCGGCAGCATCCCGGCGACTGCGGCCCTGCTTGCCAGGGTCGCACGCCTGCCCCGGGGCGAGGTCGTGCTGCCCGGCCTGGACCGGGAGGCGGAGCCGGAGACCTGGGCGCAGATCCGCGAGGACCCGGCACATCCCCAGCACGGCCTGGCCCGCCTGCTCGAGTGTCTCGGTGTGACCCGCGACGAGGTGACCGACTGGCCGGCCGCGATCGCTCCCGGCCTGGAGCCGCGCCGCCGCCTGGCGGACTGGGCGCTGCGCCCGGCGCCGGCAACCGCGGCCTGGCGCGACCTCGCGGCCGGCCTGTCCGAGGCGGAGCGGAACGCGGCCCTGGACGGGGTCGCCCGCATCGACTGCGCGGACCCCGGCGAGGAGGCCTTGGTCATCGCCCTGGTCCTGCGCCAGGCGCTCGAGACCGAGGGCCGGACGGCGGCCCTAGTGACCCCGGACCGCGACCTGGCGCGGCGGGTCGGGGCCGAGCTGCGGCGCTGGGAGATCCTGGTCGACGATTCGGCCGGCCGACCCCTGGCGGAGACCTCGCCGGGCGTGTTCCTGCGCCTGCTGGCCGCCCTGGCGGCGAGCGGGCTGGCGCCAGTGCCTCTGCTGGCGGCTCTCAAGCATCCCCTGGCTGCCGGCGGCCAGGCGCCCGGCGCCTTTCGCGCCCGGGTCCGGGAGCTCGAGCGGGCGGTCCTGCGCGGTCCGCGCCCGGCGCCGGGCTTCGCAGGCCTCCGCCGGGCCCTGCGCTCCGCCAAGGATGGGGCGAGCCTGTCGGGCTTCCTGAAGGACCTGGAGGCGCGCCTTGAGCCCCTGATCAAGGCTTTCGGCGGCCGGCGCCGCCGGCTGGCGGAGCTGGTCGAGGCGCAGCTGGCCGCGGCGGAGGCCCTGGCGGCCAGCGACGAGCTGGGGGGCGCGACGCGGCTCTGGACCGGGGAAGCCGGCGAGGCGGCGGGCGAGTTCCTCGCCGACCTGCTGGCCGCGGCGGACGATGGCGTGACCCTGGACCCCGGCGGTTTCCCCGGGTTTTTCGATAGCCTGCTGACCGGGCGGGTGGTCCGGCCCCGCTTCGGCCGGCACCCGCGCCTGCACATCTGGGGGCCGCTGGAGGCCCGCCTGCAGCATGCCGAGGTGGTTGTGCTCGGGGGCCTCAACGAGGGCACCTGGCCGGCCGAAGTCGAGGCCGGGCCCTGGCTCAGCCGGCCGATGCGGCGGGACTTCGGCTTGCCGGCGCCGGAACGGCGCATCGGCTTGGCGGCCCAGGATTTCGTCCAGGCCTTCACCGCGCCGCAGCTCTACCTGACCCGCGCGCAGCGGGTCGAGGGCACGCCGACCGTGCCGTCGCGCTGGCTGCTGCGCCTGGAGGCGCTGCTGCAGAGCTTCGAGCGGGGCGAGGCCTGGCGGGACGAGGCATCGCGGTGGCGCGCCTGGGCCGAGGCGCTGGACCGGCCGACGGCACCGGTCGCGGTCAAGCCGCCGGCGCCCCGTCCGCCGCTGGCGGCGCGGCCGCGCAAGCTCTCGGTCACCAGGATCGAGACCTGGCGGCGCGATCCCTATGCGCTCTACGCTGCGGAAATCCTGCGCCTCAGGGCCCTGGAGCCGCTGGACGCCGATCCCGGTGCCGCCGAGCGGGGGATCCTGATCCACGAGGCCTTGGAGCGCTTCCTCAAGGCTTGGCCGAACGCCCTGCCCGAGGATCCCGAGTCGGTCCTGCGCGCGCACGGCCGCGAGGTCTTCAAGGCCATCGAGGCCAAACCGGGTGCCTATGCCTTCTGGTGGCCGCGCTTCTGCCGGATCGCCCGCCACGTCGCCGAGATGGAGGCCGAGCGCCGGGTCGGGCTGCGGCAGGCCCTGGCCGAGATCCGCGGCAGCTTGATCCTCGATGCGCCGGGCGGGCCCTTCGCCCTGACGGCCAAGGCAGACCGCATCGAGGCCTATGCGGACGGCCGGCTGGCGATCCTCGACTACAAGACCGGCGGGCTGCCGCTGGTCAGGGACGTCAAGGACGGCTACGCGCCGCAGCTGCCCCTCGAAGCGGCGATCGCCGCGGCCGGCGGGTTTCCGGGGCTCGAAGCGGCCGAGGCGAGCGAGCTGGCCTACTGGAAGCTGAGCGGCGGCGAGCCGGCCGGGCAGATCCAGACGGTCAAGGCCGCGCCGGCCGAGCTCGCGGCGGCCGCGCTCGAGGGCCTCGCCGCCCTGGTCGCCCGCTTCGACGATCCGGCCACGCCCTACCACGCCGTGCCGCGGCCCGAGCGGGCGCCGACCTACACCGACTACGCCCACCTGGCGCGGGTCAAGGAGTGGTCGGCGGGTGTCCTCGGGGAGGGTGCGGAATGAGCGGCGCGTCGGCCGAGGCCATGATCGCCCGCGCCTCGGCGCTGCAGGTCCGGGCCGCCGACCCGGAGCGCTCTATCTGGGTCGCGGCCTCGGCCGGCACCGGCAAGACCAAGGTGCTGACCGACCGGGTGCTCAGCCTGATGCTGGCCGGGACCCCGCCCGAGCGCCTGCTTTGCCTGACTTTCACCAAGGCCGCGGCTGCCGAGATGGCGACCCGCATCGCCCGGCGACTGGCCGACTGGACCACAGTCGGCGAGGACACCCTGGCCGCGGCCCTGACCGGTCTGCTGGGCCGGATGCCGGAGGACGGCGAGATCGCCCTGGCGCGCCAGCTCTTCGCCCGGGTCCTCGACGCCGAGGGCGGCCTCAAGATCCAGACCATTCACGCCTTCTGCCAGTCCCTGCTCGGCCGCTTCCCCCTGGAGAGCCGGGTCGCACCGCATTTCCAGGTCCTCGACGAGCGCTCCGCCGCGGAGCTGCTTGCGGCGGCCCGCGAGGCGGTCCTGGCGCGCAGCGCCGCGGAGCCCGGCGGGGCCGTCGCCAAGGCCCTCGAGTGGCTCGCCGGCCTGCTCGACGAGACCCGCTTTACCGAGGTGCTGGCCGAGCTGACCCGCGAGCGGGGCCGCTTCACCCGCCAGGTCGAGCGCCTCGGGTCGGCCGGCCTGGCGGCGGCGATCAACGCCCGGCTCGGCATCGGCCGCGAGGAGACCCCCGAAGTGGTCTTGGCCGAGGCTGTGGCGGACTCCGCCCTCGACCTCATGGGACTGCAGCTGGTCGTCTCGGCACTGGAGGCCGGCACGGACAAGGAGCGGACGGAAGGAGCCACGCTCAAGCTCTGGCTGGCCTTGCCGGCGGCGGCGCGTGCCGACGCCTTCGAAGACTACGCAGCGCTCTTTCTGACCGCCAAGGGGGAGCTGCGGAAGCGCCTGCTGACCAAGGCCGCGCAGGCCGCCGTGCCGGGTGCGGAGGCGATCATGGCGGCTGAGGGCGCCCGTCTCCAGGCCGTGCTGCTGCGGCGCAACAAGGTGGTGACGGCGCGCGCGACCCAGGCCCTGGCGACCCTGGGCGCGGCGGTCCTGGAGGGCTACGAGCACCACAAGGCCTGGGGCGCCTTCCTCGACTACGACGACCTGATCCTGAAGACCCGCGACCTGCTGCAGAGCCAGGGCATGACCGGCTGGGTGCTGTTCAAGCTGGACGGCGGCCTCGACCACGTCCTGATCGACGAGGCCCAGGACACCAATCCGGAGCAATGGCAGATCGTCGAGGCCCTGACCCGCGAGTTCTTCGCCGGCGAGGGCGCGCGCGAGGGCCCGCGCACCGTCTTCGCGGTGGGCGATGCCAAGCAGTCGATCTTCGGCTTCCAGCGCGCCAAGCCCGAGGAGTTCCTTCGCCTGCGCGGGGTGATGGCGGCGCGCACGGCGGCTGCGGGCCAGCGCTGGGACGACGTCGACCTGGACGTCTCCTTCCGCTCGACTGAGGCCGTGCTGGCCGCGGTCGATGCCGTCTTCGCCGGTGCCGCGGCGCGCGATGGCGTCCTGCCCGACGCGCGGCCTTTGCGCCACGAGGCCAGCCGTCGGGGCCAAGCCGGCGTGGTCGAGCTCTGGCCGCCGGCGCCCCTGGTCGAGAGCGAGTCCGAAGCGCCCTGGAGCGCGCCGCTGGAGCGCCGGGGCACGACTCCGCCGCGGCGGCGCTTGGCGCGGCTCATCGCCTGCAGGATCCACCACTGGACCCTCGACCCCAAGGGGGCGGAAGACCCGGAATCGCAGCTGCCGTCCAAGGGCCGGCGCCTGCGGCCGGAGGATTTCCTGATCCTGGTTCGTCGGCGCAACGAATTTGTCGAGGAGGTGGTGCGCGAGCTCAAGCTGCTGCGCGTCCCGGTAGCCGGCGTCGACCGCATGGTCCTGACCGACCAGCTTGCGGTCATGGATCTGATCGCCCTGGGCCGCTTCCTGCTGATGCCGGAGGACGACCTGACCCTGGCGACGGTCCTCAAGGGTCCCTTCATCGGCTTCGACGAGGAGCAGCTCTTCGCCCTGGCCCACGGCCGTCCCGGCACGCTCTGGCAGGCGCTGCGGGACGGCCGGGGCGAGACGCTGCACGCCCGGATGGCCTTGGACCTCTTGTCCGAGCTGCTGGCCCAGGTCGATACCCTGCCGCCCTATGAGCTCTACGCCGAGATGCTCGGCCGGCGGCGCGGTCGGGAGAGCCTGCTGGCCCGACTCGGCCGCGAGGCCGCCGACCCGATCGAGGAGTTCATGGGCCTGGCCCTGGCCTACGAGCGTGAGCATCCGCCCTCTCTGGAGGGCTTCCTGCACTGGCTCGAGGCCGGTCAGCAGGAGGTCAAGCGCGACCTGGAGCACGGCGGCCGGGCGGTCCGGGTGATGACCGTGCACGGCGCCAAGGGCCTGCAGGCGCCGGTGGTCTTCCTGCCCGACACCCTGCAGCTGCCGCAGAGCAGCGACAGCCTGTTCTGGCTCGACGACGAGGACTTGCTGCTCTGGCCGCCGCGCCGGGCCTGGGACGACGAGGTCGCCGAGGCGGCGCGCGCCCGGCAGCGCGAGGCCCAGCTCCAGGAATACCGCCGCCTGCTCTACGTCGCCATGACCCGGGCCGAGGACCGGCTCTACGTCTGCGGCTGGGCCGGCCGAAACGATCCGCCGGAGGGCTGCTGGTACGACCTGGTGCGCCAGGGCCTGGCGGCGCGGGCCGAGGCGGTCGACTTCGATTTCTCCGGGGCGGCGGCGGAGGGCTGGGCCGGGCCCGGCCAGCGCCTCGCGACCGCGCAGGCGGCGGCGCCGGAGCCCGCCGAGGCCGGGCCGCCGCCGCTTGCCCCTGGGAAGCTGCCGGACTGGGCGAGCCGCCCGCCGGTCCCGGAGCGCCTGCCGCCGCAGCCCCTGGCGCCTTCGCGGCCGCGCCTGCCGGAGCCGCCGCTGCGCAGCCCCCTGGGCGCCGAGGAGGGCGCCGCGCTGCGCCGCGGCCGCCTGGTCCATCGCCTGCTCGAGCTGTTGCCGGAGCTTCCCGCGCAGGCCTGGGCCGCGGCCGGCGCCCGGCTGCTCGCCCTGCCTCAGCAGGGCCTGACGCCCGAGGAGGCGGAGGCCCTGCTGACGTCGACCCTGGCGCTGCTGGACCATCCCGATTTCGTCAGGTTCCTCGGTCCGGGCAGCCGGGCCGAGGTGCCGCTCGCCGGGGTGATCGAGGGGCGCGGCGGGCCCCAGGTCGTCGCCGGTCAGATCGACCGCCTGGTGGTCGAGGCGGAGTCGGTGGCCGTGGTCGACTACAAGTCGAACCGTCGCCCGCCCGACGACCCGGCCGGGGTGCCGGAGGTCTATCTCAAGCAGATGGCGGCCTACCGGGCGCTGCTGGCGGAGATCTATCCCAAGCGGCGGATCGACTGCTACCTGCTGTGGACGGAGGGGCCGCGGCTGATGCAACTCCGCTCCGCTCAGCTCGCCGATCACGCGCCTTGACCTTGGCAGCGCCCGGCCCCAGATTCCCGTGATCCCGAGTCGCGCCCGACCCCGGCGCCTCCAAGAAACAGGTCACAGGAGTGGGTAATGACGACGACCGCAGTCAGCGACGCCAGCTTCGAAAGCGACGTTCTCAAGGCCGACGCACCGGTTCTGGTTGACTTCTGGGCCGAGTGGTGTGCGCCCTGCAAGGCGATCGCACCGGCGCTGGAGCAGCTCGCCCAGGACATGCAGGGCCAGCTCACGGTCGCCAAGATGAACATCGACGACAACCCGCTGACCCCGCAGAAATACGGCGTGCGCGGCATCCCGACCCTGATGCTGTTCAAGGACGGCCAGGTCGCCGGCACCAAGATCGGCGGGAACCTGACCCGCAACGAGCTTGCCGACTGGGTCGGCGGCGTCATCGGCATCGCCGCCTGACGACAGAGGCCGAATCCGGTTTTCGAGCCCCGCCCTCGTGGCGGGGCTTTTGCTTTTCGCGTGCCCCTCACCCTCCCACAGCGCCGCCGCGCTGCGGGTCCCTCCGTATCCCTTGGGAGAGGGATGCGGAGGCTTGGCGAGGCCTCGGCCGAGCCCTAGCCGGAGCTGGGTGAGGGGTGGCTTTACCCCGGCGGCGTGCCGTTCTCGGCCAGCACGCGGCCGGCGAGGTAGAGGGAGCCGCAGATCAGGACCCGGGCAGGCCCGTCGGCGTCTCTGTGTACGATGGCCGCCAAGGCGTCCGAAACGCTCGCGAAGGGCGAGGCTGCGAAGCCGACGGCCCGGGCCGCCTCTGCGGCTTCGGCAGCGCTGAGCGCCCCGGCCTCGCCGGGGATCGGGACCGCGGAGAGCGAGGCGGCGCCGGGCCCGAGCAGGCGGAGGAAGGTCGCCACCGCCTTGGTCCGCATCATCGCGTAGACGATGTGCAGGGGCCGGTCGCGCCAGCCCGCCGCCATGCGGGCCAGGCTCTCCGCCGCGGCGACGTTGTGGCCGCCGTCCAGCCAAAGCTCCCAGCC
>JAAUXY010031729.1_pt1 | contig 10335 bp, 8 predicted proteins | sample 7278121 | NCBI WGS metagenome assembly JAAUXY01 (sample SAMN14350117, study PRJNA611818) | marine sediment metagenome | isolation source: surface marine sediment (1.8m) | place: French Polynesia: Moorea | collected 2018-08
CCCGACTCCGCGCGCGCCGACGGCCAGACGGCGCTCGTGACCGGCGGAGCCCGGGGGATCGGGCTCGAGACCAGCCGCGGGCTCGCGGCGCGCGGGGCCGAGGTGATCGCCGCTGCGCGCGGGGAGGCCGCCGGCAAGGCGGCGGCCGACGCCCTGCGCGCCGGGTCCGGCGCACCCGCGCACTTCGTACCCCTCGACCTGGGCGACCTGAACGCCGTCCCGCGCGCGCTGGACGGCCTCGAGACCGTGTTGAAGGGCCGGCGCCTGGACGTGCTCGTCGCCAACGCCGGCCTCTGGCCCACGCGCTACGCGCGCTCGCCCCAGGGACACGAGATCGCCTTCGCGACCAACGTGCTCGGACACCACGCGCTGATCCGCGGGGCGCTCGAACGGAGCCTGCTGGCCGAGGGCGCGCGAGTCGTGGTCGTGACCGGGGACATCTACGTGATGGCGCGCGAGTGCACGCCGGACTTCGCCTACCGGGGCCCGCTGGGCGGCCAGCGCGCCTACTGCCGCAGCAAGCTCGGAAACCTCTGGCAGGCCGGCGAGCTCGCGCGCCGCCACCCCGAGCTGCACGTGCACGCGGTGCACCCCGGCGTGATCGCCTCCGAGCTCGGCGGCCCCAACACGGGCATGGCCGGCGCGTTCAAGCGCGCCCTCATGATCTCGCCCGAGCGCGGCGCCCAGACCTCGCTCTTCTGCGCCACCTGGCCCGGCCTCGAGAGCGGCAGCTACTACCACAACGTCCTCGGCCGGGTGGAGCTGCACCCGGACGATCCCGCCGCCGATGCGACGCGCGCCGCGGCGCTCTGGGACGAGCTCGAGCGCCTCGCCTGACTCCGGCTCGCCCCCGGAAGCGGCGCGCCGCCGGTTTGCCCGCAGCGGCAGGAGTGCTACCTCAAGCGGGACCGTGAACCCCCACCCGACGGGCCGGCGCGACGCGGCCGGGTCGGAGCGAAGGAAGGACGAATCCCACATGGCGATCGAGACGGGCCAGAGGATCCCGAGCGCGACCCTCAAGACCATGGCCGCAGACGGCATGAAGGACGTGAGCACCGACGAGCTCTTCAAGGGCAAGAAGGTCGTGCTCTTCGCCGTTCCCGGCGCCTTCACGCCGACCTGCTCGAACCAGCACCTGCCGGGCTTCATCGGCAAGGCCGACGAGATCAAGGCGAAGGGCGTCGACACGATCGCCTGCATGTCCGTGAACGACGCCTTCGTGATGGACGCCTGGGGCAAGGCCCACGGCGCCGGCGACAAGGTCCTGATGCTCGCCGACGGCAACGGGGACTTCGCCCGGGCGCTCGGCCTGGAGTTCGACGGCTCCGGGATCGGCTTCGGGATCCGCGCCCAGCGATTCGCGCTGGTGGCCGAGGACTGGGTGGTCGAGACGCTGGCGGTGGAGAAGCCGATGGCGTTCGAGGTGAGCAGCGCGGAGGCGATCCTGGCGGCGCTCTAGCTCAGCGGAACCACCCCTCGCGGGCGGCGAGCCCTTCCTTCAGCAGCTCCCTGATCGCGCCCTTCACCTGCTCGACCTTGCGTTCGATGGCGGCGTCGTCGTCGTTGGGGTCGCCCTCGAAGCGCTGGGGCTCGCCGAAGTGGATGCGGAACTTGACCGGAAGCGGCAGGAATCCGGCGAGGCCGAGCCACGGGAAGAACGGCGTGACCGGGAACGCGGGCGAGCCGACCAGCTTGCCCAGCGCTGGAAGGTTCGCGAGCCCCGGACTCTGCTCCTCGGCGCCCACGATGCCCACGGGCACGATGGGCGTGTCCGTCTCCAGCGCGAGGCGCATGAAGCCCAGCCCGAAGCGCTGGAGCTGGTAGCGCTTGTCGTAGGTCTTGACGAAGCCGCGCTGCCCCTCCGGGAAGACCATGATCACCTCGTCCTGGGCGAGGAGCTGGGTGCAGTTCTCCGGCGTGCCCACGACCGAGCCGGACCGGAGCATGAAGACGTTGAAGAACGGGATGGTCGGCAGGTAGTACTCGGCCATCCCGCGCACGACGCGCGGCGGCTCGCACTCGAGGAAGAGCGCCGTGCTCAGCATCGCGCCGTCCCAGGCGAAGGTGTTGCCGGCGTGGTTGGCGATGAGGAGCGCCCGGCCCTCGGGAACGTGCTCGATGCCCGAGGTCTCGACCCGCAGCCAGTGCCGGTAGACGAGCGCCATCAGGGGCATCAGCCGGCGCGCCGTGCGGGGCTCGAAGCCGAAGGGATCGAAGCCGTACTCGTTGACCCGCGTGGGGATCCGCGCCGCCCGCTCCTCGATCTCGTCCACGAGGTCGCGGAGCGCGTCGGGCAGCGGCCAGCGCGGGCCGTCCCCGGCCGCGCGCGAGCGTCCCGCCGGCACGAGCGGGCCGCCCATCAGGGGAGCTCCGCGCGCAGGAAGGCGACGAGCTCGTCCCAGCCCCGCGCCGCGGACTCCGCGTCGAACACGTCGGCCCGGGCGGCGTCCATGAAGCCCGGGCCGATCCCGGGCCATACCGAGAGGCTCGCGCGCGCGCCGGCCGCCTCGAGATCCGCGCGCAGGCGCTCCAGCGCCTCCGGGGGCACGGCCTCGTCGCGCTCTGCGAAGATCCCCAGCACCGCCGCGTCGAGCCGGGAGAGGTCCGGCGCGAGCGCCGGCGGGGCGGAGCCGCAGACGTCCACCACCGCGCCCACCCGGCGGTTGCGCGAGGCGAGCAGCAGCGCGAGAGCCCCGCCCAGGCCGAAGCCCAGGGCGCCGACCTGCGCGCCGTCGGTGGCGTGGCAGCTGAGCAGCTCCACCACGGCCCGGTCCAGGAGGGCGCCCAGCGCTTCGCGATCGAGCGCCTCGACCTGCCGGGAGGCCGCCGCCGGGTCGCCCGGCTTCGCACCGCCGAAGAGGTCCGGCGCCAGGGCCACGAAGCCCGCGCGGGCCAGGCGGTCGCACGCGTCCCGGACGGCGTCCACCAGGCCGGGCGCCTCGTGGGCGACGAGCACGCCCCGTCCGCGGCCGGAGGCGGGGACCGAGAGGTACGCGGTGGCCGGCTTCCCGGCGCAATCGAACTCGATCTCGGCTCCGGCCCGCCCCAGCGTCATCGCGCTCCCCCTCGCCCTCGCACGGAGAGGCGCCAGCATACCCCACGCCGCGGAGTCCCCGGGTACACTGCCCGGGTGGAAGGGCGCGCCACCCCCCTCGAGCTGCCGGAGCTTCCCGCTCCGGTGCGCGCGGTGGTCGAAGCCCTCGCAGAAGACGGCCACCGGGCCGTCTTCGTGGGCGGCTGCGTGCGCAGCTGGCTCTCGGGCGTCCCGGCGCGCGACTTCGACGTGGCCACTTCCGCCGCTCCCGAGGCGGTGCTCGCGCGTTTCCCCGCCGCGATCCCCATCGGTCTGCGCCACGGCACCGTCATGATCCCCACCCCGGCCGGCCCGGTCGACGTGACCCGCTTCCGGGGCGGCGGAGGCCTCGCGCAGGACCTGGCCCACCGCGACTTCACCCTCAACGCCATGGCCTACGACCCGCGCCGCGGCGAGCTGCTCGACCCCTTCGACGGGCGCGCGGACCTGGCCAAGGGACGGCTGCGCGCCGTGGGCTCGGCGCGGGAGCGCTTCGCCGAGGACCCGCTGCGGGCCCTGCGCGCCGCGCGCCTGGCCTCGACCCTCGGGCTGGAGGTGGACGCCGACGTGGAGCGCGCGATGGCCGGCGCCCGGACCGCGCTCGAGGCGGTGGCGCGGGAGCGCGTCCGCCACGAGCTCGGCGCGCTGCTCGTCGCGCCCAGCGCGCGGGCCGGGCTCGCGCTGCTCCAGCGCACCGGTCTCGAGGCCGCGCTGGCCCCGGGCGTCGCTGCGGGCGCCGCCGAGCGGGTGGCCGCCCTGCCCTGCGAGCTCGAGGTGCGGCTGGCCGGCTGGCTGCTCGGAGCGAATGCCGGCGCGATCCTGCGGCGCCTGCGCTTCTCGAAGCGCACCGTGCAGCGGGTGGAGCGGCTGATCGCGCTCCACCCGGTGGAGGCGCAGGCCACGGCGGACGCCCCGGGATCGGTGCGCCGGCTCGTCAAGCGCGCGGGCGAAGCCAACCTGCGGCCGCTCTTCGCGCTGCGGCGCGCGGAGCTGGCCGCCGAGCCGGCGGGCCCCGCAGCGGCCTCCGCCGCGGAGGACCTCGAGCGCCTGGAGCGCGCCGTCGAGCAGCAGCTGCGCAGCGGGGCCCTGGCCCTGCGGCGCTTCGACCTGGCGATCGGGGGCGCCGAGGTGATGGAGCACCTGGGCTGCGGCCCCGGCCCCACCGTGGGGCGGGCGCTCCGCTTCCTGACGGAGCGCGTGATCGAGCAGCCGGAGCGCAACACGCCGGACGGCCTGCGCGAGCTGCTGGACCGCTGGCGCGCGCCGGCGCCGGACTAGCCTGAGCCGATCTGCGCCAACACCTCGTCGTGCTCGGGAAAGCGTCCCGTCTCGTGCTTGGAGAAGACGAGCCGTCCGTCCACCACCACGTCGAAGATGCCCCCTCCGCCCTTCACGAGCTCCGGGGCGACTCCCGTTCGTTCCTCGATGGCGGCCGCCAGACCGGCGGCCTGGGGGTGGTAGTTTCAGGCCGTGCAGTACGTGATCGAGATCTTCACCGCGAGCACCTCCCGCCAAGAGGGTGCCAGAATCGGCTGCCGCGGTCACGCCGATCGCATAGAGTGGTCGGCGCCTCGCCCCCATCCCGAGACAGCGGAGGGCACACCGTGAGCGAGACGCCCCCGAGCCGGGACCTGTCCATGGCGGTGGTGGGAGCCGGCGTGATGGGCAGCGGCATCGCCCAGAGCCTGGCCACCGCCGGCTACGCGACCACCTGCTGTGACCTCTCGGAGTCCGCCCTGGAGCAGGCGCGGGAGCGGGTCCGCACGGGCCGCTTCGGACTGGAGCGCGGCGTGGAGCGCGGGAAGCTCGGCCGGGAGCAGGCCGACGCGGCGCTCGAGCGCCTGCGGTTCACCGCCTCCACCGAGGAGGCGGTCCGCGGCGCCGACCTGGTGGTCGAGTGCGTGCCCGAGGACCTGGCGCTCAAGATCCGCACCTTCCGGCAGCTCGACGCGTGGGCGGCGCCGGGCGCGATCCTGGCCTCGAACACCTCGGGCTTCTCGATCGCCGCCCTGGCCGCCGCTACGGGCCGGCCCGAGCGGGTGATCGGCTGGCACTGGGCCTCGCCGCCGCCGGTGATGGCGTTCGCCGAGATCGTGATCACCGCCGACACGGACGAGGCCGTGGTGGAGACGGTGTGCGCGGCGGCGCGCGCCTGCGGCAAGAACCCCATCGTGGTGAAGGACACGGCCATGAGCTGGGGCTTCGTCGCGAACCGGATCTACGGGGCGATGCTGCGGGAGGCCCAGCGAGTGGTGGACGAGGGCGTGGCGAGCCCCGCCGACGTGAACCAGCTGATGGTGGACTGCTTCCGCTGGCCGGTGGGCCCGTTCGCGATGGTGCAGGGCGCCTCCACCGGCTGGAAGCAGGACTAGCCGGGGGCGGGGCGCCGCGACGGCCCTCAGCGCGGCAGCGCGGCGCGCACGCGCTCCAGGTTCTCCCGGGTGGTGGGGTTCGACCCGAGTCGCGCCGCCGCCTCGAAGTGCACCAGCGCCTCGTCGAGCTCGCCCCGGTCCTCGAGCAGCACGCCCAGGTTGTTGTGAGGCTCGGCCAGATCGCCGTCGGCCGCGATGGCGCTCCGGTAGTGGCGGGCGGCGGCGTCCAGGTCGCCCTGCGCGTGCCGGATGGCGCCCAGGTTGCTGTGGACGTTGGCCGAGTGCGGCTCGAGGCGCAGGGCGGCCTCGAAGGAGTCCGCCGCCGCGGACAGGTCGCCCAGATGGTGCTGGACCAGACCGAGGCCGCGGAGCGCGTCGGCCCGGTTCGGGTCGACGCGCAGGGCCCGGGCGTAGCTCTCGCCCGCCCGCATCCAGTCCTCCTGGGTCCGGTAGACGTCGCCCAGCAGCGTGTACGCGCCGGCGTCCGTGGGGTCCAGCTGCAGGGCCGCGCGGTACTGCTCCGCCGCCTCCGGCAGCCGCCCCTCGTTCAGCAGGAGCTTGCCGAGCTCGACCCGCGCGCGGGCGTTCGTGGGGGCCAGGCCCACCAGCGACTCCATGCGCTCGAGCGGGCCGGGCTGAGCACCGCGCAGCTGGGCGGCGCCGAGCCAGACGGCCGGGATCAGGAACAGGCCCCAGCGCGCGGCCTGGGCCAGCCGCGCCCGCACCTGCTCCGGACGCACGCCGCGCTCTCCCCCGGCCACGCCCAGTCCGTCGCGCGTCGTCTTCTCGCGCACCTTCCAGATGAAGGCGTCGTAGTAGAAGTGGAGGAAGGTGGAGGCGCTGATCAGGCCGATCAGGGTGGTCCGCACGATCTCGGACCGGTCGCCGCTGTTGAACAGAGACGCACCGCCGTAGGCGAACACGAGGGCCACGTAGAGGCCCACGAGCGCGCCCTTGGGCCGGAACAGGAAGCGCGTGAAGGGTCCCACGTCGCGGTGCTTCTCCACGCTGCCCCGGTTGTAGACCCACGTAATGGCCAGGTACTGCACGTCGTGGAACATCTCGAACAGGGCCACGCCCAGGATGGCGTTGTCGAGCCCGGCGGTGGCGTACCACCAGAAGGCGATGCTGCTGCCCATCACCAGGAGCTTGGCCGTGCTCGGGGGCCGGCCGTGGGCGCTGCGCCAGAAGAGATGGGCCAGGAAGGCGACGGTGACGACGGCCGTGGCGGCCGTCCACGCCGTGAGGAAGGCGCCGAAGCCGCCGGGCGGCAGGATCGGGCCGCCGGCGGTGTAGAAGTCGCCCGCGATCCGGGCCATGCGGTCCGGCGAGTGCAGCACGCCGGCACCGAACCACAGGATGCACATCCAGCGGTCGAGATGCGGCGTCCACGGCGACGCCTCGCCGACCTTGGCGTCGTAGATGCGGCAGAAGCCGTAGACCTGGGCCAGCCCGTGCCAGATCCCCCAGAGCAGCGTGATCACGATCAGGCCGTTCAGGTCCCGATGGGCGAAGAAGACGCCCACGGTGACGAAGAAGACCGGCGCCACCACGAAGCGCACCCGGAAGCGCCGGAAGAGCTCGCGGTCGCCGTAGGCCCGCATCAAGCCGGGCAGGTGGTGGCCCAGGGCCCCGAAGGCCCCCACGTACAGGGCGATGTCCGCGACGGACAGCCCGAGCTGCAGGAGCGCCACCACCGGCAGGATCACGAGCGGCGTCGCGATGAAGAGCAGCAGATCGCGACCGGGATCCAGGATCCAGAGGGAGGCCGCGCGGGCGGCGGGCTCGGCCCCGTGAACGCGAACTGCCTGGGCCATGCCCTGCAGTGTAACCCCGACGTCAGCCCTGGGGCGTCACCACGCTCCGGGCCACCTCGCCCGACTTCATCTTGTCGAAGGCCTCGTTGATCCGCTCCAGGGGCAGCCGGGCCGAGATCATCTCGTCGAGGCGCAGCCGACCGTCCAGGGTGAAGTCCACGAAGCGCGGCATGTCCAGGCGGAAGCGGTTGCTGCCCATCATGGACCCCACGACCGTCTTGCCGTTCAGGACCAGGTCGAGCCCCGGAAACGTCACGTCGACACCCAGGGGGACCACGCCGACGAGCACGCAGGTTCCGCCCTTGCGCGCCATCGCCGCGGCCTGGGTGGTGGTGGCGGGGGTCCCGATGCACTCGAAGGCGTAATCGACGCCGCCCCCGGTGCGCTCCAGCACCTCGCCCACCGCCTCCGGCGAGCTCTCGAGCCCCTCGGTGGCGCCGAGCTTCTGGGCGAGCTCGAGCTTCCAGGGCACCGTGTCGACGGCGAGGATGCGGCTGGCCCCCGCGATCCGGCAGCCCTGGATGGCGGCGAGACCGACGCCACCGCAGCCGATCACCGCGGCCGTGTCGCCAGGTCGGATCCGCGCCGTGTTGAGCGCGGCGCCCAGGCCGGTGGTGACGCCGCAGCCGATCAGCGCCGCCTGCTCGAGCGGCATGTCGCTGCGGATCTTCACCAGCGCGTTCTCCGGGATCAGCATCTCCTCGGCGAACGAGCTCAGGTGCGCGAACTGGAGGATCGGCGCGCCGTCCTTCGAGAGCCGCGGGGGGGCGTCGGGCGGCCGGGCCGTCGCGTCGCCGCCGCACAGGTTGGGGCGTCCCGAGAGACAGAACTCGCAGCTGCCGCAGAAGGCGGAGAGGCAGCCGATCACGTGGTCGCCGGGAGCCACGTGGGTCACGTCCTCGCCCACCTGCTCGACCACCCCGGCCGGCTCGTGGCCGAGCACGGCGGGAAGCGGCATCGGGAGGCTCGCCTCGATCACGTGGAGGTCGCTGTGACACACGCCGCTGGCGACGGTGCGGACCCGGACCTCGCGGGGCCCCGGGTCGTCGATGTGGATGTCCTCGATCTCGAGGGGCGAGTGGTACGCGCGAAGGACGGCAGCTCTCACGGGGGCCTCCGGGAGAGCCCTTCCGCCGACCGCGGCCGGCGGGCTCTCGGACGGTCGGTGGGGAGCGGGGCCGGGGGGTCTCCGGGGAGCCCTCCCCCGGAGCCTCCAGCTCCGCTCGGATTCGCGCGACAAACTAACGTTTGTTAGGAACTTGCCCAAGCGCGCCCCGAACGGAGCCCCGGATGGAACTGGCCGACGTCGACCTCTACAGCCCCGACCGCTTCGTCGACGGGGTGCCCCACGACGCCTTCGAGCTGCTGCGGCGCGAGGCGCCCGTCTTCTGGCAGGAGACCCCCGACGCCCCGGAGCCGGGCTACTGGATGCTGACCCGCTACGACGACGTGAAGGCCGTGTCGAAGAACCCGGCGGCGTTCTCCTCCGAGCGCGGCGGCGTCACGATGGACACGCCGCCCCCCGAGTCGCTCGAGCAGATCCGCAAGATCATGCTCTACATGGACCCGCCCCAGCACCGGCGCTTCCGGAGCATCGTGAACAAGGCGTTCACGCCCCGCATGGTCCAGAAGCTCGTGCCGAGCGTGCGCGAGCTCGCGCGGGAGATCGTGGACGGAGTGGCCGAGCGGGGCGAGGCCGAGTTCGTGAACGAGGTGGCGGCCCTCATGCCGATGGCCGTGATCTGCGAGATGATGGGCGTCGAGCAGGAGGACCGCCAGCCCATCTACGACCTCACGAACCGCATGATCGGCGCCGACGATCCGGACTTCGCCACCAGCGAAGAGGAGGTGGGGAAGCTCAACATCCAGATGTTCCAGTACGCGGCGAAGCTGGCCGAGCGGGTGCGCCGCGCGCCCGGCGACGACCTGGGCACGGCGCTGATGAACGCCGAGGTGAACGGTGAGAGACTGACCGAGCTCGAGTTCAACTCCTTCTTCATGCTGCTGGCCGTGGCCGGCAACGAGACGACGCGCACCGTCACGACCCACGGGATGCACAGCCTGATCCGGCACAAGGACCAGCTGCGTGCGCTGGCGGAGGATCCGTCCCTCGTGCCGGGCGCCGTCGAGGAGATGCTCCGCTACGACCCGCCGGTGCTCCACTTCCGGCGCACGGCGCTGCGCGACACCGAGATCCGCGGGGTCCGGATCCGCGAGGGCGACGCCGTCGTGCTCTGGTACCCGTCGATCAACCGGGACGAGGAGGTGTTCGAGCGCCCGAACGAGTTCGACATCCGCCGCCATCCGAACGACCACCTGGCCTTCGGGGTGGGCGAGCACTACTGCCTGGGGGCCAACCTGGCGCGGATGGAGCTGCAGCTGATCTTCGAGGAGATCGTGCACCGCCTGCGAGACGTGGAGCTCGCCGGTCCGGTCCGCCGGCTGCGCTCGAACTTCATCAACGGGGTCAAGGAGATGAAGATCCGCTTCCGGGCGGAGGCGGGCTGAAGCGAACCGGGCGGCCGACCGATCACTCCTCCGGGGGCTCGGCCCGGAACCCTCACACTCCGGGCCGCTGGCGCCTATACTCCGCCCGCACCACCCCCCGTAGCCAGAAGAGCCCGCAGCCAGGAGAGGGGAGTTCCATTGCCGGACCGGACAGCGGATCTGAGGGTGGCCGTGGCCGCGGTGCGCGCGGCGTCGCGCGCGTGCCGCGAGGTGCAGAAGCGACTCGTGAGCGCCGGAACCCTGGAGAAGAAGGACAAGAGTCCCGTGACCGTGGCGGACTTCGCGTCCCAGGCCATCGTGTGCGCGCACCTGACCCAGGCGCGGCCCGGGGACCAGATCGTGGGCGAGGAGGACGCCGCCGAGCTGCGCTCGGAGGCCCAGGCGCCCCTGCTCTCGACCGTGGTGGAGCGCGTTCGCGCCGAGGTGAAGGGCGAGCCCAGCGACGAGCAGGTGCTCAACTGGATCGATCTCGGCAACGCCGACGCCTCGACCGCCCGCTACTGGACCCTGGACCCCATCGACGGCACCAAGGGCTTCCTGCGGGGCGAGCAGTACGCCGTGGCCC
>JAAUXY010187887.1_pt1 | contig 10334 bp, 6 predicted proteins | sample 7278121 | NCBI WGS metagenome assembly JAAUXY01 (sample SAMN14350117, study PRJNA611818) | marine sediment metagenome | isolation source: surface marine sediment (1.8m) | place: French Polynesia: Moorea | collected 2018-08
AGCGCGCGGTCGTAGGCCGGATCGATGTCGGCGGCGATCTCGACCCGCTCGCAGTCGCCGCGATGCACCAGGTAGAGCATGACCGCCCGCTGCCCGCTCTCGGCGATGGCCGCCAGTTCCCCCAGGTGCTTGGTGCCGCGCGCGGTCACCGAGTCCGGAAACTCGGCGACGCCAGGCCGGCGCAGCAGATGGACGTTCTTGACCTCGACATAGCAGGCCGGCCGGGCGTCGTCCTCGAGCAGCAGATCGATCCGGCTGTTGCGGCCGTAGCGGACCTCGCGCCGGAGACCGGCGTAACCGGCGAGCTCCGGAATTCGTCCCGCGGCCAGCGCCTCGGCCACGATGCCGTTGGGGTGGCCGGTGTTGATCCCAACCAGCAGCCCCTCCAGGTCTACGAGTTCCCACGAGAAGCGCAGCTTTCTCTGCGGATTGCGCGCCGGCGACAGCCAGACCTTCACGCCCGGGTCGGCCAGTCCCAGCATCGAACCGGGGTTCGGGCAGTGCGCCGTGACCGACCCGCCGGCCTCGAGCTCGATATCGGCAAGGAATCGCTTGTAGCGGCGCTGCAGACGGCCGGGCAGCAGGGGATCTGCGAATCTCATGGCGGTGACAAACAAGCGCGAAAGCGCCCGGACGGCAAGGCGCCCCTTGCAAGATGCCGGTATCGGGCGCAGGTTTAGAAAACGGCCACGCGACGTGGCCAAGAGGTCGAATCGATGAGCATGTGGACCTGGATCAGGATCCTGTCGGTGGTGCTGGTGTTGGCCGCCTGTGCGAGCCAGCCCTACCCGCCGGAGCGCAAGATCGCGCAGCCCTGGACCCCGCCGGAGGGTGAGGCATTGCCTCCCACGACTCCCGCCGCGCCGGCACCGAGCGGCAGCGCCGTGGGCACCTATCCCTATGGCTCGCCGCAACCGGGCGGCGCGACCGAGAGCGCGGCGCCGCTTCCGGTGAGTCCGAAACCGAAGGCCGAGGCGCAGGCCCCGGAACCCTTCATCAGCAGCGGCGAGGCCGCCCGCGCTCCGGCTTTCGCCAAGGGGCAGGACGAGGTCGGCGGCGAGCCCGTGACCGTCATCACGCCGGACGGCGGCGACGGCAGCCAGCCCAGCAGCTTCGCCTCGGCCTGGACCAAGTCCGATGTCAGCGCCGAACAGCACCGGGCCGATATCGAGTCCTGCTACCGTTATGCCTGGTCGCAGGTGCAGCACGACATCCGCATCGAGGACGATGTCGAGGCGGCCTTCGACGACCCGGACAAGGGCATCGGTTACAAGGCGCTGACCAAGCGCATGAACATCTACGACCACAAGAAGCGGCGTACCGTGCTGATCAACGACTGCATGGAAAGCAAGGGTTACCTGCGCGGCTGAGCGGCACGTAAGTCGTCTCGCACCGTCCCCGCCTCCGCCATGGTCGAAAGAACCGTCACCGCCTGCCTTCTGATCATCGGCAACGAAATCCTTTCGGGCCGCACCAAGGACGCGAACCTGGCCTTTCTCGGCACCCGCCTGAACGATTTGGGTGTGCGGCTGCGCGAGGTGCGGGTGATCCCCGACGACCAGGCCGTGATCGTGGCAAGCGTGAACGAGACGCGCGCGGCTTTCGACTACGTCTTCACCACCGGCGGCATCGGGCCGACCCACGACGACATCACGGCCGAGGCGGTGGCCAAGGCCTTCGACGTCCCGCTGATCGAGCACCCGGAAGCGCGCGCCATCCTCGAGGACTACTACCCCGCCGGCGAGCTGAACGAGGGCCGTCTGCGCATGGCCCGCACGCCACAGGGCGCCAGCCTGATCGGCAATCCGGTGAGCGCCGCCCCCGGCTTCCAGATCGGCAACGTCTTCGTCATGGCGGGGATCCCCTCGATCATGCAGGCCATGTTCGAAAGCCTGCGCCACCGCCTGGTCGGCGGCCGGCCGCTGCTGTCCCGCGCGCTCTCCGTCGCCCTGCCGGAAAGCGTTATGTCCGGCGGGCTGGGCGCCTTGCAGGAGCGCTACCCCGACGTGGAGATGGGCAGCTATCCCTTTCATCGAAAAGGGATTTTTGGGGTGACCCTGGTCCTGCGCTCGACCGACGAGGCGCGCCTCGCGGCCGCCGCGGAGGAGCTGCACGGCCTGATCCGGGAGCTGGGCGAGGAGGCCATCGAGGAGCGCGGGGGAGAGCCGGCAGAGCCGGCGGCCCAGGGGCGGCGCGGCTGAACTCCCGTGTCGCGTCACAGAGCGCGACGCGCTTAACGCTTTCTTAAGCAAACCTGCCGTTTCTTCACTTCAATCATTCTACGTGATGCGGATTTTTGGAGGAGCGGCCGACGCCAGTGCGGGCGGGCAGACGTCCTGCAGCGACGATTCTCTGGATCGAGGCCGCGTCTCGAACATGCTGATGCCGACGAACGATCGCGCGAACATCGACTCCTTCGCGAGGAACTTCTCCCGCGAGCGTCTCACCGTGCTCGTGGTCGACGCCGACGCCGATCTCGGCTGGCGGGTACAGATCCGTCTGCGCCAAGAGGCGCGCGACCGGGCCGAGGTGGTTCGGGCCCGCAGCCTCGCCGACGGGCTCCTGGCCGTTGCCGAGCAGAAGATCGACGTCATTCTGCTCGAACTCGACCTGCCGGACCGCTCGGGACTGGAGACCGCGATCACCATGGTGCGCGGCGCCCGCGCGATCCCGGTCGTGACGGTGGTTCGCCCTGAAACCCGGGAGCTTTGCCTAGAGAGCCTGAAATTCGGCGTCTTCGGGATGATCGAGAAGGAATCGATCGGCGCCCGCCAGCTGTTTCCCCTGTTCCGCTGGGCGATCGAACGGCATGCCCTCTGCAAGCCCTCCGAACAGCGCGAACGCGAAAACGCCCTGCGCAAAACAAGCCTGGGGGCCGAACCCTTGCCCGCGGCGCGCAGCCGGTTCAAGGCGGCGAGCTGAGCCGAGCCTTCTCGCACCAGCGGCGCCACATCTCGCGATAGGCCGCCTCCAAGCTCCGCGTGTAGCCCGCGGCATCGGCCAGCGGCGAGGCCGCGATGCGCCGGCGCAGGCTGTCGCGCAGCTTGACGACAGCCTCCGGCTTCTGCGCCAGGGCCTGGGCCCGGGCCAGATAGCCGGCCGGATCCGGCGCCACCAGAACCTCGAGACCGAGACGGGCGAGGATGCTGGCGCTGACCCGCGCCGCGTGGCGGTCGCCGGCCAAGGCGATGACCGGCACGCCCATCATCAGCGCCTCGCAGGTGGTGGTGGTGCCGTTGTAGGGAAAGGGGTCGAGCGCGATGTCGATCCGGCGGTAGTGCTCGAAATGCTCGCGCAGGGTGGCGGACCATTCGATCAGCTCGATGCGCGCGGGATCGACGCCGGCCCCGGCGAAGCGCGCGCGGATCGCCGCGCCGACCGTGGGATCGGAGAGCGTCTTGGTCTTGAGCACCAGGCGGGAGCCCGGAACGGACCCGATCAAACCGGCCCAGAGATCGAGCACCTCGGGTGAGATCTTGTCCAGGTTGTTGAAAGAGCCGAAGGTCACATGTCCGCGTGTCGCGAGCGGCGCCGGCCCGGGCGCGGGCAGCCCGTTAGGCGGGGCGTAGCAGTTGAAGCCGCCGGGCAGGCGCCACAGGCTCTCGCTGTAAAGGGTCTCGTCGATGCCTGGCGGATCGCACCAGGCGTCGGTCAAGCGGTAGTCCATGGCCGCCAGGCCGGTCGTGTTGACGTAGCCGATCGCCGTGACCTGCAAGGGCGCCGGCCTGCGCGCGAAGACCAGCAGCCGGTGGTGCGCGGTATGGCCCGAGAGGTCGACCAGGATGTCGATCCGGTCGCGGCGGATCAATGCCGCGACGGCGTCGTCGTCCAGCGCGGCAATATCGCGCCAGTCGGGCACCAGGGCGCGCAGATGCATGTTGAGATCGTCCCGCTCACCGCCGTTGGAATAGCAGAAGGGGTGGAACGCGCCGCGGTCGTGACAGCGCAGCAGGGGCTCGACGAAGAACGCCACCGGATGGCGCCGGAAGTCGCCGGAGACGTAGCCGACGCGCAGCGGACGCTCGGGCTTGGGCGGGTTCGGATGCGCGGCCACCTCGGGAGCCGGCGGCAAGCCGAAGCGCTCGGCCCAGGCGGCATGCTCGCGGAACAACTGGGCCTGGGTCAGGTCGGGGCGATAGTTGAGCTGGCAGAGGCGGGCCGAGGCCGCGGCCACCTCATCCGATGGCGGCGCGGGGCCGGCAGCCTCCGGCGACAGGGCGGCGGCCGGTTGGCTCGGCGGGGTCATGGCAAGCCCCGTTGACGGCTGAAGCGATGGAGAAACATGGCCTGGCGGGAGAGTCTGACGTCGTTTGGTTAACAAACCTTGGCGGTTGTTCAGGCCCCCCGCAGCCGCTCCAGGTTCTCCAGATACCAGGCGTAGGTCTGCCGCAGGCCGTCCTCGAGGCCCATCGAGGGCGTCCAACCCAGTCGGCTCAATAGCCCGGTATCCAGAAGCTTGCGCGGCGTCCCGTCCGGCTTGCTCGGGTCGAACGCGAAGGCGCCGTCCCAGCCGATGACCCGGGCGATGGTCTCGGCCAGTTCCCGGATCGTCAAGTCCTCACCGCAGCCGATGTTGACGTGCGTCTCGTCCGAGTAGCGCTGCATCAGATGGACCAGCGCGTCGGCGCAGTCGTCGACGTGGAGGAACTCCCGGCGCGGCCGGCCGCTGCCCCAAAGGGTCACCTTGGTCGCGCCGGCCGCCTTGGCCTCGTGGATCTTGCGCAGCAGCGCCGGGATCACATGGCTCGTCTCGAGGTCGAAGTTGTCGCCGGGTCCGTAGAGATTGGTCGGCATGGCCGAGATGAAGTCGCAGCCCTGCTGCCGGCGGTAGGCCTGGCACAGCTTGACGCCGGCGATCTTGGCGATCGCATACCATTGGTTGGTCGGCTCCAGTGGGCTGCTCAGCAGGCTGTCCTCGGTGATGGGCTGCGGCGCCTCGCGCGGGTAGATGCACGATGAGCCGAGCAGCAGCAGCTTGGCCACGCCGAGCCGCGCGGCGGCGGCGATCACGTTGGTCAGGATCGCCAGGTTGTCGTAGATGAAGTCGGCCGGCCGGCTGTCGTTGGCCAGGATGCCGCCGGCCCTTGCCGCCGCCAGGAAGATCGCGTCGGGGCGACTCTCGGCCATCCAGTCCTCGGTCTCCGACTGGCGTCGCAGGTCCACACCGCTCCGATCGGCCGTGAGGAGCGCGCAGTCCTCGACCGCGAGGCGCCGCACCAGGGCGGAGCCCACCATGCCGCCGTGGCCGGCGACCCAGACCCGGCGGCCCCCCAGGGCGAAGGGTGGGTCGAGGGGCTGAAGCTCGGCCTCGCTCAAGCCCCGCCCCCCGCGCGCTGCTCTCGCGCCACTTCGGCGCGGTCGGCATCGACCATCTCGCGCACCAGAGCCTCGAAGCTGACGGTGGGTTTCCAGCCGAGCTTCTTGCGCGCCTTGCGCGCGTCACCCTCGAGCACGTCGACCTCGGTCGGGCGGAAGTAGCGGGGGTCGATCTCGACCCGGACCGTCCCGTCGGCCGGGTCGATGCCGCGTTCCTCGACGCCCTTGCCCTGCCATTCCAGCGCAGCGCCGATGTGGTCAAAAGCCGCCTCGACGAAGTCGCGCACCGAGCGGGCCTCGCCCGTGGCCAGCACGTAGTCGTCGGGCCGGTCCTGCTGGACGATGCGCCAGATGCCCTCGGCGTAGTCGCGCGCGTGGCCCCAGTCGCGCCGCGCATCGAGGTTGCCCAGATAGAGCTTGTCTTGAATGCCGGCCTCGATGGCCGCCACGGCGCGGGTGATCTTTCGGGTGACGAAGGTCTCGCCGCGGGTCGGCCCCTCGTGGTTGAACAGGATGCCGTTCGAGGCGTGAAAGCCGTAGGCCTCGCGGTAGTTGACGGTGATCCAGTAGGCGTAGAGCTTGGCGGCGCCGTAGGGGCTGCGCGGGTGGAACGGCGTCGCCTCGTTCTGTGGCGGCGGCACGTTGCCGTAGAGCTCCGAGGTCGAAGCCTGGTAAAAGCGCGTGCCGCGCCCCAGGCCGAGGATGCGCATGGCCTCGAGCAGGCGCAGGGGACCCAGGGCGTCGGCGTTGGCGGTGTATTCCGGGGTCTCGAAGCTGACCTGCACGTGGCTCTGGGCGGCCAGATTATAGATCTCGTCCGGCCGCACGTCCTGAAGGATGCGGATCAGGTTGGTGGCATCGGTCATGTCGCCGTAGTGCAGGTGGAAGCGCACGTTCTTCTCGTGCGGGTCCTGGTAGAGGTGCTCGACCCGCCCGGTGTTGAAGGAGGAGGAGCGGCGCTTGATGCCGTGCACGACATAGCCCTTGTCGAGCAGCAGCTCGGCCAGATGGGCCCCGTCCTGGCCCGTGGCTCCGGTGATCAAGGCGACCTTGTCCGACACCTCTGCCTCGCTCGGCTGGCATTCCGTGCCTCGACGACTCGGCCGAGGCCCCCCGAGTCTGGCACAAACCGCGGAAAGGGAAAGGGCCGGGAACGGGGTCCCGGCCCTTGAGGCTGTCGGTCCGGCCGTCCGCGTCGCTTACGACACGTCGACCTGGATCTGCGACTGGTCGATGAAATCGGTGATCGACTGGGTGGTCGTGGTCCCGGTGCCCCCGCCGGCGCCCTCGACCGTGATGCTCGACCCGTTGTCGAAGTTGATCACCAGGTCGCTGACACCGTCGTCGATCGAGGCGATGGCGTCGTCGAGATCGTCGATGTTGTCGCCGCCGCCCACGGCGTCGACCACGTTCTCGAACCTGAGGATGTCCTGGCTGCCGAAGTTGCGGACGATGTCCTGACCGTCGCCGTTGCCCAGGCCGTCGTCGGCCTGCAGGTTGAAGACGTAGGTGTCGATGTCGACGTCGATACCGCCGTCCAGCAGGTCGTCGCCCAGGCCGCCGATCAGGGTGTCGGCACCGGTGCCGGCCTCGATCGTGTCGTCGCCCTGGAACTCGCTGGTGGCCGGCGGGCCCTCGAGGCCGGCTTCGGCGTCGTCGATGATCTGGTTGATCTCCTGGAAGCTTAGAGCCCGGTCGAAGATCGCCAGCTCGTCGATCAGCCCGTCGAAGTCGTTGGCCCCGTCGTCCTCGGCGCCGATGAAGAAGTCCTCGGCGGTGTTGCTGGACGTGAGCCCGAAGCCCGAGCTGACGAAGCCGACCCGCGCGCCGTCCAGGTAGAGCGTGACCTGACTGCCGTCCCAGGTCAGGGCCACGTGATAGGTGGTGCCCGCTACGATGACACCGGGACCCTCGCTGCCTTGCGGGCTATCGGCGTTTTCGCCCGAAGCCCGGAAGGAGGTGATGTCGTCACCGCTGCCCTGAAGGTCCAACTGTAGGTTGGCGGTATCGGGCTGATCGCCGATCTCTTGGAGCCGGATGATGAACTCGTCGTTGCCGATGGTATTGTTCAGCTTGGCGATCAGGGTGTCGTTGCCGGTCAGCGTGTCCGCGTTGAAGAAGAACTGGATCGTGCCGGCGGAGAGCGCAAAGGTCGGAGAATTCTGGATCACCAGACGGTCGGAGCCGGTGTCGAAATTCACCGCCGTGTCTGGATCGTCGACCACGACGCCCGGCTGACCGAGGTTGGGGCCGTTCTCGTAGGCGCCGTTGTTGTTGCCGAGCTCATCGATCGCGGTCGTGCCGCTCGCCTCGCCGAGGCGGTAGTAGGCGACCGGACCGAGCGCGAGCAGGTTCTCCGCGAAGGTCGGCGGCAGCACGATGGTGCCGAGCGCGGCGTCGTCGCTGATCAGGACGTCGTCGCCGCTGCCGCCGAACAGTCTGTCGTCGCCGTCGCCGGCATCGACGTAGTCGTTGCCTTCGGCGGCATCGATGGTGTCGTTGCCGCCCTGGCCGAAGACCGTGTCGTTGCCGCCGCCCGCCTCGATGGAGTCGCCCTCGCCGCGGGTGTCGCCGGTGAGCTGGGCCCAATTGTCAGGGTCTTCCAGGAAGGCCCGCACGTCGGGCGCGGCCGGATTGAAGGGGCCGCCGACGTTGATGGTCCAGCCCTGGTTGTTGACCAGCTCGGCGAAGACCGCCCAGCCGGAACCGACCGGGAAGGCCGTGTCGGTATCGAGGTTCTCGTCGATGGCGAGCTGATCGGTGTTCGGCACGTCGCCGAAGATCAGGTCGTCGCCGAGCAGGCCCTGGATCAGGTCGCCGCCCACAGGCGTGAGCTCGACCTGGTCCGGGAAGCCCTCGAAGATCGCGGCCTCGAGCTCGTCCGGGGTGAAGACGATCTGCGCGTCGCCGCCGCCGTCGACTTGGTCGAGGATGGATTCGGTCACGCCGCTGCCGATGCCGATGGCCCGCGCCTCGACCGCGTCATCGCCTTGGAAGGGGCCGCCGCCGTTAATCATCTGGTTGACCAGGGTGTTGGCGAGCGCGGCATTGATCGCGGCCTGTGCACTTGGTTCGCTGCCATCATTCGAGGTATTGGGGTTACCGTCGCTCAGGAAGAAGAGGATGTTGCGGAAGCCTTCCGTGGTCGCCAGCTGGCTGTTGAAGAAGTTGGCGGCGTCGATCAGCGGGTCCTCGTAGTTGGTGGTCCCGGCGTTGGTCAGAGCGTCGACGGCGGCGATCGCGGCCGCGAGGTTGGCCTCCGCGTCGGCCCCGTTGAAGTCGATTTCCGTGAAATCGATCGTCGCGCTCGAGGAGAACGAGATGATCGTCAGGTTGACCTGGCCCGGGTGGTTTCGCAGTTCGACCAGTAGGTTGTTGATCGCGTCCTGCTGCAATAGGAGCCGGGTCTGACCGTTGCCGGCGAGCCCGTCAGGGCCGAAGGGATCGATGCCCATCGAGCCCGAGCGGTCCAGCACCAACGCGATGTTAAGGTTGTCCGGCGGAATGCCGGCCGGCGTCGAGCCGCCCGGGTCGCCGACCAGCAGGTCGTCGCCGATCTCGCCGACGATCGGCCCGGGTCCGCCGTTGCCCAAGGAGAGGACAGGCGGTTCAACGTCGTCTACCCGGGTGTCCAGCGTGTGCTGGTCGTTCTGGTTGTTCTGGTCGTCGAAGGCGTTGCTGCCGATGACGAAGACGTTGGGCGGGTTCACAACGTCTACGGTGAAGCTGTAGCTGTCGACGTCCGTGTTGTCCGTGTTGTCCGGCTCGGCATCGGTGCCAAGGAGATCCTGCGTCGTGGTCTCCACGGTGACGTTGATGTCGCCCGCGAAGTTGTTGTTCGGCGTGACCGTAACGCTCTGCAGCAGCGCATCGGTCTCGGCGAAGGTCAGGCCCGAGGTGTCGAAGGTCCAGGTGAAGGTGTCGGCCGCCGGATTGTCCGTGTCGACATCGGCCGGGGGCAGGATGCCCGTATTCCAGGCCAGGGCGGGGTCGCCGGTGCCGGCGCTGAGCCCGGCCACCAGGACCAGGGTGATGACCACCTGGGTCACCCGCTCGGTGTTGTCGTTGTCGGCCTGGCCCTGGGTGAAGGGCGCGTCGCCGTCGGCGGTGCCGGTGCCCAGGTCGTCGGCCTCCTCGGAGGTCAGGTCGTCGAGGTCGAGCGACAGGCCCAGCGAGTTGTCGGCCGAGTTGACGTCAATCTCGATCGTGTTGTTGCCGGCCTCGATCTCCGCGCCGTTGAGGAAGAGCTCGGTGCCGTCGACAACGGCGTCGACCACGATCGTGTTGGTCGAGCCGCCCGTCGCGGTGTCCCCGGTGTCGTTGTCGACCGCATCGACGGTCACGGTGACGCCGGTGATGTCCACGTCGCTGTTGCGCGGCGCCAGGGCGTCGAAGTCGACCGTGAAGGTCTGCGCCGTGTCGCCGGCCGGGTCGCTCGTGAAGCTGATCGTGAGGGTCCCCGCCGCGGCGTTAAGTACCGCATTCGAGACGGCCGGGTCGATCGCCTGCAAGGCGCCCGTCGTCAGGGCGGAGAAGTCGATCTGCAGCAGCGCGGGATCGCCGCCCAGGTCCGCGACAGTCTGGCCGAAGTCCAAGACGATCTGGGTCAGCACCTCGCCGTCGTCGGTCAGGTCGCCGACCGAGCCTTGCAGCCTCAGCGCGGCCTGGATGTCCTCCTTGAGGGCGCCCTGCGGGTCGCCGCCGACCGTGATGTCGCCGGTGGTAACGGGGATCACGTCGATCACAAGGTTGTAGGTGTCCACGTCCTCGTTGTCGCCGGACACAACCGTGCCGTCGGTCGGCGTGTCCTCCGTCGTCGTCGTGATGGTCGCGTTGATGTCGGCCAGATTGCCGTCCTGCGGGTCGACCTCGAAGCTCTCGATCAGGTCGCTCACCTGCGTCTCGGTCAGGCCCGAGGTGTCGAAGATCCAGGTGCCCGCCGTCGAGGTATCCGGCGCCGGCGCGCCGCCCAGCGTGAACAGCAGCGTCGCGTTCTGGTCCAGCACGACCGTCACCTG
>JAAUXY010009333.1_pt1 | contig 10333 bp, 12 predicted proteins | sample 7278121 | NCBI WGS metagenome assembly JAAUXY01 (sample SAMN14350117, study PRJNA611818) | marine sediment metagenome | isolation source: surface marine sediment (1.8m) | place: French Polynesia: Moorea | collected 2018-08
CAGCCACCGAACAGGTGCATCGAAATGGCGGTCGGCGAGACCGCATAGATGTTCTCGACAAACTGGCTCCTGAAACCGGGAAAAACCAGGTTTCCAAGGGCATAGCCGGCGATTCCAATCGCCAGCAGGGTCATCAGCAGCCAGGGGAGAGTTCGGGTCATATCAGCTGCCCCCGATCGTTGCTGGTAAACACGGTTCTCTTGCCGCTGTACCCATTGAACAAGGCCTCGTGGGCAGTCTGGGAAAACGTATCATCTCTCTGCGTATACTCCGCTATCCAGTCAAGCAGCATGGCCAGGTTCGCGTCCTGCGCTTCCCGGGACTCATATTTGTGGGGTTCCCAGGGCCGGTTCCTGGCGTTTTCCTGGCACTGATCGACCGGCAGATTCAGGAAAATGATTTCTGTAGACGCAGGCAGGACCAGATCAATCAGGTCTGAATAACAACCTTCGATGACCCAGCTATCATTTGCGGCTATGAAGGCATCGATGTGCTTTGTGGATTCCTCCAGGGATTCTCTCTCGGGTGGCGACACAGGTCGCCATGCCAAGGTGTCCAAATCCAGATGAGCAAGCCTACCGGCCGCTGAGAGCTCTTTAGCCAACGTTGATTTACCGGAACCCGAATTTCCAAAGATAACTACTCTTTTCAAAATCTACGGCCAGTCCCAACCTCAGTGTGTAATGCTGCTTCGTGGGCTAACGGTACTGTGCGCTGGTAATAAATTCACCAAAACTCTCACACCAGACGATGACGGTGTTGAAAGCGTCGAGGTCGACGTCGGGGCTGAGCGGTACCATGAAATTGTCGAAGGTCTTCACATCACCAACGCGCAACATGGATGGTTTCAACTGTTCGAATTCCGCTTCCGTCTCCACGAACTCTGGCGACATGTAGAGCATGTAATCAGGCCCTGGGGCAAGCGAGCCCACGAGCGTGATGTAGTCACTGCCCAGCGATACTTCGCCCTCACCCCAATGGAAGGCATCGCTGCCCTCCAGGTCTCGTGTGAATTGTGCCGTATACACCGCCTGCGAAGAAATGGCGGCAACCTCGCTCTGGGTGGGCGCGGGCGGCGCAGTAAGGATCGGTAAAGCATAAATACCAAGTGCAAATCCCAGCGCTACCGCAGCACCGTGGGAGATGAGCAGAACGACGACAGTTCCAATCTTCAAGATCGCACTTCCTGATTCCAGCCTCTTGGGGATATCGACAGCTACAGCCAGTCCCAGTTCACCCGGTAACGTCTGCAGGCATCTTCATAATAGTCTGGATCATCGGGCTCAACGTTGTAGTCCATGAGCAGCTCATCGCCAATAGCCAGGTCGGCTGCGGCAACCAGGTCAAAGTGAATATCACTCAGCGCTATCGAAACGTCCTGTGTCGAATTCACTGACGATGCCTGGTAGTCAGCCGGGCTGAACTTCCTTGTCACATTGGGCTGATCATCGTGATTGATCAAGGCGCCCTCGTCGAAGTACCTGACCATGTACCCGGGAAACTCTTCCATGGACACGATATGGGTCAACACATCAACGGCGTCTTCGCGTGAACCGGCAGCCAACAGGCTTGCCAGGGCACTCTCATCGAGCACTTCATACTGCCCGGGCACATGGCGCCAGACCGTTACTCCCTTGCTGACAGCAGCTTCCGCAAATACACCCAGACCTTTGTCAGGCGACGGGCGAACGCTGAAGGGAATACACATTCCGGAAGCTTGTTCGTGTGGAAGAGTCACTCTGGCACCAGTCAGTCATGTTTTCCTGAGAGCAGCCGGGCTACCGAACAACAGCCCGTTCTATCGCCTCAAGTATGAGCTTTTCTGCGGTTCGTGCTACTCGCAATCCAGCCCCAGCGCCTTTATAAATCCTTGCCTGTCTGACGGGGAAATGAGGATCTTCCGCGCTCCCGCATACTGGATTTCAAGTCGCTTCAACGACAGCGCCGGTGAAGACAACAAAGATCGGCTGGGCCGGAGACCGGAGATTTCTGCCCGAGGTATCTTCCACCGAAAAGGCCCTGACCTGATTAGAAGATGCGCCTCTCCTAACTCGTACCATGTCGAGCAGATCAGCCATCCGGGTAGAGCCAGGCATGAAGCCAGCACCACCAGTGCCAGGGCCCACATCCCCTCGCTAAAGAGCGGATACACCGCCGCCAGGGTGGCTATCCCCGCACCAAAAAGCACCAGAACCAGCCATATATCGATTGCGGATCGGAATCTCATGGCGCATGCATAACGCGGCAAGCCGGGGAGCCAACCGGGAGCGCAACGGAATTCCAGACGCCCGCGCGGGGCGCCAGACAGGCCTTTTCACGTGTCAACAGTGCCATAGGGGCGCGGGGTGTTGATTTGATGACGTCCATTCTTCGCGCAAACCTTCATAAAAACAAGGAGTTATAGGGCCTAGGCCAAATGTCGTAGTGGCAGCGCAAGCCTTGCGGCCGCGGGCGTGAAAACAAAAGACCCCGCACGGTGGCGGGGTCGGTTTGTTTCAACGTTGATTGGTCTTCCAGCTGCTGTCTTGCGTCTGACGAATCCGAAAAATGCGAGCAAGGCAGAGCCGAACAACCGGACGGCGGCGGAAGTCAGCACTGGTATGGAGCGCCCAGCGCATATAACTTGCGTTTGCCGTCAATTGAAAAGTAGCTCAAGACGCCAGGACTCGCTTCTACCCACCTGGGTAGACAAACATCTACAAGATTCACCACTACCAAAGACACGCACTCCATACCAGGTACGCGTGGGAGGCTGTTTCCTGCCGCGAGTCGCATATCCCCCCAGGCCCTGCATTCAAAGCGCCACGCCCTGCTTCAAGCCAAACCGAGGCCCGGCAAATCGCGGGTTGGAATAGCGCGGGTCTTCATCAAAGGTAATAAAGCTTGCTTCACAGCCAGGGTGGAGGCAGCCAAGCTCGCGCTCGGGGAAGATAAAGCGCCCCCCGATGGTCATCGCCTGCAACGCCTGGGTGGGCGTCATCGCGCCGATCTCGACGTGATGGGCCGCTTCCTGCGCCACTCCCGTGAAGCCATCGGTTCCCAGCAATACGGTAACGCCGGCCGAATACAATTTCTGGATATTGGCGCGCTGCAGCGCATAGTGTTGTGGCCGCACCGCCTGCAGGGCCTCGTCGCCCGGATCAAGCCTCGCGTAGCCGGCGGCCGCCAGGCCGTAAGTGCTGATAACGGCGGTTCCTGCCCCAACCAGCGCCGCCACCGTTTCATCACTTAGGATCAGCGGCGCCAGTTCAGATACGGATGTCAGAGGGTTATATCCCGGCAGGTGGGCCAACAGATCAACGCCCGCCCTGGCTGCAACGCGCGCGTCGTATTCGGTCTCCACATGCGTAATTACCCGCAGATTTCGCTTGTGTATGGCCCTCACAATATCCGCAAATAGCTCCGGATCGAGGCCCTTACTACCGTAGTAGGCGGGATCGTCCCTTCGAGCCGCGAACTCTTCTGAATGCAGCAGGTAGGTCTTTATGATGCCGGCGCCCTGCGCTTCGAGAAGATCCAGCGCCGCCTCCGTGGCCGGCAGTGAGTCTGCATAGTGAAAGGCATTGCCAAGAAACCGCTCCCGGGTCCAGCCCGGATACGCGTACTGGGTGAGCACTTCCACGTAGAGCCGCTCCGGATGCCCACCCGGTAGCGTCAAACCGCCCATGGCACATAGCACGTCGTAGGTGTCCGGGCGCGCAAAAAACGCCTCCGAGTCCTGGAAAGGCTCGACGATGCTCGTGGCATTGAGTACATAGAACTCGCCTCGCGCGGTAAAAACCGCACTGGCCTCCGCGCTGGGACTGGTCACGTGATGATGAGGTTCCGCAAAGGGCGGTGTGACAAACGCACCAGCGAGATCTACTCGGCGTTCTATACGAGCCGGAGGAGGCGCATCGACGATGATGCCTCCCGCGACGAAGATCGAGCCTTCTACAAATTTTGAGCCAGTCCAGATGCGACCGTTCTCATAGGCGACGACGCCAGTGGCGGCAGCCTCCACGGCCACAAGGATAAGAAGAGAGCCCAGCGCCACCTTCATGCCACCGAGGCGACCTGCAGCAGCGTGACAACGACGATTCACTGCTGATCGCCATGATCTAGCAGCCATGCATAAGCGCCCCCATACTGATTCGATCTTCCACCACAAACCCCAGGGACTCGTAGAAAGCTTGCACCTCACGATTGGCGGCACGAATCTGAAGATTGACTTTGATACAGCCCATTTCCTTAAGCGATTCTACCGCTTGCTCAATCAGGCGTTTACCAATGCCACCGCGACGCCGGTCCTTGGCCACCGCGACGGCATACAACCAGCCACGGTGGCCATCGTAGCCGGCCATGCAGGCTCCAATAACTCGCCCCTTCTCCTCAGCGACAAAGATCAGGTCATCAACCAGCACTTTTGCCGCAATCATGCGGGCGGGTTCGTTGTGTGGCGGATCGTCAGGAAAGGTCTCAGCCCACAGCTGCACCAACCCATCTCGATCGCCTTCCGTGTATTTGCGTACGAACATAGAACTTACCTGTGACGATAACGCCAGGGGCCGAGGCGTTAGGCTTCTTGCGCCTTACCGGGCGGGTAGCCCCGGTAGCATACAAGCCTGCACTGGCTACCTGGCATTCTCGACGGCCTCAATCTGCTTGAGCTCTTCGGGGGACAACGCTTTATAGCCCCGGGGATAGGGCCAACCGTAGCCCCAACGAAATTGGGTGGGCAAGTACGGCGTTCCACCGACTCTTACGCCTGCCAGCATCAGCGCAGCAATTTCCGGCTCGCCAACCGACGCCACGCACGCCTGCAGCTCCAGGTCTGCCGCCTCGCGCTCTGAATAGGTACCGCCACGCCAGTAGGCAAGGTCATGGGCCTGGCAGCAACTCAGCCAGAGTTCCTGCTGTTGCAGCGTGCCATCTGGGAAAGCGCTGCACCCATCGGATTCAAAGGGACGGATATCCGAGGCAGACAGCGGGAAACTTGCTACCAGGATCAAAGCAGGAATCAGTCTCTTCACCAAACACGACATTTAGCTGCCACCGTCTCGAAAATATCTAGCTCACCGGGCCAGCGCAGCGCTATCCCTCGATTAACGCGCCGGCGCCAGTCATCAAGGCCCAGGGTAATGGAATATACCAAGCATCATCAGGCCCCACCCTGGCAACGGCGTGGTATTTGCGAGCGCAAAACACCAGAAGCTGGCCTTCCACATCCCAGCGATAAACAACCCTGATCAGGGATGCTCCCAATCAGCCCGACGGGAAACTGGCGAAAACGTCCTCGCCGTCCCATTCGTTGGCGGCTTCTTGTACCAGTCGATAAAAGCCTGAAAGCGCGTCATCCGCCACGTAGATCTCCAGCATATGCCCGAGCAGGCGACGGGTATCGATGAAGGCAAACTCGGTGCCCACCCTGGCCCGGGCCCTTGCGGCAAGGGGAAAGCCCTGCTGCCCGTACTCCCCGACGGCTTCGTCAATGCTATCGACGAAGCAGGCCACATGGTGAATACCCTCTTCGCCAGGCGCATACATATCCCGAAACGGTGAAGCGCCCTCCCCCTCCTGCTGAACCAGCTCAAGCATCAGCTCGCCCCATTGACCATAAGCCGATGAATGAACGAAGTTGCCGGGCTCGCCCCGGTGCTCACACCAGTCCAGCTCGATGTTCTCAATCACATAGAACGGACCGGCCCCCAGCGTAGACGCCATGCGGGCGGCGGCTTCCCGTATGTCGTTGACGAAGTAGGCAATCTGGACCGGTTTATAGTTCAGCACCCGTGTCTTCCTGTTCTCGAGGCGACTTATGGCAGTCTATACCAGCACTATTGCGTGGGCACGAAAAGGGGCGCCGAAGCGCCCGCTCCCAAAACATAGCTTCGACCCCAGTATTCAGGGTAGGTGTCTCTCTGCCTCGCGTATCTTTTCGATCAGCTTTGCCTGCGTGAACGGTTTCATCAGGTACTGGCAGTAGTCGTCAGTCTCGGTCTGAATGTCGCCCGGGTGCCCGCTGACAAAAACGACGGGGAGCTGAGGCATCATTTTGCGCAGTGCCCGAAAGGTCTCGCGACCGTCCATTTGCGGCATGGCGATATCCAGCACCACGGCGCCAATCTCTGCGCCCCGCTCTTTGAGCAGCTCAAGCGCTATAGCGCCTCCCTCAGCCTGGATCACTCTCACGCCGCTAGCCTTCAGCAGCGCACTGGTCGTCTCGCGCACAGCGTCCTCATCATCTACCACCAGAATCGTCGAGGCAGCTGGCCGCGCAGGCCCCGCCGTGGCAATCGCCATCTCTTCTGCCGGCCCTGACAATGGCAGCAGAATCCGAAATCGAGCACCTTCGCCTGGCGCGGTGTCTACCAGCAGTGCTCCCTGGTGGGTACTCACGATGCCCAGCGCCGCTGACAGACCGAGCCCGTGGCCCGTCTTCTTGGTGGAGTAAAAAGGATCAAATATGTGACTGAGGGTTTCCTGGCTCATGCCCATACCGTTATCGCGAACATCCAGGTATCCGTAGCGGCCTGGTTGAACCGAACCCTGGTGATAAAAGGACGCCAGCGTCTCCTCGTTCATATCCGTGACCCCGGTCGTGAGTTCGACCCTGCCCCCGCCGGACCTGCAGGCATCAGCCGCATTGATGGTGAGGTTCATGACCAGCTGTTCCAGCTGTGCCTGGTCACCTTCCACCCATACCGGCTGCTCGAGATCAAAATGCAGTTCGAGACCACGGGGAAGCACCGCGGCATTGAGCAGCTGAGAAGTGTCCTGCACCAGGGCACTCAGCTCCAGAACCCGGACTGTCTTCGGCACTCGACCGGCGTAAGCCAGCAGCTGCTGCGTAAGCCGCGCCCCCCTGGCACTGGCATCGATCACACTCTGTAACAACGGATCGATTCGCGACTCTTTATTAAACTGCTTCGCCAGCTCTGCATTGCCGCTCACCGCCATCAGCAGGTTGTTGAAATCGTGGGCAATGCCACCGGCGAGCACTCCGAGGCTCTCAAGCCTTTGCATTTCCGCCACGTGCACCTGCAGTTCCTCTTTTTCGGTTTCATCCCTGATCTGACGGCTGACATCCTCGATCTGCAGGTAGTGGCCGGTCGCCTTGCCTATGTCATAGGCCACCGGCGCCTCCCGTAGTTTCAGCCAGCGATGTTCACCCAATCGCGCCTGCACAACAGCTGTCGGTTCAACTCTGAGCAGATGTTTCAGGGTAGCCCCATCGATGGATTCATCCTCGAGCTCAAGTCGCTCTCCCAGCCACGAATACACATCGGGGGTGAGCGATTCCGAGGCAACCCCCAGCACGGTCTCCAGCGCCGGGTTGGAAAAAAGCAGGTTTCCCTCCTTGTCGGTAACGGCGATACCGGTCGGCTGACCGCGGATAATGGTGGCGAGGGTAATCGAACTGAGTGAGAACAGCCCGGCGCCGTGAATGCCGACGATAAACAGGATCCCGGAAACACTGAAGGCGATGGCTGTGGGGTCTATGGGTACCAGATCATCGAAAAACGCGTACAGGGCGTTGGCGATTGAATTGACTGCGGCCGCCGCGAGCATGATGAGTATCTGCACGCGCTTGTTCGGCGAATCGACCTTGATCGCCAGGTAAATGTACAGGCTGATAGTAAGCGTGACGAGGGTATAGCCGGAGACTGCATGGACCCACCAGATCCAGTGATACTGGTTTCGATCACCAATGACCTGAGTCAGGAACTGACCGTGCCAGGGGTTGCTGATCATGCCTATCCAAAGCAATGCCGCCAGCGCGAGTGGCGCATACACCCACCGGGACCTACCCCAGGCAAGCGGCTGCCCCTGGGCCTCGGCAAAGCGGAGGGCGAGCAACCACCAGGTCGACGGTACGAAGATTATTCCGGAGTAAAGAACGGCCACCGGGACCCAGGCGAACTCAGGATCAGTAAAGGCAAAGGTCAACAGGTCGCCGATGGCGAACAGCAGCGGCGGCGCGAATGTCATGGGTAGCGCGGGCCACATGACCGCAACCGGCCGGTGGCTCAACACATAGTAGTTGAGCCACAGCAGAATCAGCGCCGCAGCCAGACTTGGCGCTACAGAGAGATCCACGCTGTCATCCACCCGCGCAGATGCTTCCAGGTGCTTGCCTGGCCCTGCGTTTGCAACCTGCGGGGATGTACAAGGTACCGCTCCAACTCACACCGCCGCAGAAATACTGGCTTCATGATTGATAGCTACCTGATACCGATACTGTGTCGGCTGAAACTACCGCTATTTTCTTGCAGTGGCTACTATTATGCGCCTCTTTGAGGGTGAATTCCCGTGACAGTTCTAATTCACTGAGCGCACTAGCGTCGATTTACCGTGCAGGCAATCAAACGAACTGTCCCCCGAATTCGAAACCAGGTAGCCATGACACTAGTGATACTCGCTTCGCTTTGTTGATCTTTGCCCGGAAGGCGCGGGACTCTCTAGCGTAAAATTACTCGTACTCACCGGTACCGACAAAGCCCACCATACGGCTTATCAGGTCTCCATCTTTCTCTAAAAAATACTGACCAAGTTGAGTCTGTTCGGTGTCATCAGGGCCCATCCCGCTGAATGCGACTGTGACACGTGTGACATTGGCAATGGTGTCGCTTTTAACCACCTTCGCGGACCAGCCTGGAGCATTTGCACTAAACATGCCTACGTAATTACTCAAGGCAGCAATGCCATTTAGAGTTTCGGGAGTACGAGGATCGTCGTAGCTTATGTTCTCAGTGACCGAACTGGATATCTTTTGAAGTCGTGGTGTGGCTTCCTCAATTTGCCAAGCTTCAAAGAATTTGGCGACGCAATCAGACACGCTCTTCTCCTAATTCGATTTCACAGGCAGCGCATAACGCTTCGCAGCCTTGACTTGTTATGTGTAGAAACGAACACGACTAAAGCTCATCCTCCAATATCTCCTGGCGAGATTTTTCGTAATCCTCGTAGGATTCGCTGACTCGTTCCATGCACCGCTCCCGAACGGACTCCTGACTGAACTGGCATTCATGCATGTTGCCAGTCTGGACTGCTTCGTAGATGGACCTATTGGAGCAACCTATGAAAGCAGTCATGAATGTTGCTAGTAACAGGGCTGGAGCGAGAATCTTGTACATAGGACTTCACACATAACAGCTGAGCATGTTTCCCAGGTGACATAACACTGGGACGCGAAACGTTGAGTTCATGACTTTGATTTTTGTTAGAAACCGAGAGTAAAACAAGCCTTTAGAAGGCCTAGGCCAAGTGGCCTAGCGACAAAGTGCGCCAACGGAACTAGCAATTTCACCATATTCGCTCAGCCCGTGATGGCTCATAGAGCCCGAAAAGACAATGCATTCAATAGCTTGGGCTGAAAACGGTGCGTGGTTTTTCTTGGGGTCCCATGAAAAAGAGGATAGGCGCCGCCGAGTCTAGACGTAGCGAACCGCGCCCCCGTCAACGCGTATGTTCTGTCCATGAATAAAGCCCGCCCGAGGGCTGGCAAGAAACACCACCAGGTCCGCTACTTCCTGGCGAGTGGCGATTCGCCTCTGGGGGTTCGGGAAGTCTTCTTCCACCAACTTCGCCAGAATCCCAGGCCAGTCGTCGCCCCAGCCGCGTTTGGCGGCTTTCGCGCGGTAACCGGCTTCGAGTTCCTCGGTATGTATCAAGCCCGGTGACACCGTGTTCACCGTTATACCGGTTCCCTCGACTTCAAGCGCGAGGCTGGCAGACAGCGTCGCCAGGGCTCCCTTGGCGCTGTAGTAGTGGGGCATGATCGCATTGGGTTGGTGACTGCCGATGGTCCCGAGCTGAATCACTCGCCCCCAACCTCGTTCAGCCATGTCCGGCACGAGGGCGGTGGCGAGGCGCGCCGCTGAAAGAACGTTCTTCTGATACATATCCAGCCAGTCGGCTTCACTGGCGGTCTGCCACTTGCCGCGACTGGCCGTGCCGTAGTTGTTGACGAGAATGTCCACGGGGCCGATAGCCTGCGACTGGGCAACGATGTCACGACAACCTGACTCAGTCGCCACATCGCCCCACACCGGACGAGCTGCGCCAACGTCAGACGCCGCCGCAGCGGCGCTATCTTCCGTCGCGCCGTGGAGTAGAACCAGGGCGCCTTCGGCGGCCAGGCTTTCGGCAATGACTCTGCCGGTTCCGCGATCTGCACCGGTTACCAACGCCCGCTTGTTCTTCAGTTCAAGATCCATCGCTATCGAACCAGCCCCTCCCCGCTTGTACCTCACACACTAACAAAAAAGGGCGCCGTAGCGCCCTTCTCGATTCCCTGTAGGGAAAGGTTTACCAGCCAGTGATCTCCGCCATGGCGGAGCCGATGTCGGCC
>JAAUXY010079004.1_pt1 | contig 10332 bp, 8 predicted proteins | sample 7278121 | NCBI WGS metagenome assembly JAAUXY01 (sample SAMN14350117, study PRJNA611818) | marine sediment metagenome | isolation source: surface marine sediment (1.8m) | place: French Polynesia: Moorea | collected 2018-08
GGACGTGTTCGACCACGAGGTCGACCCCGAGCGTTTGGCCCGCTATCTGGACGAACCCAACCATCTGATGTGCGTGGCCGTCCACGACGGCTTGGTGGTCGGCCAGGTGCGGGCGGTCGTGCACAAGCACCCGGATAGGGCGGCTGAGCTCTATATCGACAATGCGGGGGTGGCGCCGGCGTTCCAGCGCAACGGCATCGCCACGCGGCTGGTGGCTGAGATCGTCCGGCGGGGCAGGGCGCGTGGCTGCGAAGACGTCTGGGTCGGCACGGAGCCGGACAACGAAGCCGCCGTGGCGTTCTACCGTTCGCTCGGCTGGGAGGCGCAGCCTATGGTCTCTCTGGAAGCAAAGCTGTCCGCGTGATCAGGCGGAGCCCGGCGCATCATGCATGGCGCCTGAGCTTCGCCGCATCCCCCGCGACCCGACGGTCAACCCGCCTCGCCCGCCTCGTACAGTTGGCCGTTGCGGGTCTGCAGGAAGGGCTCCAGCGGGATCTGCTCCTGCTTGAGGAATCCCTTGGCGGGCAGATCCCCGCTGTTGACCATCTCGATCACCGCGGCGACCGAGGCGGAGGTGGTCCAGGCGATGGCGCGCCAGACATGGCCCGAGATCTCGATGGGATAGTAGGAGCGGACGTATTCCTCGCGCATCAGCCGCCCGTCGACGGTGCCCTCGGCCGAGACGTGGATGTGCACCACGTCGTCGTCCACGGGCGGCTTGGCGTGGGTCAGGATCTCGCCGGCCAGCTCGCGCTTCTCGCGCATCAGGAGCTCGTGAAAGAAGAAGTTCATGAGCTCCACATGCCCCGGATAGCGCATCGACTTGTAGTCCAGGTTCTCGACCCGCCCGAGATAGGTCTCGCACATGGTGCCCAGGCCGCCCGAGGTGGTGAAGGCCTCGAGCCGCTGGCCGTTCACATAGATCTTCTCGACCCATTCCATGGGCGAGACCCATTTATGCTGGCCCTCCTCGATCACCTCGCAGTCGTTGAGATATTCGTTGACCACGCCCTCGGGCGACCAGTTGAAGGCATAGCCCAGGAGGCCCGTCGGGTGCTGCGGCAGGGCGCCGACCCGGAGCTTGATCGAGCGGATCTCTTCGAACCGCTCGGCCAGATGGGCGCCGATGATGCCCACCAAGCCGGGCGCCAGGCCGCATTGCGGCGCCATGACGCCCTTCGCGGTCTCGCTCATCTCGAGGATCGCCTTGGTCGTGGGCACGTCCTCGGTGAGATCGAAATAGTGCAGCCCCAGCCGGTGCGCCGCGGTCGCGACGCCCACGTTCAGATGGTAGGGCAGACAGGACAGGATCGCGTCGAACCCGCGGCACTGCGCCTCGATCTCGCTCTCGGTCGCGGCGGATTGCTCGGTGATCTTGAAGGGCAGCTTTTGGCGCGGTTTGCGGACGTCGAAGCCCGTGACCTCGAAGCCGGTCTCGTGCAGGAGCAGGGCGGCGAGGCGCCCGACCTTGCCGAGGCCAAGGACGGCCACGCGTTTGATCTTTTCGGCCACGGCGTTCAGATCTCGAACTTGATGCCCTGGGCCAGCGGCAGATCGCGGGAATAGTTCACCGTGTTGGTCTGCCGCCGCATGTAGCCCTTCCAGGCGTCCGATCCGGATTCCCGGCCGCCGCCGGTCTCCTTTTCGCCGCCGAAGGCGCCGCCGATCTCGGCGCCCGACGGTCCGATATTGACGTTGGCGATGCCGCAGTCCGAGCCCACGGCCGAGAGGAAGGTCTCGCTCTCGCGCACGTCGGTCGAAAAGATGCAGGACGAGAGTCCCTGCGGCACGTCGTTGTGGATGGCGATCGCGTCCGAGAGCTCGCGGTACTTCATGCCGTAGAGGATCGGCGCGAAGGTCTCCTGGCGCACGATGTCGGTCTGGCTCGGCATCTCGACGATCGCCGGCCGCACGTAGTGGGCGTCCGGAAACTGGTTCGCGAGCACCCGGCCGCCGCCATCGATGGCGCCGCCCTCCGCCTGCGCCTGCTCGAGCGCCCGCTCCATGCCGTCAAAGGCCAGGCCGTCGATCAATGGGCCGACCAGGATCCCGTCGGCCAAGGGATCGCCGATCGGCAGGGTCTCGTAGGCCGCCTTCAGCCGCGGCATCAGGTGATCGTAGATCTCCTCGTGCACGATCAGCCGGCGCAGCGAGGTGCAGCGCTGGCCGGTGGTGCCGACCGCGGAGAACACGATCGCGCGCAGCGCCATCTCCATATCGGCCGAGGGGGCTACGATCATCGCGTTGTTGCCGCCGAGCTCCAGAATGGCGCGGCCGAACCGTTCCGCCACCTTTGGCCCCACCGCTCGGCCCATCCGCGTCGAGCCGGTGGCCGAGATGATCGGCACGTCATGGCTCTCCACCAGGGCCTCGCCGACGTCGCGCTCGCCGACCACGACCTGCAGCAGGCCGTCCGGCGCGTCGCCGAACTTGGCCAATGCCTTTTCGAAGATCTTCTGGGTCGCCAGCGCGCAGAGCGGCGTCTTCTCCGAGGGCTTCCAGATCACCGGGTCGCCGCAGATCAGCGCTAGGGCCGCGTTCCAGGCCCAGGGTGCGACCGGGAAGTTGAAGGCGGTGATCACGCCGCAAACGCCCATCGGGTGCCAGCTCTCGCGCATCGCGTGGCCCGGGCGTTCCGAGGCGAGGGTGAGCCCGTAGAGCTGGCGCGAGAGCCCGACCGCAAAGTCGCAGATGTCGATCATCTCCTGCACTTCGCCGAGGCCCTCCTGCAGGATCTTGCCGCATTCCAGGGTGACCAGCCGGCCGAGGTTTTCCTTTTCGGCGCGCAACTCGTCGCCGAACAGGCGCACCAGCTCGCCCCGGCGCGGGGCCGGCACGGTACGCCAGGCCGCGAATGCCTGAACGCCCTTGGCGATCATCGCGCGCACGTCCTCGGCGGTGTGCGTCTTTAGCCGGGCGATCTCGGCGCCGTCGATCGGCGTTTGGACGGCCAGCGTGCCGCCGGTGACTTGAGCCTCGGTCAGGCCGTTCGCGGCGAGAATATCGGCATGCGCCATGACGTTGCTCCTTGCTTGTGACTGCGGGGGGCGCGGCGGGCACGCCGCCATACGCATCACACCTGTCTCAAATCTGAACGTGATCCTTCGTGTTGGATCGGGACGCGGGTCCGCAATGCTCCGGCCCCGCGACACCCGGCGCCGCCATTATCGTCCGGATGGGCGGGAACTTGAAGACCATGCATTGCCCGAGAAGGGCGAAAAGGCCGCTCAGCGGTCAGATGCTGCCTTTGCGCTCCATCACCAGGACCCGCGCCGGCCCGTCCGGATGGGCGACATGCTCGTCGCCGGGCGCGGCGTGGCAGATGTCGCCCGGCGCCATGCGCCGGACCTTCTCGGCGCCGTCCTCGCGGTAATGCATGTCGACGATGCCGTCGAGCACGACGAAGACCTCGGCGCCGTCATTGACGTGCCAGACATAAGGCTTGTCCGTCCAGTGCAGCCGGATGGTGACGCCGTCGATCTCGGCGATGTCGAGGGCGTCCCATGCCTCGGCGCCGGTGTATTCGTCCGCGCGGGTGAACTTCATCGATGCCCCATCTCCTTCCTGGCACGCACTAAATGGGCGATGCGTGAGATAAAGTCCAACGAACTGCCGGGTTCTCGGAACCGCAGCGAGCTCCGTCACCCCCACCCCATCCCTCCCCCATCGAGGGGGAGGGGGCCAGCAACCGCGCCCGAACGGATTTCCCTCCCCCCTTGTGGGGGAGGGTCAGGGAGGGGGGCAGTTGACATTTCTCGCAGCATGAATCAAAGCCGCTCCGAGGGCTCTATCGGAGACCCGACCACCCAAGGACATGGTCCTTTTGGGCGGCCGGGCATGTGCCTACGTTACTGCGTGGGCCGGGCGATGTGGCCCTGGCTGACGCCGCGGTTGACGGCGCTGACCACGGCCCGCAGCGAGGCGGTGACGATGTTCGGGTGAATGCCGACGCCGAAGACCGCTGTCTCGTCCCCGTCCACCACCTCGACGAAGGCGACCGCCCGCGCGTCGGCGCCAAGGCCGATGGCGTGCTCGTGATAGTCGGCGACCCGGAAGCGGATTCCGATATGCGAGCTGAGCGCGTCGCAAAAGGCGTCGATCGGGCCGTTGCCGCTGCCCGTGATCTCCCGCGCCTCGCCGTCGATGCGGACCTGTGCGGTCAGGTTCCGCCGTTCACTCGCATGGGTGTCGGGCACGGTGCGATGATCGAGGAACGCGACCGGCGTTTCCGCGGCCAGATACTCGCGCTCGAAGGCCTGCCAGATCTCGTCCGAGGTGAGCTCGCGCTCGCCCGCTTCGGTGATCGCCTGCACAACCTGGCTGAACTCGATCTGCAGCCGTCGCGGCAGGGCGATGCCGTGGTCGGCCTCCATGACATAAGCGACGCCCCCCTTGCCCGACTGGCTGTTGACCCGGATCACCGCCTCGTAGCTGCGTCCCACATCGGCCGGATCCATCGGCAGGTAGGGCACCTCCCAGAGGCCGCTGTTGCTCTGGCGCTGGGCCTCGAAGCCCTTTTTGATCGCGTCCTGGTGGGAGCCCGAGAAGGCGGTGAACACCAGCTCGCCGGCATAGGGGTGGCGCGGATGCACTGGCAGCCGGTTGCAGTGCTCGACCACCCGGATCATCTCGTTGATGTCGGACATGTCGAGCCCTGGGTCGACGCCTTGCGTGAACATGTTTAGCGCCAGGGTGACGATGTCTACGTTGCCGGTGCGCTCGCCATTGCCGAACAGCGTGCCCTCGATGCGGTCGGCGCCGGCCATCACGCCCAGCTCCGCCGCCGCCACCGCGGTGCCGCGGTCGTTGTGGGGGTGCAGGCTCAAGACGATCGAGTCGCGCTCCTTGAACCGGCGCGCGAACCATTCGACCTGGTCGGCGAACACGTTGGGGCTAGCCATCTCCACGGTGGCCGGCAGGTTGATGATCGCCTTGCGCGCGGGTGTTGGCTGCCAGACTTCGCAGACCCGCTCGCAGATCTCGACGGCGAAGGGAAGCTCGGTGCCGGTGAAGCTCTCCGGCGAGTACTGGTGGACGATCTGGGTCTCGGGCACGGTCGGCACCAGCTCCTTGATCAGGGAGGCTGCCCCGACGGCGATGTCGATGATACCGGCCTCGTCGGTCTGGAACACCACGCGCCGCTGCACGGTGGAGGTGGAGTTGTAGAGGTGCACGATCACCCGGCGCGCGCCTCGGATCGCCTCGAAGGTACGGCGGATCAAAGGCTCGCGCGCCTGGGTCAGGACCTGGATGGTGACGTCGTCGGGGATCAGGTTTTGTTCGATGAGCTGGCGGCAGAAGTCGAAGTCGGGCTGCGAGGCGGCGGGAAAGCCGACCTCGATCTCCTTGAAGCCCATGCGCACCAGCATGTCGAACATGCGGAGCTTGCGCTCGATCCCCATGGGCTCGACCAGCGCCTGGTTGCCGTCGCGCAGATCGACGCTGCACCAGATCGGCGCGCGATCGATGACGCGGCCGGGCCAACTTCGCTCGGGCAGGTCGACCGGCTGGAACGGCCGGTACTTTTCAACGGGCATGACGGACATGGTGTGTCTCCTCGCGGCGTCCCGCGGGACGCTCTCAACGGAATTGCAGATGATCGGAACTGGCGGCGGCGAGGCCGGGCCGCCGGGCGGCCGCGTTACACCCGGCAGCCGCCGATAAGTCGTGCGAGGAGGGTCGCGCTCAGCGCGCGCGGGCGAACGGATTGCGGGACGGAGGTGATCGTTCTGGACATCGGATTGGGCCTTCGGGCTCGGGGTTGCGGACAGGACGATATGCCGGCGCCGCGCGGGACGCCGGTCAGATAAGTCGCAGGCCCGAAAGCCAAATGGCCGTCTCAACGATCATGGGGGACGAAGCTAGCCGTGCCGGCGAGTGGCGTCAAGGGGCGCGCGAGCGGGCGGCGGATGGGGGATTCAGTCGCTGCGCTTCGACGTATTACGCAAAATGGGCTATCCTGGAACGTACGGCGCAATGGACACCGACATCATCAGTTTGGCACGGACGTATTGGGACCGCATTCGCGGCAGCCGTCAGATGCCGTCGCGCAAGGACATAGATCCCGGCGACATCCGGGACATACTGCCCAATGTCGTCCTCCTGGACGTGCAGCAAGAGCCCCTGGATTTCCGCTATCGCCTGATCGGCACCGAAGTCGATCGGCACTCCTCCGAGAAGCACACCGGCAAGTGGGTGACCGACATCCCCGAGCGGGCGCCACCCAGCAAGGTGTGGGAAAACTTGGTCCATGTGGTGGAGACCGGCGCGCCGTCGGAGCAGAGCGTGCCCTATGTCGGTCCCTTGCAGGACTTCGTGACCACGCGGCAGATCACGCTGCCGCTCTCGGACAACGGCAGCGACGTGAACATGCTGTTGATCGTAATTGACTACGTGGTGAGAAGTTAGAAGCCGGGGTTCGTCAGCTATCGCGCCCGCGTGCCATAAAGCCGGCATAGGTCTCGAAATCGATATTGCTGCCACAGATCACGAGGGCGACGCGCCGGCCCGCGAGACGGTCTTTGAGCGGACCCATCAGCGCCGCCGTCGCGGCCGCGCCGGCAGGCTCCACCGCCAGCTTCACGTCCCGAAACATGAACCCCATGGCCTCGATCAGGTCCGCGTCCTCGACCAGCACTACGTCGTCCACGTAGCGTTGCACCAGGCCAAAGGAATAGGGCAGGTGCTTCGAGGGACCCAGGCTGTCGCCGATGGTGTCGATCTCGACCTTGGGCAGCGGCGCTCCCTGGGCCAGGCTCTGGCTCATGCCCTGCGCGCCGACCGGCTCGACGCCGTAGACCGCGCAGCCGGGCCGCAGCTGCTTGACCGCCGCGGCGACGCCGGAGATCAGCCCGCCGCCACCGATCGGCACGATGACCGCGTCGAGCTCTCCCGCCTGCCGGCAGAGCTCGAGGCCCACGGTCGCCGTGCCCAACGAGGTGTAGGGGCCTTCGAAGGGGTGCACCAGGGCGCGGCCTTCCTCCCGCTGGATCCGGTCCGCCTCGTCGAAGGCCGCCGGAATGTCCGCCATCTGCACGACCTCGGCGCCATAACGGCGGCACTGGGCCACGCGAAAAGGATTGGCCTTGCGGTGCATGACCACCTTGGCCGAGAGCCCGAGGATATGGGCGGCATAGGACACCGCGATGGCGTGGTTGCCGGCGCTCACCGTGGTGATGCCCCGGGCCTTTTCCTCGTCGCTCAGATGGAGCATGACCAGGAGCGCGCCCCGCGGCTTGAAGGTGCCGGTCCGCTGGAGGAGTTCGAGCTTGGCGCACACGTCGGTGCCCGGTGCCAGACGCGCGGCCAGATCGGTGCCGGGCCAGGGCACCGCGGGCGTCTCGACGATCGCGGACGCGATCCGGGACCGCGCCCGCTCGATCTCGGCGATGGTTGGGCCAGTTACCATCTGATCCATGTCTGCCTGGCCGCTTCGGCTAGCCGCGCCGGCGCCCTTTGCCGCGCAGCGTGATTCCGGCGTAGTTCTCGTCGTCGACCTTGAGCATGATCATGTCCAGCTGCGCCTCATCCGTACGCGGCTGAAACGTGACCGTATAGGTGACGCGGCCGCCCGGCGGGATCCACACGCGCGTTCCTTTGATATTGGTGCGAAAGGCAGAGTCCGGCCCGGGCTTGAGGATAGCGAAAGAGCGGGGCTTCTCCGACCGGTTGATGAAGGCGATCGGCAGCTCCGTCTTCACGCCGATGAACGGCTCTCCGAAGTCGAGGCCCTCGGTCCCGACCACGGCCATGGTGACGTAGCCCTTGCGGATGTCGAAGACTCCCTCGCCCACCGCGCGGGCCGGAAAGTTCGCAGACTCGCTGCCGGTGACGGCGGGGCTGATCAGCGTGTTGAACCTGCCCTTGGTCTTTGGCGCGAAGGTGACCGGGACCACGAACGGCTCCGGCGGAGTCACCGAGACCGGAAAGCCGCCATCAGGCACGGGCAGGGTGAACTGCTTGAGGCCCTCGCCGGTGGCGCGTAGCTCGGCCACGGTGATCGGCTGGCTGCCCCAGGTGGTCATGCTGAGGGGCTCCGTTGCGGTCATCGGCACCAGCACCCGGCCGAAGTTGACCGGCCCCTCCGGCCCCGAGATCTTGCTGGGCACGGCGCAGGCGTTGACCGCCAGGAGAGCGAGCGAGAGCAGGCAGGCGCGGATGGCATCGGTCATGGGCATGGCTGGAGACATCTCTGCGTGGTGAGCGAGCGGCGACCATATCACCGTGCGGGCGGCGGGTGGAGCCCCCCTCTGCCAGACTGTCAGCGCGCGTCTATTGGTTGCCTGCCTTGCCTTTTCCCAACAGCGCGATGCCCGCGAAATTGGTGTCGTCGACCTTGAGCATGATCAAATCCTGGTAGGTCGTGACCGCCGTCGGTTTGAACGTGACCGCATAGGTCACCCCGGCACCGGCGGGAAGCGTCACCGTGGTTCCGCTGATATTGGTGCTGAACACCGAGTTCGTCGCGGGCTTGGTGATCGTGAAGGTCTGGCGCTGCGGCGAGCTGTTGATGAAGGTGATTGTCAGCCGCGTCGTGCTGCCCACGGTCTGTTCGCCGAAGTCCAGACCGCTGGGCGGGGCGACGTCCATGACGACGAAGCCCCGCATCAGATTGTGAACCCCTTCGCCCTGGGTCTTGAGCGGGAACCCTTCGGGCGTGCCCGAGATCAACTGGGCCGTGATGTCCGTGGCGAAGAGCTTCTTGTCGTTGGGCGAGAAGGTGACCTGGGTGCTAAGCGGATTGGGCGGCGAGACGGAGGCGGGAAAGCCGCCCGCGGGCGAGGCCACGCTGAACTGACGGTGGTCGCCGCCGGTCGGCAGGATCGCGATCGCCGTGACCGTGTCCGAGCTCTGACCCGAGGTCGTCATGACCAGCTGCTGCATCTTGCTCGTGCCGACCAGCACCTTGCCGAAATCGAACGGCCCGGTCGGCGCGGTCAGCTTGGCGCCGCAGGCCGACACGGACAGCGCGGCCAGGAGGACCAGGCAGGTGCGGATGGATCGCAATGGGGGCATGGCTTGGCACCTCGCTCGGTGACCCCGCGTGCCGCGATCCTATCACCGACCGGTCACCGACGGGAGCCCCGCCACGCCGACCGTCTATTTCCAGATGCTCTTGCCGCTGCCCGGCAGCCCCAGCTCGGCCCACATCTCGGTGACCCGCGCGACCACCGCGTCGTCCATGCGGATCTTCTCGCCCCAGGCCCGGCTGGTCTCGGGCGGCCACTTGTTGGTCGCGTCCAGGCCGATCTTGGAGCCCAGGCCCGAGACCGGCGAGGCGAAGTCCAGATAGTCGATCGGCGTGTTCTCGATCACGGTGATGTCGCGGGCCGGGTCCATGCGGGTCGAGACCGCCCACATCACGTCCTTCCAGTCCCGCGCGTCGATGTCGTCGTCCACCACGATGACCCATTTGGTGTACATGAACTGCCGGAGATAGGACCAAACGGCCATCATCACCCGCTTGGCGTGGCCGGGATAGGCCTTCTTCATCGAAACCACGGCGATGCGGTAGGAACAGCCCTCGGGCGGCAGCCAGAAGTCCAGGATCTCCGGAAACTGCTGCTGCAACAGCGGGATGAACACCTCGTTGAGCGCCTCGCCCAGGATCGAGGGCTCGTCCGGCGGCCGCCCCGTATAGGTCGAGAGATAGATCGGCTCGCGCCGCATGGTGACGGCCGAGACCGTGAACACCGGGAACCGCTCGACCGCGTTGTAGTAGCCGGTGTGGTCGCCATAGGGCCCCTCGTCGCCGGTGTCGTCGAGGGAGACGTGGCCCTCGAGCACGATCTCCGCCTCGGCCGGGACCTTCAAGGGCACCGTCTTGCAGTCGACCAGATCGACCCGCCGGCCGCGCAGCAGGCCCGCGAATTGGTATTCCGATAGGGTGTCCGGCACCGGGGTCACCGCGGCCAGGATGGTGCCCGGGTCGGCGCCGATCACAGCGGCGGCGGGCAGGGGCTCGGCCTTCTCCGCCTTCCAGCGGGCGTGATGCTGGGCCCCGCCGCGATGCTTGAGCCAGCGCATGAGCGTGGTGTTCGGCCCGGTGACCTGCATGCGGTAGATGCCCAGATTGAAGTTGTCCGCCCGGTCGCCCTTCGGGTCCGGCCCCTGGGTCACCACCAGCGGCCAGGTGATCAGCGGCGCGGGCTCGCCAGGCCAGCAGGTCTGGATCGGAAAGCGGTCCAGATCGATCTCGTCGCCCGTCAGCACCACCTCCTGGCAGGGCGCCCGGCCAGCGGTCTTGGGCTTCATGGCCATCACGGTCTTCAGGAGCGGCAACAGCTCGACCGCCTCCCGGAAGCCGCCGGGCGGCTCGGGCTGGCGCAGGAA
>JAAUXY010128178.1_pt1 | contig 10331 bp, 8 predicted proteins | sample 7278121 | NCBI WGS metagenome assembly JAAUXY01 (sample SAMN14350117, study PRJNA611818) | marine sediment metagenome | isolation source: surface marine sediment (1.8m) | place: French Polynesia: Moorea | collected 2018-08
AAGGAAGTGCTGGACGACGTGGAGCGCACGCTGCGCACCGAGTTCATGTCGAACCTGGCGCGGACGCAACGCCGGGACGCGCATGAGATGATGGCGGAGATCTTCAACTCGCTGGACCGCAACACCGAGCAGCGCTTCATGACCGCGCTGGAAGAGCGCAATCGCGATTCCGCCGAGCGGATCAAGGCCCTGATGTTCACCTTCGAGGATCTGGGCAAGCTCGATCCGGGCGGGGTGCAGACCCTGCTGCGGGCGGTCGAGAAGGACAAGCTCGGCGTCGCGCTGAAGGGCGCCACCGATCCGCTGAAGGATCTGTTCTTCGACAACATGTCCGAACGCGCCGCCAAGATCCTCAAGGAGGACATGGAGGCGGCAGGGCCGGTTCGCCTGCGAGATGTCGACGAGGCCCAGATGTACATGGTCAACACGACCAAGGAACTCGCCGCCAAGGGCGAGATCGTGATCTCCGACGGCAAGGGCGACGACGAGTTGATCTATTAGGCGGGCACGCCATCAGCGTGTCGCGTCGGTTTGCAGAGGAAGGCAATGGCCTTAGAGAGATTCGAATTCGGGGTTTCGTTCGACGATCCCGACTCATTCCTTGAACGGCGCGGGCGGCCGAAGGAGCCGGTGTTCTCCCTGCAGGAATACACCGACGCACAGAATGCCGCGCGCGCCGAAGGCTATGCCCAGGGCAATGCGGAAGCGTTGGCCGGTGTGGAACAACGCACGCTGGATGCGCTGACTGCCATAAACGAGCATGTCGGTCTGCTGGCAGGCCAACTCGACGGCGAGATCGATCGCATCACCAAGGACGCGCTGCAGGTTGCGATCCAGGTCATCCGCCGGCTGTTTCCCAGCCTGGAAGGGGACCGGGCCGAGGATGAAATCGCCCGGTTGGTCCAGGCTCACCTGGAGCAGTGTCTTGAAGCGCCAAAATTGGTGCTGAAGGTACGACCGGACTTGGCCGAGCCGATGCGCGCACGGATCGGCGGCGCCCTGGAAACAGCCGCTCCGGATAGCCGGCTGTTGGTGCTCCCGGACGATCAGCTCGGCGCAAGTGAGTGCCGGCTGGAATGGGAGCAAGGCGGCGTCGAACGGATCCTCGGACGCATCTGGAATGACATTGAATTCGTCATCGAGCGCGCGGCGCCGGGCGCCATCTCTTCCCTCGATCAACCCGCCGAGGCGGAAGAGACAGCGCAGGCCGAGGAACCGACCGAAGCCGGTGAGGACGCGCCCGACGAGCCGGCGCCGGGACCGGACGATGCGGTGACGGTCGATTGTGCGCCCAGTGAAGGTCCGGACCACGACGTCGTGACCGTTGCTGACGAAACGAGCGAAGCGGAGCCGGACGCCGCGGCGGAAGACGCCGTCGCGGCGATGTCGGCGGAAATTGCATCGGAACCGGAACCCGAAGCGGCGGTGTCGAGCGGCGAGTTCGCGTCCATGTCGGTTCAGGGTCTGGTCGATACCCAACCATCCAGTGCGCAGCGGGTCGCCGAAAAGAGCCCGTGCGCGCCCGACAACGCAGAGGCCGAGCCCGCCGGTTAGCGGTGCGCGCAGTGGCGAAGAGGGATCATGTCTGACACCGACTCTGATACCGAAAACCTATCCTTCGACGAGCTCGAGGCAGAGGCCAAGGAGGCCGCGCCGGAGGGCGGGGACGCCGCGACGGAGTCCCAAGAGGTTACCGAGTACAAGGCGCCGAAGGACGCCTCCGACCTGGAGGCGGTCTACGACATCCCAGTCCAGGTGTCGGCCGTGCTCGGCAAGGCGCGCATGAAGGTCAGCTCGCTGATGAAGCTCGGGCGCGGCACCGTGCTGGAGCTCGACCGCAAAGTCGGCGAGGCCATCGACATCTACGTCAACAACCGCCTGGTGGCGCGCGGCGAGGTCGTGCTGGTCGATCAGCGGCTCGGCGTGACCATGACCGAAATCATCAAATCCGATCGCCGGAGCAGCGCCTCGTAGGCGCCCTGGCGTAACGGAAGGAGGGAGCATGCGACTTCTCATCATCGGCAGCTACGATGGCCATGTCACCGAGGCCAGCCAGATCGCGATCAAGCGCGGCGCCAAGGTCGCGCAGGTCGAGACCATCGATCATGCGCTCAGCGCACTGCGCTCGGGCAACGGTGCGGACCTGGCGCTGATCGACGTCGCGCTTCCGGTGCGCAGCTTTATCGACAACCTGGAGCAGGAACGCATCAGCCTGCCGGTGGCGGCCTACGGTCTCGGCTCGGACGCCGATGCGGCGGTCCGGGCGATCAAGGCCGGAGCCAAGGAGTACATTCCGCTGCCACCCGATCCGGAGATGATCGCGGCCGTGCTGGAGGCGGTGACCGAAGAGGCAACCGACCTGATCCACGCCGATCCGGCGACCAAACGGGTCATCCAGCTGGCCGACCAGATCGCGCCGTCGGATGCCAGCGTGCTGATTACCGGCGAGTCCGGCACCGGCAAGGAGCTGATGGCCCGGCACATCCACCTGAAAAGCAAGCGCGCCGGGAACAAGTTCGTCTCGCTGAACTGTGCGGCGATCCCGGAGAATCTGCTGGAATCCGAGCTGTTCGGCCACGAGAAGGGCGCGTTCTCCGGCGCGATCGCGCGGCGTATCGGCAAGTTCGAGGAAGCCAACGGCGGCACCTTGCTGCTCGACGAGATCTCCGAGATGGACCTCCGGCTGCAGGCCAAGCTGCTGCGCGCGATCCAAGAGCGCGAGATCGATCGGGTCGGCGGCAATGCGCCGGTCAAGATCGACATACGCGTGCTCGCCACCACCAACCGCGACCTGGAGGAAGAGGTCCGCGCCGGACGGTTCCGCGAGGACCTGATGTTCCGCCTGAACGTGGTGACGATCCGCCTGCCGGCGCTGCGCGAGCGGCCGGCGGACATTCCGGTGCTCAGCAAGTACTTCATCGAGAAGTACTCGGCCGCCAACGGCGTGCCGGTGAAGTCGCTGGCCGAAAGTGCGGCGGCGCGCCTGCTTGACCATGCCTGGCGCGGTAACGTGCGCGAGCTCGAGAACACCATGCACCGCGCGGTGCTGCTGGCCGACGGTGATGAGATCGGCAATTCGGCGCTGATCCTGACCGGCGAGGAGGGCAACCTCGCCGCGCTTGCCGGCGGCGTCGCAGATGACGCGCCCACCGTCGGATCGGCGGCGGCGCCCGATGCCAACGCAGGCGGCAGCCTGGTGAACCGCACGGTGGCCGATGTGGAGCGCGAGCTGATCCTGAACACGCTGGAGCACTGCCTCGGCAACCGAACCCACGCGGCCAACATCCTCGGCATCTCGATCCGCACGCTGCGCAACAAGCTCAAGCAGTACAGCGACGAGGGCATCCCGGTGCCGATGCCCGGCGGCTCCGAAGCCGTGAGCGCTGGGCTCTGAGCGCCACGGCAAGCGAGCCCGCAAGGCGGATGCCTGAGGCATGACCGATACCGAGATCACCACGGCAGAGCCGGACGCCGGTGCCGTAGCGACCATCGATGCGGGCGATGGCGGCGCGGCGGCGGTCGCGGCCGGTCCGAGTTTCTCGGACCTGCTCGGCGCGATCGGCAAGCGCACCGACATCGCGCTGGCGCTCGGCATCACGGCCGTGCTGGTCGTGCTGTTCCTGCCGATGCCGAGCTGGCTGCTCGACTTTTCGCTCGCCGTCTCGATCACCTTCTCCGTGCTGATCCTGATGGTCGTACTGTTCATCAGCCGGCCGCTCGATTTCTCCGCGTTCCCGACCATCCTGCTGATCGCGACCATGATCCGGCTGGCGCTCAACCTTGCTTCGACCCGGCTCATCCTTTCCGACGGGCATACCGGATCGGACGCGGCCGGCCAGGTGATCGAGGCGTTCGGCGCCTTCGTCATGGGCGGCAACCCGGTGATCGGGGTGATCGTGTTCATCATCCTGGTGATCGTGAACTTCATCGTGATCACCAAGGGTTCGGGCCGGATCGCCGAGGTGTCGGCCCGGTTCAGCCTGGACGCCATGCCGGGCAAGCAGATGGCGATCGACGCCGATCTGTCGGCCGGCCTGATCAACGAAGACGAAGCGCGCACCCGCCGGCGCACGCTGGAAGACGAAAGCTCGTTCTTCGGCTCGATGGACGGCGCCTCCAAATTCGTGCGCGGCGATGCCATCGCCGGCATTCTGATCACGCTGGTCAACATCATCGGCGGGATCCTGATTGGCGCCCTGCAGCACGACATGTCGCTGGCCGATGCCAGCAACACCTACACGCTGCTGACCGTCGGCGACGGACTGGTCACGCAGATCCCAGCACTGATCGTGTCCACGGCCGCGGGCATGCTGGTGACCAAGTCCGGTGTGGTCGGCACCGCCGACAAGGCGGTGTTCGGCCAGCTCGGCGCGTACCCGCAGGCCCTCGCGCTGGCCTCGTTCCTGCTGGTCTGCCTGGCGCTGCTGCCGGGCATCCCGATGCTGCCGTTCCTCGGCTTGGCCGCCGTGATGGGCTACCTCGCTTACGAGATGAGCCAGCGGGAAAAACGCCGCGTTGCCGCCGAGATCGCCAAGGCCGAAGAAGCCGAAGAAGCACCGCCGGCCGAGGAGCCGATCTCGTCCGCCCTGGCCATCGATCAGTTGCGCCTGGAGATGGGCTACGGCCTGCTGCAGTTGATCAACGACGTGCGCGACCGGCCGCTGACCGACCAGATCAAGGCGCTGCGCCGGCAGCTCGCCACCGAGATGGGCTTCGTGATGCCGCCGGTGCGGATCCAGGACAACCTGCAGCTCCCGTCGACCGCCTACGTGATCCGGGTCAAGGAGATCGAAGCCGGGCGCGGCGACCTGCGCCCGAACATGCTGCTGGTGATGGACCCGCAAGGCCAGCCGATCGACCTGAAGGGCGAAACGACGGTCGAGCCGACCTTCGGACTGCCGGCCGTGTGGGTGCAGGAGCAAGCGCGTGAAGAAGCGATGTTCCGCGGCTACACCGTGGTCGACCCGCCGACCGTCGTCACCACGCATTTGACCGAGCTGATCAAGGACAATCTGGCCGAACTGCTGTCCTACTCGGAAACCCAGAAGCTGATCGATGAATTGCCCAGCGCGCACCAGAAGCTGGTTTCCGATGTGGTGCCGAGCCAGATCTCGGTCGGCGGTATCCAGCGCGTGCTGCAGAACCTGCTCAGCGAACGCGTCTCGATCCGCGACCTCGCCACCATTCTGGAGGGCATCTCCGAGGCCTGCGGCTATACCCGTAACGTGACCCAGATCACCGAGCACGTGCGCGCCCGGCTGGCCCGCCAGATCAGCGAGGAAAACACCGATGGCTCCGGCGCCATCCCAATTGTCACCCTGTCGCCGGAATGGGAGCAGGCGTTCGCCGAGAGCATCATCGGACAGGGCGACGACACGCAGTTGTCGATGCCGCCGTCTCGTCTGCAACAGTTCATCGCCAAGGTGCGCGAGGTGTTCGATCAGCAAGCGGTGCTGGGGGAGAACCCGGTGCTGCTGACCAGTCCGCCGGCGCGGCCCTACGTCCGCTCGATCGTCGAGCGGTTCCGCCCGATCACCGTGGTGATGTCACAGAACGAAGTGCATCCGAAGGCCCGGATCCGCACGCTCACACAGGTGTGAGCGCGGGGACCGGATGAGACGAGAGTAGCAGCACCGTGCGCCTGAAAACCTTCACCGCTCCTACGCTGACCGAGGCCATGCGCCGGGTGCGCGAGGCCCTGGGCGACGAGGCGATCATCGTCGACAGCCAGGACGGACAGAACGGGAATTGCCGGATCACCGTGGCGGTGGAGACCACCGAAGAGGACTACGGCCTGCCCGCCGAGCCGCCGCCCGAAGACGACCCGGTGCAGGTCATCGAGGACGCGCTCGATCGCCATATGGTGCCAGCCGGTCTGGCCCAGCGTCTGCTATCGGTCGCCATGACCGCGGACAGCGAGCGCGCGGTCGAGGTGCTGCGCACGGCCCTGGATTCCCAGTTCCTGTTCGAACCGCTGGGCGGCCGCAGCGTGCCGCACAAACCCTACATGCTGGTCGGCCCGCCGGGCGGCGGCAAGACGGTGGCGATCGCCAAGATGGCCGCGCAGGCGGTGCTGGCCAACCGCGACGTGCAGATCATCACCACGGACCTGATCCGCGCCGGTGCGGTCGACCAGATGCGCGCCTATGCCGATCTCCTCAAGATCGACCTGCGCACCGCCGACTCGCCGGGCGCGCTGCGCGACACCATCAAGTCGTGCGGCGAGCGCATGCTGCTGATCGACAGCACCAGCGTGAACCCGTTCAACCCCGAAGACATGGCAAGCTTGCGCGCGCTGCTGCTGAACGGGGCGGTCGAACCGGTCCTGACCGTGCCCGCCGGCCGCAATCCGCTGGACGCGGCGGAGACCGCGCGGATGTTCCAAGGGCTCGATTGCCGGCGCATGATCATCACCCGGGTGGATGCCGCCCGGCGGCTGGGCGACGTGCTGGCCGCAGCCGACACAGGCCCGCTGAAATTCGCGCTGGCCAGCGACAGTCCCGGCATCGCCAACCCGCTGCTGCGCCTGACGCCGACGGCGATGGCGCGCCTGCTGCTGCCGGAACAGGCGGCACAGACCGAGACCGAACTCTCCGAGCCGACCGAACAGAACGGCGCGGATCCGTATCCTGAACCTCAACCCCGCTTCGGTACGTCATGAACACGTCTCAACCAAGCGCTGACTTGAAACTCGCCGCCGCCAAGCGCGGCAAGGTGGTCGCCGTCGCCTCCGGCAAGGGCGGCGTCGGTAAGACCTGGTTCTCCATCACGCTCGCCCATGCCCTCGCCTCACAAGGCGGGCAGGCGCTGCTGTTCGACGGCGACCTGGGACTGGCCAACGTCGATATCCAGCTCGGCCTGATGCCCGAACATGACCTCGGCGCCGTGCTGGCCGACCGTATGACGCTCGGGCAGTGCGCCAGCCATTATGAAGCCGGCGGGTTCGACATCGTGGCCGGCCGTTCCGGGTCGGGGCGTCTGGCCAACCTGCCAACCCCGAAGCTGACCGGCTTGGTCAAGGACCTGGAATCGCTGGCCGAGAACTATGACTGGATCGTTCTCGACCTGGGCGCCGGCGTCGACCGGACGGTGCGACTGCTCGGCCGCCGCGCGGACATGGTGCTGGTGGTCACCACCGACGAGCCGACGTCGCTGACCGATGCCTACGCCTTCGTCAAGCTGACCGTCACCGACAACCCCGACGTCGACCTGCGCGTGATCGTCAACATGGCCGAGACCGCTAACAAGGGCGTGCAGACCTACGAAACCCTGGTCAAGGCATGCGAGAACTTCCTGGACTTCCACCCCAAACTGGCCGGCGTCGTGCGCAGCGACGCGAAGGTGCGCGATGCGATCCGCCATCAAACGCCGTTGCTGACGCACTCGCCATCAGCCGACGCCGCGGCCGATGTGGAGAAGATCGCGCGCACGCTGGCGGCCCCGAGCTGAGCCTCGGGAGCCCTGCGGCCGCAGCCGAAGAGCCGATGCGATGAGCACGATCTCAGGCGTCCCGCCCCCGCCCCAAGTTCCGAGCGCCACCACCACGGCGCCGGGCGCCCAGCCCGCCCCGCAGCAAACCGTTCAGCCGGCGGGTAACGCCCAGCCGAGCAGCGACAACCCGCAAGGCGGCGGGCAAAGCACGAGCGGTCAGGCGGGTCGAGGCCAGGGCGGTCCCGCGGCAACCAGCTCCGGCAGCTCCCCGGCACCACCGCCGCCGGCCAGCGGCACCATCATCAACCTGCCGGCTGCGCTCAGCACGCTCGGCGTCGGCGACCGGATCCTCGGCACCATCACCGCCCGCGGCGCCGACGGCGTGCTCACGGTGCAGACCCCGCAAGGCTCGCTGCAGATTCTGTCCAGCACGGCGCTTGGGCCCGGCGCGGGCGTGGCGCTTGTGGTTCGTGCCGCCGGGCTGCAGCCGCAAGTCAGCGTGCTGCCAACCGCCCCCGGAGCGGCGGCAGGACAAGGCGGGGTGGCGCAAGCACCGGCCCTGGCTCCGGGCGCCCAACTCAACGCCACCGTGGCGCAGTTGGCACCGGGGACTCCGCCGACACTGCAGGCGATCACCGCAAGCGGCGCGCAGACCGGGCACAGCGCCGCCCTCGCTCTCGGCGGGCAGGTGCGCGTTCAGGTGACCGCCGTCACGCCGCCCGGTGCACAGCCAGCGCCGCCTACAGCACCGCTGCAAGGCGGCCTCGCAGGCGCGTCCCCGGCTGTCGGCGGCACCGCCCTATCGGGCACGGTGATCGGAACCATCGGCAATGGACCGACCGTGGTGCAGACACCGCTTGGCGTGCTGACCGTCAACACGAGCGCCGCTCCTGCGATCGGCGCGACTGTGCAGTTCAGCTTGCTGGGGGTCCTGGCGCATGCGCCGGCGACCCAACAGGTCACTCTGCACGCGCACGCGCCGCTGGCCAGCGACTGGCCGGCCCTGCGCGAGACCGTGGCAGCGCTCGGCAGAACCGATCCGGCCGCCGCCCAGTCGGTGCTGGCCAGCTTGCCGCAACCGAACACGCGGCTGGCCGCTTCGATGATGTTCCTGCTTGCCGCACTGGGCGCCGGCAATGCGCGTGCGCTGCTCGGCGAGCGCAACACGGATGCGCTGCGCCGCGCCGGGGTCGGTGAGGTGCTGGGGCGCTTGGGCGAGGATTTCGCCGTGCAGCAGCGGCTTGGCGATCCCAACGGGCCCGGCGAATGGCGCGCGTTCTTCCTGCCGTTCCTGACCGGCGAGCGGGTGGAGCAGATCCGTTTGTTCCTGCACAAGCATAAGCACCGGCGCGGACGTCCGGACCAACACGGCAGCCGGTTCGTGATCGAGTTCGAGCTGACCGAGCTCGGTCCCTTTCAGCTCGATGCTTTGGTGCAGGACGAGGAGGAACGCCGGTTCGACTTGTTCGTGCGGACCCAGCAAGGCCTGCCCGACGAGGTGCGCGACGGAATCGGCGACGTGTTCACCGGCACCGCCGGGGCACTCGGCTTCGGCGGCACCATCGTGTTCCAAACCGTCGAGCAGTTTCCAGTGGCGCCGCTGCAGGACCTGCCGCCGACCGATCCGGAAGGCGTGGACGGCGTGGTGGTGTAGCGCTGAGACTTAGAGCCTTTCGGCTTGCTCAGCCACTCCGGGCCCGATGCTGGGTCAGGCCGAGTTCGTCGAGTTGGGCCTGCTCGCCCCGCGCCTGCTCGCGGGCTTCGGCCTCCAGGCGGCCTTCCTCCACCTGCTCGACCTTCTTCAGCTCCTCAAAGGCGTCGGCCACCTCCCGGCTGGCCTCGCGCAAGCGCGCGCGGACCTCTTCCAGATCTTCGTTGAGACGCTCGCGGCGTTGGATCAGACCGTCGGCGAAGCCGCGGTAAGCGAACAGAAAATCCGGCTGCTCACGGGCAGCCCGTTGCTCAGTGATCATGTCGGCATCCAGGCCGCGCAAATCGCGCAGGATGGCTTCTTCTTGTGCCTGCAGGGCCAGCAAGGTCTTGCGCTTCTCGTCCAGCGTCCAGCGGCGCAGACGGATCACCGACTCCAAGCCAGCCATCAGGCCTCAGCCTCGCTGGTAGCGCCATCGCCGGCTTCCGGCTCGGCCGGCCCGGCCGCCGGATCGGCCGCGTTCGGGTCCGGCAGGTTGAGGATCCCGGCCAGCTCGCGATACCCGGCGGTCAATTCGGCGCGCTCATCCTGATCCTGGCTGAGGAAGGACTCAATGTGCGGGACGTAGTGGATCGCCTCGTCCACGCTGGGATCCGCACCCCGCCGATAGGCGCCGATACGGATCAACTCGGCCATGTCCTCATAGGTCGACATCAGGGCGCGCGCGCGGGTCAGCAGTGCGTTCTCGGCCTCCGAATTACAGTCGGGCAGCGCCCGGCTGACGCTGCGCAGCACATTGATCGCCGGATAGCGCCCGCGCTCGGCAATGGCGCGGTCGAGCACGATGTGGCCATCCAGGATGCCGCGGACCGCGTCCGAGACCGGCTCGTTGTGGTCGTCGCCTTCGACCAGGACGGTGAACAGCCCGGTCACCGAGCCCTGCCCTTCCTGACCCGGCCCCGCGCGCTCCAGCAGCCGCGGCAACTCGGCGAACACGGTCGGCGTATAGCCCTTGCTGGCCGGCGGCTCGCCGGCCGACAGCCCGATCTCGCGCTGAGACATGGCGAATCGGGTGACGCTGTCCATCAAGCACAACACGTCCTGGCCGGCATCCCGAAAGCTCTCCGCGCAGGCCATGGTCAGATAGGCCGCCTGGCGGCGCATCAGCGCCGACTCGTCGGACGTGGCGACGATCACCAGACTGCGGGCCAGGCCCTCCGCACCAAGATCGTCCTCCAGGAACTCCTGC
>JAAUXY010003248.1_pt1 | contig 10328 bp, 10 predicted proteins | sample 7278121 | NCBI WGS metagenome assembly JAAUXY01 (sample SAMN14350117, study PRJNA611818) | marine sediment metagenome | isolation source: surface marine sediment (1.8m) | place: French Polynesia: Moorea | collected 2018-08
AGCGCTCCGGACTTCGAGACGATGGCCGACGCCAACGCGGACGGCGTGTACGAGATCGACGTCCGCGTGACCGACAACGGCGCCCCCAACCTGTTCGCCGACCAGACCGTCCTCGTCACGGTCGACAACGTCAACGAGGCACCGACGGCAGTCGACGACGACTACTCGCTGCCGGTCAACGTCCGGCTCGACGCCGGCGCAACGACGGCGACGGGCATCGAGGTCAACGACGCCGAGCACGTGCTGACAAAGGGCACCGACGACTCCGACCCCGACGGTGACCCGCTGTCGGTCACGATGATCGACGGCAACCCGTTCACCAGCGGGGTCCCGATCACACTGCCGTCGGGCGCAACGCTGACGATGTTCTCCAACGGCACGTTCAACTACATCTCCGCGGTTGGCGAGTCCAACCCGACCGACACGTTCGACTACACCATCGACGACGGCAACAGCGGCACAGACGACGGCACCGTCACCATCACGTTCGGCGACACGATCTGGTTCATCGACGAGGACGCGAGCGGCGGCCTCAACGACGGCCGCTCGACCAGCCCGTTCGAGACGACGACCGCATTCAACTCGGCGACCACCGGAACCGGCGACACCGTCTTCCTGGGCGCCGCCGCCGTCAGCTACTCGCCCGGGATCACGCTCTCCGACAACCAGCTGCTGATCGGCGAAGAGGAGGGCCTGACCAGCGGCGACCTGACGATCGCGGCCGGCACTGCGCCGGTGCTCGAGCCGGCGTCCGGCAACGGCGTCGACCTTGCGTCCGGCAACACCGTCCGAGGACTCAACATCGGCAACACCGCCACGACTTCGAGCACCGGCCTGTCCGGAACCGAGGTCGGGGCGCTGATGGTCAGCAACGTCGAGATCTCGGGCACCGGTGGCGGCGTCGACCTGGGCTCGACGCTGAACTCGTCGATCTCGGTCACGCTCGACAGCCTCAGCGCCACGAGCAACTCCGACGAGGGCATCCGGCTGAACAACGTGAACGGGTCGTTCTCCGTGACCGGCACCACCGGCACGATCAGCACGACGGGCGTCCCCGCGGTCGACGTCTCGGGCGGCACCGGCACGTTCAGCTTCAGCTCCACGTTCACCTCCGTCGGCACCAGCGGCGGCGCCGAAGGCATCTTGCTGAACGAGATCGACACGGCGTCCTTCACCGCCAACGGCGGTTCGATCAGCTCGACGACGAACCGCGGGGTCGACCTCAACAACGTCGACGGCACCGTCAACATCGCCTCGACGATCAACAACTTGAACGGTCGCACCGTCGAGGTCACCGGCCAGACGGGGACGGCGACGTTCTCCGGCAACATCGACGAGAACCGCCACGGGATCAACCTCAACACCAACCCCGGTGGCACGATCAACTTCTCGGGCACGCTGACCCTCGACCCGTTCAGCACCAACACCGCGTTCAACGCCATCGGCGGCGGCACGGTCAGCGTCACGGCGACCGGCAACACGATCGGCGCCGGCGGCGCCATCGACGGAACGGCGGTCAACATCGCCAACACCACCATCGGGACCTCCGGCGTCACGTTCCAGAGCATCACCGCCGACGGCTCGGGGACCTCGACCAGCCCCGGGATCATCCTCGACACCACCGGCACCGGCACGTTCACGGTGACCGGGACCGGGACCACCAACGGTTCGGGCGGGACGATCAACAACCTCCTCACCGACGCGGTGCGACTGGACACCACCGGCGGGCTCGTCACGCTGACGAACATGAACATCACCGACATCGGTGACATGTCGGGCGGGTTCGACACCCGCAGTCAGCACGACGGGATCCACGGCGAGGACGTGAACGGCGGCCTGACCCTCGAGAACGTCACCATCGACAACATCTCCGACATGGCGATCAACGGGGCGCTGTTCTCCAACGGGATCGGGGCCACCTCGTGGACCGGGCTGACGATCAGCAACTCGACGATCACCGACGCCAACCGGTTCCACATCGCCGGCGTCCTCGACGACTCCGACGAGGGGTCGGTCCGGATCAACGGGATCCGCGGCACCGTCACCATCGACAACTCGATGATCGAGCGCGGCGGCGAGCTGATCGACTTCTTCGTCACCGCCGGAACGCTGAACATGACGGTCACCGAGAGCAGCTTCGACGAGGCGTACCAGAAGTACGGGAGTGGCGGGGTCTCGTCGAAGGGCAAGATGTGCATCGACGTCACCGTGCAGGGGTCGGCCGACGCCAACGTCACGATCGGCAGCCAGACCGACACCACGACCGGTCACCAGACCGGCGACGACGGCAACGACTTCGGCAACTGCAAGCTCGCCTCGATCCGCATCGCCAACGACACCGGCGCCACCGGCGACATCGACGCGATCGTCGCCAACAACACGATCACGGCGACCGACCACAACAGCGGCGTCGGCGGCGACTTCGACTTCGCGATGTCCGGCATCAAGTTCATGACGCGAGGCAACGACTCGGCGACGTTCGACGGGATCATCTCCCGCAACGTCCTCGACGAGGTCACCAACGCCGACGGCGGCGTGGGCCAGGTCACCCTCGACCTCGAGGACGGCACCCAGCAGGTCCGTGTCGACAACAACACCTTCGACACGCCCGGCAACGCGGCCTGGTTCCTGCGGGCCGACTCGTCGGTCGCCTCGACCGTGCTGTTCGAGAACAACACGTACGTCCAGGGCTTCTTCTCCTGCGGCGACCCGGCGTGTGGCGGCTCCGGCTACACCGGCCCCGGCCTCCGGAACCTCGCCGACATGCAGAACGGTGGCGTGCTCGACCTGACGGTCCGGAACGAGACCTACGCCGGCCACGACACCTTCTTCGACCCCGGCGAGACCATCGAGGTCCGCGGCCTCAACGTCGGCGGCGGCGGCGACGCCGACGTCTTCTTCTCCAACGTCATCACCGAGGACGGCTTCGGGTTCCGCAACGAAGCGGGATCGATCGAGCTCCACAACGGCGTCAGCGCCACCACGAGCGGCAGTTGCACACCGGGCTCGGTCGTCCCGTGCGCGACGGTGCTCAGCGACAACGGCAACCGGGGTGGCGGCGGCTCGACGGCGACCAATCCGCCGACGACCGACATCACCAGCACCCCGGGGCCCGACACGGTGACGATCACGACCACCGCCCCGGACGTCCCGTCGGGCGGCATCTTCTGACCGGTCCGCCCTCCCCCGGCGGGGAGGGCGGACTGCGATCAGGTTCGGCCGATCAGCCTTCGCGCTCGGCCGCGACGTACTCGGCGGGCCATGAGGCCTGCCAGTCGCACACGCCGGCGAATCGATCCTCGAGGACCTGCGCCTCGGCGATCGCGACCGGGTCCTGGGGGACGGGCCAGATGTCGTGCCACCCGACCGTGAACCGTTCGGACGGCTCCGGCTCCCAGGTGAAGGCGTCCGCCGTCACCACCCGCAGCCGATCACGGTGGCGCTCCGAGAGGCGCGGCGCGACGAGCGCGACCACGTCTGCGGACGCTTCGACCACGGTCACTCGGTCGACCGCCGCCCGCAGCAGCATCGCGTCGACGACCAGGCCCAACCCCAGGCCCGTCACCAACGCCGCTCCTCCGCGCTGCCAGGCCTCCTCGATGGCGACGCGCTGCGTGTAGAGCTCGGCGTGCAGGTCGGTCATGAACAACACCTCGTCGCAGATCAGACGGGTGTACTCGCCCTCTGCGTCGCGCGCCCAGTGGGGCCGCGTGTCGACGCCCTCGACCGCGTCGATCGAGAACCGCTCCACGCGCCACCGGCCCGACCGGCCCGGCGGGATGTCAGCTCGTAGGCCGGCGAGCTCGGTTGCGACGTCGGCCACTCAGCTCCGGCTCGGGTACAACCCGACCAGCGCGATGATGTAGGTCATCGTCAGGTAGGGCTGCATGTTGTCGTGTGCCTGGCTGCCGCCGGTGTTGTCGAGCTGGCGGAACGCGCCGGTGACACCTGCGTCCGAGTAGAGGTTGCTCCCTCGACCCTGGCCCTGGGCGAGTGACGTCGTCGTGCCCGGCTGGTTGGTGACCGCCTGTGCGTTGACCGCCCGCGCGGTGTGGTTGTGTGACGGCATCTGCGCCTCGCTCAACGTGATCGTCTCGGTGCCGCCCCGCTGGCCGAGGCGCCGGGACGTCAGCCCCGGGCCGCGGCCGGGATGCATGGGCACCCGGCCCTGGAGGTTCGGCAGCGCCGTCGTCGAGCGACCGTCACCTCCGTAGGTGGTCCCGATGAGCGAGAACAGTGCGGTGTTCTGCGAGATCGGCAGGAGCTGCCCGTTGCAGAACGCCCAGCCGCGTGGTGCGAAGTTGCCGGCGAAGATCCGGATCTCGGCAATGAACGGTTCCGACATGATGGACCTCCTAGTTGCGCGACGGGTAGATGCCGAACAGCGCAATGATGTAGTTGATGCACAGGAACGGCATGAGGTTGCTGTGTGACCGGGAGCCGCCGGTGTTCTGCACCATCGTCGACGCCAGGTTGACGTCGGGTCCGGCGGTCTCGTAGATGTTCGCCGTGGGCTTGGACAGCATCGACCCGATCGGGGAGGTGTTCTGAGGCGTGCCGTCGTTCGCCCCCCAGGCGTGGGTGTGGCTCGGCAGCTGATTGGTGGTCAGCGTCTCGTTCTCCGTGCCGGCCTTGGCACCGAGCCGCCGTGGCGACAGGCCCGGCCCGCTCCCGGCGTGGATCGGGATCCGACCCCGTAGGTCCGGGAGACCGAAGGTGGTACGGCCGTCGCCGCCGTAGATGGTGCCGAGCAGGCTGAACAGCGCGTCGTTCTGGCTGACCGCCAGGAGTTGGCCGTCGCAGAACGCCCAGCCGCGTGGGGCGAAGTTTCCGGCGAACATCCGGATCTCGCCAACGAACGGTTCGGACATGAGTCGATCTCCTTCAGTTCCTGGACGGGAACAGGCCCCGCAGCGCGATGCAGAAGTTGAGAGCCAGGTACGGCTGCATGTTGTTGTGCGCCTGACCGCCGCCCGCGTTGGTGATCGTCGCAGGGTTGAGCGTCGTGTTCTGCGTGGTGTCGGTCCCGCTGTACACCGTGCCGAGCGCCGAGCTCGGCGTCGCAAGGACGTGCCCGTCGGCGCCTGCTTGGTTGGCGGTGTTCGCCGAGGCCTGCATGCCGTGCGTGTGTTGGGGCATCTCGGCCGAGCTCAGCGTCACGGTCTCCTGACCGCTCTTCTGGCCGATGGTGTGGTCGGTGCCGTTCGACGACCCGAAGTGGATCGCCGCGCGACCTCGGAGGTCGGGCAGCGCGAAGCTCGTCCGACCGTCACCTCCGTACGTGGTCCCGAGCAGTGAGTAGAGCGACTGGTTCTGATTGATCGGCAGGATCTGACCGTCGCAGAACGCCCACCCCCGAGGAGCGAAGTTGAATGCGACGATGCGGACCTCGGCCAGGAATGGCTCTGACATACGATCCCCTTTTCCCCAAGGACCACGGCATCCCCACGGACCGCAGTCGTTTGAATGCGGTCACCATAGACGATGAGCGCGCAGCCTGCGACCGAAACGGGTCGTTGCCCGACGCGAAGTGGGAGGATCTACGCTCGGCGGCGTGTCGACCGAGGTCATCCTGCGTCCCGTGGAGCCGTCCGACGAGCCGTTGCTGCTCGAGTTGTACGCCAGCACCCGCGACGACGTGGCCCAGGCGCCGTTCACCGACGAGCAGCGCCGGGGGTTCATCAAGATGCAGCACGAGGCGCAGCGCACCGACTACCAGGCCCGCTTCCCCGCCGCGGAGCACTCGATCATCCTCGTCGACGGCGAGGCTCAGGGGAGGATCTGGATCGACCGGCGGCCCGAAGAGATCCGCCTGCTCGACATCGCGCTGCTCCCCGAGCACCGCGACGCCGGCACCGGGCGGGTGCTCGTCGAGCGGCTGATCGACGAAGCCCGCGTCGCTGGCGTACCGCTCCGCCACTCGGTGCTGTCGACGAACCTCGACGCACTGCGGTTCTACGAACGCCTCGGGTTCGAGGTGATCGAGGACTACGAGATGTACGTGTTGATGGAGTGGCGTCACACCGGTCAGTCGTCGACCCGGGTGAACACCGCCTCGTAGACGAACCCGTCGTCGACCTCGCCGACCGGCACGAGGAACAGGGCCAACTCGCCGAGCTCGTCGTGGCGCAGCGTGTGGACGCCCTGCTCGAGGAACACCTCCTTCGGCCCCACCCACTCGACGAAGTGGGCATGGTCGGCGCGTGTCTCGGGCGGCTCGGTCGCTGCGCTCAGTTTCAGCTCGATGACCGTCTCCGCCCCGGCCTCGTCCGCAAGGACGAGTGTGAACCGCTCACCAACGCGGCCTGCGAAGTGTTCGTGACGGAGTTCGCCGAGCTCCACAGCGGTGACCGGCTCAGGCTTCCTGCGGAGGGTCGCCACCCTCCTCCTCCGGAGGGTCACCCTCCGGAGCGTCCTCGGCGGTCTCGTCCCCCGGCGCGGACGGCGCCTCGATCACCGCAACGGAGAAGTGCTCGGAGCTGAGCCCTTCGAGCGAGTCAGCGGTGAGCCCCTGGTGGGACTCGAGCTCCGCTCCTTCCTTGCGGACGACGATGTCGAACTTCTCGTCCTCGGACGAGTCGTCGAGGTGGACCTCGACACCCTCCGCGGCGTCCACTGCGAAGGCCTTCGGTGCGTCTGCCATGGCTTGTCCCCTTCTACACGGTGGGCAGAGACTAGCCCGCGACCCCGCGGTGCGCCCGCGCGATCACCGAGAGAGCTCGACGAAGGTCCGACCGACCTGGAGCGGGACTCGGCCGCCATCGGGGGCGGTGAACTGGAACGGGTCGTAGGTCGAGGGCCGCGACCAGGTGACCGGGATGGCCCGCCCGTCACGGTGGACCACGCCGGTGCCCGACCCGATCGTCTCGCCGTGGGGCGAGCGGGCGTCGATCACCGACGGTCGGTGGACGACGGTCAAGACCACGACGTTGGACACGGAGACGACCCCTCCCGCCGCCGTGAGGTGGGGGGAACCGTTCTGGCTCCGCGAGTACCGAGTGGTCGCCGGATCCCAGGTCCAGCCGGCCTCGAGGCCGCCGTCCATCGGGACCGTGAAGAACGTGTCGGTCGTGGTCGACAGGCCGGTCGGCTCCCACGTGGCGTCGATCGCCCACAGCGGCAAGGCGGCGCCGGCTCCGCCCGAGTTGCCACGATCGACGACGCAGTCGGTTCTGGCGACGAGGTTGTGCGGCGACCTCTTGCTGGGGTCGCGGTGGTAGCAGCCGTGACGGACTGCGGCGACGTCGACGACGAGCCCGGCGTCGTCGGCGGCGGCCACCCACTTGGTGACGCCTTCGTTGCCGCCCGACCACGCGAGCACCGGGCGGTTCATCGCCGGCAGCAGGTCGACGTCGGTCGTCCGCGCCGACCGCACCGGGCCGATCTCGGCCGGCACGTCGGAGTGGAACAGCGCCAAGAACCGCGTCGCCCCCTCGACGTTCTCCTCGAACACCACGTCGGCCCGATCGAGGTTCCACTGCGGTCGGGCGCGGCCGACGTTGTCGATCTTGGCGACGACGATCGGCGCCGAGGCGATCTCCGCGGTTGCCGGCAGCCCGGTCAGGGCAGCGACCTCGGTCAGCCCGGGCCTGGGCGTGTAGGGCGGCCACGACGGCACGAAGAGCTGCGCCGGTGCCCCTGCCGCAGAGTCCGCGGCGTCGGTTGCCTCCTCCGTGCGCTCCGGTTCGGTCGGGATCGTGGAGACCGGGAGCGCCTCGACCGGCGCCGGAACCGGTTCGGTCGTCGGTGGGGCGGTCGTCGGCGGCGGGAGGGTCGTCGTGGTCGGTGTCGTCGACGCCGACCCTGGCTCCTCCACGTCGGTCGGCGCCGTGGTCGCCGGAAGGTCGGCTCGCCGGGCGACGACCGCCTCGTTGCTCGCATCCGACCCGGCGCCGCACGCTGCGACCAGCATCGAGGCCGCGACGAGCAACCCGATGAGCCCCGCCCTCCGATCCGACATTCCCGCCGACGTTAGTGGCGCGTCCCGATCGGTGGCCGCCATCCCTGTGGGTCAGCGGGTGAGCGCCCCGCCGACGCGAGTGGCGCGTGCCGATCGGTGGCCGCCATCCCGCCAGGTCAGCGGGCGAGCTCGACGAACGTGCGGCCCACCTGGAGTGCGATCTCGCTGCCGTCGGCGGCGACGAACCGGAACGGTTCGAACGTCGTCGTGCGGACCCACGAGCCCGGGATCGCCATGCCGTCTCGATGGATCACGGCCGGCCCGGTCCCGGTCGTTTCGGCGTGCGGCGACCGGGCGTCGACGGCCGACGGGCGGTGGGGCACGGTCAGCACGACGACGTTCTCGGCGGCGATCGTCGCTCCCGAGGCCACGACGTGGGGCGCCCCGTTCTGGCTGCGTACGTACACCGCGTTGGCCGGATCCCAGGTCCATCCGGCCCGCAGACCACCGTCCATCGCCACCTCGAAGCTCGTGTCGGGGCTCGTCGACAGGGCGCCGGCTGTCCAGTCTGCGTCGATCGACCACAGCGGGACGGCCGCACCCGCTCCTCCAGTCGCGCCGCGATCGCGCAGGCACGCCGTCGAGGCGACCAGGTTGTGCGGCGCCCTCCGGGTCGGCTCACGCCGGTAGCAGTTGCTGCGGACCCCCGCCACGTCCACGAGCACTCCGGAGCTCGCCGCCGAGGCCACCCACTCGGTCACTCCCGGGTTCCCTCCGGACCAGGCGAACACCGGCCGGTTCAGCGCCGGCAACACTTCGAGGTCGGTCGTTCGTGCCGAGCGCACCGGGCCCATCTCGCCCGGAACGTCGGAGTGGAACAACGCCAGGAACCGTGTCGCCCCCTCGACGTTCTCCTCGAACACGACGTCGGCCCGGTCGAGCTGCCACTGCGGGCGAGCCAGGCCGACGTTGTCGATCTTGACCGCCAGCACCGGCGCGGCTGCGATCTCAGCGGGCGCCGGCCATCCGGTGAGTGCGGCGACGTCGGTGAGACCGGGCCGGGTGGTGTACGGCGGCCATGCCGGCACCCCGCCGCCACTGCTCGGAACTGCCGGAGCGGAGGCGGGAGTCGACGTTCCGGTCGCGACCGTCACCTGCCCCGGTCGTGCGACCACCGGTGGCGGGACGGTGGAGGGCGGCACGGTCGGGACCGGCGGCAGCGTGGTCGACGGCGGCGGGACCGTCGTCGCGGGTACCACGAGCGGGTCCGATCCGGCTCCGTCCGGCGGAGCGGGGACGCGGTTCGGCGGCACCGGCGCCGACGCCTCAGCCTGCCACGACGTCGACCGCCGATCGCGGAAGACCTCCTCGTCGACCGGCTCGGGCTCCGACTCGGGTTGCGCGTCGTCGACCGGCGAGCGGATGGCGACCGGAGGGAGCTGCTCGCCATGTGTCGACGGCGTGCCCCACAAGGCGGCCAGCAGCGCGACGGTCAGCACCAATGCCGCCCAACCGCCGGATCTTGCGGACATCGACATGACGTTAGTGGCGCCGACGGGGCGGCGCCGCCCGGGACGGTGCGCTCGCTGCGTTCCGTTTCGTCGAACCCGTCACCCACCGTCGAGGTGACCGACCACCCCGATCGCACCTCGTCCCGTAGGCGGTCATCGTGTCCGAGCTCTTCGCCACCTCACTGGCCAACCGGGTGGTGGTCATCCGCCCCTGGATCGACCCGGTCGTCGACGACGACGGTCACGATCCTCGTTCTCGGTACGTCGAGACGTTCTGGCTGGGGGTGCTCGGCCCGACGGCGACCTGGCTCGTCCGCCGGCTTGCGGCCGGGCTCGACCGGTCACCCGAGGGATACGAACTCGACCTCGGCGCGACGGCACAGGCGATGGGGTTGAGCTTCACGGAGGGCCGTTCGTCCCCGTTCAGCAGAGCGCTCCAGCGCTGCGTGATGTTCGGCATCGCGCACCCGATCCCGAGGGGTCTGGCGGTGCGGCGCCGGATCCCCGCCGTCGCCAATCGTCATCTCCGCCGACTCCCCGACGAAGTGCGGGCCGCCCACGACGACTGGCAGCGCACGACGATCAGCCTCGACGACCTGACGCGCGCTCACCGCCTCGCGATGGCGATGGTCGACGTCGGCGACGAGGTCGAGATGGTCGAGCACCAGCTCGTCGCCCTCGGCGTCGGGCGCGTCGTCGCCGCCCAGGTGGCCGACAACGTGGGAAGACTGGCAGCGACCTGAACCTAGGCGTGCCGCCTGCGGCCACGGTGAGCCGCCGGATGCGGCGAGCGCGCAAGTGAGAGGCGTGCCGCTTGCGGCCACGGATGGCCGCCCCTTGAGGTCCGACGACGCAAGGCCCGCCGGCGAGGGAAGCGCCAGCGACGAGCCGGTCGGGAGCGAGCCGCACGATGCGGC
>JAAUXY010083401.1_pt1 | contig 10327 bp, 11 predicted proteins | sample 7278121 | NCBI WGS metagenome assembly JAAUXY01 (sample SAMN14350117, study PRJNA611818) | marine sediment metagenome | isolation source: surface marine sediment (1.8m) | place: French Polynesia: Moorea | collected 2018-08
CGGCCGGACTCCTTCCCGGCCGGCTCGAGGCCTTCGAGGCGAACGTCGGCGCGATCAAGGTCGGCGCCGACGTCGATTGGCAGCGGGTCGACGGCGAGCCGCAGGCCAAAGCCAAGATCATCGCGCCACTGCTCGACTTCGAGCAACTGGCGACGCTGTTTCCGGCGGCGCCCGAAGGGAAGCTACGTGCCAAAGGTGCCGGTGACCTGGATCTCGACATCCCGATCCTGCCGACCGATTTCCGCCTGCCCGACATCGACCTGGACCTGAGGGTCACACGGGTGCCCGGCAAGCTGGTCGACCTCAACGACCTCGTGCTCACCGCAAAGCTCGACGATGGCCGGATCAAGCGCTCGCCCTTCGGCTTCTCGCTCGGCAAGATCCGCTTCGTCGGCGGCTATGCGGCGGATTTCACCGGTGCCGTGCCCCGGGCCACTGTGGATCTGGAAACCCAGGACCTGGATCTCGGCCGGGTCCTCGAGCAACTGCAGCTGGCCTCGGGACTGGATGCCCGGGTTCAGCGCGTCGGACTGGAACTCACCGGAGTCGGGGCGACGCCGAACGATCTGATCGCCCGCTCCCAACTTGTGGCGGAGGTCACCGGCGGCCGCTTCGTCCTGCAGGACCCCAACACCGAGGGCACGATCACCGTCGAGCTGACCAAGGGCGAGCTGCGCGCCGGCGGCGAGGAGCCGATCACGCTGACATTCGATGGCCTGCTCGAGGGCGTGCCGGTCAAGATCACCCTGCGTGGCGAGCGTCTCTCCAACTTGGTCGCCGGTGTGGATCGGGCGCCGCTCAACATCAGGATCGAATCCGGCGGCGCCACCGTGGAGATCGACGGCTCCGCGCAGTTGCCGGTCGGCAGCGGCGATCTGATCTTCGAGCTGTCGGTCGAGGGCGAGAGCCTGAGCGGTCTGGACGAGCTCTTGAAGGCGGCATTGCCGCCCTGGGGGCCCTATTCCCTGAAGGGCCGGCTCGACGTGACTCAGGCGGGCTACGACGTCAGCGACCTGGCGCTGCGGGTCGGCGACAGCGACCTGACCGGTTCCATCAAAGTGGCGACCGCGGGCGAGAAGCCCCGCCTCGACATCGACCTCAAGACCGAGACCTTGCAGCTCGACGACTTCGAGATCGAGAAGGAGCCCGAAGCCGAAGCGGCGCCCGCTGAAGAAAAATCGGCGGCGGATGCCACCAAGCCCGCCCGGCCGGAAATCGACCCCAAAGCCTGGGACGACGTGCGCAACATCCTCCGCGAGTCGCGGGCGATCGACATCTATGTGGCGGTAGAAGTCGCCAAGGTCCTTTCAGGCCAGGACGAGCTCGGCAACGGGCTCTTGAAGGCGCAAGTCGTCAACGGGCGGCTCGACCTGTCGCCGCTCGAGGTCACGGTGCCCGGTGGCACCGTGGGGCTGACCTTCGCGGTCGAGGAGATCCAGGAAGATCTGGGCGCCGAGCTCACCGTCAACATCGATGGCTTCGACTATGGCATCCTGGCAAGGCGGCTCGACGACGACACCGACGCCGAAGGCGTGCTCTACTCGGACATCACCTTCGACACGCGCGCGAGCTCCCTGCAGGACCTGCTGGTCAACGCCAACGGCCAATTCAACTTCGCGGTCTTTCCAAAGAACATCGAGACCGATTTCATCGACCTCTGGGCGGTCAATCTCATGACCGCCGTGCTGCCGACCGTCGACTCAGAGCCGCAATCGACCCTGAACTGTGTGGTCGCCCGTTTCGATCTGCGCGACGGCATGATGACGCCCGAAGTCCTCTACATGGACACCACGCAGATCATGGCCTCGGGCAAGGGCTTCGTGAATTTCAAGACCGAGGACATCGACATTGTTCTGTCGCCGCAGGCAAAACGGGCGCAGTTCTTCTCCGCGGCGACGCCGATCCGCGTCCAGGGCAAGTTTGATGACTTCGGCGCAGGCGTAAGCGCCGGCGACGTCTTCGGCACCATCATCAGGTTCGTGACCAGTGTGGTCTACGTGCCCATCGCCCGGATCTTCCAGACCCCGCCCTCGCCCGACGGCGAGGAGACCTGCAAGGAGGCGATGGCGGTCCCGGAGGGCGAGAGCTGATCTGGCGCGGGTCGCGGGCGGGGATCAGTTATGCGGCGCCGGCGGCCCCCCGCGGCGCCAGCGGCGGTGGTAGGTGCCTTCGGTCTCGTCCTGGCCGCCCTTGTTCTCGATCTTGATGTCCTTGGCCTCGACGTCGTAGCAGTCGCCGTGGTCCAGCGGCACCGAATTGCCGTCGGCGACCACGGTGGCCTTTTCGCCCTCGATGCAGATCCGGTAGACCTCGGGCTCCTTGATGTTGACGATCGGCTGCGTCTCGCCGGGCCCGACGTCGAAATAGCCGTGCTGCCCGCGGCTCATCCTGATGCTCTTCGACGTGGGGTAGTCTGAGTATTGCGCTTGGGCCGCCCCCATCATCGCGACGTAGGCCGCCATACAGGCGAGCCATGCAAGTCTCCGCTGTCCTTTGTGCCCCATACGCTGCCTCCCCTAGCTGGCACCTTGAACGACTGCCGGCCCATTGTGGCGCACCCGGAACGGGGCGCAAGGCCGGGAGCAGCCCTGTTGTAAGCGAGCCTACGGTCTGCAACAGTGAGCCGGCCATGGCCGTGGCCGCAGTCGCTGTACTTTCGGGCGCGGATCGCTCAGAATCCGGTGCTCGGCAGCATCGCAGAGGAAGAGACGACATGACCAGATCCCGCGCATTCGTTCTTGGCATCTTCTTGCTCGGTCTGACGCTGAGCCCGCGGCCTGGTATGGCGCTCCCCCTGCCCTTCGAGGAGGGCTTCGAGCTGACGCAGGCCGATCTCGACGCGACCGGGGTCGCGGCCAACGATCTGCTTCTGAACGCCGACGTGACCGAGGGGGAAGAGCGGTCCTGGGCGGTCGAGAGCACCGGCGCGTCGGGAACGGTCAAGCTGATGAAGCTGTTCGAGACCAGGGGCTGGCCCTGCAAGTTGCTGCGCTTCAGTTTCAAGCTCGCCACAGCGAGCGATCCGACAAAGGCGAAGCGGGTCCACATCACCTATTGTGAGGTCGAGGCCGGGACCTGGAAGAGTTACCCCTAAAGCTCAATAGGATTACGGCGCGAATCGCATCGTCCCAGAATCGTAGGGCAGGTCGAGATAGAGCTGGCCCTCGCTGACCAGAAACAGGCGGATCTGGCTCAGGTCCTTGAGGTAAACCTGATCGAGGGAGTCCGGCGGGCACATGGCCATGGTGCCGTGGGTGACGGTCAAGGTCAGTTGCCGGCCGCTGGCCGTGTAAGTCCCGCCATGCATGTTGCAGTCCGCCTGCACGCTCAGCGACCCGTCCGCATCGAGCTGTAGCGTGTATTTGGCCGGATCGTCGGGCGCACGGCGCGAATCGTCGTTCATCAAGGTGGCCTGCCATCTCCAAAGCTTGCCGGTGATCGCCGCGAGCTCGTCCGCGGCCGCAGGCGCCACCGGCCCTGCAGGCCCTCCCAGTCCGAGCAGGATGACGGCGCAAAGCGACACGACAGCAATTCTTACGGCCGGTGACATCGGCATCTCCTGAATGACGGGAACGCGCCGGCGGGTCAGCGCGGCTCGCCTTCGACCTTCGCCGGAACGGCGCCGGCGGAGAATAGCTCTTTAGAGCCCATGCCCCAACGCATCAGGCAGTCGGCGACTTGACCCGCGGAGGCATCGATCCGGGTCAGGCGGTCCTTCGACACCTGGCACACGCTGCCCACCGTGGGCGTCGGGGCGGAGGGCAGGAAGACGGCATAGTCGCCGTTGTCCAGTTCCTCGACGATGAACGCCAGGGCCTTGCGGTCGCCCGGGAGCGAGATCAGGGCGGGCGCCAGAAGGCTGCCCTCGATGCGACCCGATAGGCGCCCGGTTACCGTCCTGATGAAGGCGAAGCCGGGAATGCGGTCGAGCACCGTCCGGTTCATCCAGGCCGACACGGCGGCGCCGACGCCGGTCCCGATCAAATAGCCGACGATGAAGCAGAAGCCGACCAGAATGAAGACGGCCGCAGCCGCGGCGATTTCGTCGCCCCATTCATCCACCGGCAAGAGCTCGACCACCGGATCGATGACGAGGGTGACGAGGTCGACCGCCTCCATCACGACCAGTATGAACACGACCAGCGGCAGCATCACGAACAAGCCGCCAAGCGCCGTCGCCTTGATGAAACCCAAGAAATCCTTCATGTCCGCCGCACTCCCCGGAGATGTCTCCGCAAAGTCTAGAACGTTCTTCGATCGGATAGAATCGCCGCCAGGCAGGTCGGCCATGGAGCGCGGCGCCATTGCGGTCGGGGTCCCGGCCGGTCTAGCGTTGGGGCCAAAGCACAAGTGAAGCGCTTGGGGGACAGGGCATGAAGGTCTGCATTTACGGGGCGGGCGCGATCGGCGGCTATCTGGGCGCCGAGCTCGCCACGGTATCCGGCGTCGAGGTTTCGGTGATCGCCCGCGGCGCCCACCTGGCGGCGATGCGCGAGCACGGACTGAAGCTGCTGCTCGACGGCCAAGAGAAAGTCGCGCGGCTCAGGTGCAGCGACGATCCGGCCGAGCTCGGCCCGCAGGACTACGTGGTCGTCGCCCTGAAGGCGCATCAGGCCTGGGAGGTGGCGGAGCAGATGGCGCACCTGCTGGGACCCGAAACGGCGGTGGTCACCTGCCAGAACGGCGTGCCCTGGTGGTATTTCCACGGGCTCCAGGGCCAGTACCGGGACCTGCGCCTGGCCAGCGTCGACCCGGAGGACCGCCAGTGGAACGCGATCGGCCCCGAGCGCGCGGTCGGCTGCGTCGTCTATCCGGCGGCCGAGATCACCGACCCCGGCGTCATCCGGCACACCTATGGCAACAAGTTCGCCCTCGGCGAGCCCGACGGCAGCGTCTCGGAGCGCTGCACCCGGCTCAGCCAGGCGCTCGAGGCCGGCGGCCTCAAGGCGCCGGTGCTGCCGCACATCCGCAACGAGATCTGGCTCAAGCTCTGGGGCAACCTCTGCTTCAACCCGATCAGCGCCTTGACCCGCGCGACCCTGGACATCGTCGCGACCGATCCGGGAAGCCGGGCGCTGGCGCGCGAGATGATGCTCGAGGCGCAGCGCATCGCCGTGCGCCTGGGCGTCCACTTCCGGGTCGACGTCGAGCGGCGCATCAACGGGGCGGCCAAGGTCGGCGCGCACCGCACCTCGATGCTGCAGGATCTGGAGCGCGGCCGGCCGCTGGAGATCGACGCCTTGCTCACCGCGGTCCAGGAGATGGGCCGCATGGTCGACGTCGAGACGCCGCACATCGACAGCGTGCTCGCTCTGGTCCAGCAACTCGGCCGCACCCTCGGTCTCTACCCGACCTTCCCCGAGCACAAGCCCGAGGACGAGGTCGCCGAGGTTGCGGTCGACTGACCTCGGCGGCATCGCTCGAGGCGCACATTGAAATTCGTGCACCACAACCTGTGACTGCCGGCACCGGGTCGCCGGAAGCGGCGCGCCAGGCACGCAGGAACGCCCTGCCGGCCATAGGGCATCTAGACCATATGACCAGAGCCATAGCTTGCGCGAGCCCGGCTGCACGGCATCTTCGACATCCCCTGCCTTATTCAAAATATGATCTTTTTCAGATAGATAATGGAACACGCGGGTGACACCCCGGGACCTCGCCCGAAAGCTCCTCTCGCGGCCCCATACGCTCTCGGCGACCTAGAACGAGCAGCCTAGGCCGAGACAAAAAGGCCTTGCCAAAGCCCTTACGAAGTGAGAGGGAAACCTTGCCGCCTGCACCACCGATGCGCGCAGCCCCTACAACGATGGAGATGTGGCAAGTGGCTATCGGCAAACCGGATCAGCGCCGGACGGCTCGCACCGCCCAGATCATTCTGGCCCTCTGTCTCGGCGCTCTGGTCAGTGCCTGCGCTCAAACCCAAGGCTTCGTCAGGGACAAGAATTACCAACGCCCCCCCGGTACGGCGAAGGTGCTGTTGATGGAACCGGACGTGGAGGTCTCGCTGCTGACGGCCGGCGGCCTGCTCGAGCCCAATGCGCAATGGACTCAACAGGCCAAGGCGTCGGTCGCGAAGGCGCTGTCGAAGGAGCTCGGCGAGTTCGAGGCCCAAGTCGTCACTTACAGCGCACCCGAATTCGAGAACGCCAACGACCCGCACGTCCAGGTGATCAAGATGCACCGCGCGGTGGCCAAGTCGATTCTGCTGCACAAGTACACGGGCATCTATCAGCTGCCGACCGAAGACGGCAAGCTCGACTGGAGTCTGGGCCCGGGCACCCAATCCCTGCTCCAGGAATACGACGCCGACTTCGGCCTATTCGTCTATCTGCGCGACAGCTTCTCAAGCGGCGGCCGCACGGCCCTGATCGTGCTGGGCGCGCTCATGCGCGTGCAGGTGGAAGGCGGTCAGCAGTTTGGTTTCGCCTCACTGGTCGATCTGCGCAGCGGCGACGTCCTTTGGTTCAACAGGCTGATCCGCAAAGCCGGCGACATCCGCGACGGTGACGGCGCCGAGACGGCAGTCGACGACCTGCTGGAAGACCTGCCGCTATGAGCCTGGCCCAAACGTGGCGGCGCGCCGGTCTCGCCCTTCCGCTGCTTGTCTGCAGCGCCTGCGCCGGCGGGGTCAAGGAGGACATTCAACCCGGTCATCGCCCGTCGATCGACACGGACGAGGCCGGCCTCTGGATGGTCATGGACCGCCATGAGAAGTCGGTCAAGACCTCTGGACGAGTCGAGACCGCGCCCGGCCTCAACGCCTATGTCAACGACATCATGTGCCAGCTGGCCCCCGAACACTGCGCGGACATCCGTATCTACATCGTCCGCCACCCGTCGTTCAACGCGACCATGGCGCCCAACGGCATGATGACGATCTGGACCGGTATGCTGCTCCGATGCGAGAACGAAGCTCAGCTCGCCTATGTTATCGGCCATGAGCTCGCCCATTATCTGAGGCAGCATTCGCTGCAGCGCTGGCGCGATGCGAAGGCGAAGACGACCGCCATCGCCTTCGCGGGCATGCTCGCAGCCATGGCCGGCCAGGCGGCCGGCGCCGCCGGGGCCGGCGGCGCCGTGCAGTCCGCCGTGAGCGCGGGCCGGACGGCCGTTGCCGTGGGGAACATGGGCCTTCTCTTCAGCATTTTAGTCTTTTCGCGTGAAAACGAGCGGGAGGCCGACGCCCTCGGCTTCGAGCTCTACACCAAGGCCGGCTACGACGCGGGTGAAGCGGCGAAGATCTGGAAGATGCTGGACAAGGAGGCGGAGGTCGGCGACTGGCCCTCGCCGCCGCTGTTCATGGCCTCCCACCCCAGTCGTGAGGAGCGGATGGCGACGCTCGAGCGCAAGGCGCGCGAGCTCTCCGGTCAGCACGAGGGCCTGGCCTACACGGAACGCTACCTGACCGAGACGCTCCGGTTCCGCTCGGACTGGCTGCGCGATGAGCTGCGCCAGCGCAACTTCGGATCGATGGAGTTCGTGCTCAACCGCCTGATCGAGCAAAGCTACGACTTGGGCACGCTGTACTACTACAGGGGCGAGCTCTATCAGCTGCGCGACGAGAAGGGCGACAAGAAGAAGGCCATCGCGGCGTTTCGGGAAGCCGCCCAGCATGAAGACGCACCGCCGGAAACCCACCGAGAGCTCGGTTTCGTGCTCTGGGACAGCGGCGACGAGGCCGGCGCACGGGCGGCCTTCGAGACCTACCTGAAGGCCCAGCCCTTCGCCGGCGACCGGCCGATGATCGAATCCTATCTGGAGGAGCTGACATGATCTGCCATGCCGCGCGCAAGCTCCTGGCGCCCCTGCTGCTCCTGGCTCTGGCGGCCTGCTCGCAATACAGCGCCGTCGAGGCGAAGCGGGTGGTGATCGGCGGCGCCTACAGCGTCGACCCGCAACGCGTCTGGAGCAAATCCACCGAGGGCAAGACCGAGATATGGACCGTCCACGGGCCCCTGCTCCAGGCGGTGGTCTTTTTCAAGAACATCGAGGACGGCGACACCCTCTACGAGCCGCGCAACAGCGACGAGGATCTGCCCGAGTTCGATTCCGGCATGCGGGCCAACGAGGTCATGGAGTTCGTCGTCGACAGCATGACCCGGCGCGGCTCCCAGAACGTCGAGGCCACGAACCTGCGGCCCGCGAAGTTCGGCAGCCAGAAGGGCTTCCGCTCCGATCTGAACTACCAGAACGACGACGGGCTGTTCATGCAGGCCATCGTCTGCGGCGCCGTCATGGGCGGCAAGTTGCAGCTGATCCTCTACAAGGGCGCCAAGTCCTACTACTTCCCGAGATACCAGCAGGAAGTCGAGGCGATCCTGCGCTCGATCCAGATCACTTCGGCATGAGGCGGGCCTGACGGGGGCCCGAGGGACTCACTTCACCGCAACGCAGGTGCAGGGTGCCAAGTGAGCGACCTTGTGCGAGGTGCTGCCAAGCAGCAAGCCCTTGGCATCGCTCAGCCCGCGGCTGCCCATGAAGATCATGTCCACGCCGTGGTCCTCGGCGGTCGCCACGATGGTGTCCGCCGGCCGGCCCTCGACGACGATCGTGCCGACGTCGCCAACGCCCTTGCCGCGCAAGTGCCGCTCAGCCTCCGCCACGATGCTGTCGCCGATGTCCCGGCCCTGGTGCCAGGAGACCTCCAAGTCCTCAGCGCGCATGTGCTCGACCCGCGCATACTCCTTGAGCGCCGCCGGCACCGGTTCGAAGGGCACCACGTGCAGCACGATGACCCGCGCACCCTCGCCCTTGGCGAAGCCGGCCGCCAAGTCGAGCGCCTTCGCGCTATGATCAGAGCCGTCAACGGCCACCAGCAAGCAGGTCATGGCACTCCTCCGGGTAACGCTCGCGTTGTTGTTGGGCGCAGGGCGGCACGGTCTCGAACCGCGGCTTGATGCCGTCGCGCCCGACCCCGATACTGCCCGAGAAAAGCCGACGCGCATTGTCCTGGATCATGCGACTAAAAGACTGCAAAGGCTGGTTTTTCGGGCTAGCTCTGGCGCTCGCCGGCTGCTCGGCGGGGACCAACCCGGTCGACCTGCGAATCGTCGAACGCAGCGCCGAACCCAATGACGCCCTGGCCTGCCCGCCGGGCTATTGCCGGGCCGAGGCCGAGCTGACCAGCCCGCGCTACCTGATGCCGGCCGAGGCGCTGACGGCGGCGGCGCAGCGGGCGATCGAGGCCCAGTCGCGCACCGAGCGCGTGGCCGAGGACGCCGGGCTCAAGCAGACGGTCTACGTGCAGCGCAGCGCCGTCTTCCGCTTCCCCGATACGGTGCGCCTGCAGATCGTCGCCCTCGACGAGACCACTTCGTCGCTCGCCCTCTACAGCCGCTCGAACTACGGCTACAGCGATCTCGGCGTGAACGGCCGGCGGGTCCGGGATTGGATGGCGGCCATCGCCGAAAGCGTCGGCCCGGACAAGGTCGAGCCCTTCCCCGACTGATACTCCGGCTTCAGGTGTAGAGGCCGTCGAGCCGCTGCAGCGCCTCTGCCGGCAAGGGCCCCAGCTCCGCCGCCGCCAAGGCCTCGTCCAGATGGCCGAGTTCCGCCAGGCCGACGACGGCGCAGCTAACGTCCGGGTTGGCGAGCACATAGCGCAAGGCGGCCTGGGCACGCGTGCCATAAGGCGTGCGGTCCTCCCGGTCGACGCCGAGCCGCTCGAGCACGGCGCGGGCCCGCGCCTCCTCGGCGGGGACATCCGAATTCGTGGCGACGACGATCTCGCGGCCATGGCGCCGGTCGGTCGCGATCACCCCGGCGGCCAAAACCCGGATCGCCATGACGGCCACGCCCGCCTTGCGGCAGGCGGGGATCAGGCCGCTGAAGTCATGTCCTGGGACGCCCGCAGCCGTCTCGCGCGCCGCCGAAGGGTTCAGCATGTTGTAGTAGACCTGCGCCGATTCGAAGCGCCCGCTCTCGACCGCCCTGCGGCAGGCTGCGGCGTCGCCCAGGGCGGTCAGCCCGATGTGGCGGGTCAGGCCTTGCGCGCGCATGGCCTCGAGGCCGTCCGCGACGCCGCCGGGGCCGAGCACCTGTTCGATGCCGACTGAATCGCCCGTGGCTTGCGGCTCAATGGGATTGTGCAGCTGCAGCAGGTCGACCGAATCCTGGCGCAGCCGTTGGAGACTAGCGTGCAGGCTCGCCTCGATCTGCCCAGGGATGTCGTCGAGACGGCCGGTGTCGAGCCGCACCTTGGTCGAGAGGTGGGGGACGGTCTCGACCTCGTGCAGCAGCCAGCCAAGCGCCTCCTCGGATTTGCCCTGGCCGTAGCTCGGCGCGGTATCGATCCAGTTGATGCCGCGCGCTCGACGGCGGCATCAAC
>JAAUXY010132155.1_pt1 | contig 10324 bp, 10 predicted proteins | sample 7278121 | NCBI WGS metagenome assembly JAAUXY01 (sample SAMN14350117, study PRJNA611818) | marine sediment metagenome | isolation source: surface marine sediment (1.8m) | place: French Polynesia: Moorea | collected 2018-08
CCGCGATCCACGGCCCGGCGACCGTCACCCCGGCCGTGGCGCCGACCGACAGCCAGAATCCGATCGACCACACCAGCAGCGGGTCGACGAGGACGAGCACCGTGACGGCGACCGCCAGGATGCGCGCCGGCGCCCGCTCCCGACCCGTGGCGAACGCCGTCGCCGACAGCGCCGCCATCGTCCCCGCCCGCAGGATCGACGGCTCGAACCGGGTCAGCACGACGAACCAGCCGATCAACGCCAACGTCACCGCCCATCGCGGCCACGGGCGCAGACGCCGCAGCAGCGGACCGGCCGCCGCCAGCACGAACGCAACGTTCTGCCCGGAGACCGCGGTGAGGTGGCTGAGGCCGCTGGCCCGAAAGCGCTCGATCATCTCGCGCGGTTGGTCGCGGTCGTCGCCGACGACGAGGCCGCGGAACAGCGCACCGTCGTCGGCGGGCAGCGTCGCGGCCGACCGCTCGATCGCGGCTCGCAGCCGGTTGGAGGCGCGGGCGACCGGGCTCCCGGATCGCTCGTCGCTCGCCCACCCCAGTCGGAACTCACCGACGACGTGCTGCCAGGCGACACGACCGACACGCTCGGGCGGCAGCGCGACGCGGTCGCCTTGGACCCGCACCACCTCACCGCCCCGCCACCGGCGCAGCCGCCCCTGCTCGGCGTACCCGCGGGACCAGGTCTCGAACCGCTCCCCCTCGATCTCGACGATGACCCGTGTGCTCGACGCGTACGGCTGCGGATCATCGACGATGCGCACCCAGCCGTCGAACGGGCCGAGGGCGTCGGGCGCGAGACCAGCCCACGAGTGCTGCGAGTGCACCGCGCCGACCGTCGCCAGGAGCAGGGTCGCAAGGGTCAGCCGCACGACCCGGAACGGCAACGTGGCAGCGACGGCGACGCATCCAGCGACCACAACGTCACCGGACCAGACGCCCACTGCGACCGCGCCGGCCGCCAGACCGACCGCAAGGTCACCGACGACCGCCGGCGGACGATCGCGCCCCGCACGGTGTCGCCCGAAGGAGCGGACGACGCCGTACGATTGAGGAACCGTGTCGTCGCCCACCCCCGCTCCCCCGCGTCCCGTCCCAGCGACCGCTCGGACGTCGCGCCCGCTCACCGACGGCCCCCGCTGGTATCGCTCCCGGATCCGCGGCTGGGGCCCGTTCCTGGCGCTGATCCTGCCGGGCGTGGTCGGTGCGATCGCGTACGCCGCGCTGAAGTACTCCGACGCCGCATGGAGCGGCGCGGTCGGCCTGTTCGGCGGGGTGCTCGCTGCGCCAGGCCTGCTCCTGGTGGGTGCGCCGTTCGGCGAACGGGACCTCTACCCGTTCGCCGTGCTCGGCTCGGGTTTGCTGTGGATGCTGGTCGGGTACGTCGCCGCTCGCCGCGCGACCCGCAATCCGATGGCGGCATGGCCCGACTTCTGGCGCCACTACTTCTGGCTGCTGTTCGGGATCTGGGCAGGGTCCGTCGCCGCGCTGATGATCGCCACGATCTCGCTCGGCGAAGAGATGATGTAGGGGTCGCTCCGCCCCCGCTGGCCGGCAGCGGAGCCCCAGGACGGGGCGGAGCGAAACGCGTTCGAACCTTGCGGCCAGGATGGCCGCTACCCCGCCAGCACAGACCCGGGCAGCGCCGGCGAGGGAAGCGCCAGCGACGAGCCGGAGTGAGCGGAGCCCCAGGACGGGGCGGAGCGAACCAACTCATGTCGTCACCAGGTCGCGGAGGGCTTCCAGGCGGGCGGGGCCGATGCCCGGCACCCGCTGCAGGTCGTCGACGTTCGGGAACGGCCCGTTGCGCTCCCGCTCGGTCACGATGGCGGTGGCGGTCGCCGGTCCGATGCCGGGAAGTCGTTCGAGCTCGGTGATCGAGGCCCGGTTGACGTCGACCGGGCCACTCGGCGGAGCGTCGGCCGCGTCGTCGGATGCCGGGACCGGCTCGCCGACCTCCGGCACGTAGATCCGCGCCCCGTCGGCGACGACGGCGGCCAGGTTGATCGCGTCGGGGTCACCGTCGGCGGTGGCGCCCCCGGCGAGCTCGATCGCGGCCTGGACCCGCTCCCCCGCGTCGAGCTGGTACACGCCAGGGCGCACGACGCTGCCGGTCACGTGGACCGTGACCCGACCGGCCGGCTCCGTGGCCACCGTCGTCGGAGGGGGGAGCGTGGCGTCCACCGGGCCTCCGGACGCGACCCTCGGCAGTGCCGCCTCGGTCGGCGGTTGCGGCGCTCGCGTCAGCCAGTGCGCGCCAGCGACGACGAGGACCACGGCGATGGCCGAAGCGACCAGCCGAGCAGGCCCGAACCACGTGATCCAGTCCGCGGCCCGCTCGCGCAGCGTCAACGTCGTCGGGCGGGGAAGGTTCTCCACGATCGACCTCCTCGACCGCGATGGGCGCCGGACAGCGCTCGATCAACGGGAGGGAGTCGGTGATATCGACGCTATCGGCGGCTACTCGCCGCGCGGCGCGCCGGACGACGCGGCCCGCCAGAACGCCCAGTAGCTCGGGTACTCGAGCTCGGGCGTGACCCAGCCCGAGCGAACGAGCTCGTCGTGGAATCGCGGCAGGTTGCGCCACGGCACACCCATGTCGACGTGGTGGGCGAGGTGCCAGCCGGTGTTGTACGGCACCATCCAGTAGCGGGAGACGCGGCGCTGGCGGATGACGTGCGTCGTCTCGCGCCGATCCTTCGAGCGGATCATCCCCCCGTGCTCGGCGATCGCCCGCAGGCGGTTCGACACCCTCCACAGCGTCGACCACGACAGGATCCAGACGACGTAGGCCAGTGGCCGCATCGTGACGACTGCGGCGCCGAGCATCACCAACTGCACGGCGAGGATCTGCAGTGCCTCGGGCTTGCGAGCCTTGATGTTGTGCCATAGGCCGCCGAACAGCTTCTTGGCGCTGACTCCGGTGGCGTCGCGCCGCAGCTTGCGGTGCCACGAGTCGCGGGTGACCGGGTAGCCCGTGTACAGCGACAGGTCGGGCTCCTCGGGGCCCATCTCGTCGCGGTGGTGGGCGAAGTGGGCCCGGCGGTAGGCGAGCATCGCCTGGTAGGTCGGGTAGCCCATCAGCCAGCGCCCGACGAGGTCGTTCGCCCGCTGGTTGGTGAACAGCAGCCGGTGGGCGGCCTCGTGGGCGAGGATGTTGAGGCAGACGTGACCGCGGGTCATCAGGACGAACGCCAGCACGTACGACCACCACGTGTTGACCCAGGCGGCGACGATCACGACACCGAAGGATTGCGCCAGGGTGCTCGCGACGGCGACGGCATTGCGGGGGTTGGAGATCCGGCGGAGGTCGTCGCGCAACTCCCGCGTGGCCTTGCCCCGGGCGTTGAGCCGGTCGGTCGGCAACACGTCGGGAAGCGCCGAGGGCGGCGGGACCATGTTGACCGGTGCCTCGACCGTCGTCATGACCGCCGATGTTACACTCGGTGCTCGCCGTGGACAAGTCACGTAACACGAGCCTGTCCAGCGACGCCGTCGCCGGCGAGCTGGGGATCAGGCCGCTCAACGCCCGGTCGGTGGCGTTGTCGACGCTGCTCGGCACACATCCACCCGAGCTGCCGGTGGCCGCGATCGTCGGCCTGGCCGGAGCGTTCGGCATCGCCGACGGGACGATGCGGACGGCGCTCTCGCGCATGGTCGCCGCCGGCGAGGTCGAGTCGACGGACGGGAACTATCGGCTCGCCGGGCGCCTGGTCGAGCGTCAGCGGGAGCAGGATGCCGGCCGCGCCCTGCCCGCTGCCGAGTGGGACGGCACCTGGTGGACGGCGACGTTCATGGGCCTCCGCCCGCCCGCTGCCGATCGGCGCCGGTTCCGGGTGGCGATGGCGGGTGCCCGCATGGGCGAGCTGCGACCGGGGGCGTGGATGCGCCCGGCGAACATGCCGGTCAGCATCGGGATCTCCGATGTCGTCGTGGTGCGCGGGACGATCGCCGAGGGCGACCCCGCGGCGCTCGTCGCACGCGTGTGGGACCTCGATGCAACCGAGACCCGCGCCCGACGGCTGCGGGCGGCGGTCGAACGCGCCACCGCAGACCTGTCCGACGACGAGTCCGACGGCGCCGTCGCCCGCGCCTTCACCGCGTTCGCCGCGTGCCTGCAGTTCCTGCGCACCGAACCACAGCTGCCACCCGAGCTCGCGCCGTCACCGGCTGCGACGGCGCTGCGCATCGAGTACGCCGCCGCCGAGCCGCAGCTCCAGGCGCGCCTCCGTCAGATCACCCAGGTGGCACTCGGTTCCGCCGAGGGTTGAGCTGCGGGCGCGGCTTCTGGTCGTCACCTCGGAGTCGTAGTTGTGTCTGACACAACTACGACTCAGTACAGCCGAGCGGTGAGCTGACGCCGGTAGTCGGCGGTCCTCGGATCGTCCGGACCCATCAGCTCGAGCAGGTCGACGTACTTCTGGCGCGCCTCGTCGTCGGTCTTGACCAGGTCGAGTAACGCACGAAGCTGGTCGTCGTAGTCGTCGTCGGGGGCCGACCCGACCCGCGCCGCAGCGGCGACCTTGCGCGTCCGCTCCGACTCCGGGATGCGCTCCAAGAGCTGCAGGGCCTCCTCGCCACGACCCTCGCCGACCAGCAGGTGCCCGAGCGCAACGATCACGTCCTCGTTGGACGGGTCGATACCGAGCGCGATGCGCAAGCTGCCTTCGTCGCCAGCGGCGAGGAGCTCGGCCACCGCCGTCTCGTTCTCGGACGGCAGCAGCGAGTCGATGAACTGCTGCACGACGGGTTCGGGCTGGGCACCCATGAACCCGTCCACGACGGCGCCGTCCTTGAGGGCGTAGACCGCCGGGATCGACTGCACCTTGAACGCCTGGCTGACCGCCGGGTTGGCGTCGACGTCGACCTTGGCGAGGACGACCTTGCCGTCGGTCGCTTCGACGACCCGCTCGATGATCGGGCCCAGCGTCTTGCACGGGCCGCACCACGAGGCCCACAGGTCGATGACGACCGGGACCTCCTTCGACCTCTCGATGACCTCGGTCTCGAAGGTGGCGTCGGTGACGTCGACGGCAGACATGGAGTCCAAGCTACCGGTGACTACCCTCGATCATGATGGGTGCGGTACCCGGCGTCGACGTCGCGAACGTGACGGACTGGCTGGTCGGCAACGTCCCCGGGGCCGTCGCGCCGTTCAGCTTCGCCATGATCACCGGCGGCCACTCCAACCTGACGATCGAGGTCACCGGCGCCGACGGCGAGCGGTACGTCCTGCGCCGGCCGCCGCTCGGCCACGTCCTCGCGAGCGCCCACGACATGGGCCGGGAGCACCGGGTGATCTCGGGGCTGCAGGGGTCGGCGGTCCCGGTGCCACCAGTCGTCGGCTTCTGCGCCGATCCGGACGTCAACGGCGCCCCGTTCTACGTGATGCGGTTCGTCGACGGGGCGGTGCTCCGGGATCGCACCGAGGCCGAGGCGACGCTCGACGAGGCCGGCCGAGCCCTCGCCGGCGAGTCGCTGGTCGACACGCTCGCCGCCATCCACGCCGTCGATCTCGACGCCACCGGCCTGACCGACCTCGGCCGCCACGAGGGCTACGTCGAGCGGCAGCTCAAGCGCTGGTACGGCCAATGGAACCAGGCTCGGACCCGCGAGCTGCCGGCGATCGACCGAGTGCACGACGGCCTGCTGGGCCGGATCCCGGAACAAGGGCCGGCGACGCTCGTCCACGGCGACTACCGGCTCGACAACTGCATGGTCGATCGTTCCGGCACCGTGATCGCCGTGCTCGACTGGGAGATCTGCACGCTCGGCGACCCGATGGCCGACCTCGGGTTGCTCCAGGTCTACTGGACGGGGCCGACCGACGACGCGTCGGCCTGGGCGGGCGCAGCGACGACCGCAGCCGGGTTCTGGGACCGGCGACAACTCGCCGAGCGGTACGCCGAGGTCTCCGGACGGTCGATCGACGACCTCGACTTCTACGTCGCCTTTGCCTACTGGAAGCTGGCCTGCATCCTCGAAGGCGTCTACTCGCGGTACCTCGGTGGCGCCCTCGGACAGCGCGACGCGGCCGAGCTGGAGCCGTTCAAGGCCCAAGTGGACGCGGCCGCCCACGCCGCCGAGCAGTTCCTCGGAGCCCTGCGATGACGGCCGGGGATGTCCCTGTGCGTCCAGCCGTGAGCGCGGCCGAGCAGTTCCTCGGAGCCCTGCGATGAGCGATGGGGATGTCCCTGAGGGCCCAGCCATGAGCGACGTCGAGTGGTTGGTCACCGAGCCGGTGCTGCACGAACCGGTGATGGTCGTGATGTTGACCGGGTGGATCGACGCCGCCGGCGCCGCGGCCGCAGCCCTCGACGCGTTGTCCGACGAATGCGAGACGAGTCCGATCGTCCGCTTCGACGACGACACCTACATCGACTACCGAGCCCGACGCCCGACGATGGAGCTGCGCGACGGCGTCAACACCAACCTGGTGTGGTCCACGATCGAGATGCGGGCGGGGTCGGCGCCGGGTGGCCGCGACCTCGTGCTCCTGACCGGCCCCGAGCCGGACGCCGCGTGGCGGCGCTTCGCTCGCACCGTCACGTCGATCGCGACCGAGCTCGGCGTGACGCAGATGATCTCGTTCGGCGCCTACCCGTTCGCCGCACCGCACACCCGACCGTCACGGCTCTCGGCGTCGTCTCCGTCGACGGACGTGCTGGCCACCGTCCCGTTCGCCCGAAGCTCGATCGACGTCCCCGCCGGCATGGCCGCCTCGCTCGAACACGCGATGCACGCCGCCAAGATCCCGGCCCTCGGCATCTGGGCGCAGGTGCCGCACTACGTGTCGGCGATGTCCTACCCGGCCGCATCGGTGGCACTGCTCGAGGGACTCGCGCTGGTGACCGGCATCAGCGTCGGCGCCGAGGAGCTGCGCAGCGCGATGGCGATCCAGCGCGAGCGGATCGACCAGATGGTCGCCGCCAACGACGATCATGCGGCGATGCTCGGCAAGCTCGAGGAGCTCTACGACGAGGCCGCCGAAGACGAGCCGGTCGACCCTGCGCTCGAGCTGCGGTCGGGCGAGGAACTGGCCGCTGAGATCCAGCGGTTCCTGCGCGATCAGGACTGACCCGCTCCGTCGGCTTCCCCGCTCCCCGCCCCGTTTCGAGCCGCTCGCTCGACCACCGCTACGGTCCTCGAGCATGAAGGTTGACGGAAACCTCGGGTTCGATCTGACGAACGTGCCGGAGAACGCGCGCGCCGCCGAGGCGGCCGGGTACTCGGGTGCGTGGACGGCCGAGACCGCCCACGACCCCTTCCTGCCGCTCCTGCTCGCCGCCGAGCACACCGACGAGCTCGAGCTCGGCACGTCGATCGCCGTCGCGTTCGCCCGCAACCCGATGACCACCGCCCACACCGCATGGGACCTCCAGGCGTTCTCGGGCGGCCGGTTCGTGCTCGGGCTCGGCAGCCAGATCAAGCCCCACATCACCAAGCGCTTCTCGATGGAGTGGAGCAAGCCGGCGGCCCGGATGCGCGAGTTCGTCCTCGCGATGCGGGCGATCTGGGACTCCTGGCTGACCGGCGAGCGACTCCAGTTCCGCGGCGAGTTCTACACGCACACGCTGACGACGCCGTTCTTCATCCCCGACAGGCGCCAGCTGGAGGGATTCGGGCCGCCGAAGGTGTTCCTCGCCGGCGTCGGCGAGCTGATGACCGAAGCGGCCGGTGAGGTCTGCGACGGGTTCATCTGCCACGGCTTCACCACGGAGAAGTACCTCCGTGAGGTGACGTTGCCGGCACTCCAGCGGGGCCGGGCCAAGGCGGGCAAGACGATGGAGGGGTTCGAGATCGTCGGGCCGTCGTTCGTCGTGACGGGGAACGACGAGGACGAGCTCCGGCAAGCTGCGGACAGCACCCGGCAGCAGATCTCGTTCTACGGCTCGACGCCGGCGTACAAGGGCGTGCTCGACGCCCACGGCTGGGGCGATCTGCAGGTCAAGCTCAACAACATGTCGAAGCTCGGCGAGTGGGAGCAGATGGGCGAACTGATCGACGACGAGATCCTCAACACCTTCGCCGTCGTCGGCGAGCCCGAGGAGATCGCCCCCGAGCTGTCGAAGCGCTACGGCGACGTGATCCAGCGGATCAGCTTCTACGCCCCCTACGAGAGCGACCCCGCCCGCTGGAAGGCCGTGATGAACGCGCTCAAGGCGGCGTGATCTCCGCGACCGAACCAAACGCGAGAAGGCGGGCAACAGCCAGGGTCCTCGGAAGGTGAGCCGACCTGACGACCTGAAGAGCCGTTCCTGAGAAAGCGACGGCGAGCGCAGCGAGCCTTGGAGCGACGCAGCAGTCACGCCGGGCTGACGTTCACCTCGGTGGCTTTGATCGCCGCCCAGATCGGCGTGCCGGGCTCGAGGCCGAGGTCGGCCGTCGCCGCCGGCGTGATCTCGACCGTCAGCGGCAGCGGCAGGCCGAGCTCGATGCGGGTCGTCTCGCCCAGCGGCTCGATCGCGGCGACATCGGTCGGCCAGGTGTTGCGGGCGCTGCCGTCGGGTTGCTCGCGGTGCAGCGAGATCGCCCGGGGCGGGATCGTGATCAGCACGGGCCCTGCGGTGTGGGCGTCGGCCGTGCGCAGCGTCCGGGGATGGTCGTCGAGCAGCAGCTCACCGCCGTCGTTCACCCCGGTCAGGAAGTTGGTCCCGGCCAGCGCCGCGACGTAGGGGGTCGCCGGGTGGCGCCGGATGTCGTCGGCGGTCCCGCGCTGGCTGATCCGGCCGTCTTCGATCACGTGGATCTCGTCGGCGAGCAGGAAGGCCTCGCCCGGGTCGTGGGTGATCAGGATTCGCGGCGCCGGGAGCTCCCGAAGCTGCTGGACCAGCTCGCGACGAAGCGTCGTGCGGGCGGTCACGTCGAGCGCCGAGAGCGGCTCGTCGAGCAGCAGGAGCTCGGGGTCCGACGCCAGCGCCCGGGCGATGGCGACCCGTTGCGCCTGCCCGCCGGAGAGCTCGGGCGGCCGCTTGTGCTCCAACCCGTTCAGCTCGAACGCCTCGATCCACTGCCCTGCCGACGCTCGGGCCGCCCGCCGCCCGACGCCGGCCGCCCGCCGGCCGAACGTGATGTTGTCGACGACGTCGAGGTGATCGAACAGGCGGCCGTCCTGGAACACGATCCCGATGCGCCGCTCCTCGCTCGGTACGAAGGTGCCGGCCGCCGGGTCGTCGACCACCCGCGTCCGGATGACGACGTGCCCGGCGTCGAGCGGCAACAGGCCGGCGAGACAGTCGACGGCCGTCGACTTGCCGGCGCCGTTCGGACCGAGCAGGGCGACGGTCGTCCCCGCCTCGATGCCCAACGCCACGTCGAGCTCGAAGCCGCCGCGGCGGGCGACGAGGTGGGCGTCCAGCCCGCTCACGACCGCGCCCACCACCGGTCACGCAACAGGACGAGCACGCCGAGCGACACCGCAACGAGGACGAGGCTGATCGCGATCGCGGTGTCGCGATCGCGCTCGAGGGCGACGAACACCGCGAGCGGCAGCGTCTGCGTGCGACCCTGGAGGTTGCCGGCGAAGGTGATCGTCGCCCCGAACTCCCCGAGCGCGCGAGCCCAGGCGAGGAGCAGGCCGGCCCGCAGCGACGGGGCGATCATCGGCAGCGTCACCGTCCGGAAGACCATCAGGCGGGATGCGCCGAGCGATGCTGCGGCGGCCTCGTGCCGACCGTCGAGACCGTTCAACGCGCCCTCGACGGTGACGACGAGGAAGGGCATCGCGACGAACGTGTTGGCGGCGATCACGCCCCAGATCGAGAACGGGAGCAGGAACCCGGTCGCGTCGAAGAGTGGTTCGCCGATCGTGCCGCGGCGGCCGAGGGCGAACAGCAGCGCGGCGCCGCCGACCACCGGAGGCAGCACCATCGGCAGCGTGACGACGGCCCGCACCAGTGTCTTGCCACGGAACTCGACCCTGCTGAGGACCCACGCCAGCGGAACGCCGAACAGCAGTGAGAGCGCCGCCGCAGCGACGGATGCGATCAACGAGAGGCGCAGTGCATCGAGGACGAGGTCGCTCGTGACCAGCTCGCCGAGGTCGCCCCACGGTGCCCTGCTGAGCAGACCGATCAACGGAACGACGAAGAACGCCGTTGCGACGACGGCGAGCACGACCAGCAGCGCCGGCGGCCGCTGCCCCACGCGGCGGGTGCCGGCAGCCCCGCTCACGGCGCACCGAACCCGTACTCGGCGAGGATCCCCTGGCCGGTCGGCGACAACACGAACTCGACGAACCCGGCGGCGGTCACCGGCGCCCCGTCGAGCACGGCGATCGGGTAGCTCGTGGCGACGTCGGCTGCAGTTGGGATCGGCAGTCCGGTCAGCGG
>JAAUXY010084838.1_pt1 | contig 10321 bp, 7 predicted proteins | sample 7278121 | NCBI WGS metagenome assembly JAAUXY01 (sample SAMN14350117, study PRJNA611818) | marine sediment metagenome | isolation source: surface marine sediment (1.8m) | place: French Polynesia: Moorea | collected 2018-08
CACTGTTTCTTAACCGCCGGCGCTAATTCCTTCAAGGCAGATTGGTTTAGCTCGGGGTGGGTAAAGCCGCGATCACCGGCAAACCCGCAACAGCCAACCAGATCCGGAACGATCACATTTTTAGCGCAGGCCTGGGCAACGGCGAGCAGTTTGTGTTCCAACGCCATTTTCATGGTGCTACAGGTATGATGCAGGGCAACGGTCGTGTCCAGGGGCATAAACTGTAGCTGCTCCATCAGGTAATCATAAATAAACTCGGCGGGTTCATAAAGTTTGATGCGCGAGTCGATATGCTGGCGCATGCGATACAGGCATGGACTGGTGTCACACAACACTGGGATGCGGCCGTTATCGGAGGCTTTCAGCAAGGCGGCTTCCAGCTGTTTTAGCTTGCTGTCGGCCTGCTCGATGAATCCTTTGCTTTCAAAGGGCGTGCCGCAGCACAGCTGCTGCATATTCTCAGGAAATACAACCGCATAACCGGCCTTTTTAAGCAACCGACCCGTAACTTTAGGCAGTGCTTCTTGATCCGGATCTCCCCGGGCGGGACCCATCGATCGGCTGACACAGCTTGGAAAGTAAACGACCTTGGGCAAGCCGTTGGTTTGCGGATTGGGCAGCGATATTTTTTCGGCGGCACCGGGTACATAAGGATTCCAGCACGGTGCGCGGCCCTGGCTCAGCTTTCGAATACCGGCGCTGATTCGTTCCAATCTGCGAGTGCCCAATAGATGATGAACGCGATCAACCATTTTCAGACCCAGGCGGACTGCATTGGCGACCGGTCCGAAGTGACGGGCCATCAATGTTGCGGCGAGACGGCCCATTGGCCGCTGCTGGTGGTGGCGAAGCTCTTTGGTGTGTTCGCCGGTATTAATGTCTATGGGACAGCCGACCGAACACATGCCGTCCGCCGCGCAGGTCTGCTCGCCCAAATAGTCATAATTTTTGACAAACTGGGCCAATCTCTGTGGGTTTTCCCGGGTCGCTTTGAGGCGCGAGATTTCTCGCTGGGCCGCAATGCGTTGCCGAGGTGTGAGAGTTAGATCTCGTGACGGACAATATGCCTCACAAAAACCGCATTCAGTGCAGCGGTCAACAATCGGGTTGGTCGGCGGAAGCGGTTTGAGGTTTTCCACATGCACATTGGGATTGGAATTGATGACCACACCGGGATTCAACAGGTTTTTGGGATCAAACAGTTTCTTGATTTGGCGCATTAATTCATAGGCTTCGGCACCCCATTCCATCTCCACATAGGGAGCCATGTTGCGCCCGGTGCCGTGCTCTGCTTTAAGGGAGCCATCATATGTTTCGACCACCATGTGGCAAACATCGTCCATAAAGCGGTGATAGCGATCCACCTCCTGCTGGGAGGCAAAATCCTGGGTGAACACAAAATGCAGATTACCCTCGCGGGCATGGCCAAATATGATAGCCTCATCATAATGGTAGGTCGCCATCAGGCCTTGTAGTTCTATTGTGGCATCGGCCAGCCGGCCAATCGGAAAAGCCACATCTTCGATAATAACGCTGGTCCCGATTTCGCGCACGGCTCCCACAGCCGGAAACAGGCCCTTGCGAATATTCCATAGCTGGGTGTATTCAGCGACCTTATCGGTAAATTCAATCGGGCGCTCGGTGGGAAGCTTTGCCAGCGAACGCTTGACGGTTTCGATATTGTGTTGCAATTCGTCGCGTTCATGTGCCCGGGTTTCCACCAGCAATGCGGTTGTTTTCTGTGAGAAGGTTTTAATATATTCCGGCATGCCTGCTTTATCTTGAATCGAGCGCAAGGCCGCGCGATCCATGATCTCGGCAGCATCCACCGGACCTTCCTTTAAAATAGCCGCCGCACTGCAGGCATTGGCGATATCCGGAAATATCATCAAAGCACTGGCCTTGTGGGGGTGCTCGACAACGGTATCGAAGGTTATTTCGGAAATAAATCCCAGGCTGCCTTCGGAACCAATCATCAGATGCAGCATAATGTCAATCGGATCTTTAAAATCAACCAGGGCATTGAGGCTGTAGCCGGTGGTGTTTTTAATTTTAAATTTTTGCCGGATGCGCTCTGCCAGTGTGGCATTGGTTCGTGCCTTTTCGGCCAATTGTTGAATGCCGTCTATCAGGCTAGGATGCGTGCGTATAAAATGTGCGCGGCTTTTTTCATCAGCCGTATCCAGCAGCGTTCCATCATGAAACAGAATCCGCATGCTGTGAATGGTCTGGTAGCTGTTCTGGGCCACGCCACAGCACATCCCGCTGGCGTTGTTGGCGGCAATGCCGCCGATCATGGCGGAGTTGATCGAAGCCGGGTCAGGACCGATTTTACGACCGAAAGGCGCCAGATAACGATTGGCGTGCCCCCCGATAACCCCCGGCTGCAAACGAATGCGATTGCCGTTGTCTATAATTTCGTAAGCATTCCAGTTGCCGGCGCAGATAACCAAGACAGAATCGGTGATCGCCTGACCCGAGAGACTGGTGCCGGCAGCCCGGAAGGTGAGCGCAATGCCGCGTTGATCGGCTTTTTCTAGTATCCGGGATACCTCGACTTCTGAATCGGCTTTGATAACAATTTTGGGGATCAGGCGATAAAAGCTGGCATCTGTGCCGTAGGTCAGCGTTCGCAGTGGATCGGTGAACAGCCGCTGTTCGGGAATAACTGTGCGCAGATCGGCGTAAAATTGGCTGTATTTTTCAGATAACATTCTCATCTATTTTCATGCAAAATCAGAACGATTAGCTCTTTAGGCCCGTGTACGCCAAACGCAAGGGTGAGTTCGATGTCTGCTGTTTTAGAAGGGCCGGATATCAAGACCACATTTGTCGGCATTTGTTCGGCCCAGTTTTCTGCTTGAATGGCCTCGGAAAATGTGGTGTGGATTTTATCGGCCTGCAAAACGGCAATGTGAATGGGCGGCACAAGTGACATCAGGCGCGGTTCCTTTTCATCGGGCCATAGAACCACCACACCGGTTTCGGCAATACCGCTGATCGTCGAGGTGACGGCTGCATCGATACCAAAAAGCTGCTCCTTAAAATCTTCGATAGAACCATCATAAGTGACCAATTCGGGCAAATTGTTGGCATCCTCTGTCCAGGCCGCTTGCAGCCGGTCGCCGACAGGTGTGCCCGGAGCGTAAAGCAATGCTTTGAGGTCGCGTTTTCGTAAAATCTCTTTAAGTACGCTTGTCCAATCTTGATTCTCAACGACATGCACCTCGGTTCGTACAGCTTCCATCAATGTTTTGAGCTTTTCAATTTTTTGGGGTGTGTCGAGGGGTGCCATCGGCAAATCAGAGCGCTCAGGGATGTCCAATGGCTGCCCTTTGATAGCTGCAAATAGTCGGTTTAGAATTTGATCACGAGCGGCATCATTCATCCTGAATTCCTTCCTCATCAACAAGCTGATGCAGGCTTTTGGGTGCAAATTTGGGCGCAGTGCGATAACGCGTCCACTGCTTTAAAGGGCCGATTTTGGGTATTTTGGCACCCAGGCGGCGCATGATTTTGTTTCCGATAGCATTCATCTGCGGGTGAGTGTTCATCAATTCCCAGCCCTTCCAACCCAAGGTTTCGATCAGATTTTTTTTGTAACCCCCATCTTTGACCGTTGCCAAAGAATCGTCGGTATAACTTTCATTGCGCAGCCGGCGCAGCAATTGCGGAATGGGAATTTTAACCGGGCAGACCTCGGCACAGGCTTCACATAGGCTGGATGCGGTTGCCAGTTCACCGGCTTTTTTTAAGCCTTCAATTTGGGGGTTTAAGATTTTACCAATCGGCCCGGGATAAACGAATCCGTACGCGTGTCCACCGATACGGGTATACACCGGGCAGTGATTTAAACAGGTGCCGCAGCGGATACATTGCAGCGTTTGGCGCAGCTGGGGGTCGGATAAAACCTCAGAGCGGCCATTGTCCAGAATAATGAGATGAACCTCTTTGGGCCCGTCTTTTTCACCCGGCTTGCGCGCCGATGTAATCATGTTCACATAGGTGGTGATCAACTGTCCGGTGGCCGAGCCGGTCAGCAATCGCAGCATCGGTGGAATATCCGCCAACCTTTCAACCACCTTCTCCAATCCCATCACCGCGATATGAACCGGCGGCACGGTTGTGCTCATGCGGCCGTTGCCTTCGTTTTCCACCAGGCAAAGGGTGCCGGTTTCCGCCACCGCAAAATTAACACCACTTAAACCGACATCTGCTTCATAGAATTTTTGGCGCAGGGTGCGGCGGGCGATGGCGTTGAGTTCCTCGACATCCTCGGTGTAAGGTGTGTCAGCCAGTTTTTGGTGAAAAATGTCGGCAATCTGTTGTTTGTTTTTGTGGATGGCAGGCACAATGATGTGCGAGGGCTTCTCATCGTTTAACTGGATGATGAATTCACCCAGATCCGTTTCGACGACTTCGATTTTATTTTCCTGCAAGAATTCGTTCAATCCCATTTCTTCGGAAACCATCGACTTGCCTTTTACCAGGCGGGTGGCCTGGTGCGCATTCATGATGCGCAAAACCTGGCGATTGGCCTCTGACGTGGTTTCGGCCCAATGCACCTGGATTCCGTTTTGGGTGCATTTTTTTTCAAGTTGTTCGAGCAACTGTGGTAACTGGCTCAGGGCGCGGCGCTTAATTTCGTTTCCGATCTGCCGTAATTTTTCGGTTTCACTTTCATCTGAAAAAATTAGTTTGCGCTTTTGAATAAAATTTCTCATGGCAAACTTGAAATTTTCGCGCAGCTGTTTATCGCCTAAAGCCTGTGAAGCATTTTGCTGAAAATTAGGTCCAGTATCATTTGGCATGGGTTCTCTCCCAGATAAATTCAGCCAGGTGTTGGCTCTGTACAGGGACTTTTTGATAATCCATCGCCCCGCTGATATTCATCAAGCAGCCGCAATCTCCAGCCAGTAATCGTTCGGCACCGGTCTGGCGAATATCGGCCACTTTATCAACGACCATGGCTCCTGATATTTTGGGCTGCTTAACTGCAAAGGTACCACCGAAACCGCAACACTCATGCTCGTTTTGCAGTTCAACCAACTCAACATTTTGCAACTGACAGATCAGTGATTTTGAATATTCGATGATGTGCATTTCCCGCATGGCATGGCAGGATGAATGCCAGGTGACTTTGATCGGCTGCCCGCGGTCCGCTAATTTGATGTTGAGCGTTCGCACTAAAAATTCGGATAGCTCGACAATCCGGTTTGAAAATTGTTGAACCCATTTCAGATTCGCATCGCCTTCAAACAACAGTGGATAGTGATGTTTCATCATTCCGGCACAGGATCCTGAAGGCACAACGATCGGATAATTTTCAGTAAACAAGCGGACTTGTTTAAGGGCCACCTTTTTAGCTTCTTTTGGGAAACCGGAATTATAGGCGGGTTGCCCGCAACAGCTTTGCTGTCGCGGAAAAATGACCTGTACGCCCTCGCGCTGGATGAGTTTAAGCCCCGCCATTCCAGCCGCGGGATAAATCGTATCCATCAGACAGGTACCAAAATAATACACTTTATCAGGTTTTTCGAAGTTCTGTGACATCATATTTTACCTGTTGACATTGTTGTTTTAACCATTAGAAATTAATACAGTGTATAATCTATTTACGATTATAGTCTTCGGCAAACATAAAATGATCCCAAACGGTCAATAACCCTATAAATAGCGATCAGGTGTCAAGTCAATTCTTATCGATTTCTTTACAAGACTGTAGAGTTAGAATCAACTTAAAGTTTGCCGGACGCTTTTTTTGAAATGCTTTCGATGCAAGCGTATCATATTCCATCATCGACCCTAAAATGGTATGAGAGTTGCAGGCTATTTAAGTGCTGGGGATGAGCCCTTGCGTAACGAAAAGGAGGCGAATAATGGTTCCTGACATTAAAAAGATCTTATTTACCACCAATCTTTCCCCGAATGCCCGTAAGGCTTTTGATTATGCTGTCAGTCTGGCGGATCGTTACGGTGGGGTGATTACGGTGCTACATGTCATGGAAGAGGTATCACCTTCCTCAGATGTTCATATCAAAACGTTTCTGGGTGAAGAACAATGGCAGGAATTGCAGGCGTCCCATGAGCAAGAAGCCAAACAGATTCTGATCGGTAAACGCAGGGAAGGCGCGATGATCAAAGCGGCTCTGGATGAATTCTGTGCGTCCGTCCAAAAAGATCATGAAGAATGTGAGTTTATGACCGATGAAACGATTGTGACGCGGGGCAGTGTCGTGGACGAAATATTGGCGCTAAGTCGCGATAAAGAATGCGATTTGATTGTGATGGGATACCAAGAACGCGGTAAGTCGAGAGAGGCCGTCTTGGGCAGTACCACCCGCCGCGTGCTGCGCCGTAGCCAAATACCGGTCATGCTGGTGCGTTTGCCTGAAGTTGAGTAATACGCCCATTAAACGCTTGATTGTATCAAAATTGGTACAAAGGCCGCTGTGATGCAATTCGGTTGTCTTTTCATGGCACGGTTTCGGCCTTATCAATCGGGCGCTCAGCATAAATGCTTCACCATGCCATTTCCTGTGACGTATTGCGAAAACGGTTTGGACTTCATCACCCTTTACGCTCCTAAACGATACACCTGATGATGACCTACAGATTCAATACCTAACGACCGCCGCTTCTATCATTGCACTTCATTCTTCGTTTCAAACTGGCTACATGTCTTCTTTTTGCTACACCTTGTCTAACTCCCATTTCAGCACAGCTGATTTTCTAAAAATCTTATCCATTTGAAAATATTATACATATCGGCTCAATAGATCATTTGAGCCACTGATTGGAGCCACTCCTTAGCTGCAATATTCTGGCATAGATTTCGCTAACAAAATCAGTTAGAAAGATGAACCCATCTCCTGATTTTCACTAAAAAAACCTTCCACCACGAAGCGAGGCCGCTATGAACATTGGTTCACTGTTTTCACGCCATGCCAAATATCGTCCCAACCATCTTGCCGTCGTTTTTGAAGACCAGCGATTGACCTGGCTTGAATTCAATCATCAGATAAATCGTTTGGCCAATGCGTTTATCGATCTGGGCATTCAAAAGGGGGATAAGGTGGCCACGATTCTACCCAATTGTCTGGAACTACTTGAAGTCTACTGGGCTGTCGCCAAGATGGGTGCGGTGGTGGTGCCGTCCAGCACGCTGCTGCTCGAACCGGCCATGAAAACATTGCTCAATGATTCTGATACGGTCTTGCTGATTAGCAATTCTGAATTCGTCGATAAAATTGATTCGATCAAGCCGGAGTTGCCGGCGACAGCGGAGGATCGCTATATCCTTACCGATTATTCCGGCCAAAAAGGCTATCGGGACTACGGCGAATTAAAAGCCGCCGCCAGTGATCAAGAACCGGAGGGCATCACCATCAATGATGATGATCCCTTCAATATCATGTACAGCAGCGGAACCACCGGTTTACCCAAAGGGATTGTGCATACCCACTATGTTCGCAGCTGGTATGGCGCGACCTTTGCCGCCTCCTATCGCATGACACCTGAAAGCGTTACGATGCACGCCGGCGCCATTGTCTTCAACGGCGCTTTTGTCGATCTGATGCCCACCATGTATGTTGGCGCCACCTATATTCTGCTGAGCCAATTTGATCCCGTCAGCTATATTGACACCATTGAGCGCGAAAAAGTGACCCATGTCATGCTGGTGCCTGCCCAAATTATCGCCATCTTAAATGCGCCCAATTTTTCATCAAAAGCGCTGGATTCCCTGGAGATGATTCTTTCCCTGGGAGCCCCTCTGCTGAAAGAACATAAAGATGAACTCAATAAGCGCCTGCCCGGCAGATTCTATGAATTATACGGTCTGACCGAGGGCTTTGTCACCGTGCTGGATAAAGAAGATTACGCTGCTAAACCGGAATCGGTCGGCGTGCCGCCACCTTTTTTTGAAATGAAGATTTTGGATGCCAACGGAAAAGAAGCACCGGTGGGTAAAGTCGGCGAAATCTGCGGCAAAGGCCCGATTCTGATGCCGGGCTATTTCAAGCGCCCGGATCTGACAGAAGCCACCATTGTCAATGGGTGGCTGCACTCAGGAGACCTGGGCTATGTCGATGAAGACGGCTTCTTGTATCTGGTGGACCGCATGAAGGATATGATCATCTCCGGGGGCGTCAACGTGTACCCGCGTGACATAGAGGAAATCGTCGCACAACACCCGGAGGTCCAGGAAGTGGCTGTTTTGGGCATACCTCATGAAAAGTGGGGAGAAACACCGGTGGCGGCGGTTATTTTGCACAATCCGGACAGCATTACTGCCGAAGCGTTGCGGGATTGGATCAATGCGCGGGTGGCTGCCAAGTTCCAGCGGGTTCATGATGTTGTCATCATGGAAGACTTCCCCCGCAATGTGGCCGGTAAAACCCTCAAACGCGTTATGCGCGAAAACATAAGCTAATTTGAGCGATTGTCGAGGTTGCCGTAGCTACAAGGAAGATGTTGTTCCGCAATAGTCGACTATGCGGAACGGCATCTGACGCCGCAGATGCGGTGAGATCGGCAATCCCCCGTGGGGTTTCAAATTTTAAAAATTTAAATCGATAGAATTCCTTGGATAAACAATAAGTACACCCCATTTTTAAAGTTTGAAACGCTCAATTTAGGTTTAAGTAATTGCCAACCGTCTTCTTTTGAACATTGGAAACGCTATGAAGGTTAAAAAGGGACATATTGAAACGTTTAAATGCAGCTTTACGCAGCAAGATTTTGACCGCTTTGCCGATCTTAGCGGTGATAACAACCCCATCCACGTAGATCCCGAATTTTCTGCCCGCACGCATTTCGGACAGACCGTCGCGCACGGGATGCTCCTGTATAGCACCATCTGCCGGGTGTTAAGCACCCAATATCCAGGCCCAGGGATCTTGCAAATAAAGCAAGATATGATGTTTCAGAATCCAACCTATACCGGTACAGAAATCACAGTTAAAGCAGAAGTCATTGATTTGGAACTCTCACGCCAGCTGGCTGAACTGAGTACCATGATCAGCCTTTCGGACGGCAATCTGGCCTGCAATGGCAGCACCACGATTCATTTAGCGGGATGGCAGGGCGGTTTTCCGGGAATTGATGCAGGCATGGCGGCAACCGGTGACTCAGAAGCGCAATCGCTCAAGCGTCTGCAGATCGGCCAAAGCGCTGCTGCTAATAGAATCTTTACCGAAGGGGATTTGGCCGAGTATGCCGACTTAACCAAAGACACGAATCCGTTGTTTAACGATGCGGTATATGCACGTCAGCATGGATTTAAAGACTGTATTATCCCCGGACCGTTGCTCAGTGGCATGTTTTCGGATTTGTTTGGAACCAAACTACCCGGCAGGGGAACCAACTGGTTAAAACAAAAATTACATTTTCCGTCACCGGCTTACATGGATGACGAAATTACCGCAAGGGTGGAAATTGTTCGGTTAAGGCCGCAGAAAGACCTGGTGAATTTAATCGGCACGTGCACAAACTCAAATGGTGAATGGGTTTGCCAGGCCCAATCCCTGTTACTCGTCAGGGATTTAGAGGAATAACGCTTATGAAGGTCATAGGAATCGCAGGAAGCCTGCGGGCCAGAAGTAATACGCTTCACTACGTAAAAACCGGCTTAAAGGTCCTTAAAGAAGAAGGTATTCGGACTGAGCTGATTTCGCTGCGAGGAAAGGAGATCAAGCCTTGCACCGGATGCTATGACTGCGTTAAGAAGAAAAAAGGCGTTTGTACCATCAAAGGTGACGATTTCAACGCGATATTTGCCAAAATGCGGGAAGCCGAAGGCCTGATTCTGGGCTCTCCGGTTTACCTCAGCTCTGTGGTGCCCCAGATGATGGCCCTGCTGGCCCGGGCTACATTCGTGGCCTATTGGAGCGATAAATTTTTTGCCGGTAAAGTGGGCGGACCGATCACCGTTGCCCGCAGAGCCGGCCACAATGTGGCGTTTTCGCAGCTGTTACTGTGGTTTTTCTTTAACGGTCTGATCGTACCGGGTTCCACGTACTGGAACGTTGGTTTGGCCGGAGCCGGCGGCGCTCGGGATGCAGCCGATGACACCGAGGGGCTTCAGACCGTTATCAATTTTGCCCACAATATGGCCGCATTGATGAAAAAACTCTTTAACGAATGACCGAACTCGGACAAGCTGAAAGAGGCAGCCACAAAGGCACCAAGACACCAAGAAAAATTTTCATTATTATTATCTTTGCGTCTTTGTGTCTTGGTGGCGAGAGCTTTGCCGGTTTTCGAATGGCCGAATTTGGAGTAGCTGGAAGAGATAGCCACAAAGGCACCAAGACACCAA
>JAAUXY010139729.1_pt1 | contig 10320 bp, 4 predicted proteins | sample 7278121 | NCBI WGS metagenome assembly JAAUXY01 (sample SAMN14350117, study PRJNA611818) | marine sediment metagenome | isolation source: surface marine sediment (1.8m) | place: French Polynesia: Moorea | collected 2018-08
GCGAGCCCCATCCGATCCTGCGCGGAGTCCGTGATGGAATCTGAGAGACGCGCCCATGCCCCCACCGGAGACGTCGATGCCGGACACGCTGAGGCCCTGGAGCGAGTCTCTCGAGACTCTGCGCACCCTCGCGGAGCTGAATGAGACTCTCACCCTGGTCTTCGTCGTCGGTCCCGGCGGCGAAGCAGCCAAGGGCCTGGCTCAGATCGGTCGTCTCCTGGACGAACAGCGGACGGTGCTATGGCACCGCGTCGACCGTGACGGCGCGGATCTGGCATCCACGCTCGCGACCGCTCAAGACCCGACTCGCTCGGTTCTCCTGGTGCACGGCCTCGAACTCGTCGAGCCCGAGCGGCGAAGCGTCCTCGCCAGGACTCTGAATCTCCGGCGCGACGCGCTGAGTCCCTATAGAACGATCGTCGTCGTCTGGATTGCTCGGGACTATCTGAACGATTTCCGCCGTCTTTGCCCCGACTTCTTCCACTGGCGATCGTTCCTCGCGACCCTAACCAGGGAGGAGCTCGAGGTCGACATCGTCACACGCTGGAGCTATATCGACGCCGCTGCTGCCTGGTTGCAGGACCAGATCCGTCACGCCGCCATGGATCTGGGAGCGCTGGTCGAGATCCAAGGAAGAGCGGCTCCCCGCCCCCTAGCCGACTGGATTAGAGAGACCACGCGCGGTCGCCTGGCGAGTATTTGGGAAGGCCGGCGAGCCGACGTTCTGCGACAATTCGCCCTGGCTCAGATGAAGTGTGCCCAGATTGACCTCTCGGAGCCACTTCCGGTCTGGATACCGCTCTCGGAGGCGAGGATGCCGGCCTCTGGGGCCGACTTCTCCCCAATCCTCACGACCTGCCCTGGCGGCGACCAGGCCCCACAGGCGGTCTTCGAGAGTTGGCTCCACCATGGGGACCTATATCTCCTTTTCCATGGTTTCGACAGGCTGGCGCCAGAGCGGCAAGGCTTCTGGAAGGATTGGATCGGGCGTCTGAGGATCCGATATCCCGGCAACCGAATTCTCGTCACGATCCCGGCTGAGGAGCAAACTCTGGACGGCTGGCACCGAGCGACCCTGATCCCGGCCAGACGCGGGGAGATCGCAATTTTGAAACCTCGGCCGGCGACCCGATTCGAATCGAGAGCTCCGCTCGTGGTCCAGCCAACGAGCTTCTCTGAGCCCAAACAACGCTCAACCGATCTCTCGTCGCTTCTCGAAGCCCTGGATCCGGCGCGTGGCGCCGACAGCCAAGTACGCGCGCGGGCGGCGGAATCTCTCGCACAGCAGGGAGATTCCCGCTGCGTCAGCGCATTGATCCGATCTCTCAATCCCGAGTTCGAGCCTGATGGGACGGTTCGAGCCAGCGTGGTGACGGCTCTCAGTCAGGTCGAGGATTTGCGCGCCGCAGACGCACTGAGACGTTCCCTCGACCCCGACTTCGAGATCGACGGCACGGTTCGCGCCGGCGCGGAAAGGATTCTGCGCCGGGCAGCTGACACGGCATTTCCCGACGAGGAGTCGGTGGCGTCGAGCCTGGCTGACGAGCCAGCTTTCCTCGAACGCGTCCTCAACGAAGATGCAGCCCGTCAAAATGCGCTGGCCGCCCTGACGCGGTTGGCACGGCGGCGCCCCAAGAGTGAGCTGCTGCTCCAGCAGGTGCTCCAGGAACACGTCGACCAGTTGGCGGATCCAGCGTTGACAGTAGCCGCCGAGGTCGGAGATCCCATGGGCCAGGTCTTGGCTCGCTCGGTCGACGACGCCTCGGAAGAGCTCATCGCACGGCTGATGGATCGCTGCGATCAGGCAGACCTCCGAAGAGCCGTACCGCTGCGTGAGATCGCCTGTGTGACAACGCGCAGAACACTGGCCCACTACCGCGAGAAGTGGCCCGAACCCGATGAGCAACAGCTCCAGGTGATGGCGCACCTGGCTTCGAATCTGGGGACTCGTCTCAGCGAGCTGGGAAACCTCGAGGAAGCCCTCGAGGTCACGCGCGAGGCGGTTGATGCGCAACGCCAGCTGGCAGCTTCGCAACCTCACGTGTTCCTTCCCGGTCTCGCTATGAGCCTCAACAACCTGGGTGTTCAGCTCAGACAGCTGGGGCGCCGCGAAGAAACTCTCCAGGTTTTCTCCGAGGCCGTTCGACTCCTGCGCCGGTTTTCGGCGTCGCGACCTGATACCTTGCGGCCCGAGCTAGCAATATGTCTCACCGGCCTGAGTGTCGCTCTAGGCGATGCAGAACGGTTCGATGAAGCTCTCCAGGCCTCCTTCGAAACAACGACCCTCCTACGCCGTCTAGCAGCATCGGAGGGCGACTTCCTGGCAGATCTTGCGCTGAGCCTCAACAACCTCGGCGTTTTCCTGAGCTGCCTCGGGCGGGTCGAAGAAGCGCTCGAGGCCATCAGCGAGGCCACTGACATTCAGCGTAGTCTCGCTACCGAACGGCCCAACACATTCCTACCCGACCTGGCTCAGAGCCTCAACAACCTAGCGCTCTTCGTAGACGGGCTGGGACGACAAGAAGAGGCTCTTGAGATCGCGCGCGAGGCTGTCGACATCCGGCGTCGACTGGCAGAGACGAGACCCGATGCTTTCATGCCAGACCTTGCGTCGAGTCTCGGTAACCTGGGTGAGATTCTCAATGATCTGGGACGACATGGAGAGGCCCTCGAGATCACCCGAGAGGCCGTCGACATCCAGCGTCGACTGGCAGAGACGAGACCCGATGCTTTCATGCCAGACCTAGCGTCAAGCCTTGGCAATTTGGGCGAAATTCTCAAAGACTGCGGAAAACACGAAGAAGCCTACGCAGCGATGACGGAAGCCATCCGGACTCTCGACCCATCTTTTGAGCGCCTGCCCGAAGCCTTCTGTGAACAGATGAAAGTTCTGGTCTCGAACTATAAAGATCTCGTCGCCGATATCGAACACCCGGTAAATGTCGAGCTTCTTGCCCCGATCCTGGCGCGGTTGGAGTCTCCCGGCGAGGAAGACTGAGTCGAAACATCTTACTCGTCAGACCAGCAGCCCGGAGCCTTGAGACTGAGCTGGGCGGATCTTGGAGAATCAGGCCGTCTCGGCGCTAACCCTGAATCGCAAGCTCAACAAGGTAGGAACTCTAGCCGCAGCGTTTCAACCGAACTCGACTGTCAAATCCTTTAAACTGACGACGGAGGAAATCCATTCCGAGGATCCTTTGGATCTCGAAACCGTAGTCCATGCCTCCGATCTCGACTTTGAAGCTCGAGAGCGAAGCCTCGCCGACCGCAAGGCGATCCACGACGCGTAGATAGACCACCTCCGTGCCACCGATGCCGCGAAGCTTGTTGATGACGTCGTCCGGGCGCGGGGTGATGCCGACCTTCTCAACGGCGTCCGCCGACAGCACCGTGCTGGCTGATCCGGTATCGATGAGTACGGGTTTGAGCTCGACCAGACCACCCTGATGCTCGAGAGTCGCTGACACAAACGGGAGCTTGTAGCGGAGCTCAAGATTCATGGTCGCCACGAATGCCCAACCAGCGACGCTCGCGGATCTCTAACTTGCCGCGGCTCGTGTGGACGAAATAGAACTCGCGGTCGGGGAATTCCTGGTAGAGCCGACGGCACCCTTTCATCGCCCGGCTGCCGTCGGCACACTTTTCGACCACCGCCATGCGCTCGAGTTGTCGATGGCGATCCGGAGTGGTGTGAGCTTCCAGCGCTTCAACAATCAGCCATTGATCGGGATAGGCTTCGCGAATCTCGTTCCAGACCATGACGTTCTCCTTACCGGTCAACATCTCGCCGCGAGCGCGACCTCAATCCCAGTATATCCCGCCCGATTCGCAGCGATTTGCGATTTCGGTGTACTCGCGGCCCATGAATCGCCCGGCTCTGATGCGCCCCAATAGGGGCGGGAGCGATTAGCCACAGGTTTCAACCTGTGGCGGGCTGACGACAGGGCTGTCATCTGGCTGTCATTTTCGCGTCACTTTCCAGTCATCTTCCTTTTTCTACCCTGCTGGACAACCAGCGGGGGGCCGGCGCGACGAGGTTAGAGAACACCTCTCGCCCGATCTCATCACCGCCCGGAGCGATCGTCGCCCGGGTATCTGTTTCCGGTAGGAGTACGGAGGAAGGACAACATGAAGAGAACTCTGATCCGTCTCGGCCTCGTGCCGATCATCATCTGTCTGCTCGCCCCGGCATGGGCGGACGCCAAGACGGTCACCGCCGATGTGGTGATCCTCGACCATGTCCTGGTCTTCAACCGCCTGGGCGCTCAGAACGTCAACGGCATGATCTACGCGCTCAAACGCGACGTGGTCGACGAATACGAAGTGCCGCTGACCGAAGGCGGCAGCGCCGCCCCCGGCAAAGTGATGCTGCGACCGGACAAACGGCCGCGGCCGCTGGTGCTGCGAGTCAACGTCGGCGACACGCTGGTGGTCAACTTCACCAACCTGCTGACCGACAACGCCAACCCGGACCCACCGCTGCCGGATGAAGCCAACCCCTGCGACTCCAGCCAGGGCAGCAACTGCGGCATGGACAACCCGCTCGAGAAGCTCGACAACCAGGTCTTCACCCGCTGGGCGGGCTTTCACGTCCAGGGCATGGAGCTGGCCAACAGCATCAACGACGACTCCTCTTTCGTCGGCAAAAACTCCAACAGCCTGGCCGCCAAGGCCGGCGGCACCAAGACCTATAGCTACATCGCCAAGGCGGAGGGCACCTTCCTGGTCACCAGCTATGGCGCCACTTTCGGCGGCGAGGCCACCGGCGGCAACGTCGGCGTCGGCGCCTTCGCGGTGGTCAACGTGCAGCCCGCCGGCTCGCGCTACTACCGCAGCCAGGTCACCGAAGAAGAGCTGCGGCTAGCCCGCACCGGCGTCACCTCCGACGGCCACCCGGTCCTGCCGCTCGACATCAAAGACAAGGGCTACGACGCCAAGTATCCGAACGTCGAGCCCTGGATCAGCGAAGGCAAAGCCGGCCTGCCGATCCTCAACATGCTCGACGCGGCCAACAACATCGTGCACACCGACATCAACGCCATCATCGTCGGTTCCAACGATGACGGCAGTTTTCCGCCCGGCACCTATCCGCTCGAATCCAACGGCCTGCGCAATCCGACGGTGCCCAATCGGCTCGAGCCCTACCGCGAGTTCACCATCGTCTTTCACGACGAGACGGCGGCGGCCAATGCCTTCCCCTCCTGGTTTCGCGACGACATCAACCCGGTGCTCTCCCACACCACCCACGGCGTGCGCGACAGCTTCATGATCAACTACGGCTCAGGCGGCATCGGCTCGGAAATCATCGCCAATCGCCTGGGAGTCGGTCCGATGTGGGACTGTCTGGACTGCGCCTACGAGGAGTTCTTCCTGACCGCCTTCGCGGTCGGCGACCCGGCGATGCTGGTCGACGTACCCGCCAACACCGGGCTCGAGAGCTGCGGCGCGAAGGAGGGCGACCCGGCATGTGCCGACGTCGGCCCCAAGGCCACCAAGGCCTTCTATCCCGACGATCCGTCCAACGTTCACCACAGCTATACCGGCGATTTCGTGAAGTTCCGCAACGTGCACGCCGGCCCCAAAGAGCAGCACATCTTTCACCTCCACAACCATCAGTGGCTATACAACGCCAACGACGACAACTCCAACTACATCGACGCCCAGGCGATCGGCCCGGGCTCGGGCTATACCTATGAGATCAACTTCGGCGGCAGCGGCAACCGCAACAAGACCGCCGGCGACGCGATCTTCCACTGCCACTTCTATCCCCACTTCGCCCAGGGCATGTGGGAGATGTGGCGGATTCACGACACCACCGAGGTCGGCACCCGGCTGGCGGTCTCGGGCGAAGGCATTCACGAAGCCCCGTTCGGCCTCAAGGACGGCACGCCGGCGGTCGGCGCCCGCGCCCTGCCCGACGGCGAGATCCTGGACGGCACGCCGATCCCGGCAGTCGTCCCGCTGCCCGGCAAGCCGATGGCGCCGATGCCCGGTCGGGTCAGGGTCGTCGCCAAGGACGCCAATAGCGACGGCTGGCTCGATTCGTCCCAGGCTGACGTCGACCGCACCGACGTCTACACCTCGGGCCCCCTGGTCGGCAAGCTCAAGAACCCGGGCTTTCCGTTCTGGATCGCCGGCGTCGACTGCGGTGGCCCCGGCAAGGTGAATCCGGCCACCGGCCAGTGCGACGACGGTATCGTCGGCCAGCGCCCGACCACGCCGCCGCTCGACATGCTGACGGTCTCCGACGCCAACAACCTGGCGGAGAGCGGCGGCACGCTATTCAGCCACCCCGGCCTGGTGGCCTCCGCCGGCGGCTTCGACGGCGGCCTGCCGCGCCACGCCCTCGACGGCTGTCTGGCGGTGGAGTCCATCGACCCGTCGACCGGTCTGCCGAAACCCTGCCGCGAGGACACGGACATCGTCGTCCAGCACCAGACCCGCTTCGACTTCCGCAAGGAAGTGCACAAGGCGAAACCGGTCTATTACCCAGAAGAAGGCACCGATCTCGAGCAGGCGGCAATGCGTTTTCACGCCGAGCTCGACCACCCCACCTGGATCGGTGGCACCTTCCCGCCGGCCACCGGCAAGTACCGCACCAACGGCGCACTGCCGGTCGCCGGTGCACCGTTCAACGAGCCCTGCATCGACGATAAAGGGGGGCTGTTCACCGGGCCGGGGCAATTCTTCGGCGCCACCGCGGGATCCTACTTCACCGGTTCACCGCAGTTCGGCGCCGCCAACCCGCGGGTCTACAAGGCGGCCAATATCCAGATCGACGCGGTCTTCAACAAGGTCGGCTATCACTTCCCGCAGCAGCGCATCATCAGCCTGTGGCAGGACGTGCTCGACTTCCATGACAAGTCGCGTCCGCCGGAGCCGTTCGTCATCCGTATGAATACCTTCGATTGCACCCAGTACTACCACTCCAACCTGGTCCCCAAGGAGTACCAGCTCGACGATTACCAGGTACGAACGCCCACCGACGTCATCGGCCAGCATATTCACCTCCCCAAGTGGGACCTGGTGTCCGCCGACGGCTCGGCCAACGGCTGGAACTATGAGGACGGCACCCTCTCGCCAGAGATGGTGATCGAGCGCATCGACGCGATCAACAAGTACAACGCGGGTGCCGCTCAGCCGGTCCTGACGCTCAAGAAACCTGACGGCACGGGCGGCGGCCTGGCCCACCTGACGCCGAAGATCAACGAAGACGATCCGATCTTCCCCAAAAGTCATCCCCAGGCCCTCGGCGCCCGCACCACCATCCAGCGCTGGTTCGCTGATCCGGTGATCAACGTCGACCTCGAGGATCGCGGGCTGGGCATCATCTTCACCCACGATCACCTGGGACCCTCGACCCACCAGCAGGTCGGTCTCTACGCCACCGTGCTCACCGAGCCCGCGGGCTCGACCTGGCGGCACAACGAGACCGGTACTCAGCTGGCCACCCGCCCCGACGGCGGGCCGACGACCTGGCAGGCGACGATCAGCGACTTCCCGGCCGGTGGCGTCGGCCAGCCCGCCGATTCCCAGCCGTTCCGCGAGTTCTACCTCGAGTTCGCTGACTTTCAGCACGCCTATGAGAAGGGTGCCGAGGGCGTCTTGTCGAAGCCGGAACAACACGACATCGTCAGTCCCGACCCTGACTCTTTCCGCTACGCGATCAACCCGCCGGTACGCGAGGAGGTCGGCCAGGGCTCGGTGGCAGGCGACGAGTTCCCGGACATCCTGCGCTTTCCCAGGCTCTGTCCGGGAGGCGTGCCGCGTCCCTGCCCCGAGGCGATCTCGGTCGACGACGTCGGCATGCTGGTGGTCAACTACCGAAACGAGCCGGTGGGGCTTCGGGTCTACGATCCCAACGCGGTCGGTCCCGACAACAAGTCGGGCTCACAGGCCGACGGCAAGGCCGGCGACCTGGCGTTCGCGCTCCAGACCCGTACCGACCGCGCGATCCCGGAAATGAATCAGAGGCCGAAGGATCTCGCGTTCTGGGATTGGACTCTGAACGATCCGGAAGCGGTCCAACCGGGAGATCCCTTCACCCCGATGATGCGCACCCGCTTCGGCGACCTGGTGAAGGTCAAGGTTCAGGCCGGCGCCCACGAGCACGAGCACAACGCCTCGATCCACGGTCTGAAGTGGCTGCAGGGCGGCTCGAGCCACGGTGAAGCTCCCAACTCCGGTTGGCGCAACTCCCAGAATGTCGGCATCTCCGAGCAGTTCACCTTCTCGGCGCCGATCTTCGAGGACGTCACCACCCGGGGTGGCAAGATGGACCTCGCCTACACCATGGACGCCGGCCAGGACGGTTGGTGGAGCGGCGTGTGGGGCGTGATTCGGGCCTACAACCAGGACCGCACCGACCTGTTCAAGTTGGACAATCAGTACCGCACCGCCGACGCCATCCCGGTGGGCAATCGCACCGACTACGAGGGATTCTGCCCGAACGCCAAGGCGGCGACGTCGACCAACCACAGCATCACGGCGGTGCTCGCCAACGAGGTCTTGGGCAACAGCCTGGGCGCTGCCATCATTCCCTCTGATTCCTCGGCTGACATGCACGTCGGCGCCGACCTGGATCCCGACGGCGGCACTCTCGTCTACAACGCCCGCGGCGGCCTCGGCCAGTCGCAGGCGGCCCAATTCGACGGCCCACTGCACGACCCCACCGGCATGCTCTACGTCCACACCGCGGATCTCGAGCCACAGAACGCCTGGGATCCGCGATGCTCCGGCTGGGCCGGCGCCGGCTCTCCCCTGCCCTGGCAATGCCCGGCCAAGCTCAGGGACACCGCGCCGGTGGAGCCGCTGGTGCTGCGCGTCGCGGCCGGTGAATGCATGAAGGTCACCCTGCACAACAAGCTGCCCGAGAAGGTTCCCGACCTGGCCGGCTACAACACCTTGATGCAGGTGGTGATCCGCGACCACAACGACTCCAACGGCGGGGTCACCACCTTCAACAACAACCTGATCCGGCCGTCGGCCTACGTCGGCATCCATCCGCAGCTGGTCGAGTTCGACTCCAGCCGCGACAACGGCATCCTGGTCGGCACCAACCCGGAAACCGGCGCGCTGGTCGAGCCGGGCGGGTCGAAGACCTTCACCTGGTACGCCGGCCACCTCGAGGCCAACGGCTTCAACGTCGAGGCGACGCCGGTCGAATTCGGCGGCACCAACCTGCTGCCGGCCGACGTCATCAAGCAGGGCCAGAAGGGCCTGGTCGGCGCTCTGGTGGTCGAGCCCCCGGACTCCAGGTGGACCCACGACAAGGCCTCGCGGGCCGCGGCAACGGTCGAGACCGAGACCACCAGCTTTCGCGACTTCGCGGTGGTGTTCCAGAAGGGGCTCAACCTGCGCTACGGTGACGCCCGAGCGGTGCCGAATATCTCCGGCGAAGGTGCCACCGTGGTCGGCGGCATCGACGTCCAGGTACCGGAAGACAGCCACGACGCCGGCAGTGCCGCGATCAACTACGGCACCGAGCCCGCCTGGTTCCGCTTCCGTCTACCCGCCAATGCCCAGTTCGGCAATGGCTCGGGCGAGCTCGGCGCGGTGACCAAAGCGCACCGGTTCTACTCCAATCGCCTGGCCGGCGGCGACCCGGAGACCCCGGTGTTCACCGCCCAGCCGAACAAACCGTTCCGCATGCGGGTACTCATGCCCACCGGCGTCGGTCGCGGCACGACCTTCAACCTGCACGGTCATGTCTGGCAGCGGGATCCATATCTCGAGGGCAGCGTGCCGTCGCAGTCGATCGGTGACAATCCGCTCGGCTTCTACATGGGTGGGCAGGACAGCGTCACGCCGTCCGCGCACTTCGACATCGTGCTGCCGTCAGCCGGTGGCGATCGCGGGATCCTCGGGGACTACCTGTTCCGCGATCACGCATCCTTCGGCAACACCAACGGTCTGTGGGGCATCCTGAGGGTCGACTCCACCCTGCCGGAGCAAGAAGAGACGGGGGCCGAGCAGGTCCCGGTCACGCCGTGAAGCTCTGAGCAGAGCGGTTTCCGCAAGGGCGGCCCTCGGGCCGCCCTTTTCGTTTCTCCTCCTACCCTGAGGTCGCGCGGGTGGAGCGAGCACGGGCGAGGATGTCTGAGCGCTCCGGCGAGCGCTATGGCGTAAGCCGGTGATGAACTGTGCTTACCGGTTCCTCGCCGAAGGCCCGGCGAGTTACGCAGCGCCGCGCGCAGCCCACCCGCGCGACCGGCCTGCCAGCGTTTTCTGGATAGAACCAGTCAGTTAGATGCAGCAGTCCAGAACCGGCCATTTCTCCGCGTCGCCCGGACCCCTGCGGGCGGCGCTGCCCTGCTGACC
>JAAUXY010067377.1_pt1 | contig 10318 bp, 5 predicted proteins | sample 7278121 | NCBI WGS metagenome assembly JAAUXY01 (sample SAMN14350117, study PRJNA611818) | marine sediment metagenome | isolation source: surface marine sediment (1.8m) | place: French Polynesia: Moorea | collected 2018-08
GACGCTGGTCGCCAGCCTCATTGCGAGCGAGTGGCCGCTGTTCCAGATCGCCGTGCAGGCCGTGATCGTCGGCCTGCTCGTCGCCGCCGATGGGCTGGCGGAGTCGGCGGGGGCGGTTGGCCTGGTCCTGTACCTGATCTCGTGGATCGGTCTGGTCGTCGTCCGTATCGTGCAGAGCCGCGCGAGGCCCACCGCCGAATCGGCGCTGCGGGCCGGACTCGGCGACGACTACCTCGACCGGCTCGCCCCGGAGCGGCGGGCCGCGCTGCGCTCCCGGCCCGGGCTCGGCGTGCTCCTCCTGCCGTTCCGCAACGACAGCACCGGCATCGTCCGCGTTCGCGACATCCCGTACGGCGACCATCCGAAGCGGCAGCTGCTCGACGTCTACCACCCTGCCGACGATGACGGTCCGTTCCCGGTGATGCTCCAGACCCACGGCGGGGCCTGGGTCATCGGCCACAAACGCCAGCAGGGAATGCCGCTCGTCCACCGGATGGTGCAGAACGGGTACGTCGCCGTGTCGATCAACTACCGGCTCGGGCCGAAGTACCACTTCCCCGACCAACTGATCGACGTCAAGCGAGCGATCGCCTGGACCCGAGCCAACATCGCCGACTACGGCGGCGACCCGGACACGATCATCCTCACCGGCGGGTCGGCCGGCGGACACCTCAGTGCGCTCGCGGCGCTCACCCCGAATGAGGCCGAGTACCAGCCCGGCTTCGAGGACGCCGACACGAGCGTCACCGCGTGCATGCCCTTCTACGGCCCGACCGACTTCACCGACAGCGACGGCATCCGGGGCCGCATGGACGCGTTCGAGGTCTATCTGAAGCGGACGGTGATGCCGGGCTCGATGGACGAGTACGGCGACCTGTACCGGGCGATGTCGCCGATCACCCACATCCGCCCCGACGTGCCGCCGTTCCTGATCATCCAGGGCACGATCGACGTGCTCGTCTGGCGGGAGGAGAATCGCGCCTTTGCCGATCGACTCGCCGCGACGTCGCAGGCGCCGGTCGTGTACTGGGAGGTTCCCGGCGCGCAGCACGCCTTCGACGTCTACAACTCCCGTCGCTGCAGCGTGGCGGTCGACGTATGCGAGCGCTTCGCCGGCTGGGTCGTCGCCGAGACGACCGTCCAGTCGTAGTTGTGTCAGACACAACTACGACTCCTCGGCCGAAGTAGCCTCCCGCGCCGTGACTGCGATCATCATGGACGGCAAGGCGTTGCGCGACGAGATCATCGACTCGATCCGGGGGCGCATCGAGGGGGCCGGGTCGCCCGAGATCTGCCTCGCCACCGTGCTCGCCGGCGACGACGGGCCGAGCCACCGCTACGTCAGCAGCAAGCACAAGATGGCGGCCAAGGCGGGCCTGCAGGGTCGCCACAACGAGCTGCCGGCCACCGTCACCCAGGCTGAGGTCGAGGCGGTCGTCAAGGACCTGGTCGCCGATCCAGACGTGCACGGCATCCTCGTCCAACTCCCGCTGCCCGACGGGCTCGACCCGGAGCCGGTGCTCGACCTGATCCCCCCGGAGAAGGACGTCGACGGCCTCACCGAGCGCTCGATGGGCCGCCTCGTCCGCGGCCGCCCCGGCCTCGTCGGCTGCACGCCGCTCGGGGTGATGCGCCTGCTCGAGAAGTACGAGGTGCCGATCTCCGGCAAGCGAGCGACCGTCATCGGCCGCTCCACGCTCGTCGGCCTCCCGCTCTCCCTGCTGCTCGCCCGCAAGGGTGTCGACGCCACGGTCACGATGGCGCATTCGCGGACCAAGGACATGGCGGCGGTCGTCCGCGAGGCCGACATCGTCGTCGGTGCGGCCGGGCAGGCGCGGATGATCACCAGCGACATGGTCAAGCCGGGCGCGGCGGTGATCGACGTCGGCCTGTCCCGCACCGAGGCGGGGATCGTCGGCGACGTCGACTTCGACCCGGTCAGCGAGGTCGCCGGCTGGATCACACCGATGCCGGGGGGCACCGGCCCGATGACGATCGGCTGCCTGATGGAGAACACGCTCACCGCCGCCCAACTCCAGGGCGCCTTCCCCACCTGACGGGGGCCGGAGGCGGCGCGCATGGAAGCGACGCGCCAGATGACCGACTCGGAGGCGCTGCACGAGGAGGCGACGCGTCGGACGGCCGGGCCGGAGCCGGCGCACACGGAGGCAACGCGGCAGACGGCCGAGCCAGGGGAGCCCCACGAGGAAGCCAAGGGCCGGACTACCGAGCCGGAGGCGCCCCGGAACCGTCGGGTGCTCGTCGCACTGCTGATCTGGCTGTCGATCGCAGCCGGCTTCACCGTGGTTCAGGTCCGCCAGTCGCTCCACGACGGCTGGTTGGCCGCGCCGCCCACCTACGACGACATCGCCTACTTCGTCGACGCCCAGTCGCGGCTGGACACCTGGTCCACCGCCGGCACCCGCCAGATGATCAGTGACGCCCTGTCCGACCCGCCCCACTCACCCTGGAGCACCGGTGTGGCGGCGGTGGCGTTCATGGTGGCCGGCCCGCAGGAGTGGGCGCCGGCCGCCCTCAACGGCGTGCTGGTGCTCGGTCTGCTCCTGCTCCTCGCCTGGCGCGGGCGCGACCTGCCGATCGGATGGCTCCTCGTCATCGGAGCATTCCTCCTGACGTGGCCGATCACCGGACAGGCGGTGGTCAACTCGAGACCCGACATCGCGTGCGGCCTCGTCACCGCGGTGACGGCGCTCGTGGTCGCGACCTCGCCGTGGGTCGGCGCCGGGCGGCGGTGGCACTACCTCGCAGGCGCGGGCCTCGGCGTCGCCCTGCTGATCAAGCCGACCGTCAGTCCGGTGACGCTGGCGGTGGTCCTCACCGCCATGGCCGCAACGACGGCGACCGACGTCGTCCAGGGCCATCCGTGGCGGCGGTGGCGGCCGATCGCCGGTGCGTGGGGCCGCTGCCTCGCCGTCGCCCTGGCGATCGCCCTGCCGTACTACGCGGTCGCCCATCGCAACGTCATCGACTACGTGCGTCGGAACACGTTCGGCGAGCTCGCGGAGGTCTGGCGGCTGGATCTCGGGCTGGCCGAGCACGCCCGCTATTACCTCACCGGCACCGGCGGGCGGTTCATGCTCGACGCCTGGCTCTACCTCTGGCTCGGTCTTGCCGTTGCGACGTTGGTGGTGGCCGTTGCGCGCCGCGACGCACCTGCGCTGGGGCGCCTCCCTGCGGCCGTCGCGGTGTTCGTCGTCAGTTATGCCCTGGTCACCGTCCCGGCGCACAAGAACCAGTTCCTCGGCGCCCTGCTGCCGTCGCTGATGCTCGTATCTGCGATGCAGATGATGCTCTACCTCGCCCGGGTGATCCGCGGGACCTCGGCAACCCGGCTGCGCTACGCCGGGGCGGTGGCGCTCTCGTCGCTCACCCTCGCCGGTCTCGTGCTCGTCCGTCCGCCTGCGAGCTTCGCCCCGTGGCATCCCATGCCGCTCGACACGATCAGCGAGCATCGGGCGCTGCTGGACGACGTGCGCCAGGACATCGAGGACGGGGGCGCCGGCCCTGCGCACGTGGTCTTCACCAACATCGGCCCCTACCTGAACCCCCCACTGCTCGAGTTCCGATCCGAGCCCGAGCGCGGGCGTGAGCTCCACGCAGTGGATCTGGCGATGAGCACCGACCCGAACGATCTCGAGATCCAGCTCGACGTCGCGACCGACGTCCTCGTCTTCACCCAGGACAACCCGAGCGCGCTGCAGTGGGTGCCGGCGGCAGCCGACCAGCAGCGGGTGCTCGACCGCCTGACGGATCATCCGGCGTACTACCTCTCGAGCGTCCACGGCACGCCGGGCGGCGGCGAGCTGTTCCTGTTCCGGCCGGCCCGCAGCTTCTCCGGCATCGTCGAGCTGGACGGTTTCGGTCCGATCGAGGGCCCGTACCCGGAGCTGGGCCTGACAGACCCGGTTCGTTGGGGGCTCGGGCCGATGAGCCGGTTCGAGATCGAGGTGCCGCCCAGCGGGGACATGCAGCTCGTACTGACCGCCGCGCCGGGCGTGCCTGGCCAGACGATGACGGTGATGGCGTCGGGGGACCTCGTGGCCGAGCACACCTTCGGCTCGCCCGGCGAGTTCGACGACGTCGTCGTCGATCTGGAGCTCGCTCCCGGCCGGCACACGGTCGAGCTCCACTACCGCGACTGGCTCCCGCCCAGCGAGACCGACGCCCGCCCGTTGGCCGTGCTGTTCAGGGCGCTGCTGGCGTCCAGCACCGGTGGTGCGTGATCGACGGGGCCGGTGCGGCGATCGTCGGGCGGACGGGAGGGTCCCCCGGCTACTCGGCGAGCGTGAACTCGAGGCGGGCCACCGCCCCGGAGCGGGCGAAGACCTCGGCCGCCGTCGCAGGCGGGAGCTGCGCGCCGTCGACGACCTTCTCCCGCCCGTCGGCCCAGACGATCCGGACCTGGTCGACCTCGCCGGGAGCGACCGTCACCGGGACCTGACAGACGGTCAGCGACATCGGCTCGCCGTCCGCGCCGAACAGCTCGGCGGGCTCGATCAGGCTCGGTTCGACCCGGATCGTCCCGCCCTCGATCCGGACGGCGATCTCGCCGAACCGGGTCAGGATCTCCTCCTTGACCTGACCGGTCATCCCCGGCTGCTTGGCACCGCCTCCGGCCGGGGTGTGCGAGTAGCAGTCGGTGGGGAACGCGCCGTACCGCTGCGGTGTCTTGCGGAACCCGAGACCGTTGCGGATCCGTCGATAGGCGTCGGCCAGGCCGGCGACGACGTCGGCCGCCTCGCCGCGATCGACGGCCGTGCCGTGGATCTCCTGCACGGCGAGCAGCAGCTTGGCGACCATGTGCCAGTAGATCGACCCGATCCCCTCGTAGCCGTACATCGCTCCGGAGCGACCGGTGAACGACGCATGGTCGAAGAGCTCCTCGTACAGCTCCTCGACCATCGCCCGCTCTGCGGGGTCGGCGTCGATGCCGGCCAGCACCTCCGTCAGCACCGGGCCGTCGGAGAACGCCGGCCGGAAGTGGAGTCCGCCGTGCCGGTCGACGGTGAACACCGGCCGCCACCGCTCGTCGAGCGGCGCAGCCAGGAACGGTGCCCGCTCGACCTGGTTCGGCGTGAGCGAGTTCGTGTCGAGGAAGGCGGGTCGCACCCGCTCCGGGTAGAGCATGAACGAGTCCTGGTCGGGTCGGTAGACGTCGGACTCGAACAGCGCATCGACGACTGCCAGCGCCGCCCGACCGTCGAGCGTCCCCGACGACAGCACGGCCACCTGCCCCTCGAGCATCGCGCCGAGGTGGTCGACCGCAGCCTCGCCGACGCCGCCGAACGAGATCCGGTTGTACGAGTGGTACAGCCCGTCGGGCCGACGCGCCGCCCGCAGCGTCGGTTCGAGATGGGCCTGCGCAGCAGCGCAGAAGCGCCGCACCTCGTCGGTCGTGAGGTCGTCGACCTCGCCGGTGACGCCGGCGGCGAGCCGGGCGCGGTGGTCGGTGCCGATCGTCCCGAGCGCGTCGACGAGCTCCCGGCGACGGCGGGCGTCGACGATGCCGGCGTCGTCGTGTCGTTCGAGCGTGGCGGTGATCTCGCGCAACCAGCGGATGACGAGTGGCGACACGGCGAACGACCCCGCACGGCCGGCAGCTCGTACGGCGAGCCCGTCGAGGAACGCGACGTACCGGACGAGGTGCGCGAGCGTCACCATCGAGAGCCCGTTGCCTGCCAGCGCATTGTTGGCGTCGTTCCACTCCGGGCGCTGCGTGTTCATCCAGATCCCGCCACCGGGCACGAACGCCGACAGCTTGGCGAGCGCCGGGACGAGCAGCTTCTCCAGCATCCCGGCCCGGGCCAGGTCGCCGCCGGTCGTCACGAGTATTCGCCCGTCGGTGCCGACCGCCGCCTCGCGGGCGGCGATCTCGGTGGCCCGCTCGATGTCGAACGTGATCGTGTCGCGGGAGTTGCGCACCATCTCGTCGTGGTCGTCGATCAGGTAGGGCACGTCGGCGAAGACGAAGTCGCGCCGGTCGAGCCATGGGTCGAGCGCATCGGGCTCGAAGCGCTCCCACGCCTCGAGCAGCCGGAGCAGGTAGACGATCTGGTGGTCGCCCCAGTACCCGATGTTGCTCCACGGGTCGTCCGGGTCGGGGACCTCCCAGTCGATGCCGGCGCGGGAGATGCGGTAGGGGTTGTGGCCGTCGGCGGTCGAGGCGTTGAGGAACTTGGCGACGACGTGCGGGAACCAGGCAGGGTACGACTGCAGCAGCGCCTCCCAGTTCTGGAAGATGTCTCGCCAGTTGCCCTCGTAGGTGAGCAGCTCCCGGCCGACGTCGTCCCGGACGTGGATCGAGAACCTGTTCCACGGCCGGCTCGGGTCGCCGTGCCGGCGGGAGAACGTCAGGGGCAGGTACTCGAGCACCAGCCGGACGAGATCGGGGTCGCCCGTCGCATCGGCGAGCTGGCGGACGTCGCCGAGCTCGGTCCACTCGCCGAGCGCCGCCAGCGCCTCGGAGTGACGATCGCGGCAGGGCCGGTTGCGAACGCCGAGGAAGTCGAGCAGGTCGGCGATCGGGATCCGGGAGCCGTAGGGGAAGACGCCGCCGCGCATCGAGTTGAACAGGACGTTGGACAGGTGGTGGGCGTCGGCGATCGGGTCGGCAGAGTGCTGGAACCCGTCGGCGTCGGCCAGCATCGTGCGCAGGCGGTGGCGCCCGGCCTCGACGTCGTCCGCCAGTCGCCGGCCGATGCCCTGTTGGTTGACGTCGTCGAGGCGGTCGATCACCTCGGCGTGGTCGAGGTCGGTGTCGGCGACGATCGTCCAGGTCGCCGGCCGAGCTGCGCCGACCGTGATCGGGCCGTGCAGCAGGTAGGCGCCGGGCAGGCCGGTGAGGAGCGGCGTGGCTCGGGGCGGTCGTCCGGTGAGCACGTCGTGGACGGCCCGCTCGTCGAGGAGCGGCCGTCCCGACGTGAAGCCTGCCGACCACACCACGGTCGCGGCGAGCGCCTCGCCAGGTTCGGCGCGGTCGGTCACGAGGGACTCCAGCGAGTAGACGGCTGCGGTTCCCCACGGCCCGGTCTCGGAGCGCTTGTACGCGTCGACGAGGTTGGAGCGGGTCAGCTCGGCGGAGGCCTGGACGCCGGCGGGCATCACGTCGAGGAGCCCGTCGAGCACGTCGAGCTCGGCGAGCCCGTCGCCGGTGATCTCGACGGTGCGCGCCCAGCCGTATGCACCCGACGGCGCCCAGGTTGCGGTGAACGTCAGCCCCCAGCGCTCATTGTGCTCCTCGAAGGTCAGCACGTCGCCGAGGACTCCCTTGGTGATCGCCCGGGAGCACTCGGGTGGGCAGACGGGCTCGAACGGGCGCCAGAGCTCGCGACCCGTGGCGGTGGTACGGGCGATGAGCGTCACGGGGCCGGTGTGACCGGCGGAGCGGTGCAGCCGATCGTCGGTGAGGTAGGGGAAGATCGCCCGGTCGGCGTCGATCCGCCCCGCAGTCAGCGCCCCGTTGCTCGAGATGAACATCCAGAGGTCGGTGTCGGACACGACCGTCGTGAGGAACGGTTCCATCCGCTCGACGTGATCGATCCGGTAGGCGTCGGACGACCCGAGCCGGACCAGCCGACCCGTCGCCCCGGGATCGGCGGTGCCCGACGTCATCGGCGCGACGATACCGTTCGGCGTTCGGTCCGGCGCCAGGCACCAGACCGAACGTTCCCGCCGATCTCCTCAGGGATTTGTCAAACGGTGCCGATGATGGCATCATGATCGACGTGACGCCCGCCCTCCGCGCCGTCGTAGTAATTCTCCGGTAGCACGCCGGCCCCATCGCCGCGCGTGCCCACGACCTCCCAGCCGGGAGGTCGTTTGCTTTTTCGCAACGCTCTCCGACCGTCCCATCCACTCCACCCACCCATCCGATCCCCACAGGAAAGGCCACCACGATGGCTGAGAAGCTGACAGGAGCCCAGGCCCTCATCAGAGCTCTGGAGCACGAGAACGTCGAGGTGATGTTCGGCTACCCCGGTGGCTGCATCCTCCCGGCGTACGACCCGCTGCTCGACAGCTCGATCCGGCACGTGCTGGTGCGCCACGAGCAGGGCGCCGGCCACATGGCCGAGGGCTACGCCCACGTCACCGGACAGCCCGGCGTCGCGATGGTGACGTCCGGCCCGGCGGCGACCAACCTCGTCACACCGCTGATGGACGCCTACATGGACTCGATCCCGATGGTTGCGATCACCGGGCAGGTGCCGACGGCGGCGATCGGGAGCGACGCCTTCCAGGAGTGCGACACCGTCGGCATCACCAGGTCGTGCACGAAGCACAACGAGCTCGTGCTGGCGCCCGAGGACATCCCGATGGCGGTGCGCCATGCGTTCCACATCGCCCGCACAGGCCGCCCCGGTCCGACGCTGATCGACCTCCCCAAGGACGTCCTGCAGAACGAGATGACGTGGCGCTGGCCGAGCGACGAGGAGGTGCTCGCCTCGCTGCCCGGCTACCGGCCGAACCTCAAGGGCCACGGTCGGATGATCAAGGAGGCGGCTCGCCTCATCATGCAGGCCGAGCGCCCCGTGATCTACGCCGGCGGCGGGATCTTGAAGGCCCGCGGCGCGGAGGCGCTGCGCGAGCTGGCCGAGCTCACCGACACCTTCGTCGTCACGACCTTGATGGCCCGTGGCGCGTTCCCCGACAGCCATCCGTTGTGCCTCGGCATGCCCGGCATGCACGGCAACGTCACGGCCGTCACGTCGATGCAGAAGAGCGACCTGCTGATCGCACTCGGGAGCCGGTTCGACGACCGGATCACCGGCAAGGTCGACGCGTTCGCCCCCGACGCCAAGGTGATCCACGTCGACATCGACCCCGCCGAGCAGGGCAAGGTCCGACGCCCCGACGTCCCGATCGTCGGCGACGCCCGGCTCGTGATCGAGGACATCGTCGCCGAGATCAAGTCGATGCTCGCCACCGGTGCGACCCAGGCCGACACGTCGGCGTGGAAGAGCACCGTGTCGGGCTGGCGAGAGAACTTCCCGCTGACCTACGAGCCGTCCGAACCGGGCGACGCGCTCAAGCCGCAGTTCTGCATCGAGCAGCTCCGCGACCACGCGCCCGAGGGCACGATCGTCGCCTCGGGTGTCGGTCAGCACCAGATGTACGCCTCGCAGTACTGGAGGTTCGAGGACCCCTACACCTGGGTCAACTCCGGCGGCCTCGGGACGATGGGCTTCTCGATCCCGGCCGCGATCGGCGCCAAGGCGGCGATGCCGGACCGGACCGTGTGGGCCGTCGACGGCGACGGTTGCTTCCAGATGACCGGCCAGGAGCTGGTGACCGCCGCGCTGCAGAACCTGCCGATCAAGGTCGCGCTGCTCAACAACAGCTACCTCGGCATGGTCCGCCAGTGGCAGGAGATGTTCTACGACGAGCGGTACTCGGAGGTCTTCCTCGATTCGTCCAAGCTGCCCGACTTCGTCATGTGGGCCGAGTCGATGGGGTGCGCCGGCATCAGGGTCGAGGCCCCCGAGGAGGTCGGCCCGGCGATCGAGAAGGCGAACTCGATCAACGACCGGCCGGTCGTCGTCGAGTTCCGCGTCGAAGCGTCCGAGGGCGTGTTCCCGATGGTCCCGGCCGGGCACTCGAACGACGACGTCATCGTCCACCCGACCCAACAGGAGCGGTGGGAGGCGTCGAAGTGACCTACACGAACCCGGTCGGCTTCACGACCAAGCACCACATCCTGTCGGTCCTCGTCCAGGACCGTCCCGGCGTCCTGGCCCGGGTGTCGAGCCTGTTCGCCCGACGTGGCTACAACATCTACTCCCTGGCCGTCGCACCCGCGAAGGACCCGGGGATGAGCCGGATCACGATCGTCGTCGACGTCGAGTCGACCCCGCTCGAGCAGATCACCAAGCAGCTGTTCAAGCTGATCGACGTCGTCAAGATCTCCGAGCTCGACCCTCGGCGGTCGGTCGAGCGGGAGCTGATGATCGCCACCGTCAAGGCCGGAACCGCCGAGCGCAGCCACGTCGCCGAACTCGTCAACATCTTCGAGGGCAAGATCCTCGCCGTGGCCGAGTCCGTGCTCACCGTCAGCCTCGAAGGGCATCCGGACAAGCTCGACGACTTCGTGGAACTCCTGGGGTCGTATGGCATCGTGGAGCTCCAGCGCACCGGCCGGGTGGCGCTGCCCAAACTCGACCGAGGCGCCCGCCTGCGCGCCGTCACCAATGGAAAGGCTGGCTGAGATGGCCGTCACCGTCTACTACGAGAACGATGCCGACAGCTCGATCATCCGCAACCGCAAGGTCGCGATCATCGGCTACGGGTCCCAGGGCCACGC
>JAAUXY010204058.1_pt1 | contig 10318 bp, 20 predicted proteins | sample 7278121 | NCBI WGS metagenome assembly JAAUXY01 (sample SAMN14350117, study PRJNA611818) | marine sediment metagenome | isolation source: surface marine sediment (1.8m) | place: French Polynesia: Moorea | collected 2018-08
ACGATATATGACCTCTGGGTGGCAAAAAAAGAAACCAAAGGCATCAAAGTCAAGCCGCTATATGCCGCATAACAAGTGCAGGCAGCGGACGTCTAAACCGCCTGTCACGCGACTTGCATTCGCAACCCGCGCGCCAGTCGGCACCGCCGCTGCTGCAGGGCGTTAGGTTTCAACGGAAACGTGGTTCCAGGAAAACTGAAAGCGAAAGGGCGCCGGATCGACCCGCGCTCGCAGCCAACCGGATGGGATGATGAGGTGACTGGAGAGTTAGAAATCTCAGCCAAAGAGATCCGATTTTGTGAATGGCTGATCCCAGTCGAGGAGATCGATGAGGCGATCTTTGACTCGTCGAAGAGTATTCGCTCGAGAATGCAGCATTTCGGTGTCCAATGCAGGGATATCAAGTATCTGTTCCAGTTAGACAAACTCATTGACCCACCTTATCTGTTTCCGTTTAAGGTCCAAGTCAACGAAAGACGAAGCTATCTTGGTATGTTTATTTCGTTCGTAGTCGCAGCATATGTAGTCGTTCAAGCATGGCTGTTGTTTAGGGGATAGGTTGAAACCTAACCAGTACAAGCAAGCGATCGAGAAAGACTTATGCCTTTCTCCGGCCGCCCTCAGCGGCGCCTGTTGTTGGCGTTATGGGGCCCATGTGCGCTGACCCATCTAACCGGCTTCACATTCGCCCGGTGCGTGTGGCTGAGGCAGAGGAAGTCATCGAGTTAGTACTTCGATCATTCGACGAGTTTGTCGCTCCCGACTATGCGCTAGAAGGTGTACAAAAATTTCACACCGACGTGACTGTGGCGAGCCTCGTTGAGGCATTAGAAAGCGGGGACATCGTTCTATTAGGAATTGGGGGCTCCAATATTGCAGGCGTCGTCAAAGTGCGTGATGAGACTCACATTAGTTGGCTATTTGTTGCGAGAGAATTTATGACGCAAGGTATCGGGCGGCGGCTCCTGTCAGCTGCGGTGCAAGAAATCATGGCCCGCACTCCTGCGGCAACTGCGGTCACGCTCAATGCATCACCTTATGCACTTCCGATCTACGCCAAGATGGGTTTTGCTGTTGCAGGAGCGGAAACCGTCGAGCACGGTATGCGCATGACGCCGATGCAGGCAAGTATCGAGGGTCTGCAGTGATGTTGGACCTTAAGCCCCATAACCAGCGCGAGCAACGGACGGCCTTGTCTGTCACGCCTTTTGCATGCGCAAAAGCCGCGCCAGCCTGCAGCCGCCGCTGTCGCAGGCGTTAGGCGGAACGAAATGGAACCGGCGCCTTCCATCAGTCCTGAGGGTTTCTTTACGGGCGTGCGACCCGGGCCGGTCATCGTGGGAGTCCTGGTCGATTGGATTTTGACGATATTCAGTATGATCTTGGTTTCAGCGTATTACCTCGATCCTGGAGTCTGGGAAGCGGACGACCAAGAATTCGAGGCTGCGTACAACGCCCTGTTCCTCGACACGGAATTCCTAGTGGTTACGTTTCTACTCGGGGCGCTTGCCACTGTCATTGGCGCATACGTTGGAGCGAAACGCGCCGCAACGCTGCAACTCAAGTACGGACTGGTAATAGCTTTGGCGGTTGGAATGAGTACTTTGTTGCTCTATTTGATTCCTAGCGATGAGCCAAGCACGGAAATGCCGCTCTGGTACGACGTTATTGGTTGGCTCATCTTGCTGCCTGCCGGGGTACTCGGGGGTTACATTGCGAAGCTGCAACAGAATCGTGATTCCGCCTAACAAGTGCAGGCAGCGGACGTCTGACGCGCCCGTCACCTCGCTTGCAGGAGTAAGCGGCACGCCGGTCGCGGCCGCCGCTGCTGCAAGGCGTTAGATGTCGCCTGAGGGCCAATCGCAGATCGAAACGTTGGGGCAAACTTTTCCGGGCGACCCGAAGGGGCGACAGAGAAATGGGCTTGATCGCATGTCAATCGAAAGAAGTCGTTGCAGCGCCTGAGGCTGTTTGGAGCGTCGTTGCGGACATTCGGAATGCTGCCTCTGTTATATCGGGTATCAAGGAAATTGAGATTCTTGAGACTGCCCCTGGTCCGAGCATGGTCGGAGTGAAATGGAAGGAGACGCGCGAGTGGATGGGGCGGGATGCCGTTGAGGTCATGTGGATCACTGACGCTTGTGCGCCGTTGTTCTACGAGACACGCGCCGAGAGTCATGGCTCTGTCTACCAATCGAGATTGGAGCTTGAGCCGACACCAGCCGGGACGCGCCTGACAATGCAGTTCAACTGTCAACCATCGACTTTAGGCGCAAAGGTGCTGTGGGTCTTGACGGGTTGGATGGCGAAAAAATCCCTTCGAAAAATCATCGATCAAGATTTGGAGGATATCAAAGTTGCCGTCGAGCAATCCTGACTCCTGCTCTAGGATGGTCGGCGGCGCTCTCGCTGTGCGCGCGACATCTAACAGATCGTTCCAGCTGACGTTTGACCCGTCGCCCATTATTGCTACCGCAAGAACGGTCGTCGCCTCAGACGCCGCTAAACTCAGGCGTTATGGGGCTGAGGTGACACCGTGACACAGACATTCTTGGGCATTGCGGTGATTCTTTTGGGGCTAATATGCTGGCTCGGACAGACTATGGTGATCTTTAGCCCCCAGCTCGCCGTTAAGTTGCGCCTAAACGAGCCAAAGGCAGACGTCGACCTTTCCATGTATCTGTTCGAGCGTTATTCCCAGGGAATTATGGATTTCCTTCTTGCTTGGATTCTGCCTGTGGCAGCGCTCTTGATGCTGCTCGGCAATGAATACTGGCCCTATTTTGCTCTGGTCGGGGGTGGAGTGTATTTATACTTCCCCGGCGTCTTCATGATTACCCGCATAGTACTAAGCAAGAATGGCTTAAGGGTTGGTAGCCCTGCGTCAGTGACTAGCGCGATGTCGTTTGGAGCGCTTTGGATCGTCAGCGCTCTTGCGATGATTGTGCTAGCCATCTCGGAGTTGAATTCGATCGCTTGAGAGGAGTTGCCACATAACATGAAGTTCAAGCCGTTCCTCCGCCTACGGCTCCGCCACTCGGACGTGCCACGCTACTCCCCGGTCGCGATCGGTTGCACCTTATCGCAACTGGTCCGTTCCGTGTCCCGCCGCTTAACTTGGCGTTAGGTGGCATCTCAAGATCCGTGGCTAATTTAACCGTTCTGAAAATGTTCCCCAGCGATGTCGCAGCGGTCGCGGCATTGCATAGAAAAACATTTCCGCGCCAGTCTCTTTCAGAGCAATGGATCCGATGCAACCTTGCTGCACATCCGAAAACCAAGCTCTTCGTTGCCGAGGTTACCGGCAGTATCCGGGGCTTCATACTTTGGTCGGAGAAAAGTGGCTTTCGGGAATCCGTGGTTCTGGAGCTTGAGCAAATCAGCGTTGATCCATCGCACCAGGGCCAGGGTATCGGCAGTCGACTTATCGCAGAGTCATTGCCAATCGTTCGCACCGAGCTAACTGGGCGCGACGCGGAATTGAAAGCTGTTCTCGTCACAACCCGAGCCGACAATGAAGCTCAATCTCTCTACCGCACGCAATTGGGCGCAGAGGCCGAAGCTACAATCAAGGATCTATATTCCGCCGATGAGGTAATCATGGTTGCTAGGAACGTACCAAGTGCCAAGTAACCAGGCAATGCAGTGGACGCTTACTCGCTTTCACTTTGTTTGCCTACGCAAGCAAACCGCCAAGCTCGGCGCGCTACTGATTGCGAGCGTTAGGCGTCATCGAGACATCTTCCACGAGCGTCCGCTGTCGACCCATTGCGGACCTTCAAGCTGCAAACGAGACGGCGAGAATTCATGATTCTAAAGCCCACGTTGCGGACATAGTTCATCACTTGACACCACGATTAAGTGCAATTGCGGATTTTGACTTCTTCTAGTGGCTCCCAAACTCCCGAAAACCAACGATTTTGAGACCGGTGTGGCATATTGAGTTCACTATCTAGTGGAGTAGCGACGATGGATGAAATGAATATCGCGATGAACTGGGAGACGATTGCAGTCATCGTCGTCGCGCTATTGAGCGTATTGATCGGGTACTATGTCTTTGTTGCTCGTGCGCTTATTGACATGATCCGCACAAGTGCGCCGTCGGTGATGCTCGTCTTCACGTACATTTCGCTGATACCACTTCCGTTTTTCTTGGTGATGGGAGTCGTCAACTTGATCGTGTGGCACAAGGTGCGTAGCCAGCTGGCGCGGTAGAACACGGCAGCATGCTACGTCTCCTTCTGGCCAATTGCAGACATCCAGTGAGGAGCCCAAAATGACGCCTAACTCTGGACGTTAGGGTACGCCAATAGAGTCGAGACCTGTGCACAAATGAAAGTTAAACGCATAGTCGCTGATTTACCGGCCCCAAAGCCAGGCGACGTTCAACGCTTCTACCAAGAAGTACTCGGCCTCGATCTGCTTATGGACCTTGGCTGGATCCTAACCTTTGGCACCCGTGATCACATGCCCGTACAACTCAGCCTTGCCTCTGAAGGTGGCTCCGGCACAGTGCTGCCCAATTTGTCCGTAGAAGTAGACGACTTGGACGAAGCGTTAGAAAGGGCGCGTTCGTTTGGGGCACAGATTGAGTACGGCCCAGTAAAGGAACCTTGGGGCGTCCGTCGCTTCTTTGTGCGAGATCCGGCTGGCAATGTGCTCAATATTCTTCAACATGAGTAGAGCGCACCCCAACCAGGCAATGCAGTGGACGCTCACTCACTTGTCACTTTGCTTGCCTGCGCAAGCAAAGTGACAAGCTCGGCGCGCCAGTGATCGCAGGCGTTAGATCGCCCACTTGACCAGCGTGGGATTTCTAAAGACGATCAATGGCTTGTTTTCTGGAGGCCCCTACTACATCCGTATTAGCCGAACACGCTTGAACGTGCGGGATGCCTCTAACGGAGCTGTTTATGATGACGAGCCGTTGGTAGCAATATCACCTGGCGACCGGCCAACCATCCTGGCAATTGGGTCGGCGGCGAGTGGCGTCTCCGAGAATTGCGTAAACCCATTTGCGCACCCGCGGCTGGTAATCGACGATTTCCAAGTTGCCGAGAAGCTGCTGCTATACGCTTTCAAACAACTGGCACCAAATCGCTTTCTGGCTGCATCCCCGATAGCGGTGATTCACGTCATTGACGAATTCGAAGGCGGCCTCGGGCAGATTGAGCGGCGTGCAATGCTAGAGTTGGCTGAAGGTGCTGGGGCGAGAAGGGCTTATCTTTGGGAAGGCCGTGAGCTAACTGACCAGGAGCTACGTGCAGGTGTCTATCGATCGGCAATCTAATGAGTGCAAGCAGGACCCTCGCTACGCTCGGCGGACGCCGCTAGCGCGGCGCCGCTGATGCAGGCGTTAGGCGGCAGACCACTTTGTGTGCTCGGTACCGTCAGTCGGAGACGATGAACGCGCTACGCCGTGTCCCGTTTAGTCCGGCGCTGTCCGAAACGAGGGAGGATCTAGGCCATGGGTGCCAAGTTTGTTGAAATTGTCGTGATGGAGGGCATCGCCTTGCTAATGTTCGCATTCGCCTGGGCAATCGGCGTGAAACAAAAGATGCACTTGATCGCCGGATACAATGAACGCAGCGCCGCCTCCGTTCACGACAAGCCGGGCCTAGCACGGCTCATCGCTCGTACTTGCCTGGTGGTTGGCGTGGCTTCCGCCCTCATGCCTTTGGGCACATACCTCTGGGGTGGCACCTCCACAGGCTTCGCCTCGGTGACCGGCGGCTACGGGGGTTTGATTGTTGGTGTGATTGCCCTCACGATTCTCCAGGCGCGCGAGTACGCGGCTTCTTCTTCAGATCAAAAACGTGCGAAATGAGATCTGTGGCCGCGACTGACCCTTGACCCGTCGGTCTCTTTTGCTGCCGCAAAAGCGCCCGCCGCCTCAAGCGCAGCTGAGATTCGGCGTTAGGCGGCGACAGACAGCGATGCGTTTCGCCACTGAGGCAGCTTGAATGGCTTTCGTCCAAAATCAAGGTCTGTCGATCTGGTTCGAGGACCTCGGCGCCGGTCCGCCTTTGGTGTTGGGCCACAGCTTCCTGTGCTCTGGCAAAATGTGGCGTGAGCAGGAATCGGCTCTCGCGGGGAAATTCCGTGTTATCAACATCGACTTCCGCGGACACGGCAGGTCGGGCGAGTTGACGCGAGACTTTTCCCTCTATGACGCGGTCTCGGACGTGGTGGCGGTACTGGACGAGCTGGGAATCGAGAAGGCAGTGTGGTGCGGCCTGTCTATCGGCGGCATGGTTGCCTTGCGGGGGGCGCTCACCTGTCCCCAGCGGGTTGAAGGCCTCATCCTCTTGGATACCGACGCGGGCGCCGAAACTCCGCTTCGAAAGCTGAGGTACTACGGGATGGGACTAGGGGCCAGACTTGTGGGCATTGGTCCGTTTCTGTCGCCTATCGCCCGGCTCATGTTCGGAGCGACGACTCGGCAGCAGAATCCGACCCTCGTCAGCGAGTGGAAGAGGGAGTTCTCGACCGTCCACGTCCCCTCCATTCTGAGGGGACTGGACGCACTCATGCAGCGGGATCCGCTCCTCGCCCGCCTGAGTCAGATCCGCGTGCCGGCCCTCGTACTCGTTGGTATGGAGGACCGCTCGCTCCCTCCGTACCTAGCACGCCGGATACACGAACTTTTGCCGGACTCCAGATTTGTCCAAATTCCCGCTGCGGGACACTTGTCGGCACTGGAGCAACCGTCACCTGTGAACGAGGCGATTCTCGATTTCCTCGACGGGAGGACCAATTGAGGTGTCGCCGTTCAACAAGTCGCTGCAGCCGACACTTGACCCGGCCGCGCCCCTGGCGTACGGCAAGCCCGCGTCAGCCTCAAGCGCGGTTGCGCTAGTGCGTTAGCTTAAAACTATTTGGAGAATTTGGTCAGTGAAGGAAATTACTAGAATAAACCATCTAGGTTTACGAGTTAAGAATCTGGATATATCCAGGAAGTTTTACGAAAAGTTAGGCTTTGATTTTTTGGCCGGACCGGTTGGGCCAGAGCCAGTGGCTATTATGGAGCATCCCTCAGGCGTGAATATAAATTTCATTCTCAACGGAGATGCGAGCTGTGAAGAAAATGTGCTTATGGATACTTCAGCGAAGAATACAGGCTTTACTCATTTTGCGTTAGAAATAGACGACTATGAATCTGCCATCGCAAAGGTTAGGCAGCTAGATATTCCAATAACTGGAGAGGTCGAGTTCGAAGGTGCGAAATTCTTCTTTATAAGAGACCCTGATAGAAACGTGATCGAATTTCATCAACCTAAAATTGGTAAACAAAGTTAAGCTAACAAATTGTTCAGGTGACGCTTGGTGGCGCACCTTATCAAGGCGTTATGTGCCAAAAAGCTCCCTAACGATGCTAGCCCATATTTCGCGTGCGTTTCTGTTTCGGCCGGTGATCATCTTGGTGGTTGCGCTCATTGCCGGTTGTGATTCGGGCCCGGACACGGCGTATATCAGTGACGTTTGGCAGTTCACTAAGGCCTGTACGTCGTGCAAGCCTTGCAAGCCGGGATCAGCGTCAATTACGTGTGTGGCGGAAGGCGAAAAATGTGAGCCACTCTGTCCCGGCGGCAAATCTATTCAATCGGGATTAGGAGCCGGTTTCGTATGCCATTGTACCGAGGAAGACAACTTCTGGATCTTTGATACAACAACTAACACCGTTAATTTCGTGAGAATGCGCCTGAGTAGCTGAAGAGTATTCAACAGGGGACAATTAGCATGAAGAGTTACGGTAACGTTGTCCGCCGATTCATAGAAGAAGTTCTGAATCAGGGGAAAGTCGATGCTGCTGGGCGGTTCTTCTGGGAGGACGTGGTCGAACAAGTTCCGCTTCCTGGCCAAGGGCCGGGCCTTGAGGGGTTGAAGGACGCCTTGCGTGGGCTAAGGGCGGCATTTCCCGACATGCATTGGACGGTCCAGGAACAGATTGCCGAGGGCAACAAGGTGCTGTCCCGCTTCGAGTGGACCGGCACGCATCGCGGGAGCTTTTTCGGTGTGCCTGCCACTGATAGATCTGTGACGGTCTGGGGTATGGTGATCGACCGCTTCGAGGGCGAAAGAATCAAGGAGACGCGTATCATCATGGACACGCTTGGACTAATGATGCAATTGGGAGTGGTTCAACCGCCGAAGGCGTGACTCCGGCGTCGTCTAACAATTCGCTCCAGCGGGCGGTCCGTTACGATCCGCGTGGCCACGGCCAAACCGGGCCATCTGACCTTTCAACCTATATGATCGACGGGTTCGCTGCCGATGTGGAACGCCTGAGACTCAAGCTGGGTTTGGTGCAGCCAATCGTTTGTGGAATATCCCTCGGCGGGGTAAAGCTACCGCCGAGTACGTTCGGAGCCGGGAGGCGGATCTGGCGTGGGTAGCAAGCAGAATACCGGAATGTGCATTCCATACACTATTCGTGAAACTCCAGACAAGGGACGCGGAGTTTTCGCGGATGCCGCCATACCCAAGGGATCGACCGTATGGCGGCACGTACCTGGGCAGTATGCGGTCTACGATGAGCGCTCATTGAAAGCCCTTGTGTCCAATATGCCTGACAGTGAAGCCATGTATGTGTTGACGCATATTCACTGTATGCCCGAGTTTCCTGAATACATGATTAGAGTTTTTGATGACGGAGAACTCATTAATCATGCAGATCAGCCAACATTGCTCACGCATACGAGGCCCGGATACGCCGAATGCTTGGCGGTAACCTCCACAGAAGATGTATCAAGAGCACTTTTGGGCCATCATTTCGCGCTTGTGGCGGCCCGTGACATTGAAAAAGGTGAAGAACTAACTCTCGACTACAACGATGATCCTGACGATCCACAGTATTACGTTACGCTTTGTAAAAAATATGGTGTCGAATGGGATTGGTTATAGAAAGGCGCACCTTCATACGAGCGCCTGACAAGCGCATTCAGTCGGGCAGCCAGCTCGCGGCGCTCTCTGTTTGCTGTTGAGGCGAGGTGCCGGCTCCATAAGAAGATGACAAACAAAAGCTACAAGTTCCTGCCAGACAGGGCATATGCGCTAGAGCTACTGAGACCTTGGAAGATCGTCACCTTTTGTATTGCCATGAGCTGGTTGTTGTACGGAGCGCTTTTTTACAACATCGCGGACTGGGATGTTGGGATTACGCTTCTGATGGGTGGGCTAACGTATCTAATGGCCCCTTGGAGCGTGTATGTATTGTTGTCGGCAATTCGTTATCGGCCAAGACATTGGATATTCCAAGTGGCCGCGGCCTTAGCAGCGGGCCTTTTTGTGGTTGATTTCGTCTATATGGGATATCACACGCTTGTAGGTAATCAGACATTTCGAGTGGCAAATTTTTATGCATCTGCGCCTCTTTATTTCATGGGTGGTGCAGTATGGTTATACCGGGGCTCACTCAAAGAGTTCTTTCAGAACCTCACGAGTTTGCGATAACAAGCGCCCGTGTCTGACAAAGCAGGGCGTTAGGTGGCCCGCTGAGTCTGCCCGAAGTCAAGTCTTTGGAGTAAGGACAATTTTGAAGAGAATAAATCGCCTCTGTGTTGCCGCTTTCGCAGCCGTAATGATGGGCGTCGAATCTCCATGCGCGGCTCCCACGGAGGTTGCGGACGGTGTCTACCTGGCGCCGGGAATTAGCAATAGCTACCTGGTCGTCACCCCGGCGGGGAACGTGGTAATTGACACGGGCGCCTTGAACACTGCGAAGCGCCAATTTGAATCTCTCAGGGCCGCCGATGATGGGCCGGTCAAGTTCATTATTCTGACGCACGCGCATCTTGATCATGCCGGCGGCATGGATTTATGGCGAAGTCGGGAAACAGAAGTTATCGCGCATCGGCAATACAAGGACGAGCTTGAATACCAGGAACGTCTGCACGGATTCTTTCTCAGGCGAAATGCTGCTCAATTCGGATTACCGGTTTCAAAATCTCCTTCTCAGCCCAATGGCAGCTCCACAGACAGGTCTGTCGATATATTCTTCGATGAAACGTTCGAATTTACGTTGGGCGGGTTAACTTTCCAGTTAGTACATACTCCTGGCGAAACCAGTGATCATATTTCAGTGAGAATTCTGGAGCTTGGCATTGTCTTCGTCGGTGACAACTACTACGACAGCTTTCCGAATCTCTATACTTTGAGGGGTACCAAACCGCGGTGGGCATTGGACTACGTCAATTCGCTAAATGCGGTAATCAGCTGGCAGCCAAATCTTGTGCTCGCTGGACACGTCGCTCCGCTGCAAGGTAAAGATCTGGTAAATAGGAACCTGATCCGCTACCGGGACGCCATTCAATACGTG
>JAAUXY010192640.1_pt1 | contig 10314 bp, 10 predicted proteins | sample 7278121 | NCBI WGS metagenome assembly JAAUXY01 (sample SAMN14350117, study PRJNA611818) | marine sediment metagenome | isolation source: surface marine sediment (1.8m) | place: French Polynesia: Moorea | collected 2018-08
GATCCTGAACCAGACGCCGTGGAAGATGTGGGATATCTGGAACAACAGGGTCGCCGAAGGCGCGGGCACGCTGGAAGCGCAGCAGGTGCTGGAGCGCTTCGTCGATACGCCCGAGGGACGCAGGCACCCCGGTATCCTTCACATCTACGTGCACCTGATGGAAATGTCGCCGACCCCGGAAAAGGCGCTCACCGCCGGTGATCATCTGCGCGAGCTGGTGCCGGACGCCGGTCACCTCATTCACATGCCGACCCACATCGACATCCAGTGCGGTCACTACCGCGATTCGCTCTACTGGAACCAGAAAGGCATCGAGGCCGACCTGAAAATCGCCGAGCGCGAGGGGCGGATGAATTTTTACACCAGCTACCGCGTGCACAATTACCACTTCGCGATCTACGGCGCGATGTTTCTCGGCCAGTACGAACCGGCGATGGCGGCAGCCAACGAGATGATCGACGAAATCCCGGTCGCGTTACTGCAGGAGGAGAGTCCGCCGATGGCCGATTTCCTGGAGAGTTATATCTCCATGAAAACCCACGTGCAGATACGCTTCGGCCGCTGGCGCGACCTTATCGCCGAGCCGCTGCCCGAGGATCGGGACCTGTATTGCAACACCACGGCCATGCTGCACTACGCCAAAAGCGTGGCCCATGCCGCGATGGATGAAGTCGGGGAATCGGAAGCGGAACGCGCGAAGTTTTTCGATGCGCGCGCTCGCGTGCCCGAAAGCCGCTACCTGCACAATGTCCGCTGTGTCGATCTGCTCGACATCGCCGAGCAGATGCTGGAAGGCGAGCTGGAATACCGCAAGGGAAACCACGACGCCGCGTTTGCGCATCTCGACAAGGCGGTCGAGCTCGAGGATGCGCTGCCCTACGACGAGCCCTGGGGCTGGATACAGCCGGTGCGTCATGCACTCGGCGCACTGACGCTGGAACAGGGCCGAATCGACCGTGCCGAACAGGCCTATCGCGAAGACCTCGGCCTCGCCGGCAACCTGCCGCGCGCCTGTATCCATCCGGACAACATCTGGAGTCTCAAGGGTCTCGACGAGTGTCTCCGCCGGCGCGACGCTGGCGACACCGCGGAAGCGAAGATGATCCGTCAGCGTCTCGAACTGGCCGCATCCCGTTCCGATTTGCCGGTGGGTGCTTCCTGCCATTGCGCGCAGGCCGCCATGCAGGCGGTGGTCGCGTAGCTTCGAAGTGGCACTCACGAGCGGAGTAATTTTCGGGCGACGTTCGAGCCGGGGCGATAGTGCAGCCGAGTCGTCACTCCGCTGGTGCTTTGCCTAATCCGCGTCGTTTGCGGGGACCCTGACCCAGAGCAGCAACAGGAAGCCGGCGGCGAACAGGATGATCAGGGACAGGATGGCGAGTCGCGGGCTGCCGGTCAGCACCCCCAGCCAGCCCATCATGATCGGCCCGATGACGGCCGCCGATTTACCCACCATGTTGTAGAAACCGAACAGTTCGGCCGCCTGGCTCGCCGGAATCAGGCGCGCGTATAACGAACGGCTCAGCGCCTGCACGCCGCCCTGCACCAGGCCGATCACAATCGCCAGCACGTAAAACTCCCACGCCGACTGCATCAGCGAGCCCCAGACCGTCACCAGCGCGTAAACGGTAATGCCGAAGAAAATACCGCTGCGCACGCCGACGAAACGCGTCATCCGGCCATAGACCCAGGTGGCCGGGAAACCGACGAACTGGGTGATCAACAGTGCCAGGATCAGCTGCCCGGAGTCGAAGCCGATCGAAATGCCGTAATCCACCGCCATGCGGATCACGGTCGAAACCCCGTCGATGTACAACCAGTAGGCGAGCAGAAACAGCGCTGCCTGGCGCAGTGCACGCAGCTCCCGCAGCGTGAGCAAAACCCTGTCGAGCGCCGCGCGCAGCGACGCGCCGGCGGCTTCGGGGGCATGGTGCCGTTCCTTCACCAACAGCATCAGTGGTATCGAAAACAGGGCCCACCAGGCCGCTACCAGCACGAACGAAAGCCTGACCGCGGCAACCCCGTCGGCCAGCCCGAACCAGGCCGGTTGCCGCGTCATCAGGACGCAGAACGCAAACAGCAGGCCGCCGCCGAGGTAACCCAGCGCGAATCCGAGCGCCGACACGCGATCGGTTTCGCGACCGCTGTTGCGGCTGACCGTCATCAGCAGGGCATCGTAGAACACGTTGGCACCGGTAAAGCCCAGCAGCGCCAGCAGGTAAAGCAGGACGGCCAGCTGCCAGGCGCCCTGGGCCGCGAGGCTCAGGGCCGCGGTCATGACGATACCGAGGCTCGCCGTCACCAGTAAGAACCCTTTACGCCGGCCCAGGTGATCGGCGAAGGCGCCGAGCAGCGGCGCCAGCACGACGATGACCAGGCTGGCCACCGAGTTGATCGCGCCGAGCCAGAACGTCGACTCGGTCGGCGCCAGCGAAGACGCCCAGTACTGTTTAAAGAACAGCGGGAAAAACCCGGCGATTACAACCGTGGCAAAGGCCGAGTTGGCCCAGTCGTAAAACGCCCAGGCAAGCTGGCTGGATCGTTGCGTCTGTAATGCGGATTTGAATTTCCAGGCCACGCTTTTGCGATTTAACAGTCTCGACCCTCGAATGCAGCCGCCGAGGGCCTGCGCCTATTCGAGAACCCGGGATTTGACGATCCGCCATTCCTTGCCGGTATGCTTCAGCTTGAACTTGCCGAAGACGCCCTCGGGCGGATACTTGAACGACACGACCGCGTGATTATCCTTGACCTGGATATTGCAGTTCAGGCCGAGGTTGGTGGGAGCGGCCTGCAGAGACACGGGCTCGCCGAATTTCGAAAGCGCCAGGCTTTGCGACGCGGGCAGTTTGTCGACATGGAGCTGCAGCGGCGACCGGTCCGGTATCGAATCGGCGTGGTAGAAAATCTCGAGGCCGGGGAAATTGATAACCAGGCCGATAATCTCTTCGAAGTCCTGCGAGGTAATCGATTCGTTTGCTGCCAGCGAGTCGAAGGCCTGGTCGAATTTTTGCTCGTCGAAGCAAAACTCGTTGATCATCGGGACATGGGTGTCGAGCGGGCACTTTTCCGATTCCTTTTCGATCGGGTTGCCGAGCAGCGTAACGTATTTCAGCGACTTCATTTTCAGCAGCGGCCGGACGTCGGTGATCTGGTTGAAGCTTAGCGACAATCGTTCGATTTTATCGAGACCTTCGAAACTCGAGATGTCGGTGATCCTGTTTCGATCTAGCGTCAGTTTTTTGAGCCCGTAGACGTATTGAAAAATCGTGACATCGGATATTCCCTTGTCCTGTATCATTTGGAAATTCCTGGCCGTCAGCTTTTTGTGCAGTGCCTTGCACGAGTCGACACGATACCGCTTGAACAGGGCATCGAGGGTCTCGCGTTGTGTCGCACTGAGTTCCTCGCTTTCGCAATGCTTGAAGAAACCCTTCTTCATCGAGGACTTGTTGCCATACTGGGCGCTGTGCGCGGCGACTGAAATGCAGCACAGTACAATCAATAACAAGAGCTTTCGACTCAGGTCTGACGAGATCATAAATTGCCTCTGGGAGTATTGCGGCGTATTTCGGAGAGCAGCAATCCGGGATTGGTAGTCCATGTACAACACCCGGACTATAACAGAATTTCAGCGCGTCGATGCCGATCGGTGGGCTGTAAAAGACCGCGATCTGCCGAGCGCGGAACCCGCCCTGGTCGGAACCCTGTCTTGATCTACGACGCCGGTCTGGCCGGCGGTAAACGCAGCGCTTCCCTGTCGACCGCCTGTTCCAGGTAGCGAAGCACGACATACTCCTCGGCGGTGCGCCGCGGGCCGGGCAGGCCGGCCTGGCGCCGCGCCGCGGCCTGCAGGTGACGCGACAGGAAAAACTCGAACATCGCGAGCGCCGGATCGCTGCCGGGCATGTGGGCGTCGAGCGGCATGTTGACCGTGGATAGATCGTCTTTGCAGACGACGTCCTTGCCGGCATCGCTCATCTCTGCTTTCACGCGGTCGAGTTGCTCGGTGGTGGCGCCGAACAGAAATTCGCGAAACGCGGCGGCTTCGTCCTCGCTGTGATCGGGCCGCACCAGGTAATCGACGAAGCGTTCGTCGCAGCCGGCCTTTACCAGCTTGAACATCTCGGCCGTGCCGATGAGCGTGCCGAGGGTCACCGGGACCCGGCGCCGCGCTTCCCAGGTGGCCTGCAGTACCGGGAAAAAATCGCTCACGCGGTAGGTCGCCTGTTCCCAGAGCTGCACCAGCGACAGCACGGCCTTCTCGCGAATATCGATCGCAACGAGCTCATCCGATGCAATGTACTTGAGGACTTCTTCCGCCAGTCGCGCATACAGGCAGTGGCAAAGCCTGTCTTCGACGCGCGGCTTGAGTTCGGCCGCGGTTTCAGGCGGCAGCGCCTGGTCGCAAACGTTGCTTAGCAGCCGATAAAAATTCATCTCGCCCATCACCAGGTTGCGGCTGACCAGCGCGCGATTGGGGAGGAACATGTCGAAGTTCGAAAGCCGGCTGACGCTGAGCGTTTCGACCAGGGAATCGAGTGTCTGTATTTTGCCGCCGATCGACTGTTCGACGAACGAAGAAGGATAACTGGAGAGCAGTTCCCCCATCCTGTCGAGCTGCTCCACGTTGCGACGCAACTCGGCAATCATTGCGTCCGCCGGGGGCATGGCCGCGGCCGTCACAGCCTCGACTACGTCGCAGATAACCGCCTGTTCCTCGCTATCGAAAGGGCCGAGACCCGTAAACTCGATCCGCATGCTCATGGCTTTTGCCCGGGAGACGGAGGACAAAGTATAAACACCCTGATTGCGCTATTCCACCGGGTTACGATCTCGCTCGCTCGCCCGATCCCGAAGAATTCGAAATCGGCAGCAAGGCCGGTGAAGTCGGGTAGTCCCGGCGACGTCGGGGCATGCATTCGAAAATAACGACTAGACTCGGTTACGTGAGTAGCGAAACAACAGCAGTCGCCGACAAGAGTGCAGAATTTGGAACGAAACACTGGCTGTTCCAGGTGATTCCTCCCGTTCTGCTGCTGATCCTCGTACTTTCCATCGTGAAGGCAAATTCACTGGTATTCCTGGTGGGCGCCATGGCGCTGCCATTTCTGTTCAGTCTCGTTTCAGTCTTGGTCAGGCTGATCAGATTTCGCCGGGGAAAGTATTATCTTGCGAGGCCTGTCCTAACCATCGGCGTCTTTTTGCTCCTGTTCCTGGTCGCCAACTGGACCTATGACATTGCGCTCGAACAGGCGGTCAGCGAAGGCCGAAGCATTCAGCAGCAATGCAACCAGGATTCGGTCTGCCCCGACACTCCCGAGGGCTGGTCGAGAGAAGGGTCGACGGTCATGAAAAACGATCTGGGTTTCTGGTTGAAGTACTCGGCCTGGTTCTTCAGGGAAAAGGATAATGCCTTCGTTGTGCGTCTTTATCGCGCGCCGGACCTGGGTCACGATATCCGCGGTGGCGTCGACCTGCCTTTTACGGTAGAGCTTCGTCCGGATCGCTGAGCCGAGTTGCCCGGGGTGCCCCTGCGTCTGTAAACGGAGCTCGGCGTTAACCCACCCGATTCACCGGTCTCGCGATGAGGTAAGATTCCGATTCCTCGAACCGTCCCCGAATATTATCGATGTCAACGCCAGCCAGAATCGTTTCCTGGAATATTCGCGCGGGCGGCGGCAGGCGCGTGGCCGGAATCCTGGCGCAGCTGCTGAAATGGAAACCCCAGGTGATCGGTTTGTCCGAATTTCGCGGCACGCCGGCAAGCCAGTGGCTGGCGGCCGAACTGGCGGCCGCCGGGTTCGACCACCAATTGACCACGATAAATCCAAAAGCACCGGCGAAAAACGCGCTGCTGCTGGCGAGCCGGTTCCCGCTGCAGGCGTTAACTCGGCGCAACAGGCCCAAAATCCCGGAGCGCTGGCTGCTGGCTAATATCGAGATGACGCAACCCCTGACGCTGGGTTTGTTGCATGTTCCGAACTACACCGAACCAACCCGCAAGTATCCCTTTCTCGATGCCGTGCTGAGGGTGGTCAAGCGCTGGGATGGCGGGCCCGGGCTGATCATGGGCGACACCAACTGCGGTAAACGGGGCATCGACGAAGAAAATTCCTCGTCGTCGATTTTCCGGCGGGAACACGACTGGATCGAGGTCATGGAACAGCTCGGATGGCTGGATGCCTTTCGCCACAAACACGGCAACCGGCGCGAGTACACCTGGTATTCCCATCGCAACAATGGCTTTCGGCTGGACTATGCCTTTTGCAGCCCGCATTTCGCGCCGGCGCTCAGGTCGGTGCGCCATGCCTGGGGCAAGGATGTCTCACAGCCCGAGCGCCGCGACGCGCTGAGCGATCACGCGGCGATCATCACCGACATCGAAGTAGAAAATATCCTGGTCGCGACCTGATATAACGGGGAGTTATTGTCGAGGTTGGTACGAAATATGCTTGGTACATTGATATTTCGATCCGGGAAAACTGAAGATGAAAACGGCCAGGAGACAATTGACCGACCATAGCATCGGGTTAATGGAGGGAAGGTCTTTTGTAGTAGGCAGAGAAGGCCATATTTACATCAATTCACCAAGCGCCAGCAAACGTCATGCTGAAATCAGGATTATCGACGGGAGGGTTTATCTTCGCGACCTGAATTCGACCAATGGCACTTACCTGTTGAAGAACAAGGGCCTGGTGTACTTTGAGAAAGGTTTCGTGAATCCGCTGCAGCCGATCGTGATCGGAGATCAAATCCACACGATCGACAGCCTGCTCGCGATTGCGAGTGAGTACGTTGCGGTCGATGATTCTCCGACCGAGATCAACTTTACCCCCGAGCGGGCGGCAAACGGTTAGTTTCCGGGTCGGCCGTTTTTTGCCGCCGGCCTTCGATTAGCGGCTTCCTTTCAGGGCGATCCCCGTAATCCCTGCCGGGGCGGTGTGGCGATTGGTTACGGACACTGAAGACGAACCACCTGGGATAATTCGCCATGCTCGGCATCCGGATAATTCTCGAGCTCGACGCTGCAATTTGCGTATGCCGAATCCATTGAAAAATGGTCCGCTGACGGGTAGAGCAGCGCACCGGTTCCGGTGGGATCCCACCATTTGATTTCGATCTGTTTGCCGGCCAAGGCAACCGGCTGAGCCAGCGCAAGGGTAAAGTCCAGCTGCAAGCGCCGGTCTCTGTTCAACCTCAGTTTGTAATCGGTCACGGCGACAAATGGCTGGCTGGCACCATCGACCTGGAGACTCGCGTGGAAACTGTATTCCTGCAAATCGGAAACGATTCTCTCACCCAGCATGACCAGGTTTTGCGCACGCTCACTCTGCCGGGCCATTTCATCGTCGAACAACAGGAACGAAACGGATCTGTCGTATAACCAGCTCAGTTTCAGACTGCTCAGGTTGCCGGCACTGTCTTCCACCAGGTGGCTGGTAACATCCACCTGGTAGTGATACCCGGCTGCAAACAGGGGGCCGCAGAGTGTGGCCCATAAGGCAAAAAAGCTGGCCGAAAAACGCAACCGCATGAAACTCCCGATCTGATAATCGTAGAAATTAACGGGGGGCAAACGTCAGCACTAGTACCATCAGTGCACTGGCTGAAACCCAGGAACCCAAAACTCGCAGGATGATACCGTTCAGGGGTGAGCGCAGCAGTAAAGACGGCAACGCAAATACCATAACCGCGAGGCAGGTGCTCAATGCCGTACCCACCAGCGAAACAAAGGTCATCGTGGCTTGCATACCCGGTATCACGCTCGGCCCGGAATCGATGCCGATCATGATGCCGGCCACTGCTGCCGGCAAAGCAACGCCCCAGGCCGGCAGATTACGTCGCAACGCCAGTAAAGCGCCGATGGCAATGGCTAGCAGGAGTAACACGATGTCGTGTTTCCAGCTGAGAAGGACCAGCTGCGTCAGCGACAGTCCGCCGCCGATGGCCAGCGCAAATGACAACGCACCGAACCGTACCCCGCGCGAACCCTGCTGGCCGATTAGCAAGCCCAGTCCGAACAGCACGATGATGTGCGAAGGCGCTTGCAGAAAATGCCAAAAGCCCTCCAGGAAAAAAAACTGGTGCATTTATTCCGCTTTACAGGAACCCGAACAGGAAACCCATCCCGCCCAGGGCAATCACACCGCCACCGGCGCGCACCGCCATTTTGCCCCATTCCCAGCGACTCAATTCACCAAACACGATACCGCACAGGTGTAGCAAGCCAGTCGCGATCACGAAGCCGACGCTGTATGCCATCGGACTGGTTGCATCGGGTAGTTCCGTACCGTGGGCATGTCCATGGAAAATCGCAAAAAAACCAACCAGGATGGCGGCTACCCACAATGGTGCACGTACGGCGAACGCCACCATCAAACCCAGCACCAGGCCGGACAGGGCAATGCCGGTTTCCACCGCCGGCACCGGCACCCCGGCCACACCCAGAGCGCCGCCGAATGCCATGACCAGCGGAAACACGATCGGCAACAACCAGATTGCCGGTTTACCCAGAAAAACGCCCCACAAACCAACCGCGACCATGGCGATCACGTGATCCGGGCCGAGCAGGGGGTGGGTAAAACCGCTGGCAAATCCGCCGCTCAAGCTGCTTGCGTCCGAGTGTGCCAGTGCAACCGACGTCACGCTCAGCAACACCGCTGCAACAAACCATTTGATTGATGAAGCCATTTCCATGAATCCTTGTTCAACACGAACGCCGAATTGTATCCGATCTCGGGCCAATCGGAATCACCGGCCGGGAAAAATCTCGCTGTGATGAACCGTTTGATAACACTTCAAGATGGGTGAAAGGATGACAACAGGAGAAAGCTGAAGTCGTTGGCCTGGATTCTTTAGCCGGGGACATCGAAATATTTATTGAACATTGTTCATAATAATTGTATATTATTGAACGCTGTTCAATTAAATCCGATGAATAGCGACAAGGTTTGGATAGGAATAGTTAAATGGCTCAGGCTTTTTGTTTGATTCTATCGGGTCTGGTTATCGCAGCTATCGCTTCCGGATTCGAATTCCCGGGGCCGGGTATCTTCATTGGGGGTTTGTTCCTTATGTACGGTGTGGGCAGATACCTCGATACCTGGAAAAGTCGATTTGATCAGGATGCCATTTCTGACAGTGGCGCCCATGTCGGCTCGGCTGAAGGTCATCCCAGATGGATCGCTGGTGACAAAAAAATTTGCTCGGGTAAAAACGATTCGGATTCGGGAGCAGGCTGGTACTTCTAAGGCTTTGATGTCGGAGGAAGCGATTTTTTTTGATCTAATGCGGCATCGCCTCTGGCTCCAAAGACCAATTAGCACTGACACTCGGTATGATCCTTGATGGTTTCGAGGCACGTATTGCCGGACCGGATTGAATTCAAATTCCATACTAGTCGAGCGTGCCGAGTGCCAATTCGATTGCATCATTTAAATATAAAGAAACCCGGTACCAGGTCACTCTTCGGAGTGGCCTGTTTCAATCGGCATCGTAATCGGAAAATTCAGCAACCAGAAAGTCGAAAACCCGCCTGATGCGACGGTTCGTTCTGAGTTCGGCGTGCGTGACGATCCACAGATCGAACTCGATTGGCGACAGCCCGGGAACGACAATCCGACTCACCAGAGGCTCACTGTCACCAATTTCCTCGACAGTGACAACGATAGCGACACCCTGTTTCACCAGCTCCCACTGGACAATATGACTATTCGAAATAACCGGGAAATTCTCCTGAGTCAGGTTGAATCCCTGCGAGTTGAGCAACGCCATAAGCCTTCCCGGTTTTTCGATATCGATGTAATTAGCCTGGTTCAAATCAGCGATGGTTTGTGGCTCGCCAAGTCGCTGCAAGTAGCTTTTGGCCGCGTAGAGATGCCCGCGGACACGACGAAGCTTTTTGGTGATCAGGTCGGGTTGTGTCGGACGGAAACTCCGGATGGCGATGTCGGCCTCTCGTCGATTGAGATCGCGTGCTTCATTGGTGGAGTTAACCTCTATCTCTATGCCCGGTTCCATCTCCCGCAAGGATTTGATCATGCGTGGCAACATGAACGTGGACAGCAGCTCGGTGGCAGTGATGCAGACGACGCCCTCGATAACCTCCGACTTGCCCGAGGCCGATAAAGAAAACTGGTTAGCGGCATCACCCATCAGGCGCACATGCTCGAGTAACTTTATTCCATTCGGTGTGAGCTCCAGGCCCCTGCCTCGTCGAGTAAAAAGGTCCAGGCCGATCTCTTGCTCCAGCGCTGCAACCTGCCGTCCCAGGGTGGGTTGTGTCATTCCCAGTGACCGGGCTGCCGCAGC
>JAAUXY010090117.1_pt1 | contig 10313 bp, 9 predicted proteins | sample 7278121 | NCBI WGS metagenome assembly JAAUXY01 (sample SAMN14350117, study PRJNA611818) | marine sediment metagenome | isolation source: surface marine sediment (1.8m) | place: French Polynesia: Moorea | collected 2018-08
CCCCGTCGATTTCGACCTCGGTCACCGCGCAGCCGGGCATCGAGGACAGCAACACCCGACGCGCGCGAGACGGCCATCAATACGGCCAAGATCACCATCGAGCCCCTGGACCGGGGGTTCGGGCACACGCTGGGCAACGCGCTGCGTCGGGTGTTGCTGTCCTCGATGCCCGGCTGCGCGGTGACCGAGGTCGAAATCGACGGAGTCCTGCACGAATACACCACCCTGCAGGGCGTGCAGGAGGATGTCACCGAGGTCTTGCTCAATTTGAAGGGTCTCGCGATCAAGATGCACGCGCGGGAGGAGTCCGTGCTCACCATCAACAAGAAGGGCCCGGGCACCGTGCTCGCGAGCGACATCGTCCTCGACCATGACGTGGAGGTGGTCAATCCCGAGCACGTGATCGCGCACCTGACCAAGGAAGGTGAGCTGAACATGACCATGAAGGTCGAGATGGGCCGAGGTTATCAGCCCGCGGCGACGCGCACTGCCGAGGAGGAGGGCGACCGCCCCATTGGCAAGCTGTTGCTGGACGCCTCGTTCAGCCCCGTGCGCCGGGTCGCCTACGTCGTCGACAGCGCGCGGGTCGAGCAACGCACCGACCTCGACAAGCTGGTGCTGGAGATCGAGACCAACGGCACGATCGAGCCGGAGAACACGGTGCGCCGCGCCGCCACGCTGCTGCGCGACCAGCTCGGCGTGTTCGCCGAGCTCAGTCCGGACGAGCCACCGGGCCCGGGCGTGGACGAGAAGGAGACGGTCGATCCCATTCTGCTGCGCCCCGTCGACGACCTCGAGCTCACCGTACGCTCGGCCAACTGCTTGAAGGCCGAGGGCATCTACTACATCGGCGATCTCATTCAGCGCACCGAAGTCGAGCTGCTCAAGACCCCCAACCTCGGCAAGAAGTCCCTTACCGAGATCAAGGACGTGCTCGCGAGCCGGGGCCTGTCGCTGGGCATGCGCTTGGAGAACTGGCCGCCGAGCGGGCTGCACGGGTCGGACAAGATTGGCTGAAGGCGTGGATAGCGCCGGGCGAGAGCGACGAATCCAGGAGTCGAGACCATGCGTCATCGAAAAAGCGGGCGGCACCTCAACCGCACCAGCGCGCATCAGCGAGCGATGCTTCGAAACATGGCCGGCTCGCTGTTTCGCCACGAGCTGATCCGCACCACGGTGCCGAAGGCCAAGGAGCTACGGCGGGTGGTCGAACCCCTGATCACGCTGGCCAAGACCGACACCGTCGCCAACCGGCGCCTCGCGTTCGACCGGCTGCGCGACCGGGACATGGTCACCAAGCTGTTCGCCGAGCTCGGCCCTCGCTATGCCGAGCGCCCCGGGGGCTACACACGCGTCATGAGATGCGGATTTCGTCCCGGTGACAACGCGCCCATGGCCTTCGTGGAGCTGGTTGATCGGCCCATGGAGGAAGAGGGCGACGAAGCGGCGTAGCGGACCGTCCCGCCTGGCTCACGGCTCCCGCGCCTTCTCCGCGCGACCGCCTCGCCCGCGTGACCGGGCACGCGGGCGGTAGAACGTGATAGCGCTATTCACCGACTTCACCGCCTGCGGCCCTTATCTCGGCCAGCTCAGGGCGGTGCTGCTCCGGGACGCGCCCGGCGTCCCGGTCGTGGATCTGATGTCCGACGCCCCCGCGTTTCGTCCTCGCGCCGCGGCGCACCTGCTCGCCGCGCTCGTCGGGGATTTCCCGTCGGGGACGGTGTTCTTGTCGGTGGTGGACCCGGGGGTGGGAAGCCCGAATCGGGTCCCGGCGGTGGTGCGCGCCGGCCAGCGCTGGTTCGTGGGCCCGGACAACGGCTTGCTCGACGTCGTGGGGGCGAGGGCACCCGATGGTGCGGCCTGGCGCATCACCTGGACCCCGCGGGCGCTATCGAATACGTTCCACGGCCGTGACCTGTTCGCCCCCGTGGCCGCCCGCCTCGCCCGGGGCGAGACGGTCGCCATGGAGCCCATGCATTCACCCTGGCTGGCGGCGGACGACGGCGGCCACGATCTGGCCGAGGTGATCTACATCGACGGCTACGGCAACGCCATGACCGGGTTGCGGGCGGCCATGGCGGGCGCCGGCATGGTGCTGGAGGCTGGAAGCGGCGATCCGATCGAACGGGCCAGGACCTTTGCCGACGTGGCGGCCGGGAACGTCTTCTGGTACGAGAACTCGGTGGGACTGGTCGAGATTGCAGTCAACCAGGGTAGCGCCGCCCGCGCGCTGGGCCTCGCGGTGGGGGCGCCGGTCCGGATCCAGAACCCGCCCACTCGCTAGGGGGACGGGACCGATGCCGCGCCGCCCTCTCCCCGCTGGCGGGGAGAGGGCCGGGGTGGGAAGGGCGGACTGAGACGAGAGACTGCCCCTACCCGCTCACCGCTGTCACTCGAGGTAGGTTGCCTTCAACGACTGCGCGTCGCCCCACTTGGCATACGTCTTGCGGAAAGCGAGATAGCTATCGGCCGCTTCCTTGAACAACGGGTCATCGGCCGCATCTTCCTGCAGCACGTCCAGCCAGGCCTGCTCGAACACGGCGAGCTGCTCGTCGGTCCAGCGTTTCGTGATGACGCCGTACTTGTCTCCCATCTCCAGCATCGCGGTGGGATTGACCGCCTCGGTCTCCACGTAGGCGCGGAGCATGCTGCTGCGGCACGCCACCTCGAGCATCGCTTTGTACTGGTCGGGCAGCGCGTTGTACGCATCCAGATTGACTTCCAGGTTGCCGATGGAGACTTGCTGATGCCAGCCCGGGAAGTAGTTGTATTTGGCAATCTGGTAGAAGCCGTACTTGATGTCCATTGCGGGCATCGAGAACTCGGTGGCATCGATCACGCCTTTCTCCAGAGCCGGGTAGATGTCCGCGCCGGCCAGGAGCTGGGTCGAAACGCCGATCCTCTGCATCACGCGGGCGCCCAGACCGAAGAAACGCATCTTCATGCCCTTTAGCTGCTCGAGACTCGAAATCTCGTCCCTGAACCACCCCGAAGTCTCGGGACCGATCGCCAGGCAGTGCATCGGTTTGATGTTGTGCTTGGCGTAGATTCTTTCTTCGATCTCCTTGCCGCCGCCATAGTTTATCCAGGCCATGTACTCGCCGAGCGTCGGTCCGAACGGAACCGCCGTGAAGAAGGACAGGACGGGGTACTTGCCTACGTCGTAGCCGGCGGTCGACCAGGCGGCTTCGATGGAACCTTTGGAGACGGCGTCGAAGCCCTCGTTGGCCGGCACCAGGGCGCCCGGCTCGAAGTGTTTCAAGATGAACTTTCCGCCGGACATGGCCTTGATGTCCTCGGCAAAGCGCACGGCCTCCGTCCCGATGTGCGGCACGGTGCTGCCCCAGGCGGTGTGGAGCTTCCACTGGACGCGCTTCTGCGCCTGGGCGTTGGTTGCGACCATAGCCGAGACGGCAACGGCAGCCACTATCAGAGTATTTCTGGCAAACATGGGGAATCTCCTCCTGGTGGACGGTTCTCTTGGTTTGAGCTGGCTCGAGAGCCGAAGGGGAGCAGGGTTACTCTAGCTCTGGTCGACGGCCGTGGGCAACCACGCTGCGGGTGAATCCGGGCGGGTTCGGCGGCGTGCGCAACCCCCCGGAACGTGCAAACAGGTCAAATAGTCTCGTAACTTCAATCAGTTATCTTGGTCGAGCTTTCGTCTGAGCAGCTCGCTGACCTGGCGCGGATTGGCGCGGCCCTGGGTCGCTTTCATGATCTGGCCGACCAAGAAGCCGAACACCTTCTCCTTTCCGCTTCGATACTGCGCGACCTGATCCGGGTTGTTCGCGATCACCGCGTCGACTATCGGATCGATTTCACCGGCATCGGTGACCTGGCGCAGCCCGCGAGCCTCGATTACCTCGTCGGCGCTGGCGGCGCCTTCCCACATCGCCTCGAAGACCTGCTTTGCGATCGTGGTGCTGATCGTGTCGTCCCGGATGCGCCGCAGCAACCCGCCCAGGCTCCGGGGGGCGATCGGGCAGTCGGTGATGTCGAGATTCTCCCGGTTCAGGTGCTTGGCCAGCTCGCCCATGATCCAATTGGCACTGAGCGTCGCGTCGTGGTCGGCCGCTCCGACGGTTGCCTCGAAGTAGTCCGCCAGCTCGCGAGTTGCGGTGAGGTTGGCCGCCTCCATCGCCCCGAGCCCGTAGGCCTCGATGAACCGCCGGGACTTGGCGTCGGGCAGCTCGGGCAGGTTGCTGCGAATCGACTCGACGTACTCGTCACTGACCTCGACCGGCAGCAGGTCGGGGTCTGGGAAGTAGCGGTAGTCGTTGGCCTCTTCCTTGGTTCGCATGGGTCGAGTGAGGCCCGTTTGCGGATCGTAGAGCCGGGTCTCCTGCGCGACCGTTCCCCCGCTCTCGAGCTCCTCGATCTGGCGTGCGATCTCGTGCTCGATGGCCCTCTCCACGAAGCGGAACGAGTTCAGGTTCTTCAGCTCCGTGCGAGTGCCGAGCTCGGTGCGGCCGCGGGGCCTCACCGAGACGTTGGCGTCGCAGCGAAACGACCCTTCCTGCATGTTGCCATCGCAGACGCCGAGGTAACGCACGATGGCGTGTATCTTTCGCATGTAGGCGATGGCCTGTTTCGCGGAGCGCAGATCGGGCTCGGAGACGACCTCGATCAGCGGTGTACCGGCCCGGTTGAGGTCGATGCCGGTGCAGTCGTCGAACGCATCGTGCACCGACTTCCCCGCGTCCTCCTCGAGGTGGGCACGGGTGATGCCGACGCGCAGCCGCTCGCCCGACTCGAGATCGATGTCCACGTACCCGTCGTGGACGATGGGGGACTCGTACTGGCTGATCTGGTAGCCCTTGGGCAGATCTGGATAGAAGTAGTTCTTGCGCGCGAAGATCGACGTACGGGCAATGGCGGCGTTGACCGCCAGTCCGAACATCACCGCCATGCGGATGGCTTCGCCGTTCAGCACCGGCAGGACGCCCGGCAGACCGAGATCGACCGGCGACGCCTGGGTGTTCGGCGCCGCGCCGTAGGCCGCGCTGGCGCCGGAGAAGATCTTGCTCCGGGTGGCGAGCTGGACGTGGAGCTCGAGCCCTATGACCGGTTCCCACTGCATCGTGCGCCCGTTCACTCGTACCCCGGCGGCACGCGGGTGTGCCAGTCGGTAGCCAGCTGATACTGATGGGCAATGTTCAACAGGCGGCCTTCGCTGAAGTAATCGCCGATGATCTGCAGGCCCACCGGCAGGCCGCCGACGAAGCCCGCCGGTATGGACAGAGCGGGGAGCCCGGCCAGGTTCACCGCCACCGTGTTGATGTCGCACAGGTACATGGTGACGGGGTCGTCGACCTTCTCGCCGATGGGGAAAGCCGTGCCGGGCGAGGTCGGCCCCATCAGGACGTCGACCTTCTCGAAGGCGCGAGCGAAGTCCTGGCTGACGAGCCGCCGGATCTGCTGCGCCTTGAGGTAGTACGCGTCGTAGTAGCCGGCCGAGAGGGCGTAGGTGCCGATCATGATGCGCCGCTTCACCTCGTCGCCGAAACCTTCCGAGCGCGAGCGTTTGTACAAATCCTCCAAGTCCCTGGCGGCGGCGGCCCGGTGGCCGAATCGCACCCCGTCGTAGCGCGACAAGTTGGACGAGCACTCGGCGGGGGCGACGACGTAGTAAGCGGGTATCGACAAGTGGGCATTGGGCAGCTTCACCCGCTCGATCCGTGCTCCCAGGCGCTCGAACTCCGCGACCGCGTCCTCCACCCTCGACCCCACGTCCGGGTCGAGACCTTCGCCGAATTGCTCCTCGGCGATCCCGATACGCAGGCCCGCCACCGGGCGTTCGAGTCCGTCACAGTAGTCCTCGTCGGCCCGTTGCAGCGAGGTGGAGTCTCGCGCATCGAATCCCGCCATGGCGCTCAGCAGGTGGGCGGCGTCGTGGGCGCTTCGAGCCAACGCGCCGCCTTGGTCGAGGCTGGATGCGAAGGCGATCATGCCGTAGCGCGATACGCGCCCGTAGGTAGGCTTTATGCCGGTCAATCCGCACAGCGCGGCCGGCTGGCGGATGGAGCCCCCGGTGTCGGTGCCGGTTGCGAGCGGCGCCAGCCGGGCAGCGACGGCGGCAGCCGAGCCCCCCGACGACCCGCCCGGGACGCGGCTGCGGTCCCACGGATTGGCGGTCGGTCCGTAGTGGCTGGTCTCGGTGGAGGAGCCCATGGCGAACTCGTCCATGTTGGTCTTGCCCAGCATGACGGCACCCTCGGCCTGAAGGCGCTCGACGACCGTGGCGTCGTAGGGGGCCACGAAGTTGTCGAGCATGCGCGAGCCACAGCTCGTGCGCACGCCGCGGGTGCAGAAAATGTCCTTGTGCAACACAGGGATTCCCAGCAACGCGCCAGGCTCGCCCGAGGCGAGACGGGCATCGGCCGCTCGCGCCTGCTCCATTGCGGTCTCCTCGGTCAGGGTGATCAGCGCATTCAGGGCGTCGCCGTGGGTCCGGATTCGCGCGAGACAGGCCTCCGTGAGGTCCCGGGCGCAGAGCTCGCGGCGGCGCAAGGCGGCCGCCAGCTCCGACACGGAGCGGTGATGCAGCGGCTCCCCACCGGATCGAGGCCGGCCCGTGGTCACGGCCTCGGGCCCGGGCTGCCGGGCGCGCGCGCACCGCGGGCGCGCTCAAGTTCTGGGCTCGATTGCCGACACGCTGGCAAGGGAGATCAGCCCGCAGCAGGGTCGCCCGTCGCGACCTCGGTCTGACGCCGGTCCACGGGCTACTCGATTACCTTGGGGACCAAGTACAGGCCGTCGCTCACCGCCGGGGCGATGGACTGGAACAGGCGATGCTGATCGCTCTCCGTGACCTCGTCGGGCCGCAGGCGCTGGCGGACATCCAGTGGATGGGCCATGGGGGTGACGCCGTCGGTGTCGACCGCCTGCATCTGCTCGACGAGCCGCAATATGTTCGACAGCTCGTGGGCATAGCGGGGGATCGCCTCGTCGGCGATGAAAAGGCGGGCCAGATGAGCGATCCTGGTGACCTCGTCGTCATTGAGCGACATGTTTCGAATGCTCGTTAGCTAGATCGAGTAACTGTCTATAATACTTGCCGGGGTCAACACCCACTGCTAAATTACGCCGGGTTTGCGAAGACGCCGATTCGTACTCAGACCGGCCGGCAACGAGGCCGTTCGCGGTGGTTGTGGTGGCTTGTCCAGCGGCGAAAATTATACTCGTCGGTGTGCGCGGTATGTAGCCGCCCAACAAAGTAACGGCTGAGCCTGATGTTCAAGCGCCTACGGGGCCTGTTCTCCAACGATCTTTCCATCGATCTCGGAACTGCCAACACGCTGATCTACGCACGCGGCAAGGGTATCGTGCTCAACGAGCCCTCGGTGGTGGCCATTCGTCAAGAGCGCGGCTCGGGCGGCGCCAAGAACATCGCCGCCGTCGGCAACGCCGCCAAGAGCATGCTGGGGCGCACGCCCAACACCATCCAGGCGATCCGTCCCCTGAAGGATGGCGTGATCGCCGACTTCACGGTCACGGAGAAGATGCTCCAGCACTTCATCCACAAGGCGCACGAGAACAAGTTCCTGCGGCCGAGTCCGCGCGTGCTGGTCTGCGTGCCTTGCGGATCGACCCAGGTCGAGCGCCGGGCCATCCGCGAGTCGGCAGCCGGCGCGGGGGCACGCGACGTGTACCTCATCGAGGAGCCGATGGCGGCGGCCATCGGCGCCGGTTTGCCGGTGAGCGAGGCCAGCGGCTCCATGGTGCTCGACATCGGCGGCGGCACGACCGAGGTGGCAGTCATCTCGTTGAACGGCATCGTCTACTCGGAGTCGGTGCGAATCGGGGGAGACCGCTTCGACGAGGCGGTCATCAACTACGTGCGCCGCAACTACGGTACCCTCATCGGCGAAGCCACCGCCGAGCGCATCAAGCACGAGATCGGCTCGGCCTACCCGGGCAACGAGGTCAAGGAGATCGAGGTGCGGGGCCGCAACCTGGCCGAGGGCATTCCGCGTAGCTTCGTGCTCAACAGCAACGAGATCCTGGAATCCCTCCAAGAGCCACTGTCGGGCATCGTCAGCGCGGTCAAGACCGCGCTCGAGCAGACGCCGCCCGAGCTGGGTGCCGACGTCGCCGAACGGGGCATGGTGCTCACCGGCGGTGGGGCGTTGCTGAAGGACCTCGATCGGCTGCTGATGGAGGAGACCGGCATTCCCGTCATCATCGCCGACGATCCCTTGACCTGCGTGGCTCGCGGCGGCGGGCGCGCACTGGAGATGGTGGACGAGAAGGGCGCTGACGTCTTCACTTACGAGTAGCGGCATCGGTTCGAGCCTTTGAGCGGGGCGGGGCGGGCAGCCAGTCGCCCCCGGGCCATGGCCCGCGGCTGCCTCCCACGGGTGTGGCGCGGCCCCGGGCCCGAGACCGGCGATGGAGCGTGCGCGCAGGAGGTTAGCCATCAAGACCACCAAGCCACTGTTCCTCGACGGCTCCTTCGCCGCGATGCGCCTGGCGCTGATGGTCGTGGTGTCGATCGTATTGATGGTGGTCGATCACCGGGGCCAGCACCTGGAAGCGGTCCGCGGCGTGCTCTCCTCTCTCGTCTATCCCCTGCAATACGCCGTCGACATGCCCATCCAGGCCGGCGCCTGGTTCGCGGAGAATTTCACCTCCCGCCGCGCCCTGGTAGCGGAGAACGCCCGTCTGCGCGAAGAGCAGCTCCGCATCCAGGCTCGGTTGGAGAAGTACAACGAGCTCGAGGCGGAGAACCGCCGGCTGCGCAAGCTCCTGGATTCGGCCGCCAAGGTCGGCGAGCGCGTTCTCATCGCGGAGCTCCTGTCCGTCGACATGGATCCGTTCAGCCGGAGAATCGTGCTGAACAAGGGGTCGCGCGATGGCGTCGCGCCGGGTCAGTCGCTGATCGACTCGCGGGGCATCATGGGACAGGTGGTGCACGCAGGCCCATTCTCGAGCAACGCCCTGCTCATCACCGATCCCAGCCACGCGCTGCCGGTTCAGGTCAATCGCAGCGGCGTGCGCTCGGTCGCGGTCGGGACCGGCCCACTCAACCTGCTCAAGCTCTCGCACGTGCCCAAGAACGCGGACGTGCGCGAGGGCGACACCCTGGTGACCTCGGGGCTCGGCGGGCGCTTTCCCTCCGGCTACCCGGTGGGCGAGGTCGTGAGCATCGAACGCGACCGCGGCCAACCGTTCGCCACCGTGCTCGTCCAGCCGAGCGCGGATCTGGAGCGCAATCGCGAGGTGCTGCTCGTATGGCCGGCCGAGACCGAGCGCTCCGTCGACGCGTCGGCGAATCGAGGGGGCATCTTGGCGCCATGACCGAGGGCGCGCGCCGCGGCGGGTGGGCAATCGTCGTCAGCTTCGTCGTGGCGCTGATGCTGACCGCATTGCCGATGCCGGCCTGGGCCGCCCTGTGGCGTCCGGCCTGGGTGGCCCTGGTGCTGATCTACTGGTGTCTGGCGGCACCGAATCGACTGGGTATCTTCGTCGGCTGGACGCTCGGCCTGTTTCTCGACGTTCTCTCCGGGACCCTGCTGGGGCAGCACGCGCTGGCGCTCGCCGTGGTCGCTTTCGTGGCCGGACGATCTCATCGCGTGGTGCGGGTTCTCCCCCTGTGGCAGCAGGGCATCAGCGTGTTCGGGCTCGTGTTCTGCTACCAGGCGCTGGTGATCTGGGTCAACGGCATCCAGGGGATGCCGGTGGCGGCATCGGCGTACTGGGCTTCTCCGCTGGTGAGCACGTTGCTGTGGCCGTGGGCCTTCGTGGTGTTGCGCGACGTGCGCCGCAAGTTTCGAGTGGCCTGAGGACCTGGACCGCATCTAGGTCGAGCCGTGGCCCCCGCCCTGACCCTCAAAGACGTGGCCCAGGAGGCGCAGCTGTTTCGCTCGCGCGCGGTGGTGGCGGGCGTGCTGGTCGTTGCCCTGTTGGCGGCGCTGGTGGTGCGCATGTTCCAGCTCCAGGTCATGGAGTACGAGCACTTCAAGACCTTGTCCGAGGACAATCGCGTCAAGATCGTGCCGGTGGGACCGACGCGGGGCCTCATCTTCGACCGCAACGGGCGAATTCTGGCCCAGAACACGCCGACCTTCAGCCTCGAAGTGGTCCCGGAAGCCGTGCGCGACATGGACGCGCTGATCGCGGACCTGCGCAACCTCCTGGAGATAACCGAGGCCGACGAGCAGCGGTTTCGCACCATGCTCGGCAAGAAGCGCCGCTTCGAAAGCGTGCCGCTTCGATTTCGATTGAATCCGCGAGAGGTCGCGCGCTTCTCGGTCAACCGGCATCTGTATCCGGGGGTCGACGTTCAGGCGCGGCTCACTCGCAATTACCCG
>JAAUXY010043921.1_pt1 | contig 10312 bp, 11 predicted proteins | sample 7278121 | NCBI WGS metagenome assembly JAAUXY01 (sample SAMN14350117, study PRJNA611818) | marine sediment metagenome | isolation source: surface marine sediment (1.8m) | place: French Polynesia: Moorea | collected 2018-08
CTGGTCCTCGGAGATCTGCTTCTCGAGGTCGACGTCGGTCGACCAGTCGAGGTCGGTCGTGGCGTTCCACTGGCCGGTCTTGGCCTTCTCGTACAGCTTGCGCAGCTGGGGGCGCTGGAGGCTGTAGTCCCAGGTGAAGATGGCGTCGGCGTTGTCCTTGACGGCGTGCTCGACCTCGTCGGGGTCGGTGTTGGCGACGGCACGGATCGCCTCGAGGTCGTCGAGCTCGGCTCGGCCGAGCATCGCCTCGTGGTCGTGGGTCGGTTCGTCGACGGTGGTCATGGTCAGGCTCCCGTGGTTGGTGAGGGGTCGGTGGAATCGGAGACGTCGGTCAGTCGGAGGAAGGGGCGGATGAAGGCGCGGGCGGCGTCCGGGTCGGCGAGGTCGACGTGGTCACTCGGGGCGAGGAAGTGGGAGATGACCAGCCGGGCGACGACGTCGATCAGGTCGCGGGCCCTGCGGCGAGGCAGGTAGGGATCGACGAGCGGGACGAGATAGGCGTTGGCGACGCGCAGGATGCGGGGCAGACCCTCGACGGTGAGCTCGCTCAGCACAGCGCCGGGCTCGGTGGCCAGCATCCGGGCCAGGTGTTCGTCGTTGCGCAGCTCACGGGTGGCGACCGAAACCATGCGGACCAACAGGTCCTCGAGCGTCGTCGTCCCCTGCACCTCGGCGAGCAGCCGGGCGAAGAAGGTGTCGAGCTCGTGGACGCGGTGGGCCTCGAACAGTACGTCCTTGCCGCCGGGGAACATCCGGTACAGGGTCGCCCGCGACACCCCGCTCTCACGGGCGATGTCGTCGATCGTGACCTTCTCGACGCCCCATCGCTCGCAGCACGTCTTGACCGCCTCCAGCACGCGGAGCTCGGTGTCGCCGGCGGCGCGGGGACGAACGGCCTCGGACATGGCGTGAGACACTAAGACAGAATCCGTCTCACTGTCAACGGTGGACGGTTGGGGCTACCCGGTCGGCCCCGGGAGCGGGGGTAAGTTCGCGAGCAGCGTGAACAACGAACGGGAGGTACCCATGCGACGCTCCATCCACCAGCGACTCCTGCCGGCCCTCGCCGTCGGAGCCCTCGTCCTGGCCGCCTGCGGCGACGACGACGACGACGAGCCGGCCGCGACCGAGGCACCCGCCGACGCCGACGCGTCGGCGTCCACCGAGGCCCCACCGGCCACCGAAGCCCCACCGGCGACCGAGGCCGCAGGACGCAGCGACTGCTCGGCGACCATCGAGGACGGGGTGCTCACCGTCGCCACCGGCGAACCGGCCTTCTTCCCCTGGGTGATCGACGACGACCCGGAGAGCGGTCAAGGCTTCGAGGCAGCGGTTGCCTACGCCGTCGCGGCCGAGATGGGCTACGAGGCCGACGCCGTGAAGTGGGTGCGGACCACCTTCGACGAGGCGATCCAGCCCGGCGCCAAGAACTTCGACGTCAACCTGCAGCAGTACTCGATCACGCCGGAGCGGGCCGAGAACATCGACTTCTCGGCGCCCTACTACACGAGCAACCAGGCGATCGTCGCCCTCGAGGACTCAGCGGCGATCGGCGCGACGTCGGTCGCCGACCTGAAGGACGTCAAGTTCGGCGCCCAGGTCGGGACGACGAGCCTGCAGTTCATCACCGACGTCATCCAGCCCAACCAGGAGCCCTTCGTCTACGACGACAACGTCGGGGCCAAGGCTGCACTCGAGGCGAACCAGATCGACGCTGCGGTGTTCGACCTGCCGACGGCGCTGTTCGTCTCGGCGGTCGAGATCGAGGGCTCGGCGGTGATCGGCCAGTTCGCCGCCGAGGCCGGCGGCACGACCGACGACTTCGGCATGGTGTTGGAGAAGGACAGCGCGCTGACCGGCTGCGTCGACGACGCGATCGCGGCGATCACCGCCTCGGGCGACCTCCAGGCGATCACCGAAGAGTGGCTCGCCGACACCACCGGCGCGCCGTACATCAGCACCGAGTGAGCGAGGCGACGCTCACCCGCCGGCCGGCGTACGAACGCCGCGAGCGGCGGAAGTCGACCGTCATCGCCGGCGTGAGCACCACGATCGTCCTCGTGGCGATCGTGGTGCTCGTGCCGCGGCTCCCCCGGTGGGACCGGGTGCGGCAGTCGTTCTTCGACGGTGACATCTTCCGCGACTCCTTCCCCCGGCTGCTCGAGGCGTTCTGGCTGAACATCCAGATCTTCCTGTGGTCGATGCCGCTGATCTTCCTGCTGTCGCTGCTCGTCGCCGTCACCCGGCTGTCGCGCAGCCCGGCGCTGTTCCCGGCCCGGATGCTGGCGATCGCCTACACCGACGTGTTCCGGGGCATCCCGGTGATCCTGGCGATCTTCCTGATCGGGTTCGGCGTGCCCGGGCTGTTCGACTCGCGCACGTGGAGCAACCCGCTGATCTGGGGCACGGTGACGCTCGTGCTGTCGTACTCGGCGTACGTGTCGGAGATCTTCCGGGCTGGGATCGACAGCGTGCACGAGAGCCAGCGGGCGGCGGCCCGCTCGCTCGGCATGAGCAGCAGCCAGACGATGGCGATCGTGATCCTGCCCCAGGCGATGCGGCGGGTCGTCCCCCCGCTGATGAACGCCGTCGTCAGCCTGCAGAAAGACGTCGCGCTGGTCAGCCTGATCGGGCCGGTGGAGATCCTCCGCCAGGCCGGCATCGACAAGGCGAAGTTCGCCAACTTCACGCCGTACGTCGCGGCAGCCGTGATCTTCCTGGCGCTGACGATCCCGTTCACCCGGCTCGCCGACTGGGCGCTGGCCCGGGAGCAGAAGCGGACCGGGGCGACCACGATCGCATGAGGGTGCCCGGCGCGTGACCGAGGCGAAGCTCTCGCTGCGCGGCGTGCGCAAGGCGTTCGACGACGTCACCGTCCTCGACGGCATCGACCTCGAGGTGACCGAGGGCGAGGTGATCACGCTGATCGGGGCCTCGGGGTCGGGCAAGTCGACGCTGCTGCGCTGCGTCAACCTGCTCGAACCGATCGACGACGGGGCGGTGGTGCTCGACGGGGTCGACATCTCCGAGCCGGGGCTGGACCCCGACCCGATCCGGCGCCGCATCGGGATGGTCTTCCAGAGCTTCAACCTGTTCCCGCACATGTCGGTCGTCGACAACATCGCCGTCGGGCCGCGCAAGGTGCTCAAGACGTCAAAGGACGAAGCCCGAGCCCGCGCTCGAGAGCTGCTCGACCGGCTCGGGATGACCGCCCGCGCCGACGCCTACCCCGACCAGCTGTCGGGTGGCCAGCAGCAGCGGGTGGCGATCGCCCGGTCGATGGCGATGGATCCCGAGGTGCTGCTGCTCGACGAGATCACCTCGGCGCTCGACCCGGAGCTGGTCGGCGAGGTGCTCGACGTCGTCCGGGCCCTCAAGGCCGCGGGGATGACCATGCTGTTCGCCACCCACGAGATGCAGTTCGCCCGGGAGATCAGCGACCGGGTGTGCTTCCTGCACGAAGGCCAGATCGTCGAGGAGGGTCCACCCGAGCAGGTCTTCGGCGCCCCCCGCCTCAACCGCACGAGGGAGTTCCTCCAACGCGTCATCGACGCCGGCCGCATGTAGCCCAGCGATGAGAGTTGCCGCGACCTCTCCACCGAAACTCTCACCGGTAAGGCCCAGCCAACCCGACCGGTGAGAGTTACCGCGACCTCTCCACCGAAACTCTCACCGGTGAGACCCAGCCAACCCGACCGGTGAGAGTTCCTGCGACCGCTCCACCGAAACTCTCACCGCTGGGGCGTCGTCAGCTGGAGACGCCGCAGACGAGGTCGCGGTTGATGCACATCGCCACTTCGTCCTCGAGCTTGTCCTGGACCCAGACGTTCCAGAAGTCGGCGTGGGCGGTGTCGATCGAACCGGAGCTGAGCGACAGGCCGTCGGGGGCGACCGGCGGGTAGTCGATGCCGATCGTCAGCTGGGGCAGCGCCACCGGGTGCGAGTCCGGGCAGCCGTCGTCGCTGTAGCGCACGTGGGCCGACGACCCGAAGCCGGTCAGCCGCTCGCCGTCCCAGCAGTCGGGGAAGACCACGATCATCCGCAGCGTCGAACCCTCCGGACACTGCTGCGGCGTCTCGTCCCGTGCGGCGCCGGTCCCGCACGACCACGCGACGACGTCGGTCGACTGGGGCTCGATCGCCGTTGCATTGCCGGCGAGCATCATGAACCCGGCCGGGTAGGGATCGACGTCCTCGGGGGCGACGCCGCGCCCCGGCCGGTAGTAGGCGGTCAGCCCGTACGGCTCGATCCGCTGTCCCCGCTCGTCGAGCAGCGTCGGGGCCCAGTACGACGCCGTGTCGAGCCGTTGCTCGCACGTCGTCGGCGCGCCCTCGACCCGCCCGTAGCCGGGATCGCTGTCGACTGCCACGTTGCCGAAGAACTGGTGCTGGTGGCTCTTGCCGGGCTGCCACGGGAGCACGATCGGGTCGTCGTACGCAACGTGGCTCGGATCGCATCGCACCACGAACTGGGCGACCCGCCCCTGCGGCCCCCGCCGGTCAGGATCGGGATCCGACGCACCCTCGTCGCCCGATCCGCCACAGGCGACCAGGACGAGGGCGACGGCGCCGACGAACCCGAGCAGGCGACGGCGGCCAGGTGCGGACATCGGCGACGACGGTACCGGCGGCGCACCCGCTGCGGTCGTCAGCCCGGCGGTCAGCCGTCGCCGGCCGGCGGCTCGGGAACGGTGATCGCGTCGAGATCGACGAAGAACGGCACGTCGGTCGCCGGCAGGGCCGGCGCGGTGGCCGCGTCCGGCATGTCCTCGAGGTCCGGGATCGGTGGCAGCTCGGCGATCTCGTAGTCGACCGACTCGGGCTGCGACTCGACCTCGGCGAGCCAGGCGAAGACGTCGAGCGGGTTCACCGTCCAGTCGCCGGTACCGTCGCCGACGCACGGCGCCAGCGTCTCGAGGTCGGCGGGAGCCGACGTCTCGAAGACGTTGTCGGACCAGCAGTTGCGCAGTTCCTCGGTCGGGATCTCCACGCCGGCCTGTCCGAGGTCGGCGGTGCGGCTGTCGCTGACGACGTTTCCCTGCACGACGTTGAACTGTGCGTCCCACAGCAGCGCCTCGGGGACGTCCTCGGCGAGCGGCAGCTCCCGGGCCTCGTCGCACGACAGCTCCCACTCCTCCTGCGTCGGCAAGTCGTCGTTCGGACTCTCCTCGAGGAACGGGACCAGCCCGATGCCGGTCCGGTCGTGGTCGTAGACGAGGTTGCGGTCGATCAGGTTGGCGATGCCGCCCGGGGCGAGGATGCCGTTGCCCATCGCCAGCAGCGCGACGTCGATCGCCGGGGTGTCGGGTTGGTTGTTGCTGTGCACGATGTTGCCGACGATCGCCGTCTCGCGCTCGGGATAGCACAACTCGTAGCTCCCCGAGTTCGGAACGATGCCGGCTCGGTTGTTGCGGAACACCGAGTTGACGATCAAGAGGTTGCCGCCCGAGTTGGTCCCCGAGTATCCGAGGCCGTTGTGCTCGGCGAGCACGTCGTCGAGCACTGCGTCGCACGGGAAGCACTGGCCGATGTAGAACCCGGCGTCGGGGCTCCCCGCGCCGTAGGAGTGCTCGATCTGCCCTCGGACGCTGTCGAAGGCGTAGATGCCGTAGTCACCGTTGCGGTAGGCGGTGACGTAGGAGGCTCGGTACCCGTTGGCGCCGGTGAAGAACACGCCGTTGTTGGTGTAGTTCTGCGTGGTCAGGTTCTCGACCGCGACGCCGCGGGCGCCCAGCACGCGCACCCCGTTGTCGAGCTCGAACCGACCGTCGAGCACGACCCCCTCGCGCTCGAGGCCGCGGATCACGATCTCGTCGGTCGTCACGTCGACCGCCTCGTGATAGGTGCCTGGGGCGATCAGCACGAGATCGCCCGCCACCGCCGAGTCGACCGCGGCCTGGATCGTGTCGAATTCGCCAGGGACGTCGAGCACGCCGTCGTCGCCGGGACCGGCCGCCTCGGTCTCGACCGGTGCCTCGGTCTCGACGGGCGCGTCGGTCTCGACCGGCGCGTCGGTCTGGGCGGGCGGATCGGTGTCGATCGGTGCATCGGTCGGCACGGGCGCCGCAGTGGTCCCGGCCGAGCCGTCGTCGTCACCGCAGGCTGCGGCGACCAGCACCGCCGCCAGTGCGATCGTCAGCTTCCTCATCGTCATCTCCTGTGGGGGTCACTCGCCAGGAGCCGAGACGATCACCGTCCCGACCATCCCGACCTCCTTGGTGCCGTGGATCGAGCAGTAGTACGGAAACACACCCGGCGTGTCGAAGACGAGTCGGTACTCGTCGCCGGGCTGGAAGTCCTCGACCTCGACACCCCAGGTCGCAGTGTCGTCGGTCGGGAGCACGTTGTGCTCGTTGCGGCCGTTGTTCGTCCACCACACCTCGGTGCCGGCGACGACCTCCACATCCTCGGGCCGGAACGTGTTGTCGAGTGAGCGCACCTGGACGACCTCGCCGTTGGGTGGGAACGTCTCCGGCGGCGGGGCGCCCGGCTCGGCAACGGTGCTCGGCGGGAGCGTGCGGGGCGGGCGCGTCTCGGCCGGCACGCCGGCGACGGTTTCGGAGTAGATGTCCGGGCCGTCAGGGCCACAGGCGGCGAGCGCGGCGAGGCTCCCGACCACGGCGAGCAACGCCCGCCCGGGGGTGGCGACGTTCACGCGTCCATCAACTGCTGGGCGAAGTCGTCCCGGAGCGTCTTCTTGGAGAACTTGCCGACGCTGGTCTTGGGCACCTCGTCGATCCAGACGACGCCCTTGGGCATCTGCCACTTGGCGATCTTGCCCTCGAGGTACCCGAGCACGTCGTCCTCGGTGATGTCGGCACCTTCGGCCTTGACGACACACGCCAGGGCCGCCTCGCCCCACTTCGGGTGGGCGACCCCGATGACGGCGGCCTCGGCGACCTGCGGGTGGGCCATGATCTCGTTCTCCAGCTCGACAGAGCTGATCCACTCGCCGCCCGACTTGATCAGGTCCTTGGTGCGGTCGACCAACCGGATACGGCCCCGGGCGTCGACGGTGGCGACGTCGCCGGTGCGCAGCCACCCGTCGTCGGTGAAGCTCTCGCCGGCCCGCTCGTCGTTGTAGTACGTGGACGCGATCCAGTTGCCGCGGCACTGCAGCTCGCCGCTCGTCTCGCCGTCCCACGGCACCTCGTTGGTGGTGTCCGGCTCGACCACGCGGCACTCGGTCCCGAACACGATGCGACCGACCTGAGTGCGAAGCTCGGCCTGCTCCTCGATGGGGAGGGACTGCTGGTCGACGTCGAGGTGGCACACCGCGGCGATCGGGCTGGTCTCGGTCATCCCCCACGCCTGGAGGATCGGGAGGCCCGTCTGCTCGCGATAGGCCTCCGACAGCGCCTTGGGAACGGCGGATCCGCCGCACGGGATCGCCCGCAGCGACGAGGTGTCGCGGCCCTTCAGCTCGGGGAGCACCGCCATCCAGATCGTGGGGACACCTGCGGCGACGGTGACCTTCTCGTCGACGATCAGGTTGGCGAGGGCAGGACCGGAGAGGTCGGGGCCGGGCATCACGAGCTTGGCGCCGGCCGCGACGGCGGCGTGGGCGAGGCCCCAGGCGTTGGCGTGGAACTGCGGGACGACCGGGAGGATCACGTCCGACTCACGGGCGCCGAGGTTGTCGACGGTCATCGCGCCCATCGTGTGCAGCCACGTCGAGCGGTGGCTGTAGACGACACCTTTCGGGTTGCCGGTCGTGCCGCTCGTGTAGCACATGCTGGCGGCGCGGTGTTCGTCGGTGACGTCGAAGTCGACGGGCTCGGCGGCGGCGAGCAACTCCTCGTAGTCGAGCAGCGTGTGGCCGTTGAGGTCGGCAGGGACGTCGCCCACCCCGTCGTCCATCATCACCAGGTGCCGGAGCCGCTCGAACGTCGGCAGCAGCGGGGCGAGGAGGGCGAGCAGCGAGCGGTCGACGAAGATCACCTCGTCGTCGGCGTGGTTGACGATGTAGGTGAGCTGGTCGGGGAAGAGCCGGATGTTGAGCGTGTGCAGGACGCGGCCCGTGCAGGGGGCGGCGAAGTACAGCTCGAGGTGGCGGGCGGTGTTCCAGGCGAACGTGGCGACTCGACCGGACTCGGAGATCCCGAGGTCGTCGAGCACGCCGCCGAGCTTGCGCGTGCGCGCCGCCCACTCCGCATAGTTGGTGCGCTCGAGGCCGGTACCGGTGGCGGTGACGATCTCCTTGTGCCCGAAGTACTTCTCCGCCCGATCGAACAGGTGGGGGATGACGAGCGGTGTGTCCTGCATCAGACCCTTCATGCCGCCGACGGTAGTGCGCTCGGTCCAACGCCCCGCAAGCCGGCCCACCCCGTTTGCGTCGCGAATTCTGCGGACCGGGTCACCAGAATCCCGACACAGACGTCCGCGCCCGGACCGGGCCCCGTTTGCGTCGCAGAATCTGCGGACCGGGTCACCAGAATCGCGACACAAACGAACACCACCGGGGCGCCGGAGCCGATACCGTCGGGGTCTTGGCAAGTGAGACCCTGCGCACCGAGATCGAGGAGCCGCCTCACATCCGGCCCCGCTGGGCCGTCCTGACGCTGGTCGCCTTCGTCGCACTGGTCGCCTGCACCAACATCGCCAACGCGGTGTGGGCCCGCTGGGTCAACACGAACCCGGAGGGGCTGCTGCTCCTGTCGTCACGCAATCGCTACCTGGCGCTGACGCTCGCCGCCGGCGTCTCGCTGCCGACCTTCGTGCTGATCGCCTACGCCCGCATCGTGGCGGCCTTCGCCGTGTGCCACATGATCGGCCGGGCGTACAGCCACGACGCCATCGGCTGGTTCCGCAAGTACCTCGGCGTGACGCAGGAGTCGATCGACACCTTCAACCGCGGGTTCGGCAAGGCCGAGTGGGCGATCATCCCGATCTTCGCCGGCTCCAACATCGTCGCGGCGCTGAGCGGGGTCCACAAGACGCCCCCGGTCAAGCTCGCCACGCTCCTCGCGGTCGGGATCGCCGGCCGGCTGGCGTTGATGTGGTACCTCGCCCGGACGTTCGAGGACCAACTCGTCTCGTTCCTCGAATGGCTCGCCCGGTACCAGTGGTGGGCGGTCGGGATCTCGATCGCCCTGGTCGTGCTGGTCAACATCCGCAACCTCCGCGGCGGTTGAGTCCATCGGGGACAGACCCCGTTGGACGCAACCCGTGCGCCGACGGCGACGTTCGGGTGGCCCCGGCGGCCGCTGGCTGCTAGCAATCTGGCTCATGGCTCAAGTCACCCTCGGGGGCAACCCCGTCAACACGTCCGGCGAGCTCCCCTCCGTGGGCTCGGCAGCCCCCTCCTACACGCTCACCGGGTCCGACCTCCGCGACGTCTCGTCGTCGGAGTTCGACGGCAAGAACGTGGTGCTCAACATCTTCCCGAGCATCGACACCCCGACCTGCGCGACGAGCGTGCGGACCTTCAACCAGCGCGCCGCCGACCTCGACGACACCGTCGTCCTCTGCGTCTCGGCCGACCTGCCCTTCGCCCAGGGTCGGTTCTGCGGTGCCGAGGGCATCGAGAACGTCAAGACCGCTTCGACGTTCCGGTCCGGCTTCGGTGCCGACTACGGGGTGAACCTCGTCGACGGACCGCTTGCCGGCGTCCTCGCCCGGGCGGTGGTCGTCGTCGGCCCGGACGGTGCCGTCAAGCACACCGAGCTCGTCGGCGAGATCGCCCAGGAGCCCGACTACGACGCCGCGCTCGGCGCCATCTGACCGCTCGATCGCTCCTCGGTGAGAGGTGAGACCGACGGGCGGTCTCACCTCTCACCGGAGGGTCTCGACGGCGCGGTTGGTTCACTGTCGCCCGTGCATCCCGTCGAGCGACTCAAGATCCTCCTCGATCCGGCCCGGCTGGCCGTCGCCGGCGCGCTCGCGGTCGAGCCGGCGACGACCGACGCCCTGACCGAGCGGACCGGACTGGACCGGCGTCCGGTGCTCGACGCGCTCGGGGCGCTGTCGTCGGCCGGGCTGGTCGACACCGAGGACGGCGGCTATCGCCTCGACCACGACGCGCTGCGGGACATCGCCCAGGAGTTGGCCACCGTCGAGCTGCCGATGGACCCCTCGATCGGGTACGGCATGACCGACGACGAACGGGTCGTCCTGTCCCGCTTCTCCATGGCCGCACGTTGCACGAGGTACCGGGCAACCGCGCCAAGCGGTTGATCGTGCTGGAGCGGCTGGCCCTCGAGTTCGACGTCGGTCACCGGTACAGCGAACGGGAGGTCAATGCGATCCTCGGCGAGTTCAACCCCGACTGGTCGACGCTGCGCCGGGCACTGGTCGACGAGGGCTTCCTCGAC
>JAAUXY010206431.1_pt1 | contig 10312 bp, 11 predicted proteins | sample 7278121 | NCBI WGS metagenome assembly JAAUXY01 (sample SAMN14350117, study PRJNA611818) | marine sediment metagenome | isolation source: surface marine sediment (1.8m) | place: French Polynesia: Moorea | collected 2018-08
CGAACGATGCAGCCGGCCCACCGACGTCATACTGCCCGAACTGGAGCAACGCTGTCGCGACTGGCTGCAACAGGCCAGGCCACTCGCCAGCCGCTTGCGCCAGGCCCGGACACGGCTCGAGGAACTCGACGTACTGGCCGTGTGCCTCGAAACCCTGCCGTCACGAGAATTTGATGCCGCGCTGCTAACGGCGGATTCGTCCCGCTCTTTTCCGCCCTTTGTTGCGCTGGGCACGGCGGAAGATGCCGATGTGCTGGAGGAACTCTATGGACGCATCGTCGGCCGAACTTACCCTTTAGCGCACGACAACGGCGAAGGCGCCGACGACGACCGTGTCCTGGTCATCGGCGTGACCAACGCAGACGTGCTCGACGAGCTGGAACGGCGATTCCACAGTCGCGGTATGCGCTTCGTTCGCGTGCCAGAGGGTCTGCCCTCTTCCATCACCGAGGCCCTGGCACAGACCCGTCAATTACAGGACGAACAGCGGTCGATCTGCAATCGACTGCGCGAAGATTTCGATCGACTCAACCAGGGTACCGGCATAGCCGGTGAACTCTGGCTGCTCAGGCACCACCGCTGGGTTAACGAAACCCTGGCCGACTCGCTGACCGGCAAGCGTTTCGTCTGGCTCGGCGGCTGGGTACCCGAAAAACGCTGTGACGAGCTGGCGGCCGCCCTGCAGGACGGTGGCATTCCGTTCCTGATAAACCGCGAAGCGGCGCATCAACACGGGCCGCCACCGGTAAAGCTCGAAAATCCGCGCTGGATCTCCCGCTTCGAAACCTTCGTGCGCGGGTTCGGCGTGCCAGCCGCCAACGAGGTGGATCCGAGTCCGCTGCTGGCCATCATGACGCCCCTGATGTTCGGCTATATGTTCGGCGACGTCGGCCAGGGTGCGATTCTGATGCTGATCGGTTACCTCGCGCGCCGCAGGTTCCCGATCCTCGAGTTGCTGATCGTGGGCGGATTCAGTTCGGTCGTATTCGGTTTCCTGTACGGATCGATATTCGCCAACGAGCACTTTCTGCCCGCCCTGTGGCTGCGGCCGATGGAAGCACCGCTCTGGGTTCTCGGAATACCCGTCGCGTTCGGCTTCCTGGCTATCCTCGCAAGCATGCTGCTGTCTGCATTGCAGGCGATGTGGCGCGGCCGGCTCCGCCGCTGGTGGACTACCGAGGCGCCGGTTGTAGTCCTGTACTTTGCCCTGCCGGTTGCGCTGCTCTCGATGACCGCCGCGCTGCTGCTGGTGGCGAGCTCGATGGTCTGGCTGTTAACCGCGGTGGGTTGGCAGGCTTATCGGAAAAACGGCCTGGCTGCAGTTGTGACCGCGGTGCTCGGCGAAATCGCCGAGTTGCTGGAGATCGTGTTCCAGCTGGTGATCAACACCCTGTCGTTCGCCCGCCTCGGTGCGTTCGCCCTGGCCCATGCGGGACTGAGCGTGGCCGTCATGGCACTCGCCGAAATGCCGGCGAGCCTCGCGGGCAGCCTTGTCGTCTACGCGATCGGCAACGCGATCGTGATAGCGCTGGAAGGGCTGGTGGTTTCGATCCAGACCACCCGCCTGATCATGTTTGAATTCTTTCGCCGTTTCCTGGTTGGGGAGGGTCGACCATTTCGGCCCCTGACCTTACCCAGCGGTACCCGATTAGCCTCATGAGGAGTTGAATCGATGTTACAAACCAAAGCCAGACTGTTCCTGGGCGCGTCCGCCATAACCGCGTTGTTCGCCACGCTCGCGTACCTGTCGCTGTTGCTGCTGACACCGATGGCCTCGGCCGCCGAAATGCAGGCCGCGATCGACCCCGGAGTATTACGCTGGGGTTACCTCGCAGCGGCACTTGCCACCGGCATTTCCGCGCTCGCCGCCGGGATAGCGGTAGCCGGTGTCGGCGCCGCCGCCATCGGGGCCATCGCCGAGAAACCCGAGCTGTTCGGACGCACGCTCGTTTTCGTCGGCCTGGCTGAAGGTATCGCAATCTATGGCCTGATCATATCCATCATGATTCTCAATCGCCTCGGCTGATTCGCTTGTTGCGCGCGACCTACATCGGGGATGAAATCACTGCCAGCGGATTTGCGCTGGTCGGCGTAAGCTGCAGGATTATCCCCAACGAACCGCGCGCCGTGTGGCAGGCAGTTCGCAAGGCACGCAAGCACTCGGATCTCGTCATTCTCGACCAGGCACATGCCGAAGTCATTCAGGCGCGGCTGCAGGAACTGATCTCCACCGATCCGCTACCGCCGATCGTCGTGGTCCCGAGCATGAGCCACGCCGAGGCCGCCGACGATGCCGTGGTGGGACCGGCACGCCGAACACTGGGTCTGGGCTGATAATCATGGACAAGGATTTACCGGCCAGTTTCGATCCGCAACAGGTGTCGCTGTTCCTCGACAAGATCGACCGGGACCGCGATAACGAGCTCGACGATATTGCGCGGCAACGGGACGCTGAAATTACTCGCATCCTGGGCGATGCCCGCCGCGAATCGCGCCGGGTTTTTCGGCAAAGCGCCGCGCAGTTGCGCAACCGCCTGGTCCTGGAGCAAAGCCGCGACCTCGCGCGGCTGCGCGCCGACCTGCGCCGTCGACAATGGGAAATCCTGGTTGCCCAGCAACAAAATCTGCTGGCAGCCGTATCAAATCGCCTGCTCGAAGCCTGGCAAGATCCCGATCGTCAGTGGCAATGGTGCCGTTTCTGGCTCGACGCCGCACTCGAGCGTGCCGGCAACCATTCGCTTGAGATCACGCTCGGCCAGGGTGCCTCGAACGATCTGCAGGCCAGGCTCGAGAACGCAGTGCGCGGGCATGCCGCCGGCGCAACCATCAACTGCGACAGTAGCGCGGAACCCGGAATCCGCATCGAATGGGGTGACTACGTCATGGATGGCCGCCTCGCTTCGCAGATCGCATCCATTTCGGACGCGGTGCTGACCCGGCTGTCTGGCCTGGTCGACGAAGAGGACGGAGGAGCAACGCGATGAAGGCACGCGCCGAGGTATTCTGGATCAACGGTCCGGTTCTGAAAGCCCGACCCGAGGGCCACTTTCGGATGAAGGAAGCGGTGGTTGTCGGAGAAGCCCGGCTGACCGCGGAAGTCATCCGGCTCGACAGCGATGCCATTACCGTGCAGGTGTTCGAGGATACCACCGGGCTGAAACCGGGCGTCATGATCGAAGGCAGCGGCCTGCCGCTGGCGGTGGAGCTCGGCCCCGGCATGCTGGGACGCATGTTCGACGGGATTCAGAGGCCGCTGGAGACGATTGCCGAGCGCCAGGGCGACTTCGTCCATGCCGGTGTCGACATTCCCAACCTGGACCGCGAAACGCCATGGCCGTTTCAAGCCCTGGTGGCACAGGACGAGGAAGTCCGCGGCGGACAGGTGATCGGCGTCGTGCAGGAAACGCCGGACCTGGTCAACCGCATCCTGGTGCCGGCCGAAATCGAGCGCGGCCGCGTTACCTGGATCGCCGCCGAGGGCGAATACCGTCTCGATCAGCCGGTTGCCCGAATCCGCAGCGACCGGGGCGAGCAGGACGTCACGATGCTGCGACGATGGCCGATTCGCGTGCCGCGCCCGGTGCGGCGCAGGCAGACCCCGGAGCAACCCCTGCTAACCGGCCAGCGCGTCATCGACACGCTTTACACGATCAGCAAGGGCGGCGCCAGCGCAATGCCCGGCGGATTCGGCACCGGCAAGACCGTGCTGCAACAAACCCTGGCCAAGTGGTGTGATGCCGACATCATCATTTACATCGGCTGCGGTGAGCGCGGCAACGAAATGGCCAGCGTACTGGAGGAGTTTCCCCGGCTCGAGGATCCTCGCACGGGCAGCCGCCTGATGGAACGCACGGTGCTGATCGCGAATACCTCGAACATGCCGGTGGCGGCGCGCGAAGCATCGATTTACACCGGCATGACGATCGGCGAATACTATCGCGACCAGGGCTACGATGTCGCGCTGTTTGCCGACTCGATTTCACGCTGGGCCGAGGCGTTGCGCGAAATCTCGGGGCGCCTTGAAGAGTTGCCCGCCGAAGAGGGTTATCCCGCCTATCTGCCGAGCCGGCTGGCCGAGTTTTTCGAACGTGCCGGCCAGGTCGAGACGCTGGCGGGAACGGAATCTTCGCTCACCGTGGTGGGAACGGTGTCACCTCCAGGGGGTGATTTTTCGGAGCCGGTGACAGCCCATTCGCGGCGCTACGTGAAAAGCTTCCTGGCGCTGGACCGCAGCCGTGCGCAGGCGCGTTTTTATCCCGCGATTCACCCGTTGCTGAGCTACTCCGAATACGTGGACAATTCTGCGCGCTGGTGGCAGCAAAGAGGCGGCGGCGTGCGCTGGGCGGAACAGCGGGCGCAAATGATCGAACTGATCCAGGAACAGGCGCGGCTGGACAAAATGGTCAAGATCGTCGGTCGCGATGCCCTGCCCGCAAGCCAGCGGCTGATCCTGGTGAACGCCGAGGTCATGGTCGAAGCCCTGTTGCGTCAGTCCGCGTTCTCCGAAACCGACCGTTACTGCTCGCCGGAAAAGCAGGTTGCCATGCTCAGAATCGTCGATGACTTCATCACCCGCGCCGGGCGCGCGGTCGAAGCAGGTATCGATCCGGACAGCCTGCTCGGCCTGCCCGTGACACGACGGATACGGCGCATGGGGGAAGACATCCCCAACGACGCGCCGGAGCGCTTCGAAGACCTGGCGCACGATCTCGACACCGCGTTTGCGGAGCTGCTACCGGCCACGGAGGTATCCGACCCATGATCGAAGCGCAACAGCATCTCCTGCACCGGGGCCTTGCCAGCATCCGGGGCCCCCTGGTATTCGTGCGCAACGCGGGTGGCGTCGGTCTCTACGACCGGGTCGAAGTGCTGGTCGACGACGGCGGCGAGTCGCGTCTCGGGCGCATCGTCTCCATTGCCGACGAACACGCCGTCATCGAGGTATTCCAGGGCACCGAGGGACTGTCGCTGGGCGAGAGCCGCCTGCGCCTGCTGTCGGAGCCGATCCTGCTCGATGTCGGCCCCGGCATGCTGGGGCGGGTCTATGATGGCATCGGCCGACCGATCGACGGCGGCCCGCAAATCGCCGCGCACGATCGTTTACGCATCGACGGCGAAGCGATCAACCCGATACGGCGCGAAGTGCCCAGCGAATTCATCGAGACCGGTATTTCCGCAATCGATGCGATGAACTCGCTGGTGCGTGGACAAAAACTGCCGATCTTCTCCGGCAGCGGCCTGAGCCACGACCGCCTGGCATCCAACATCGCCCGCTTTGCGCGCCTTCGCGGCGCGGCCGAGCAGGAATTTGCGGTGGTGTTCGCGGCGATCGGCGTCACCTTCGAGACCGCCGAGCACTTCCGCCGCGAAATGGACGAATACGGCGTCATGGAACGGATCGCACTGTTTCTCAATCTCGCCAGCGACGCCGGCGCCGAGCGGCTGCTGACGCCAAGAGTCGCGCTGACCACGGCCGAATACCTGGCCTACGAGGAAGGTCGTCACGTACTGGTCATCCTCACCGACATAACCAACTACTGCGAGGCGCTGCGCGAGGTATCGTCGAGTCACGGCGAAATCCCCAGTCGCAAGGGATATCCCGGTTACATGTATTCCGACCTGGCGACCATTTACGAACGTGCCGGACGGATCAAGGGACGCCCCGGCTCGATCACCCAGGTGCCGATTCTGAGCATGCCCAACGACGACATCACCCACCCGATTGCCGATCTATCGGGTTACATCACCGAAGGCCAGATCGTGCTGGACCGAAATCTCGAGCAACGCGGCATCTTTCCGTCGATCAAGCTGCTGCCCTGCCTGTCCCGGCTGATGAACGAGGGTATCGGTAAAGGTATGACGCACGAGGATCATCCCGCACTCGCCCAGCAGCTTTATTCCGCCTACGCCCAGGCGCACCAGCTACTGCTCCTGTCCAGCGTGGTCGGAGAAGAAGGCCTGACCGCGTCCGACCGGCGCCTGCTGCGTTTCGGCGAACGCATGGAGCGTGAATTCATTCACCAGGGCGACAGCCGGCGCAGCCTGGAGGAAACTTTCGATATCGGCTGGAGCCTGTTGTCGACGCTGCCCGACGAAATCCTGACCAGGCTTTCCGATTCCCAGATTGCCGAGCATATTGCTCCGCGCCGCGATGCCTGAGGGCACCTCGTCCAAGACCGAACTGCTCGAACGACGGGCCGAGTCCGAGCTCGTGCGCGAGGGCAAGATGGTACTGGAGGAGCGCCGCGATCTGCTCGCGCATTTCATGCTGGAACAGATCGGACTGACCGAACGGCTGGAGCAGGAACGCGACGAACTGCTCGACGGCGCGCGGCAAAACCTGCAGCGTGCAGCCCTGCGGCACGGTCTGACCGGTCTGCGCCGGTTCGAGGTCGACGCAACCAGCCTGGAGCGCCCGCAATGGCAGATGGAGAACCGGCTCGGTACCGCCTGGCTGGTCGGCGCCGCCCAATTGCCGGCACAGGCACCGCGCGCACTCGGTGACGGGATCGATGTTTCGCTGGAACTGCAGCTCGCACAGGCGGACTTGCAGCAATTGCTGCACAAGCTGCTCGAGCTGGCCGAGGCGCACAACAACCTGCAGCGCCTGACCGATGCGTTTCGCCGTACGCAGCGCAGGGTCAATGCCCTGGATCACATCGTGCTGCCCGAAATCACGCAAGCCATCCGGGGCATGGAAGAAAGCATGGACGAAATGGAACGCGACGACCTGGTGCGCACCCTGCTGATCAAGCGCAAGCAGGAGGGTTAAAGCCGCCAGCCTCCGCGACGGGAGGTTTCCGCCCCCGGGTATCGAGCAGGCAGATGCCGGGCACCGTTTTTCTCTTCGTCGACTGTCGACCTAAAGCGGATTGCGACTGGCGTAGAGATTAAACCGTTGCTCGGCTTCGCTGAACTGTGCCTTTACCTTGTCGATATCCCAGGGACTCTCGCGCAGGGTCTCGTGATCCCACTCGCTCCTGGGTTCTTCCGGGTCGAAAAAATCGCCGCCATAAACATGAATAGCCGTCGTCATTTTCCCAACCGGATTCAGCACCGAATGAATGATGTTCTTGCCAAGCGTAGCCACGTCACCGACCCCGAGCGATTTGGCACCGGCGGCCTCGATGCTCGATTCGTTGCGTTTCCAGAAGACGTTATCCTCCCGTCCCGAGTAAATCCCGATGACCGCGAACATCTGATGATTATGCGGCATCAGGCTCATACACGGCGCCCAGGCAAAGTTGATAATGGTCAGGTCGGAATCCCGGTAAAGCGGGGTAATGCCCGCGTGTTGCGGTTCGCCGAGCTCGGCAATAATACCCCGGGGATCGGCGACGGCTTGCTGGACCACTTCCCTGACCGCGGCTTGTCCTTCTTTTACGGCTGTCCTGCAATCTTCGACGAATCGGTCTTTTGCGAACATTTTCTACTCCAGGACCAAAGACTGGATACGACAAGTTACTCCTGATTGCGTCGAATAGCCAATGTGATTGCCACCGGGGCATCCTGATCAGGTCAGCCGTACCTGCCTTCAGGCAACAGCAACTCCGACAGGCGCAGTGCACGCCGTGACATAAAGTTGCAGACAGTTGCCCGGCACCGTCATTCATCTGCGCTCGTCAGGCGGCGTTTTGCTCAAACGTCCTGAGTAGCTCGGCCGCCGAACTGGTCGATAATCTGACTTCGATTTCACCGGACCAGTCTTCGTTGAATGTCGACGCATCGAATCCCACGATCAAGGCGTCCTCGCCCTCGAGACGACAGCGAAGTGCAGACAGCTGATCGCTGTCCCAGGGGACGCTGATAATCCGGTTGGCAAACCAGAATACCCGGAACCTTTCCCGGGTTAATACAACCGAACCCAAAAACCATTTTCGTCGCCAGCTGAAGTACTTACCGGGGGCGCGGAAATTGCGGAAAGTAATCGACCCCCCTATTCCTTCCTGCTGCAAAATCAGGCCTTCTTGCGCAATCTGCTCTGCTGCCTGTTTTGGCACGCGCCCGATTTTTAACAGCCGATACAACAGCGACTTTGCCATTACCGAGGGCCCGCCGTGACATACCCCGCACGAGCGGCCGTGAACGGCGCGCAGCAGCCTGCCGGGAAAGCTGACAACCGGAGGTAACAAACGGGATAAAACCGATTTTGCTCGCTTGTTTTCATAATCGGCTCTGCTGCTCTGAACTGTCAGTATAACTGCCTGCCGGGGCAGCATCCGTATCGAAAGCCCGGTTACCTGCCCAGCAGCGTGTCCTTGGCGAGGTTGATCTTGGCGGCGAGATAGGCGGAGCCGCCCCGGTCGGGGTGCACTTTCTGCATCAGCCGCCGGTGGGCCTCGATGATTTCATCGTCGCTGGCCTCGTCCGACAACCCCAGTATCTGCAGCGCTTCGCTACGGGTCATATCATCCGACGGCGCGCTGTCCTGTCGATGGCTGCCCGCGCCGGCCTGCTCGCGCCAGCTATCGCCATGCTCGCGATCGAGATAGGCCTGCAGCAAGGCCACGGACTCTTCGTCGTCGCAACATTCCTGCAGCAATACCAGCTGCTCGTCGAGGCTCATCTGCGCCAGGCTTCGACCGGCGAACTGTCCGAGCAGAACCTCGCCGGCAAGATCGCCCGAATCATGATCCAGCGTCATGCGGATGTACTTGCCTTCGACCGTAGAAGTCTGACCACCGCTCGGGGCGGCGGAAGGCCTCGGCGCGCCCATGGCACGATACAGTCGCCTCAGCGCCGGAAACCACTGCAGCAAAAACAGGCCCAGGGTTCGAATGAACGGCAACGCGGCGGCGAACAGCGCGGTCAGCCAGTGCGCCCGGCCGGTCATGACCAGGACCAGTTATACCAGCGCGGTAACAATGGCAAAGCTTTGCCAGAAGACCCGCGGCGGCTGACGCATCATCCAGCGAAACAGCAGGAATAACACGACCGCGAGGCCGAGCAGCAGCAGAATCCGCGGCATGCCTCAGTCCTTGCCCAGCTGGCGCGTGATCCGCTGCACGATTTCACCCCGCTGGCGCGAAAAATCGCGCAACGCGGCACGACCGCCGGCGGCGTAAACCGCCACCGCCTGCAGCAGGTCGCGCAGCTGTCCGGCGCTCGACGCATCGAAGGCGCAGTAGGCGCCGCGGGTCAGCTGCGCGATCTGTTTGAAGGCGCCTCCTGCAACCGCGTCGTCACCTTCGTGAAACAGGAACACCGGCACCCCGAGCAGACCGAGCTCGCCCGCCAGGTGACACAGCCGATCGACGTTTTCTTCCATGCAGTCGCCGACGAATACGAGCGCCTGGACTTTTTTCTGCCGGGTCTGCGTAATCGCCTGGCGCAGGACTTTTTCGATCTGCGTCTGGCCGCCGCGGCAAGACACGCTGGTCATGCGCTGCAACAACTCGTTCGACGAGGTTAACCAGGGGGTGGCCTCGAATTCACCAAACCCGCGGTAGTAACAGAGCTGGATTTCGAGCCCGCCCAGCGCCGCGGTTTCGCGAAACATTTCGCCCTGCAGCTGACAGGCCTTGTCCCAGGTGGGTTCGCGGCTCGCGGTGGCATCCATGGCAAACATCAGGCGCCCGCGCTCGCCCGCCGGTTTCATCGCCGGTGTTGTCCGTACTCGCTCGAGAAACGAGTCGATGTCGGCGCTGCTCGATTTTTGCGGAAGGTCTTTGTCTGAATCGCTCATCGGGGTCGTCGTTCGGGGCCGCCCTGCTCTATATGGGGCCTGTCGCCCAAAAAGTATACCTGTTTTCCTGCGGGCGTATCGGTAACGGCCGGACCGGGTGCATGGCTCGCCACGGCGGCGCTTCGGCGCTAAACTCGACCGCCTGGCAGGCAAACCGGCATGGTATCTGATGCGCTTCAACGCCACCCACACGCATCTCTACCCGGGACTTCGGGGTACGATCCTGGACCTGGCGACGCCGGACGAACTGCACTCGGATCGGGCATGCCTGGTCGAGTTCAGCGACGGCGCGGCGACCACCGCCCGGATTTCACGGCTGGAAGATGGCTGGCAACTGGATGCGGATGCCTATTGCACCGCCGCCGGCACCAACATCGAGCCCAAAAGCTGGCGACTGGAGATCGATCGCGATCACGAAACTCCCCGTTTCCGCATCGTCAAAAAACTTCACGCCTGCTGATTGATCCCGTGCCATCCGCTTTGGCCGGTTGCCAGGCGGATCAATCCAGCTCGCAGTCCTGCTCCAGCGTCTGGCAGATGAACGCGCGCGAAATCCCCAGTTGGTCAGCGATGTCGTTCAGCACCGAACGTTCGGCGTCACTGGCGCCGCCGTCGGCCATCGACATC
>JAAUXY010047897.1_pt1 | contig 10308 bp, 9 predicted proteins | sample 7278121 | NCBI WGS metagenome assembly JAAUXY01 (sample SAMN14350117, study PRJNA611818) | marine sediment metagenome | isolation source: surface marine sediment (1.8m) | place: French Polynesia: Moorea | collected 2018-08
AGCCGTCCCTGGCGTGAGTGGCATATTCTCGAACGCGCCCGTCGCGCGCGCTTGCCGGTACCCGAAGCCATTGGTGCCTGTGTCTGCCGGAGCGGAATCTGGTACCGGGCCGCGCTGATCACGGCGTTTATCGACGATACCGAAACCCTGACCCTGAGATTGCGCCGCTCGCGTTTGCGTCGCGACAGCTGGGCCGAGTTGGGTCGCCTGGTCAAGCGCATGCAGGCGGAAGGTATCCGCCACGCCGACCTGACCACGGACAATTTACTGATCGATTCGCACAACCGGTTCTACATCATCGACTTCGACCGCGCCCGCATCATGAATCGACTCGACGACTGGCAATGGCTGACGCTGTATCGTTTCAAACGTTCGATCGCAAAGCGCAATCGCGAGTCGGCGCTGAATTTCAGCGAAGACGACTGGCAGGCTTTCATGGACAGCTACGAATCCTGACGCCGATTTGATTCGGTTTCGATTCTCGCGGGTCGTGACCAGGTCCCTGGCACCACCCGGGTTATCCTGCGGTCACTGCACCGACGCGTTCAGTCTTTTGCTATCAGGTATTGCCAGCGGAAGAGGGGAGCCAGGGCGTGATGGCTTCGAGGTAGGCTTCGACGGGATCGGGTTGTTCGGCGAGGCGCTCGCGCGCGCGCTGGCCGAGTCGCGCGGCACGTTCCGGATCCTGCCAGAGCTCATCGACGATTTTCCAGCACTGGTGTAAATCGCCGACCTGGAGCACGCCTTCGCCCAGCATCTTGATGTCCTCGCGGATGTTTGCGTCGGATGGACCGGTCAGGATGGCGCAACCGAGGTTGGCCGGCTCGATCAGATTGTGACCGCCGGTCTCGTCGAAAGAGCCGCCCATGACGACCACGCGCGCATGCGCCATCAGTGCTGCGAGTTCACCGAGCGTATCGGCGAGGTACACGTCGGTTTCAGCAGTCACCGGATCACCCCGACTGCGACGCGCGCAGCTGAGCCTGGCGTTAACGATATCGCGTTCGATCTCGTCGCCGCGCTGCGGATGGCGGGGTGCGACGACGATCAACGCATCGCTCGCGCGCTGTTCGCGCCAGCGCAGGAACTTGCGTTCCTCGCCGGTGTGACTCGATGCCAGCAGAATATATTCGCGCTCGACCAGTCGTTCGGGCGCCGGGCTGTCGTCGCGTAACGACTTGATATTACCGAGGACATGCAGGCCCTCGTCTTCAGCACCGAGACGCAACAGGCGTTCGCGATCGCGTTCGCTGCGTGCCAGGATCTGGCTGAAGTAACCCAGCACACGCGCCAGCAGCTCGCGGGTAAAGGGTCCTGTTTCGAGCGTTTTTGGCGACAGTCGGGCATTGACCAGCAATAGCGGCAGGCCCTGTGCGTGGGCGTGGTACAGCAGCGCCGGCCAGAGTTCGGTTTCCATCACCAGTCCGAGACGCGGCCGATGCCGCTGCATGAAACTTCGGCACGAGGGGCCAAAGTCGATCGGAATGACCGTGGATGATACCGCGTCGCCGAAGCAGCGGCGGATGGTTTGCAGACCGCTCGCGGTAAAACTGGTAAACAGGATGGATTCACCACGCTCGAGCAGACGGCGCACCAGCGGTTCGATTGCGCGCACCTCACCGACCGACGAGGCGTGAATCCAGACACGGCCGATCCGCGCTTCGCGGGCAGTTAAACCCAGTCGCAGCGCGAGATAGTCTCGTTGACCGTATTTGCGACCGTGCTGCCAGGCGTGCAGCATCCAGAACGGGTACAGCAGGGTCGACAGCAAGCCGTAGGTGAATCCCGGCGACGGCCTGGCGGCAGGGACTTCAGGCATAAAAATCCGCCTCGCCGGCCGGTCGAGTCTTGAACCGCTGATGGATCCACATGTAGTTTTCCGGATCGCGTCGCACCCAGTTTTCGATCGACTGATTGATCGCCGCGGCGTCGGCATAGTCATCACCGGTCGGAAAATTCTCCAGTGCAGGACCAATGTGCAGCACGTAGCCGGAACCGTCTGCCTTGCGTTCGGGGTAATAGGGCAGAACCGCCGCGCCGGAAGACTGCGCGAGGCGCGAGCTGGCCGTAATGGTCGCGGTTGCGATGCCCATGAAGGGCGCAAACACGTTGCGCTCGCGGCGGAAGTCCTGGTCGGGCGCGTACCAGGTCGGTATGCCCTGCCGGATACCCTTGAGCAGCTGCCGCGTGTTCTTGCGCGATACGGTGTTGACGAAATAGCTGTTGCGCCGGGTGTAGAGATAACTGTCGAACAGCAGGTTGCGCTGGGTGCGATACATGACCTGTACCGGCATGAACAGCGTGAGCAGGCGGGCACCGATTTCGAGACTGGTGAAATGCCCGGTCAACAGGATGACACCCTGCCCGCGGGCCAGCGCCTGGTCGATATGTTGCCGGCCTTCGATTTCGACCAGCCCGCGCAGGCGCTCGGCCGGCCACCACCAGCAGATCGCCATTTCGATCAGCGAGGTGCCGATGTTGCGGTAACAGGCGCGCTTGATGGCGTCACGCTCGACCTGCGACAGGTCCGGCAAACAGCGCGCGAGATTGATGTCGACGATGCGTTTCCGTGCACCGGTCAGCAAATAGATGAGTCGCCCCAGCAGCCGGCCGGCGCCCATTTGCACGCGATAGGGAAACAGGGTAACCAGTCGCAGCAGGGCCAGCAGGCTCCACATCGGCCAGTACCTCGGTGCGAGGTAGTCGCCGGCCCTGAAATCTACCGAGCGCTGTTCACCCATCGGGACTCAGGGTGTCAGCCACCGATTCATGTCGATCAGGTCGTCTTCGTTGAGAATACCCGCGGCTTGCTTGAGACGAATGTTGTTGACGAGGTAATCGTAGCGCGAGCTGGCGAAGTCGCGCTGGGCACGAAAGGTTTCGCGCAGCGAAACCAGCACGTCGACCGAGGTGCGGGTGCCGACCTCGAAACCGGCCTGGGTAGCTTCCAGCGCGACGTTGCTCGATTCGAGGGCCTGGGCGAAAGCCTTGACCTGTGAAATGCCGGACAGCACGTCGAGGTAGGCGGTGCGGGTTTGCTGTGAAGCCAGCCGGTTCTGCAGCAGTACCGCGTTTTGCGCGGCCCGGAACTCGGCATCGGCCTGCGCGCGCTCCGCGCCGATCCTGCCCCCGGTGTACAGCGGAATCTGCAGCTGCAGGCCAACCGTGACATCTTTTTGATCGTAGTCGTCGAGCAGATCGTCGTTGATGTAGGAATCGGCGAAACTCGCGGTTAAATCAAGCGACGGCGAACGGTTGTTGGAACTCTTGTCGCGTGCGAAACGGGCGGCATCGAGGTTTTGCCGCGCGGCCAGCAACTGGCGATTGTTTTGCAGCGCGAGATCAACCCACTGTTCGGCATCGGCAGGATCGGGCAGGGTCAGTTCCAGGTTATCGCCGAGCGGGGTCAGTTCGCGAATCGAGGTCTGACCGGTAATCACCGTGAGTGCCTGGAACGCGGTCTCGAGGCCGTTTTCGGCCTGGATGGCCTGTGCCTCGGCGCTATCGAAACGCGCCTGGGCTTCCTGAACGTCGGTGATCGCGATCAGGCCAACCTCGAAACGCTTTTGCGCCTGTTCGAGCTGGCGTTCGATGGCTTTGCGCTCGGCATAGGCGAATTCGACGTTGTCGCGGGCCGCGAGAATGTCGAAGTAGGTTTCCGCCACGCGCAGGATCAATGCCTGGCGAGTTGCCTCGAGCTCGGCGAAACGCGCTGCAGCGGTCGCTTCGGCAGCGCTGATATCGTTACTGATGTCAGTGTTGTAAAGCGACTTGCTCAGATCGACGCTGTAGCCGATGGTATCGGTACTGTTGCTGCCGGTTTCCGAATTGTCGGATTCACGCAGCGAGCCGTTGGCATTGAAAAACAGCTGCAGGCCATCGGCCGACTCCGCCAGCGGCACGTTCTCGATGGCGGCGAGGTATTCGTCCTCGGCGATCAGCAACTCGGCGTCCTGCTGCAGGGCGAGGCCGTAGATCGTCATTAAATCCTCGGCCGCGGCGGATCGGATCCACAGCGACGCGAGTAGCAAAAGGACTACGGCTCCAATTTTTGACATGGCTGACATCTGCTTTTGAAAGGGCGGGATTATAAAGAATACCCGACGATTAATACACGTTGTTAAAGAGGGTCGAGCACCGCGTTCGACACCCCGGGAATCGGTTAGTAAACAGGCATGTCGAGATCCACCGCGCGCGCCCAGGCATCGACCCCACCGTCGAGGTTGATCAGCGAATCGATATCCTGCTGTTCGAGGTAGTGAATCACGTGCTGGCTGCGAATGCCGTGGTGGCAGATGACGACGGTTTCGTCGGCTTCCTGCAGGCGATGTAACTGCAGGGGTATCTGGTTCATCGGGATATTGACGCTGCCGACGATGTGGCAGATCTCGAACTCCCAGGGTTCGCGAACGTCGATTAGCAGCGGGTTGGCGTCTTCCAGGTGATCGGCCAATTCCGTTGCGCTCATCCTGCGCATGACGTGAAGCTCAACCGGCGAGCCGGGGCAGGTCGGTTTCGAACAGCGAACGCGTGGTCCATTCGTTGTCGGCGACGCGCGTGATCAGCAACGCCTCCATGACCGGCGAGTGTCCGACGATTACGAACAACCGGCCGCCGATGCGCAGCGCCTGGCGGGCGTTTTCGGGTACGCCGGCCAGCGATCCGCTGATCGCGATGGCGTCCCAGGTCGGCTCTGTCTCGATACCGTCGAGCCCGGCCTGGCGGAACTCGACGTTGTCGATACCCTGGGCGGCCAGGTTCTGACGAGCCTGTTCAATAATCTCGCCGCGCGTGTCCTGGCTGGTAACCCGGGCGGCCAGGCGCGCCAGGCAGGCCGTCACAAAGCCGCTGGCACATCCGATTTCGAGTACCCGATCGCTGTCGCTGACCGCGAGCGCCTGCAACAGGCGTCCCTCGACCGTCGGTGGCAACATGCTGGCGCCGTGCCCCAGCGGGATCTGGCAGTCGGCATAAGCCAGCCCACGGTAGTCGTCGCCGACGAATGCCTCGCGATCGACGGTCTCGAGCGTTGCCAGTACGCGATGGTCGAGCACCTCCCAGGGTCGGATTTGCTGCTTGATCATGTTGGTCTTGGCGATACTTTCGGTGGTCATGGCTGACTCGAGTCGGGTTGAGACGCGGTGCGATTATAGCCCAATCCCGGCGCCGGAATCACCAGTCGACACAGCCGTAATCATGGGTTATTTCTTCGCCGGGTTGAATATCGCGCAACGCGACCACGCTGAGGTCGTCGTAGTAACAGGCGTTGGGTTGATCGGAGTGATTGATGTATTTCAGATCGCACTGGACCTCGATGCCGGCCTCGCTATCGAGCCACAGGACGTAGGGGCCATCCTGTTTCGCGGGGATACCCCGGAGCCAGCCGATCACGGTGCCACTGGCGATTTCGGCAGCGGCAAACAGGCCGCGTCCGTGGATCGGGCTGGCGGCGACGTAGGTCGGCGACGGCATAAATTCGTTGGAGTATCGCAACGGTAAAGGTTATATTTTGCAACTAATCGAGAAATATAACAAAAAACATCAAGCTCCCGGTTGAAACGATCAGCGGCTGATTCTGCGCTGGATATCTCGATGAAATCGTTTGCCGAGGGCTCGGAAATTTGGAGGAGGGCAATCCCAGCCATGAAAAAAATAATGGGTCTGACGGTGGCATAGACGTTCGCGTTGAATGCCAACGCCGGCGGCTACCGGGTCGCAACCCAGGGACAAAAAGCCCTGGCCATGGGGCACACCGGGGTCGCGATGAGCGAAAGCGCCGAGGTGATTTTCTTCAATCCCGGCGCCTTGACCCAGCTCGAGGCCGACCGGGATTTCACCGGCGGATTGACCTTGCTGGCCAACGAGACCATCTACCAGAGCGAGGCCACGCTGACCGAGGAAGAAACCGACAACCCGCTGGGCACACCGATCAACGCCTATTATGCGAGCAGGATTTCGGATGAACTGTCCTGGGGCATCGGCATTTACACGCCCTACGGTAACCGGGTCGAGTGGCCGACCGACTGGGACGGCTCGCACCTCGTCAACAATATCGAGCTCGGCGCAATTTACATCCAGCCGACCATCGGTTACCAGATCAATGAGTCGACCAGTATCGGTTTCGGACCGAACCTGGTCATCGGCGCGGTCGATTTCAATCGTAACCTGACGACGTCGCTGACCGACGCCAACGGCAATCGCTCGAATGTGACGATCGAAGCCGCGAACCTGACGGAATGGGGTTTCAACGTTGGCATCCTGCACAAGCTCAACGACAGACTCAGCGTCGGCGCCAGTTACCGCTCCGAGGTTATCGTCGAGGCCAGTGGCGAAGACGCCGAGTTCAGTGATGTACCGGTTGCGTTGCAGGGCACGTTTCCGGCGGAGGCCGAGTTCGACGCCGAACTGCCGTTACCGGCCGAACTCACCGTCGGCATTGTCTTCCAGTACAGTGACAAACTGACGCTGGCCTTCGATGTCAACCGGACGTACTGGGACGTGTTCGATGAATTGCTGGTTGAGTTCGACACGGGGCTCGTTTCCGCGAATCCGCGCCTGTACGAGGATGCCAACATCTACCGTTTCGGCGCGCAATACCGGTACAACGACAAGTGGACTTTTCGCGGCGGCATTTACTTCGACGATTCACCGATTCCCGATGGTTCGTTCGAGCCGATTACGCCGCGGGGTGACTCGATCGGCTATACCGGGGGCGTGACCTACCGGCACTCGAAGAACCTCGAGATCGACGTCGCGGTCCTGATCCTGACCTTCGACGACGAAGACTACAGTTACGACTATTACGAAGAAGGCGGATTCACGATACCGTTCACCGGCCAATACGATTCGGCGGCGAACTCGATCGGTTTTGGCCTGACCTACCGGTACTAGGAGAAGCAGTTATGAAATACTCCATTGCTAAATTACTGTTCGGACTGGTAGTAGTGACGTGGCTTGCCGGTTGCGGCACCGAAATATCCGACGATCTCGACGACGATGCTGATGCCGATGCCGGCAGCGCCGATTTCACAACCTTCGTCGCCCTCGGCGATTCGCTGACCGCCGGTTACGCCGACGGTGCACTCTACCGCGATGGGCAAATCGATTCTTTACCTGCCATCCTGGCGCAGCAGTTCGCGCTGGCCGGCGGCAGTCCGATCACCCAGCCGTTGATGCCGGTCGGGGCGACCGGCAGCCTGACCCATTCCGCCGTCGATCTCGGCCGCGCGGACCGGTTGGTGGCGGTACCGACCGGTGACCCGGACTCGCCGGTTGCGCCCGGTACGATTGCCCCGGTTCAATCGACCGCCATCGAAGTGCGGGTCGGTAGCGGCGGATTCAACAACATGGGTGTGCCGGGCGCCAAGGCTATCCATTTAACGATTGCAGGCTACGGCGAGAACAGCCTTGGCGCGATAGCGGGATTGACGGCGAATCCTTATTTTTCGAGATTCTCCTCCAACGACACCACGTCGCTGGTGGCCGATTTTCTGGCACAGGCACCGACCTTTTTCCTGCTGTGGATGGGGAATAACGACATTCTGCTGTATGCCGTCGACGGTGGTCCCGGCAATGCCAATCCGCCTTATGGTACGGCGTCAAACGAGGTTAGCGATCCGGCGCTGTTTGCCGCTGCCTACAATGGCGCGCTCACCGCGATAACAACCACCCTGCCGAATGCCAAGGGGGTGCTGGGCACGATTCCGGATGTCAGTACAATCCCGTATTTCACTACCGTGCCGTTTAATCCGATTCCGATGGACGCGCCCACCGCAGCCGGGGCAAACCTGGCCTATACGGCTTACAATAATGGTCTAATTGCTGCCGAAACGGGCGCGTTTATAACAACCGCCGAACGAATTCAGCGCACGATCAGTTTTGCCGCAGTGCAAAACAACGCCCTGGTGATCGAAGACGACAGCCTGACGCCGGTTACCGGGTTGCCGTCCATCCGTCAGGCGACCGCCAACGACCTGATCATTCTGACCGCTTCGCCCAAGATCGGCACGCCTTCCGACCCGATGAACCCCCTGACCACGATCTGGGGCATCGGCACCGCCATGGAGGACGCTGACGTATTGACCGAGACCGAAATCGGGTATGTCGAGACTGCCCGTACCGCTTACAACGCGACGATCATCGCCGCCGCTGCCGATCCGGATCTCGCGCTGTTCGACGCTGCGGCGGTGCTCGAAGAGCTCAATACCACCGGTATCAGTTACGGTTCGGGCGGAGTTTCGTCGGCGTTTATCCAGGGCGGCGCTTTTTCCCTCGACGGTATTCATCCGACCCCACGCGGATATGCCGTGCTCGCCAACGAGATAATGCAGGTGATAGAGGATGAATTCGGCGCTACTCTGCCACCCGTGAATCCCAGCGAATACACCACCATTACCTACCAGTAGGTTAACGTCGGAATTAGCCACAAGCCGCGACCTGTCGCGGCTTGCTTTTTTACCTGACGAGACCTGGTTTAAAAAGGTCACATAAATCAATTCGTAAAATCCTTTACCTCAGAGTTTTTCTGGGCATATCGGACGCTGCCGGGAAGCTTTTCCCCTGATCCGGCCAGGCGCATTTTCGAGCGCGACCGGCGATAGTTTCCTGCTATCGCCCCAACTAAAGAAAAGCCGCGAGCTGTCGATAACGTCTTTCGATGCGGAGTTTCGCGCGATGAGCGACGCTGCGCAGATGGAATCCGAAAACAATACGGTCAGAGCCACGGGTGTCGGCGGACAGCGTGACGCATCGGCCCCTGACCGGAGCAGGAAAGGCGATTATGCAGGCTGCACGAGAATTCGTCAGCGACGTAGCGGAGCTGGTCTCCATGCCGGAGGTCTACCTCTCGATTCGACAGCTGTTGTTGCGGTCCGATACCCGGATCGACGACTTCGTGGCCGTGGTCGAGCAGGACTCGGCGCTTTCGGTGCGAGTCATGCGGATGGCTGGCAGCGATTACTTCGGCTTTCCGCGCGACTGCGACAATCTCTACCAGGCCATCAGCCTGATCGGTCTCGTGCAGCTGCACGACCTGATGCTGGGCTCGCTGTGTATCCGCAGCTTCGCCGCGGTGCCGCCGGAAGTGTTCAACCTGCGCCGCTACTGGCGTTACTGCGTGCGCTGCGGCGTTGCCGCTAGAACCATTGGCCAGCACTGCCGGGGCGACGGGCATTTCGTATTTTTCACGCTCGGCCTGCTGCATGAAATCGGGCATGCCGCGATATTCCTCAAGGAACCGGACAGCGCGTCTGAACTGCTGCTCGAGAGTTTCGAGCAGGACAGGGACCTGGTAGAGCTGGAACGCGAGCATTTTGGCTTCGACTATCGCGATGTCGGACGCGAGCTCGCCAATATCTGGCACCTGCCGCCGGTTTATGCCGAGGCCGCCGCGCATCACCTCGATCCCGCTGCCGCCGAAAGCCGCTATCGCCCGGCGATCGACGTGATCTACCTCGCGCACCAGCTGTGTGCCGAACCGGAAGACTTCGGCGATCAGCGGCTGCAGCGTGCAACCGAGGGTTTCGCGCGTTTCGATCGCCTGCCGCCCGACTTCGGCGAAATCCTGTCGACCGAGGTCGAGACCCACTGCGACGACATTCTCGATCTGCTGTGGCCCTGGGATGGCGCCATTCACCCGGGACATGGCCATGCATAGCCGGTTTTCACAAAAATGGCTTTCGACCATCTGCCGGCAGCTGCCCGGGGTACATTCCGCCGTGTTCATGGTGCCGGCGAAGGACTCCGACGCGCTGCACCTGCTCGCGCATTACCCCGAGTCGCTGGACCAGCACCAGGACTTCTTCGCCACCGTCAAGTACGCGCTGAAAAAGAAGGGCGAGGTCTGTCTCGCCAGGGCTCACGTGATCGACGGCGAGCCAATGGACTACTTTGCCAAGCCGGTGTTTATTCGCGCGCGCCTGGTGGGCGTGCTGGCAATCAAGATGAAACACCTGCCGACGTCCAAGCACCTCGCGGTGTTCGGCCTGCTCAAGCGCAGCGTGCAGTGGCTCGGGCTCGCCAGTTTCGAACAGCCCGAGCAGGACGATTTTTACAGCCACGTGGTCGGCGTGCTGGCCGGCTGCTTCGAGCAGGGCAGCTACCAGCAGGGACTGATGCGGCTGGTAGCCGAGTTGACCAGCCATTTCGGTTGCGAACGGGTCGCCTACGCCGAACGTCGCGACCACCATTGCCAGGTTGTTGCGCTGTCCAACAGCGCCGGGTTCGATCATCGCTCGAACCTGGTGCGCAAGATCGCCGATGCCATGGACGAGGCGATCGAGCAGGACAGCGCAATTCTTTTTCCCGCGC
>JAAUXY010084623.1_pt1 | contig 10307 bp, 11 predicted proteins | sample 7278121 | NCBI WGS metagenome assembly JAAUXY01 (sample SAMN14350117, study PRJNA611818) | marine sediment metagenome | isolation source: surface marine sediment (1.8m) | place: French Polynesia: Moorea | collected 2018-08
GAGGCGGTCGACGCCATCAAGGGCATCGGCGGCACCATCGAGCAGATCAACGAGATCGCCACGGCCATCGCCTCCGCCGTCGAGCAGCAGGGCGCGGCCACCCAGGAGATCGCCCGCAACGTCCAGGAGGCGTCGAAGGGCACCAGCGAGGTGTCGTCCAACATCTCGGGCGTCAATCAGGCCGCCAACGAAACCGGCGCCTCGGCCAAGGAAGTGCTGGACGCCTCGGGGCAACTCTCGCAAGAGGCCGAGACGCTCAAGAACGAGATCACCAGCTTCCTGGAAAAGGTCAAGGCTGCGTAAACGCAAGACACTGTGGCCCTATGCCACGGCCGGGATCGCGTTCGCGGTCCCGGCCTTTTCTTTGGCGCGGTGCAGGCCGCACGACACAGCCTTGCTTCCCGAGCGCTCGGCTGCACCGCCCTTATCTGAACACAGGTGCCATCTGTCGCAGCCGCACCACTGCTGTTAAGCTTTGCGCTCGCACATTGGGCCTGTAGCGCCCACCGGGACCAGCGCACGGACTCATCAAATGAGTGAACAGCGCGCGATATTAGGCGCCAATCAGCGCTTCTACGACGCTTTCGCGCAGCGTGATCTTGTCGCCATGGACCGTTTGTGGGCGCGGTCCGCCGCGGTCGTCTGCATCCATCCGGGCTGGAACGCCCTGATCGGCCGCGAACAGGTGATGGAGAGCTGGCGGTCCATTCTCGGCAACGCGAATGCGCCGCGCGTCCGCTGCCTGCGGCCGACCGTGCATCACTTCGGCAATGGCGCCTTCGTGACCTGCTATGAAGCCTTGTCCGAGGGGCTGTTGGTGGCCACCAACATCTTTGTCCTAGAGGATGGGGAATGGAGAATGGTGCACCACCAAGCGGGCCCGACCGCGGAAAGCCTGGAGCCGGAGCCGGAGCCGCCAAGCGGAACGGTGCACTGAACGTCGCTACGGTGCGACGAGCTGGCGGCGGAAGAACGCCACGTTGGTCACCAGTCCCGGCAACAGGTACTGGAACAGCCCGCACACCGCCCGGACCTCGTCCAAGGACGCGTCCGCTTGCGCCGCCTCCCGCAGATCCGCGCAGGTCAACCGCGCGGGGTTGGGAAGCGCTGCGGCGCCTTCCAGCATACGATCGTGCATGTCCTGGCAGATCGCCTCGTGGGCGGGCGTGCCGACCACTGGTTTCAGGTCGTTCCACGCCAGAGAGAAGTAGCTGGGCCAGCGGGCCAGCGCGCGGTAGTCGGTATTGACGAACGGCAGGCCCAATTTCGCCTTTATGTCCTCATAGACGGCTCGGGTTGGGGCATCGGCGTGATGCGCCTCCATGAGCAGGAAGGGCACGGAAATCTCAGGCGCATGCCGCCCATCGAAAGGCAGCGCCGCGCCTTCGCCGTGCAGCACCCCGCCCTCGAGCAACAGCCAGACGGCGGCCACCATCGGCAGGTAGGCGAAATTCCCGTGCGAGAACACCTCGACCATGTCACGGATGTTCCCGAGCTCGCGCGGGGCGTAACCGATTTCCGAGAGCCGGTCGGCGATCGGCGGCGGTGAGAGGCGGGCAACCGCCTCCTCGACGTGGCGGCGCAGGGCCCGCGAGGTCTCGACATAGGCGCTGCTCTCGCAAACCGGTCTCAGTCCCCCCCACAGCCGGTCGAAGAAAGCCGGATAGTGGGCATAGGCCATGGTCACGACCCCCATCCAGGGCACCTGAATGACGCGCTTCATGTCTTCGTAGCGTGCTTTCAACGCCGCTCCGGCGAGATATTCCGGAACCGGATGGATGGCCGGGATCGAGGTTGGGCGCGTGCGCGGGAACGAGGTCATGGCGTTGGCTCGCGGCGAGCGGAGAACGGGCTTCATTCTAGGCGCGGCCGTCCGGCTGTCGAGTGCGGCCCGTTGACCCACGAGACAGGTGGCGGCAAATATGCCGACCCAAGCTCAGGAGACGGAGACCAAGGCATGTCCAAGCTGTCGGTGGCGGAGGCGCAAGCCATCTTCTCGGAGAACTTTGCCGACTGGGTGCAGGATCTGGGCCTGAAGGTGGAGGCGGTCGAGGACCAAGCGGCGACCCTGCGCCTGCCGTTCAACGACCGGCTCAACCGCCAGGGCGGTACGGTTTGCGGCCAGGCCATGCTGGCCTTGGCGGACACCTCGATGGTGTTCGCGGTCAGCGCGGCGCGCGGCAGCTACGGTCCGATGACCACGGTCAGCCAGACGCTCAGCTTCATGCGACCGGTCGCCAATGCCGACGTTCTGGCCGAGGCCAAGATCCTCCGCCTGGGCCGCAATCTAGCGTTCGGGGAGGTCGTGCTCCGGGCCGACGGCGATGACCGCCCGGTGGCGCACGCCACCTCGACCTACGCCCTCCTGCCGCCACCCAAGGAATGAGCGCGCGGCAGGACCCGGAGGCATTCCCGGCCGAGCCGGGCGCCTATGTGCTGTGCCTCGGTCTGACGAGGCCCGTGCGCGGCCTTGCGGTCGGCCCCCGTCGCCACGACCTCATGCCCGGCTGCTACGCCTATGCCGGCAGCGCTTGGGGCCCCGGTGGCCTGCGCGCCCGGGTCCGGCGTCACCTGCGCGCGGGCAAGCGCCGGCACTGGCATATCGACCAGCTCACCGGCCGGGCCGACGCGCTGGCGGCCTGGGGCCTTCCGGGCGGGTCCGAATGCGCGATCGTTGCCCGCCTGTCCGCGCAAGGGGGGGTCACCGTCCCCCTTCCCGGCTTCGGCAGCAGCGATTGCACCCGCTGCCGGGCGCATCTCCTGCGCCTGCCGGTGACCGATGTCGCAGATGCGCTCGCCTTCTGCCGGGGTGTCATTGGACTGGCCCGCGGGGACGCGCCGGTGTAATCATGCCGGCCGAACGGGGCAAGAACCGAAATCAAGCTGAGACATGACCGATCCAGGAACATTCGTCGTCGTGGGTGCGAGTCATGCCGGCGGCCGGGCCGTGCAGGCCATGCGGATGGCCGGCTTCGCCGGCCGTATCGTGCTGATCGGCGAAGAGAGCTACCTGCCCTACGAACGGCCGCCCTTGTCCAAAGAGCTCTTGACCGGGGATGACGGCATCGAGCGGGCGCAGCTCAATCCGCCGTCCTGGTACGAAGAACAGAACATCGAGCTGAAGCTCGGCGTGCGCGCCGTGGCCATCGACCGCGCGGCAAAGACGGTCCGCTGCGCCGACGACAGCAATGTGACCTACGACCGGCTCATGTTGACCACCGGCGCCCGGGTACGCCGTCTGGCGCTTCCCGGCGCCGATCTGCCGGGCGTCCATTATCTGCGGGACTACCGCGACACCGAGGCGATCCGGGCGGCGCTCAGGGAAAAAGCCCGGGTGGTGGTCGTGGGCGGCGGTTTCATCGGGCTCGAGACGGCGGCCAGCGCCCGCACGCGGGGCTGTGACGTGACCGTGCTCGAAGTGGCGCCGAGGCTCATGAGCCGGGCCGTGGCGCCGGAGATTGGCGATTACTTCGCCGAGCTGCACCGGGGCCGCGGCATCGATCTGCGCCTCGAGGCAGGGATCGCGGCCATCGAGGGCGAAGGACGGGTCGCAGGCGTCCGGCTCGCGGACGGCGAGGTGGTGCCGGCCGATCTGGTGGTCATCGGCATCGGCATCCTGCCCAATGTCGAGCTCGCAGAGGAGGCTGGGCTCGCGGTCGAGAACGGCATCGTGGTCGACGAATTCGGGCGCAGCTCGGATCCGGACATCTTCGCCGCCGGCGACGTGGTCAGCCAGCCGAACGCCTTCCTCGGGCGACGGGTGCGGCTCGAGTCCTACCAGAACGCCCAGGATCAGGCGATGGCCGTGGCCCGCAACATGTGCGCCGCACCCGGCGAGGAAAAGCCCTACCAGGACCGCCTCTGGGTCTGGACCGACCAGTACGACGTCAACCTGCAGATGCTGGGCTTTCCGGACGGCTACGACCGGCTGGTCTGGCGCGGCGAGCGGGCCTCGGGCAGCTTTACGCTGTTCTATATGAAGGGCGACCGCATCCTCGCCGTGAACACGGTCAACAACGGCAAGGACATGCGCCTGTGCGAGCGCCTGATGTATTCCGGCAAGACGTTCGAGGACGCCGGGCTGTCCAACCCGGAAGTGCGGCTGCGGGACCTCTTGAAATGAATCAGCCGACCTCGCGCAGACCCGCCTCGTCGCGCGGCAGCCCGCCAAAGCGGGCGTAGAAATAAGGCGCCGCTTCCGGCAACGGTCCTTCGGCCGTCTCCAACGTCGTCATCAGGTGCCGCTCGGCCGGATGCAGGATGCGTCGATAGAGATTGCGGCACAGCGCGCGCGCCGCGGCCCCTGCCCAGTCGACCGGCAACAGCTCTTCCGGGAGCTGCGGGTCGCGCAGCAGAACGCGCCGGTAGTCGTGAATCAACAGCGTCCGGATCAAGAAACAGGCCTCGGGATCCAGCCTGTCCGCGGCCTCGAGCGCCCGCCAGACCGGCCGGAAGCGGTCCAGAAAGGCGCGATAGCCATCCGCGACCTTATCCAGATCCCAGCAATTACGCAGCAGCTCCACATGGCTCGCCGCACCTGACAGTGCCTCTGCCGTGGCGCGCATCACCACGGTCCGGTCGACCAGACCCAGATCCTGCAACAGATGGCGCAAGGCGTCCCTGTCGGCCGAAGGGCTGGCCAGCACACCCGGCGCCATGACCCCGAACCCCTGCCAGGTCAGCTCCCGCTGGACCCGCGTGCGCGCCTCCGTTGAGTTGTCGCCCAAGCCGGTCAAAACCAGCGTCCATTCACCGGTCCAGGGCGCGTGACCAAAGGCGAAGACGCGCCGATAGGCGTCTTCGATGCGCCTGCGACCGCTGTCGGTGAGGCTGTAGTAGCTGCGCCGGCCGATCTGCTCCGATGCCAGCCAATCGTCTCGGGAGAGCCGCAGCACCGCCGTCCGCACCAAACGTTCCGACAACCCAAACGGGGCCACCAAGCGAATCAGGCTACCCAGCCAGACGGTCCCGCCATGCGGCGCGATGGCATCGCCATAGACTGTGACGATCAGGGACTTGGCCCTCAGGCTCGCGTCGGCGAGCAGGCTTCGAACCAGGCCGTCCTGAGCCGTTTGCGTCTCCGCGCGGCCGTTGTTCACCATGTCCATATGCGCCTTCCCAGACAAACCGACGCGCCTTGAATGCCCGCATAGTGCCGGGGGTGCCGGGGGCTACACAAGGCAATTTCGTTACGAGGGTTTGGTCGATGCCCCATCAAGTGTAGTGGAATTCGCGGCGCCGCAAAGGAGATATCAGAAGGAATAGCTACCATAACTCACTGATAAATATCATAATTTGGCAGATCGACAGCTCGGTGTCGGTAAGGACCTCGGGGATTGACTCTGCTATAATGATACACTATCTTTCCTCAAAAGGTAAATTCTGTTTCATATTCTTGGGCGCTGTCGGCTGACCGAAGGCGCGCGTTTCGCGCCAGCCGCCGTCGGCCTGCCACCGAAGCGCCGGGGCCGCGAGGAGGAGAACCGCTATGCCGAACTGGAAGACTTACGACAAGGGCGACGAGCTGCCTGCTGAATACAAGAAGCTGCTGCTCAACCTGATGTCGTTTCAGGGCGATTCCGAATATGCCGGCGGACAGCGAGTCGCCGAGAACGTCCAGTATGCGCCGCGCCCGGAGGAGGCCTATCGGCTCAACAAGAAGGTCTTCGAGGAATTCGGCCACGGCTTCTATGTCTGGAATATCATGCAGGATCTCGGGGTCGACGTGGACTCCCGGCTGCAGGAGCTGGTCCAGCACCCCGACAATCCCGACCCCAAGAAGGTCAATGTGATCAACGGATTCCGGAAGGAGAACTGGTCGCCGATGTTCGAGTGCTGGGAGGACGTCGCCCTGTTCTCGACCGTTGTGACCCCGGCCGCCGTGGCTTTTCTGGGGCAGTACCGGGAATGCTCTTACAAGCCCTGGGCGCGGATCAACGTCCGCATCCACAAGGAAGAGTATGGGCACACCGCCTTCGGCGTCTGGGCCGCCAAGCGCTGCGTCGAGTTCGCCGACAACAAGGATGAGAAGCTCGAGTTCATGCAGAACCGGGTCCCCAAGTTCATGCAAATGGGCCTTGGCTTCTACGGCCGGCCGTCCAAGGGCAAGGACGCGTCGAGCATGTTCGACAAGTATTATGAGTACGGTATCAAGGTACGGACGCCCGAACAGCTTCAGGCGGAGTATCTCGAACTCATGGAGGACCGGCTCAAGGGGGTCGGGCTCGAGATGCCCAAGGGCGTCGAAGCGGACTACGACATGCGGGTCGGCTACGACATGGACGAAATCACCGACGTCGCCTCCCAGAGCGCGGCCTGACCGCCATGCAGACGGACAAAGAGGGCGTGACCGGGCCTGTTCCCTTTCCCGACTCGCTGGTCGAGAACGGCCGCTCGGTGCTGGCGAAGTTCGGCTACACGCACCAGGAGACGCCATATCCGCGCGAGGACTATGCCGAGATGTGGGAGGTCCTGAAACCGGACTTCCCCCATCGCGGCCCCGGCGATGTGCCGTCCTATGACGGCATGAGCCCCGCCCAGCAGGAGGCGGCGCGGGAGTATATGGACCAGCGTCTGGTCGCCGACCGGCGCTACGAGCTGTGCAGCATCGGCTTGCAGGACCTCTTCGAGAAGGGCATCAATACCGAACTGGTCGAGCGCTACACGACGATCCGCGACGCCTACGAAGACAGTGTGGAGGATTTTGGAGCCGCGCGGGAGCGGCTGCAGACCTTGTTGGCGGCGGAGTGAGCCGCCGGGGGACTCCGCGGGTGAATCGCCCGCGGAACTGACATAGGATAGAAAACAAACGCTGCAGACAGGGAGACGTCAATGACCATGAAGATTTCAAGACGCGGCCTTGCCCTCGGTGTGGCCGCAGCCGCGGTACTGGGCTTCGCCTCGGCCGGGGCCAAAGCCGAGACGATCAAGGTGGGTTCGTTCCTGGCCGTGACCGGCCCGGCCGCGTTCCTGGGCGACCCGGAGAAGAAGACCCTCGAGCTCTACGTCGAGAAGATCAACAAGGATGGCGGCATCCTCGGCAAGCAGGTCGAGCTGATCGTCTATGACGTCCAGCATGTCGCAGACAAGGCCCGCACGGCGGCCAAGCGGCTGATCGAGCAGGACAAGGTTGATTTCATCATTGGCGGCTCCACAACCGGCACGACCATGGCCGTGGTGCCCCTGGTCGAGAAGGCCGAGATTCCGTTCATCTCCTTGGGTGGCGCCTCGGTGATCGTCCAGCCCGTCAAGAAATGGGTGTTCAAGACCCCGCACACCGACCGCATGGCGGTGGAAAAGGTGTACACCGACATGAAGAAGGAGGGCATTTCCAAGGTCGGCCTGATCGCCGGCAGCGGCGGCTTCGACAAGTCCTGCTTGAAGAACGCCAAGGACCTCGCGGGACCGCACGGCATGGACATCGTCGCCAGCGAGACTTACGGCAAGGGCGACACCGACATGACGCCGCAGCTCACCAAGATTAAGAGCGCCAACCCCCAGGGCGTGCTGTTCTGCGGCTTCGGCGCGCCCGCGGTGACAGTGACCAAAAACTACCGCCAGCTGGGCATCGCCGCGCCGCTCTATCACAACCACGGCTCGGGCTCGAAGAAGTTCGTCCAGGGCGCCGGCAAGGCGGCCGAGGGCGTGCGCCTGCCCGCCGCGGCGCTCTTGGTGGCGGATCAGCTTCCGGGCGCCGACCCGCAGCGCCAGCCCGCGCTGGACTATCAGGCCGCCTATCGCGAGCGCTATGGCGAGGACATCTCGACCTTCGGCGGCCACGCGCTCGACGCGTTGATGCTGATGAAGGCGGCCATGGAAAAGGCCGGCACCACGGACAAGGCCAAGGTGCGGGCCGAGTTGGAAACGACAAAGAACTTCATTGGCGTCGACGGCATCTTCAACATGACGACCGAGGACCACATGGGCCTGGACCTGGCCTCCTTTAAGATGGTCGAGGTCCGCAACGGCGACTGGAAATTCCTGTACTAAGTCACTAGGGTACGCAGCTACCCGCTCCCCCGTCTCCTGGAGGCGGGGGAGCTTTTTTGAGGGGGAGGCGGGGAGCATCCATCATGCTCGCCGAGTTCTTGCAGTTTCTGTTTTCCGGCATCACCGTGGGCGCGATCTACGCGCTCGTGGCGCTGGGCTTTTCCATCATCTACAACGCCAGCCACGTGATCAATTTCGCCCAGGGCGAATTCGTCATGATCGGCGGCATGGCGACCGTGTTCATGATGGCCGGCGGCCTGCCCCTGCCGGCGGCCATGCTGGTGGCGGTGGCCATCGCCGTCTGCGCCGGGCTCGCGCTCGAACGGTTCGCGGTCGGCCAGTCGCGCGGCGCTTCGGTGGTGACCCTGATCATCATCACCATCGGCGCTTCGATCTTCCTGCGCGGTCTCGCCTCCGTCGTCTGGGACCGCAACTTCCATACCCTGCCGTCGTTCAGCGGCGACGAGCCCATCCGCCTGGCCGGCGCCACCCTCACGCCGCAGAGCCTCTGGGTCCTGGGCGTGACGCTGGTGGTGGCCGTGCTGCTGTTCTGGTTCTTCACCCGCACGCTCATGGGCAAGGCCATGCTGGCCACCGCCCACAACCGGCTCGCGGCCCAGCTCGTCGGCATCAACACCCGTTTCGTGCTGATGCTGAGCTTCGGGCTCGCGGCGGCGCTTGGCGCCATCGGCGGAATCCTGATCACGCCGATCGCACCCACCTACTTCGAGGGCGGCGTCATGCTGGGGCTCAAGGGCTTTTCGGCGGCGATCGTCGGCGGCCTCGGCCACGGCCTCGGTGCCATCGTGGGTGGGCTGATCGTCGGCATCGCCGAGGCCATGGGCGCGGGCTACATCTCGTCCGCCTACAAGGACGCCTTCGCCTTCGTGCTGATCCTTCTGGTGCTGTTCTTCATGCCGAGCGGGCTGTTCGGCGTGCGGGGCACCGAGCGGGTCTGACGCGATGGCGGTCACCGAAAAGGACGCCGGCACAGAAGCCTTGAAGCGGGGCGCGCGTCGCACCGCGCTGCTGTCGCCGCGCTACGCGGGGGTCGGCGCTTTGATCCTCGTCATCATCGTCCTGCAGTTCTTTTTCACCAACAACTTCCACTACGACGTGGCGATCAAGATCGGCCTGTCGGCCATCGTCTGCGTCGGCCTCAATCTGTTGATCGGCTATGCCGGGCAGATCAGCCTCGGCCATGCCGGCTTCTTCGGCCTTGGCGCCTACAGCTCGGCCATCCTGACGGACAGCTACGGCTGGCCGCCGCTGGCGTCACTGTTCGCGGGGCTGGTGCTGGTGGGCGTGCTCTCCTTCGTCCTGGCGCGGCCGATCCTGCGCCTCAAGGGGCACTACCTGGCCATGGCCACGCTGGGCATGGGCATCATCATCTCGATCGTTTTGAACCAGGAGGTCGACCTGACGGGCGGCCCCGACGGCATGCCGGTGCCGGCCTTTTCGCTGTTCGGCTGGTCGCCCAACAGCGAGCCGGCCTGGTACTGGCTCGTGAGCGGCGTGCTGGTCGTCACTGTGTGGCTGTCGCTCAATCTGATCGACTCGTCGATCGGGCGGGCGCTCCGGGCCGTGCACGGCTCGGAGGTGGCGGCGGAAACCGTGGGCGTCGACACCACCAGATACAAGGTGCTGATCTTCGTGGTCTCGGCCCTGTTCGCGAGCCTCGCGGGAAGCCTGTTCGCCCACTACACGGGCTTTCTCACGCCCGTGGTCGCCGAGTTCTTCACCTCGATACAGTTCGTCATCATGGTGGTGTTCGGCGGCATGGCCTCGGTCTTCGGCTCGGTGGTCGGCGCCGCGGTCCTGACCGCGCTGCCGGAGTTCCTGACCGTGCTGCACGACTACGAGCACCTGGTGTTCGGACTGTTGCTCATGCTCACCATGATCTTCATGTCCAAGGGCTTGCTGCCGAGCCTCATTATTCTGATCCGGAGGCGGCTGCCGTGACCTTGCCCGTGGTCGAGAACCTCTCCAAGGAGTTCGGCGGCATTCACGCCGTCGAGGACCTGACGTTCTCGATCGCGCCCGGCACCATCCATTCGATCATCGGGCCGAACGGCGCCGGCAAGACCACGCTGTTCAACCTGATCACCGGCGTCTATGTGCCGAGTTCCGGCAGCATCCGCTTCGACGGGGAAGAAATTTCCGGCCGGCCCACCTTCGAGCTGGCCAAGCGCGGCATCTCGCGCAGTTTCCAGAACCTGCAGATCTTCTTCAACATGACCGCGCTCGAGAACGTCATGGTCGGCCGCCACCTGCACCAGCGCCGCGGCTTGCTGGCGGCCATGCTTCGCTTCCCCGGC
>JAAUXY010157081.1_pt1 | contig 10304 bp, 10 predicted proteins | sample 7278121 | NCBI WGS metagenome assembly JAAUXY01 (sample SAMN14350117, study PRJNA611818) | marine sediment metagenome | isolation source: surface marine sediment (1.8m) | place: French Polynesia: Moorea | collected 2018-08
ACCCCCTCGGCACGCACGAGCGCGGTTTTCACCGCGGTCTGGATCGCCACGTCGTCGGCGAACTCACCGGGGGTGCGAGAGCTGTCGCTGCGATAACCCTGGCATCCGCTGACAGTCAGCACCAGCAGCAGAAATAAGACGCTAATGGGATTTCGCACAGACCTCTCCTTTAGGATTTAATACGCGATTCAAGCAAGGGAGGGAGGTCGAATGCAAGACAGCACAATGAATGTGCTCGCCGAAGGGCTCAGATTTCCGGAAGGCCCCATCGCCATGGCGGACGGCAGCGTCCTGCTCGTGGAGATCGCGCGTGGCACGCTTTCGCGGGTAGCGGATGGCAACGTGGAGGTCGTGGCTGAACTGGGTGGTGGACCCAATGGCGCCGCCATCGGTCCGGATGGTCACTGTTACGTATGCAACAACGGCGGATTTGAGTGGATTGAACGCAACGGTCGGATTTACCCGGGTGATCAGCCCGCCAACTACGTGAGCGGACGGATAGAACGCGTCGACCTCGACAGCGGCGCCGTCGAGGTGCTGTACACCCACTGCAACGGACAGCCACTGCGTGGGCCGAACGACCTCGTTTTCGATGCGAGCGGCGGTTTCTGGTTCACCGATCACGGCAAAACCCGTGCCCGCGAGCGCGACCGAACCGGCGTTTTTTATGCCAGGGCGGACGGCTCGTTCATCGAAGAAATCATCTTTCCCATGGAAGGGCCGAATGGCATTGGTCTGTCTCCCGCTGAGGATGAGCTGTACGTTGCGGAAACGGTGCCCGGTAGAGTCTGGGCGTTCCGCCTCGATGGACCCGGGCGTCTCAGGGACAGCGGTGACCGGCGCCTGCTCGTCGATCGACCGGGTTATCACATGTATGAGTCGCTGGCGGTGGATGCGGCCGGCGGTGTCTGCGTGGCGACCATCATCGACGGTGGCGTTACTACCCTCAAGCCCGATGGCAGCGAACCGGATTTTGTGCCGATGCCGGATCGGCTGACCACCAACATCTGCTTTGGCGGCGAAGGGCTGGGCACTGCGTTCGTGACGCTGTCCTCAACCGGCCAACTGGTGGCCCTGCCCTGGGCGGTGCCGGGGCTGCCACTCAATTTCCTCAACAAGTAAGCGGGACGGCGCGCGACAGAGGGTGCTAGTCAGAGACTGTACAAGGGGTAGCTGCGATCTTGCCTTTGATCATGGTCAGCAACGCCGCGGCGATACGCTCATCAATCTCGGGCAGGAAGTGCCCGTCCGGCTCGAAGTTTGCGAATCGATCGGATGACACGACGGAGGCCGTGCTGAAGTACGGCACGCCGGCTTCCGTCAGCGGGTCGGCAAACGCTTGATCGAGGTGGTCGCTGAAGCCCTGATCGTTGATCAGAAGCACGATCGGGATGGTCCCGTCCTCCCCTGCCTGGGCTGCGAATGCCTTGAAGATTTCCATGCTGACGAGAAGGCTGTCGTCGAAGCCCGTGAAACCGTTGCCGTCGTGGTACCTGGCAACAACCTCGCGATACTGTCGCTGGGCCCAGGCGCGCCGGACGAGTCGTCCGATGGTGGATGCGTCGAGTGGATCGGCGTCGAACACGAAACTTTCGTAATGCGCGTCGTGAGTGCGTAAGAATTCCACCAGTTGCGGCCATCTGACGGGATCGTTCAGCACCTCGCGAAACTCCTCCAGCGTGTTCACCGGCGGGTCGATCTGCATGAGGCGTCCCTGCTCAACGACGTATCTGGGATAGAAGTGGCTGGACGGGTTTTCGAAATTCCAGGTCATGTGCGTCACCGTGCCGACGGCCGGCAGGCTGGATGCCAGGACACCCAGAACGACCACGCAGGCACTGTGCTCACCCCGGTCGATCAGATAGTCGGCATAGCTGCGGTTGACGGTGCCCCCCGGTCCGCCGCTCAAACGCACGGAAATGTCGTCGTCGTTGCGTCGCATGGCGTGGCCGATGCGGCTCGTGAATGACATGCCGTAAAACGCGATGAGGTGTTGCCGTCCGGGCTCCGGCGCCGCATGGCGCTCCTGTTCCCGATACATCCACCCCGAGAGAGCCAGCCGTGAAGCGCTGGCATCGTCGTCGGCCGTCATCCACCGTACTTTGCTTTCGATGGTGCGGCCGTAGTTGAAATAGCGCTCAAAGCTGCTGATTTCAGCTGTTCTGGGATTGTCCGGATAGATGGTCACGACGTTCAGCGCAACGTCGATGATCAGCAGGAAGATCACCATCCAGAACACGGTCATTAAGGGTTTCATGTTCAAAACTGAAAGTAGATGAATTGTGTCGGCGCGCTGCTCATTCCCATCAGCAGGACCACCAGCATCATCGCCAGCGCCGCCCCTTTGACAAACTGAGCGTTGTTGCGCAGGTAGACGTTGTCGGTACGGTAACAGCTGGCATCCAACAGGAATAGCAATGGCAGGCCCACCGCTGCGGCAAACGTGGGACGCTTGATCGATACGTCGAAATCGAATTCAAACTCGAAGAACAGGATCCTCGTGAAGTCCAGAATCTGTTCGAGGCTGGTTGCTCTGAAGAGCAGCCAGCCGTAACAAACTACGAAGAAAAACGCGATGATCACGAGCACCTGCGGAACGGCGCCCGTCAGCCGGGTGAACCAGTTCTTCGACTGGGTGAGCAGCCGATGAACGATCAGAATGCCGCCCTGGTAGGCACCCCACAGCACGAAGTTCCAGGCTGCGCCGTGCCACAAACCACCCAGCAGCATCGTCAGCATCAAATTCCGGTAGAGCTTGTTCTGACCGACCCGGTTGCCGCCGAGAGAAATGTACAGATAGTCTCGCAGCCAGGAGGACAGGCTGATGTGCCAGCGGCGCCAGAACTCGCTTGGGTTCTTCGAAAAATAGGGTTGTTCGAAGTTGCGCATCAGATCGATGCCGAACAGCTTGGACGACCCTCTGGCGATGTCGGAATAGCCCGAGAAGTCACAGTAGATCTGGACCGCAAAACACAGCGTGGCGAGCAGAATGTCCAGGCTCGAGACAGTACCCGTCGTGTTGTAGATGGAGTCAACCGAGCCGGCCATGCCGTTCGCAATGCCGACCTTCTTGAACAATCCGAGCAGGATCAGAAACAGGCCTTTCTGAATCCAATCCAGCGTCACCTCCCTTTTCTTCAGCAGCACCGGCAGTAATCTCGATGCCCGCTCGATTGGCCCTGCCACAAGCTGTGGGAAAAAGGCGACAAACAGGCTGAACGCGACATAGTCCGTGGTCGGTTTCGTCTCTCCCCGGTAAACGCCAATCGAATAACTCAGCGTCTGGAACGTATAAAAGGAGATACCTACCGGCAGCACGATGTCGAGGTGTAACAGGCTGACGTTTTCCATGCCGAGGGACAGCGCAGCCGCCTCCGCGCTGGAGACGAAAAAGTCGAAGTACTTGAAGAACCCGAGGATCCCCAGGTTGACCGTGATGCTGGTCAACAGGTATGCCTTGCGGCGGGTCTCAATCGATGCTCGCTGCAGGGCGTTGTGCCCGACGACGGCAGTCACAGCGAGACCGACTGTGCAGAGGCTTGCCCAGATGACCTCGTTGCTCACCGGCAGGCCGGTCGTCAGCGCGTTGTAGAGCTCCGGGCCCAGCACGAAACAGCAGAGTCCCGCGGCCACGCCGACTGCGGCACGCGCAAATTCTATGCGCTGGATCTTGTCTCGCTCGATGAGCAGTCCGCAGCAGTAATCTACGGCTGTGGAAACCAGGATGAGGAACAGAAATCGGACGTCCCACCAGCCGTAGAAAACGTAGCTGGCGAGCACCAGCAGCGCGTTCTGCCAACCGCGATTCAGCAGCAGATAAATCGCATAGACGATCGGCAGAAAAAAGAGGTAGCTGAGCGAGTCAAAACTCACGGATATTCAACGACGACTGGTGATTAACATAAAGCGACCCTTACCGCGAAACTGCTGCCGATGAGGGAACGTCGTGGATAGATCGGATATCGGACGCAAGTCTAACGTAAGAAAATCATTAATATAGCTCGACTTTGTAACAAATCGTTTTACAGACGGGTGCCAGTCGAATCGGGCAAGTCAGGCCCTGCCAAAGCCACTCATACGCGGTTGGTTTTCTCGAAGACCTAACTTACACTAGCGCCTCGTTGTAACCGCCGATCAACGGCGGGTTCTGAGGGGAAGTCATGCGTAGACCATTCGGCCGTGGCCGTGAAGAAGAAGGCGAAAACCAGATCAATCTGACACCCATGCTCGATGTGGTGTTCATCATGCTGATCTTCTTCATCGTAACGGCAACGTTCGTCAAAGAGGTTGGCCTGGACGTCAACCAGCCTGATGACGACAAACCCAAGACCGTCGATCCAGACAAAAAGAGCATTGTCGTGCGCATCACCAACCGCGACCGCATCATCATTGCGCAGCGCGACGTGGACCGCCGCAGCGTGCGGGCCAACATCGAACGCCTGCATGCGGAAAACCCGGAAGCACCGGTCATCATCCAGCCGGATCCGGATTCGACGACCGATCTGATGATTCATGTCATGGATTCCGCGCGACAGGCTGGCGTGTACAACGTGTCGCTGGCGTCGAATTGATCCGCGCCATCTCGCCACAATGCTCAAAAGGCCGGATATCCGGCCTTTTTTGTGCGCGTCGTTTGCTCAGACGCGAGCCGCAGAGATGCCGCCGTGATTGACTTACGCAGCGATACGGTGACTCGGCCTACCCCCGCAATGCGCGAGGCAATGGCCCGGGCTGAGGTTGGCGACGATGTCTATGGTGAAGATCCAACCGTCAATGCTCTGGAAGCGGCAGGCGCGGACATGCTGGGTAAAGAAGCGGCGCTATTTGTCCCGTCCGGTACACAGTCGAACCTCCTTGCTCTGCTGACCCACTGCGGCCGCGGCGATGAGTACATTGTCGGCCAGGCGGCGCATACATATCGGTTCGAGGGAGGCGGTGCTGCAGCGCTCGGCGGCATTCAACCCCAGCCGCTCGACTTCGAACCGGACGGCACGCTGGATCTCGAGCGGGTTGCGGCCAATATCAAACCTGCGGATTTCCACTTCGCGGTGACCCGGTTGCTGTGCCTGGAAAATACGACGGCCGGGAAGGCACTGCCGTTGTCGTACCTGCAGGACGCACGCGACCTGTGCGACGCTCATGGGCTCGGCCTGCACCTGGACGGCGCACGCTTTTTCAACGCCTCCGTAGCCGCTGGCGTCTCCGCGGCTGAGCTGGCGAGTCCCTTCGACTCTGTTTCGGTATGTTTGTCAAAAGGCCTTGGCGCTCCCGTCGGCTCGCTGCTTGTCGGGGCCGAGGCGTTCATTCGTGAAGCCCGCCGCTGGCGCAAGATGGTCGGCGGCGGTATGCGTCAGGCGGGAATCATCGCGGCAGCTGGTCGGTACGCCCTCGAGCATCACGTTGATCGACTTGTCGAAGACCATGAGCATGCCGCTGCCGTTGCGGCTGCAATTGCCGGTGTCTTCGGTGCTGAGGCAGTGTCTCAAGCCACCAACATGGTGCATCTCAATCTCCCGGCTGATAGTTACGCCCGCCTGCGGAGCCACTTGCAGAATCACGGCCTGACGGTCAATCGCCCGCGCTGGGTGTTTCATCTGGACATAGACGGCAACGACGTAGATCAGCTTGTCGGCTTGATCGAAGCTTTCAGTCCCGGGGAATGAAAAAGAGTGTCAGCACGTGGCCGGCGCCCTTCAGCCAGTAACCAATCCCTCTGTTCATTGCAGCGTTAGGCGCATGCTCGCCGAGATAGGTCATGGTGTAAGTCTGCTTGTCGGGGTCCATGTGGACTTCGACTTCCCGGAAACCGATGAATTTCCTGCCGGTTGGAAAGATTGCCTTGTAGACGGATTCCTTGGCGGAAAACATCAGCGTATCGGCATCGTTCAATGCCGGCTTCGTGCGCTTGAGCGCCTCCTGCTCGGCCGCTGTAAACAGGATCCGGTACATACTCTCTTCCACCCGGCCGGTGGCTTCGATGTCAATGCCGACACCAAGGTGTTCCGTTGAGGCGATGGCGGCGGCAATGTCGTCGCTGTGGGTTATTGCGCCGACGCTGCCCGCTGGCCATACGGGAACTCGTTCCTCCCGCAGCACACCCTGCGGTGATAGACCCAGAAGGCTCTGCGCGAGGTGGGCGCAATGACGGCCGCTGGAAAAACCGAGCTGGCGGACCTCTGCCATGCGTCCCATGCTCTCCGCCTCGCCGGGCAGCAGGAGGTGTCGATAGTCGGCGACGGCGCTCATTGCAACCGCCGCGTCTTCGTCGATCGGGTCATGAAAGATGGAAAGCGCGGGGTCTTCGCTATGCCATTGCATGCTGTTCTGCCGGAGCCCTGGCCCGACGCGCTGAAGGTTGAACTGCCATGCGTCCAGTATAAAGTAGCGGACCTCGTGTTTAACCCGGTTTGCTCATGGGTAACGTCATCTTTCTGAATGGGTGCTCCAGCGCTGGCAAAACCACGCTGGCTCTCAAGCTGCAGCAACTGCTGCCGGAACCTTATCAGCACATTGCGCTCGATCAGTTCCGTGATGGTCTGCCTAGCAGCGTGCGGGGCCTGAATGCGCCGGAAGATACGCCCGGCGCGAGTGGCCTCAACGTGGTGCCCGTCGAGCGTGACGGTGAGCGTCTCACGGAAATCCGCTTCGGCGAGCATGGCGAACGCGTGTTGCAGGGCATGCGCCGCTGCGTGGCCGTATTTACCGATCTTGGCGCGAACGTGATCGTCGATGATCTCTTGTTCAAGCGGGAGTATCTCGAAGACTACGCGCGGGTGCTGAATCCGGAGCGGACCTGGTTTATCGGTGTCAAATGCGCTCTCGACGTCATCAACGAGCGTGAAGCGCAGCGCGTTGGGCGATTCCCGGGCACCGCGGCTTCCCATTACGACAGCGTTCACGCGCACGGCCTCGAGTACGACCTGGAGGTGGACACCACCGCTTCCTCACCCCGCGAATGTGCGCTGGCCATCATCGAGCGCCTCAATACCCCGCCCAGGGCGTTTAAAGAACTCATACAAAGTCACAAAATCGAACAACATTAGTGCGCCTATAATCGGCAGGGATGAAAAACCGAAGTCAGGGCCGCTCTGCGCGCCCGAGGGTTTAACGTGAAGTATCTTGTCACCGGCGGTGCGGGTTTTATCGGCTCCGCGTTCGTGCGAGCCGTCATGCGCGAGCACGGCAACGCAGTCGTCAATATCGACAAGTTGACCTACGCCGGGAACCTCGAGTCGCTTGCCGAAGTGGAGAGTAACCCCGGCTACAACTTCCTGCACGGTGACATCAACGATTCTGATCTCGTGACCACGGCATTCAGGGAACACCAACCGGATGCGGTTCTGCATTTTGCTGCCGAGACACACGTCGACCGCTCTATCGACGCGGCTGACGCCTTCGTTAGAACCAACGTCAACGGCACGTTTGCGCTTCTCGATGCCGCGCGCAGCTACTGGCAGACACTCGAAGCTTCGCGACAGTCCGCATTCCGCTTTGTCCATGTGTCCACCGACGAAGTATTCGGCGACCTTGGCGAGGGCGATGGGCAGTTTCGGGAGGCGTCACCTTATGCGCCGAGCTCTCCCTATTCGGCGACAAAGGCGGCGGGGGATCATCTCGTTCGAGCGTGGCATCGGACGTATGGGCTACCCACGATTGTGACCAACTGCTCCAACGCCTACGGTTCCCATCAGTTTCCGGAAAAGTTCGTTCCTCACGTCATTCTCAACGCGTTACGGGGACAACCCCTGCCGCTCTACGGTGACGGTCTGCATGCCCGGGACTGGAATCATGTGGAAGACATGGTCGCCGCGCTGTTGCTCGTGGCAAGGGCGGGTGTCGTTGGCGAGAGCTACGTCATCGGTACAGGGCAGGCAGTGTCGAATCTCGCGCTGGTGGAGACGCTCTGCGAGCTTCTCGACCGCCACGGAGCCGTTGCCGGTAGCGCTCATCGCGATCTGATCACGTTTGTTGCAGACCGGCCCGGACACGATCGGCGCTACTGCGTCGACAGCACGAAGCTGCGCAACGAGCTGAGCTGGCAGCCCTCTGTAGATCTGCGGACCGGTCTCGAATCGACGATCGACTGGTACCTTACGAACGAACCCTGGTGGCGGCGCATTCTGAGCGGCGATTACCGCCTGTCGCGGCTGGGAACGGGCACATGATCAGCAAGGGAATTCTGCTGGCGGGCGGCGCGGGCTCACGATTGATGCCAATTACCAATGGCGTCTCGAAGCAGCTGCTGCCGGTCTACGACAAACCGATGATCTACTACCCTTTGACCACGCTCATGCTCGCTGGCATCCGCGAGGTGCTGATCATCTCGACTCCCCGCGATCTGCCGCGATTCGAAGAGACGCTGGGAGACGGATCTGCCTGGGGTATGCGCATCGAGTACGCGGAGCAGCCTGACCCCGAGGGCATTGCGCAGGCTTTCATCATTGGCAGAGAGTTCATCGGGGGCGAGCCGTGTGCGCTCATTCTCGGCGACAACCTGTTTTTCGGCAGCGGCTTCGTCGCGTTGATGCAGCACACCATGCAGCTCTACTCAGGCGCTGCAGTCTTCGCTTATCGCGTGTCGGATCCCGAGCGGTTCGGCGTGGTGACCATTGATGAGTCCGGCGCAGCGCTTGCAATAGAAGAGAAGCCTGCCAATCCGGAGAGCTCTCTCGCCGTGACGGGACTGTACTTCTACGACGCGGACGTCGTCGACTTAGCGCTGGAGCTCAAACCCTCAGCGCGCGGCGAGCTCGAGATATCCGATCTGAACCAGCGTTACCTCGAACAGCAGCGGCTGCACGTTGCGCAGATGACGCGCGGCATGGCGTGGCTCGATACCGGCACGTGCGATTCGCTCCTCGAATCCTCCCACTTCATCAAAACGCTCGAGAAGCGTCAGGGACTGCGTGTGGGCTGTCCCGAGGAAGTGGCGTGGCGGAAAGGCTGGATCAGTGACCAGGCGCTGTACGACCTCGGCACCGCGCTGTATCCGAGCGGCTACGGCAGGTATCTGCAAGACCTGCTCATCTACGGCTGATCCGCCGTCGGGGCCAGCTTCAGCCGGAAGAGATCCGCATCCCCGATCCCTTCATAACGCTCTCTGCTGAAGTACAGGGTGTCGTTGCTGTCCGCTGCGAACGTAATGGCCTCTCGTTGTCCTGTCGTCGGCAGCCTGATGCGTGCCGGAGGCGCATCGAGATTCTGCAAATCGAAGAGATAGGCGTGCTTCAGCGTGGTCACCACCAGCCTGCCGCTGCTCGCGGCGATGTCCATGCCGGTGGGCAGGTGGCGGTATTTGGCCTCTTTTTCGAGCGCCAGGAAGTCCAACGCATCGGGTTGCGGTAACGAGTCGAACGTCGTTACCAGTTCAGCCACGGCATCCCCCTCATTTATCAGCGGGATGCGGAAGAGGTGGTGCGGGAACGTGCGCTTGCTCAGCAGATAAATCCAGCCGTTGCGGGCATCGATGGCAACCGCCTCTATGTCGTAAGCCTGCTCTGGCAGGGTCACGCTGACGAGCCCTGCTGTCGCCAGTTCCGCAGCAGGTTCCATATCGAGAGCGGCAGGCTCGCGCACCAGCAGCAGCGTGATTTCGTGACGCCAGCGCAGGTTATCCCCGGTATCGGCAATCAGCAGATGCGGCTCGTCGTTCAGCATGACTGCGTCCATGGCTTCCCAATCGACTGCCTCGTCGACATCAACGCGCCACGTGCCGCGATGCCGGCCACTGAGATCCATGGCATAAAGCAGCGGTTCGCTGCCGCTGTCGTTGATCGAATACAGGATATCGTCGAAGCGATGACTTGCAGTCAGGCCGCTGGATTCGTCGAGATCGCGGTTCTCGATGTCAGCCAGCCACGTCACCTCCTGCCAGGCCACGTCTCTCAGCGGCGGATTGCTGGTTGCCGGCGCAGGTGTCAGCTCGAAAAGGTGACGCAGACCTGCGCCGATGTCATAGCCGCGGCTGAGACCGTAGCCGGCGAACAGCAGGAGAAATCCGAGCCCGCACAGCAGCGCCGCGATCAGAGTCCATCTGACCAGCCGCATTACCACGCTTCAAAGACCAAGCTTATGCAAAACCAGTGGCAGACGATCGTTGCCGAAGTACATGTCGTCGCGATCGAGATACATCGTGGGGGAGCCGAAACCGCCCCGCTCCATCAGCTCCGACGTGTTCTCGCGTAGACGAGATTTGTAGGCGTCACTTTCTATCTTTTGCCAGAAGTCGTCGAGGTCGAGCCCTGCCTCGGCCGCGATGGCGCTGACCTCTTCACGCTGGGAAATGTCTCTGAGCTCACTCCAGT
>JAAUXY010187383.1_pt1 | contig 10300 bp, 8 predicted proteins | sample 7278121 | NCBI WGS metagenome assembly JAAUXY01 (sample SAMN14350117, study PRJNA611818) | marine sediment metagenome | isolation source: surface marine sediment (1.8m) | place: French Polynesia: Moorea | collected 2018-08
GCCTCCAATACTTGCCGTATTGCTTCTGTTATTGTGCTTTTTCCTGTCCCCCCTTTTGAAGATCTTATTAATATTTTAATTATTTAATGTTTTTATTAAATTTTCAAATGCATTCCCCTCATTTTCCCCCCAAAAATTATAACTAGTTAAGAACAAGGACAAATAAATGAATATTGCTCCATTTCGTTAATACTTTCATGAATCTACTACAAAGCTGATAAGATTTTTTTTCTCTTTTCGTTCCCTTTCAAAATTCGGGATATTTAATCCCTTTAGTTTTATGAAAATTCTAATTTTCGTGTGGTGCGTTAGCACTACCTCACAGTTTTGACCTTGGGGGCAAAACGTAGTGAGCTACGCTTTGAAAAAACAAAGCACAAAAGGGAAGGAAAAACAAGTTTTGTAAAATATAAAAAAATCGATACCTTGTATCACAGAAAAATATATACTCATGGAACAGTTTGCGGTAATACATTTCCAAAAATTCAAAGATACATCTAAATTAGGTAGACACATCGATAGAACATTGAAAGAAAAGATGGGATTTGTAGGAAGAGACGAAACGAGTGTTGGGATAGATCCCACCAAGAAAAATATAAACGAGCATTTAGTACCCAAAAAAGGCAGCGTCCAACAGGACCTAGAAGAGAGAATAGCAACCCTTGTAAAACACAAATACCGAAAAGATGCCGTCAGAGCAATAGCCATCATTATGACGGGAAGCCACGAGCAAATGAAAAAGATACAAGAAAACAACACAGAGTTCGAAAGATGGAAAAAAGAAAACTTAGCATTCGTAGCAAGAGAATTTGCAGGAAAAGAGAACATAGTTAGAATGTGTCTACATATGGACGAAAGGACCCCACACATTCACGCTATAGTGGTTCCAGTCAAAAATGGAAAACTGTCCGCTGCTCAATTTCTAAACGGAAGAGTGAAACTAAAGGGACTGCAAGATAGATACTACGAAGCAATGAAGTCTTTCGGCCTTAGCCGTGGAATACCCGCACAAATCACCGAAACAAAGAGAAAAAAAGTAGGTGAATATAGGCGTGAGGTTAAACAAGGGATAAAAGTAATACAAGAACTTACAAAAGAGATCAGCCATTTCAATATAGGGCTATCTGAAACTAAACAAAAGATAGAAGAAGAGATGACAAACTTGTACATAAAAAATGAGGAACTTACCCAAAGACTAGAAATAGAACATCTTACCAACAAAAATATTCTATACGAGCAGAAAAAAAAACAACTCGAAAACGTTAAAAAAAATGTCAACCTAGTTCAACACATTGCATCTATGGGCTACCAAATAGTCAAGTCTAAGACCTCCAAAAAATGGGTAGTCATGGAGAAAACAGGAGATAGGGTATTGGTGCTCTCAGAGAAAAACGAAAAAGGATACTACTACTACCAATCTGCTTATAACGCTAATGACAAAGGCACCATAGTTGACTTTATGCTAAAGCGAGGCTACAGACTCGACTACATTAGAGGGCTAAGCAGTCAACACCTAGATGATATCATACTCCAAAACGTAAAAAAATCCCCAGAAATAGTACAAGACAAGAAGATGGCAAAAGAAATCGTGCAGGCAAAATTAGATAGCTGGACCTATGATCCCAGTGATAACTACTTGCTAAAAAGAGGCATAAAACGAAATACAATTGAGAAATTTGCCATCAAGACCAACTCAGATACAGCCCTTTTTTCATTAACCTTAAAAAATGAACTAGTATCTGCCATCGTGTATAACAAGAAAGGCAAATACTTCGAAAAAGGACTAAATAGGGGCGTTTCTGTTTTAGGAACGCCCCAAATAGCAGATAGAATTGTTATTTGCGAGAGCCCAATAGATGCCCTCAGCTATGACCAGTTGGCGGCGGAGAGTGGCAACAAGGAAAAAATAGCATACATAGCTACTTGTGGCTCCATTTCTAAAGAAATAGCTCAAGAGCTGGCAACACTACCCAACAAAAAGTCGATAATACTTGCCTTCGACAATGATGAAGCAGGCGGCAGAATGGCACAGCAAGTAGAAGAAATACTAAAAGGAAAAAAAGTAATTAGGCATACCCCAAATCAAGGGAAAGACTGGAACGATGTACTGCGCTTCATGACTAAAATTAGCCAACAAGATACCCAAGAACAAGATAGAGAATTACTAAAACATCAGAGAGAGCTCAAAGAAAAGCTTAGGCAAAACCCCAAAATCTAGGATCCGAGAAAACAAAATGGAAAACGGATACGGGGATACTGGGGTAAAAAACATCTTCTGTGATATTTTGTGTATAGAAAAGTATTTTTATAAACATTTTTTTGTTTTTGTATTGAAAATGTATATATTTGTTATTAAATATTTTAAAAAAAGGTTGAAGGATTGTTGCGGCTAAATATTTCGTTCTCTAAAATGGGCTGCTATTTAGAGAACGAAGTCGTAGAAATTTAATGAATTCGAGCGGTGTGTCACTGCGAAACTACAGTAATCCTTTCTCTAAAACTAAAAAATATTTTTTTTATTTCGTTTTCCATTCGTAAAATTGTAATCGTTATGAATAAACTTACCTTAAAGCAGCCGTACAGTTTAACTGTAGGAAATTATAACGTGAGCCTAGCCGCTCACAGGATAATGATCAGAATGATACAAAAGTTGCAACCCTACTTAATATCTAAAAGTGAATTAGGCAAAGATCCATCTAAAAACCAAAGACTCATATTAAAAATGAGGTCTCTATTGGATGAGGAAAACCAAAACGATTCCACAATAAAAGACGCTCTTGAAGAGATGAATAGGATGGGACTAGCAACAGACTTACTCGGCGATAAAATAGTAAAACTGGAAACAAGGTCACTATTACCTAAAGGAAGTCAAAATTATTCCACAATAAAAGACGCTCTTAAAGAGTTAAGGAAGGTGAATGTTACGATAAAAACTGATAAAGAAGTAATATTCACAGGTTTAATTTCAGAGGCTAAATATTTAAACAATAACTCTATCGTGAGTATAAAAATATCTGGTAGTATACTTCCACATTATTTAATGATAGCTAAAGGCTATACAAAATACTCACTTCCTGTAGCATTTGAACTGTCATCTCGTTATACTATAAGGTTGTATATGATGTTATCTCACTGGCAAGATCAAAGCAATTTGAATATTATGATTGATGATTTGCGTGGATCTTTGCAATTAGGGGAAAAATATAAAGAAAGCGCACATTTTAAAAAATTTATTATATTACCTACTCAACGCGAACTTAAAGAGAAAGCAGATATTTGGTTTGAGATACAAGAGCCTATCAAAAATAGCAGGAAAGTAACAGGGTGGAAGTTGAAAATTTGCAAAAGAAAAAATTCAAGTTTGCTTTCACATCCAATAGAAAATACAAACAAAACGATAATTAAGGATCTATATGATAAATTTAAATTAAGCATAAGGCAAGCGAAAAAAATTGAACTTGAGGTAAGAAAAAACCCTAAGATTATAAAACAACTAGCAAAGGAACTATATGAAATATCATTAAGAATTGCTAACAGAGAAATTAAGAACGTAGGAGGATATACTAAAAAAGTTATTGAACAAAGATTTGGAATAGAACTATAGAAAGCCTGACATCTTTTGTGAGGGAGTAAAAAGGATGATGAAGTAAGTGGCAAAAAATTTGCGTTTTCTTCCCTTTAGTTTTAACATTTTTTGTTGTTTGTTATAGCTATACTTGTTGAAAAGTATAGCGTAAGTGTAGTTGTGATATATTGAAAAAGATTGAAGGATGTTGCGGCTAAATATTTCATTTTCTAAAATGCCCTTTTTTGGTATTTTTAGAGTGATTTTTAGTGTGAACTCTGAGAAATTTAATGGGTAACTCTGAGAAATTTAATGTGAACTCTGAGAAATTTAATGTGAACTCTGAGAAATTTAATGTGAACTCTGAGAAATTTAATGTGAACTCTAAGAAATTTAATGTGGGGTTTTAGGGAGGATTGTTTTTGAGAAAAAACTGAGTGCCTTGTCAAAAGGCATATAGTAATTTTTTTCCTGAAAAAGTAGTATATTAGCCAAAATGGGTCTCAAATTCTTTTTCCGTAGGTAAAGGATATAGCGCTCAAATTCTATTTAGTAAATTAAAGATATGGAAGAACTTTTAGAATACATAGAAGCCGCACAAAAATTCTTTAAAAAGCTGCAATTGCCTCTCATACTACTCGGTACAGCTTGGTTTGTGGTGAAAGTTTTTTACAAAGTCCTAGCAGGGGGCGATAACCTGAGAAACGAAACTATATCAGAGATAGGCAAATACATTCTGATAATATTCATTATAGTGGTTTTGCCGAAGCTGGTGCAAAAATTGGTAGAAAATGTTGCCTAAGAAAATACTGATCCTAATTTTTTCCCTTTCAGTCACATCGCATGCAGCAGGGCAAGATATTTCTTACGATGATTTTAGGGATCAACTAGGTTTCGTTGGGAGCACTGCAAAGAATTTGGTCAAAAGGAAAGGGGTTAGGTTTTTATACAAAGCTCTTAAAGCTGTTCCTTATGTGGGTAAGTTTTTTTCTAGTGAGGAAGAAATGGTAGAAAAAATTACGGCACAACTCAACGTTATGCGATCGGTTGCAAATCAAGCTAAGAAAGTAAAAAATGGCATCGAAGAGCTAAATAGATCGCAGAGAGCTTTGCGCAACCAAGCCAAGAAAGTATTTAAGTCATTTAAGAAAGGCAATATAGCTAAAATGCTTCTTCTAGCCACAGAAAAAACGACTGGCATAGATATGAATCCTGCCCACTATATACCCAAAAACATAGGAGCCAATCAATTCATTAGAGAGTGGAATATAGAGACGACGAATGAAAGAGATTTGCTACAAAAACTGGACAGGTTAGCTAATATGGATGGGAACCTATTAAAGCTTTTTTTGGCAAGATATAGAGGCGCTCTTGCGCTCAAAGAAGTTAAAAGGCTTAGAGATATGCTAAAAGTTAAGGAAGCGAAAAGAGAGTCTCTAAAGGAGCTTTTAGAAAGCCATAAGAATACAGAAGAGGAAAATCATCATCGTGAAAATTTTGAGAAGAACGAGAAAGATATAGCTGAGCTGAAAAAAAATGTAACGACGATGACAAGTGTTATAGAAGCTAGTGTCCAGCAGCAAAAAAGCGTAGAAACGAATAACGAGGCGATAAAACTCATGAAAAAGTATGAGTCAAAAGCCAAAAGCTACTTCAGTGGAAAAAATGTTTTTGATGATGATGAATAATTTAAAAGTATATAAAAGGTTAGAGAGAGAGCCTAAAATAGCGGGAATGCTATTTATAGAATTTCTGTTTGTCCTCCTTCTTGACTTGTCACTATCAGTGGTATGCTACTACTTGACTGATAAAATTGGTGTCAGTATAATTATTTTTTCTTCCCTCTTGTTAGTGGCTATTTTGGGAAAAAGATATTTGAATGCGAATGAGGTAGATATTTGGGGTTACCTCATCTATCAACAACCTTTTTCAAATGCTATCATAGCATTAGTGAAAAAGCGTAAGTCAGTTGGCTATAGTCCCTTTTCTATTAAAACTCAAAGCCATGATGAAAAATGATCACAATGATCATCTGCCTATTCTTGAGATAGGTAACAGCTACATCCGACTGGTGGATGGTAGTATAGCTGTAGGGTATGCACTTGAATTGCCTCCCAAAGAGTCTTTGAGTGACCAGCAACTGAGTCAAATGGTAGAAGATATGCATAGCTGCCTTAAAAAGCTTCCGGAGCACACTGTTTTTCAGAAGATGGATATATTTTGCAGTGACGAATGGCATGTAAAATCTGATGTGCTGGATAGCTTATTTGACGATGGGCGACTCTATGAGTATCATAAATATAAGCATATGCAAGGGCGCAATTATATGAAAACGAAGAGCTATATTTTTCTCAACTTTAGAGAAAAAAAGTCACCATCACCAAATCAAAACGCCTTATTACACTTTTTTTTTGCACAAAAAGTAAACACCTTTTCAGTTGAAAGGGCAGAAAAGCATGTGCTCAATTTTGAGGGGATGTTTCCCCACCAAATAGGCATAGAAAAACTAAAGGGAGAAAAATTTGCACAGCTGTTGTATCAGTATCTTAACCTAGATTTCAAAAAAAAATATAGCTGTTCACCTAGTATCGAGAAAACCCCTACCTACTTTTCAGTAGCCAATAAAGTCACAAGTATTGTCTCTATGATAAGTCAATCGGACAAACCCAAGATCTTTACCAAAAATGAATTTGAGGTAAATGCTGAGTTTCTTTACCCAGCCTATCATGGTCTACGTTTCGATCATATTGTATGTTCTGCACTGAAAATAGAGAGTGCTAACGAAATCATCGAACAAGAGATTTTGAAGAGCGAACGAGTTGCTGCTTTTATGCGTTTGCAAGCAGCTAGAGAAGAAAAAAGAAGATCAGAAGAGCTAAAGGAGCTTGAGGAAGAGGTATCACAAAAAGGAGAGGCGCTAGTATCCTTGTCACTGCATGTTGTTGTCTGGTCACCAAAGGTAGAAAACACCTATCAGAGAGCCATGCAAGTGTCTTCCGTATTAGCTAATAAAGGATTAACAGTAACTATAGAAAACTACGAGGCTCTGCCCCTTTTCTTTAGGTGTGCACCAGCATCAGCTGGGTGGCTCTTTAAGGGAAAGAGAATGCCTATGAAAACTGCTTTGGCTTATCTCAATTATACCTCCGCACGCATAGGAGATGAAAAAGGCGTTTTGCTTTGCGATAGGGATGGATCGCCCACGTATTATGATCCGTTCAAAACAGACCTTAATAACCAAAATGCTTTTGTTTTTGGACCATCCGGGAGCGGCAAAAGTTTCTTCAATGGCAAGCGTATCAAAGAACGCTACGAAAATGGTGATATTGTTATTATCATTGATTGCGGTGCCACTTACAAGCGTCTTATCAAAGCACTGGGTGGTGATTTCATAGAATATGGGGATAATAGCCCATTAGGGCTTAATCCCTTTGACTTGGGAGTGTCTAAAAAATTAGCCACCGATAAAGTGGACTTTTTAGTGCACTTTCTTGGGAAAATTTGGAAGGGGAACCTTAGCGAAAACCCAATGAAAGAAGAAGAAAAGGCATTGCTAGCCAAATACCTACAAAAGTACTATGAGCAGGAAAAAGATACTCCTATGATGAGGAGCTTCCTCACCTTCTTGAGGGAAAAAAAAGTACCAGCCGAAGAGAAAAAAATATTTAACTTCACTTCCTTCTTTGTAGTACTAGAACCTTTTGCATCTGGCGTCTATGCTGAGCATTTTCATCCCAAAAAAGCCCAAAAAAACAAAAATAGTAGACTCATATGCTTCGAATTAGGGCCGCTGAAAAATAATAAAAAGCTCTATCCGTTGCTCCTTCAATTGCTATTTGAGCAGGCATATAACATTATTAGATCTCAACCTGAGGCTAGAAAGTTCATTGATGTAGAAGAAGGGTGGGCCCTTTTAGATAACTACGGAACCGAATATATAGAATCCCTTTATAGAAAAGTGCGAAAAGAAAATGGGGGTATTACTATTGTCACCCAAGACTTTAGCGAAATTTCCCAAAGTAAGGTATCGGGAGCACTCAAAAACAATGCAGCTACTCAAGTATTGCTCTACAACAATAACAAGCAATCCAGAGAAGAAATAGCCACATGGTTAGGGCTCTCTCAACATGAAAAAGAGATGTATGCCTCTCTGCGAAGAAGAGGAGGGCAACATCCGTGGAGGGAGGTTTTTGTCAAAGAAATGGATAAAGCTTTTGTATATAGGGTTGAGAGCTCTCCAGTAGAATATGCTTTACTTACGAGTAAACCACATGAGAGAAACGCAATTACGGCTTTAGAGGCCAAAATGTCAACAGAAGATGCTGTTGCACATTGGGCCGCAAGCCAAAAAATCAAATGGGGATGAAATGATGAAAGAACTTTTTTTACCAAAAAAACTAATAGAAATGGGACTTGACTACATTAATACTACTACAGGTATTGCGTGGAAACTTGTGCCGCTACTATATCTTGCCAATGTTATGATCTCACTTACCAAAGCGGAGATTTTAGACGAAAATAGAAATCTTGTAGTATTAAAAGGGTTTTTCAACCTTCTCAAGGTAGTCATTTTTTTGAAGTTTTATGTGACGTTTTTTGATACAGTGAATAGAAATCTAGTACTACCACTATGTAAGGAGATCATGAATAATGATGCATATCAGCGATCTTTGAACGCTGATTGGAATACTAATAGTGAATTGTTTAGACTACTTAGCGCCCTTTCTTATTTCTTTGGATGGATTATGAAGACCATTTCTATATATGGTCTATCCGTTGCTATGAGGACTGTCGCCGCAATTTCCCTATTAATTATGCTAATATTAGGCCCTTTTGCGATTGTTTTTTCACTGCTTCCCTCTTTTTCATCCAACCTAAGCTTCTGGTTTAAAACTACTTTTACCATCCTTTTTTGGCAGGTGACGATTACGCTCATCGATAGCTTTTTTGTGGTTTCTCACCAGAATAATATTAGCACTGTATGGCTATACATTGTCTTTATTGCCTTTTACCTGAAAGTGCCCGGGTTAACATCGGTATTCATGAATTCTATTGCCTCTGCCAACCCACTTGGTGGTCTCGCATCGACCGTGGCGATGATAGGAAGTTTCGCAATTGGCAACATCAAGAAACCAAAAAAATAATACATTAATATGAAAAAAGAGCCACAAAAAAACACTAGGGAAAAATTTAACACGGAACGATTACTAGATTATACTAAGCGTATGATACAGGTAGCCTACTTTCTTGTCATGATTTTTTGCTTGCTTTTCATCTATCTTTTTTACAAGTATTTTGAGGTAACGAAAAAAGAGTTAACGTATATCATAACTGAGGAGTCGACAATAGCTTTACAAAAAGTAGCTATGTCCAAGAAAAAAAGGGCAAAATGGGAATATGCCAACTTTGTCAAGCAATTAGCTTGCCTCTTAGTCACCCATCAGCCTAACACATTTGAAAAAGATTTAGAAAAGGCTAAATGCCTTCTTTCTGCCCGTGCTTTTCTCGCAATCAAGAATCAATTCATCACCAATGAGTTGGATACATTATATTTGGAACATAAGGGATATTCTGACTTAGAAGTGATCGAAACTAAAGTGGATTGGAGAAAGAGAAGAGCCGTAGTAGTCTATAACCTTAGGGTGAGCTTTCCCTCTCTAAATATCAAGGAGCAAACTGTTAGGCAAGCGCTGGAAGCAGAAATTGACCTAGTGCCAAGAAGTGCAGAAAATCCCTATGGGATGATTGCAACGAGAGTTTCTATTATAGATGCTAAAAAAAGAAAAAAAGAAAAATCGTAAATGCCATTTCCTCTAAATTCCCATTCCCTACAGTTAAAGGCTATTGCATCTTTTTGTGATTTGCCTTTAATTTTATTTATATTTCCCTGACAGCAAAATATGGATCACCTTATAGTAAAATTCTAAAAAAAATCATGAAAAAGATACTGCCAATTATAAGCCTACTCTTCTTCTCCTTGCCTTCTTTTTGTGGAGCTACTGAGCAAGAAACATATATACAGCCTGCTAGCTATAGCATCAACAATACTAAAATTTCTAGCAAGCAAAAAGAGAAGATACGAAAGCAATTATCCAAAGGGGAAGTTCCCTTTAAGCTGGTATGGAGGGTGGAGCGAGACGGCACCTTTTTCCAAAAGCTCAAACACCATGTATTGAGACCTTTTATTGTGTTGATGGGGCGCTTAGTATTGCTGTCTATGATCATAGTGGTAGCTATTCTTAGCTTCCCGCTTGCAAGGCGAATCTATCGGCATATATACCCACTTCGACAACCATTTCAGGTAACAATAAAAGCTGCTAGTGTACCCTACATGGGCAAGATGGTAGAAATAGATATGTTTTTTGATGGTCCAGAAGAAGATAGGTTTGCTCTAGCGTTTGAAGAGAGCGAAAATTTTAAGCTCAAGCAGCCACGAAAAAGCAATATATTAAAGGGAAAAGAACATGTTATATTTTGCTATGTTCCTAAACAAAATACAGCACATCCTGTAATAAACATCAAAGATGAGAAGACTCGAAAAGGTTTTAAAATTGGTAGCCTAGTCTATTTAGAACAAACAGATTTTTCTCAAAAAATAAAGCTTCCGTTTTCAAATGTTGAAAATCCCTCATGGTGCCTAAGTAATGGTGGGCTGGATCTGAGCAGCAAAAAAGTGACATTTAAAGTAATACCCACAGATAGTCTACTTTCTTCGGAAGGGAAAAAATGGATAGA